>ORJL010039646.1_pt1 | contig 25833 bp, 18 predicted proteins | sample 1779941 | NCBI WGS metagenome assembly ORJL01 (sample SAMEA104232317, study PRJEB22302) | groundwater metagenome | biome: forest; feature: aquifer; material: groundwater | place: USA | collected 2011-08-07 | depth 5.8 m
CAGTGGTACTACTCACAGGATACCCCATCTTTGTTAATTCTTCCGATAGCTTCGTGGTGCTTTTGTTTGTCCATAGCAATGGAGACTCTGGATCACCTTTGGTAGCACACTCTACGAGCTTTTCAAGCTCATCGTTTAATTCCGGATATATTTCTGTAATCTTTTTTCTACCGCCACCCACTTTTCTTTGCCTATCAGGAATGAATTCTTCTTTTCCATTGATTATATCTACTCCGGATTTAATTGAGGCAGCTCGTAGTCCGGTTATACTATGACTTAGTGCTGTTCCTCCATGCCAATACGCCTTGGCTATTGCTCCTGCAAAAAGACGCTTTGTTTTCTCGTCAAGAAATCCCTGTAGTGAATTCCATATGGATTTCAAATGAATATATTCCTCGTTTGGTACATTGAGCATGGTAAACTCTCCCTTAAATATACTTTCTCAATGTATCATAACATAGATGTTTGGGTTTGATCAGCATTACCATTTTTACACATTAATTGACCCTTATTGCTTGGAAACCCCTAAGTAAGCAATACCTGCTTACTATAGCTGATTCAAGTTAGAAATTTCAGAACTGTGCTATAATGTAATAATAGTTGTTTAAACTTGATTACGATGAGGAGGATTATCATGGATGATAAAACCAAGGAATTAATGCTAAAAATAATTGCTGATAAAAAACTTAAGAGTGCCAACCAAAGCGGTTTGCAAAGAGGTCCTGGAAGCATGGGAAACACTCAAGTTGCGAAAAAGAAGTTTAGAAAGAGTGGTTTGTTCGATAAATAGCCTATCTTTTAAACAATGATTTTAATATAAGAAGCTTTCATTCTTACATCCTTCTTATTTTCCCCTCCCAGTGAAGGGTCTTTTTATTTCGCTGAAGACATTAGCCAGTCAGCAACCTCACACCAGTTACGTGTGCTGCGCAATAGCAAGCTTGTAAAATATCGACGAGATTGAACAATGAGAAAATTTTCTTGAATATTTATATCATGGCAGGATTTTCATTGATCAAGCTAGAAAAAATAATGTATATTAGTACCAAATTATCAAGTCGAGGAGGCTCGAAATGAATATTGACAAAGTATTTTACCGATCTGTATTTAAGAACCTTTTTTCAAATCCCTGTGAAGTTCAATTTTGGGACGGAGAATCAGAGATCTACGGGGAAGGAGAAGTAAAGTTTAAAATTGTTCTTAATGAACCCATACCGAAATTAGATATTATCAAAGATCCTTTTATGGCATTTGGAGAAGGCTATATGAGCAATAAGATGGATATAGAGGGAAACGTTCAGGAAGTCATTGAGTCAATTTATAATAATCAGGACAGCTTTTTACATAAGAGCAATCAATACTCTAAAATTCGAAAAATCATCCCTAATACTCCGAAAAAGAGTAAAGGGAATGTTCAGCATCATTATGATCTTGGTAATGACTTCTATCGGTTATGGTTAGACGATACTATGACTTATTCATGTGGATATTTTGAATCCCCTGATAATTCTTTGTATAAAGCTCAGAAAAATAAGGTGGAGCATATTCTTAAAAAGCTTTCTTTAGGAGTAGGTCAAACTTTACTTGACATCGGTTGTGGGTGGGGAGAGTTAATCATTACAGCGGCTAAAAAATATAAGGTAAAGGTCCTGGGAATTACCTTAAGTTTGGAGCAGCTCAATAAGGTTAAGGAAAGAATAGCCAATGAAAAATTAGAGGATATGGTAGAAGTTGAACTTGCTGATTATCGTGAGCTTGGTACAAGAAAGTTTGACCGAGTATTAAGCGTAGGTATGCTAGAACATGTAGGGAAAAATCATCTTGGAGAATATTTTTTGACGGTAAAAAAGTTATTGAACGATAAAGGAATATCAATGGTTCATTCTATTACAAGCGTTGAAGAGGGGGACACAAATAACTGGATAGATAAGTATATCTTCCCTGGGGGATACGTGCCAACGGTTAAAGAAATTATGGATAAAATGGTAGAAGAAGGATTCAACATTCTGGATGTGGAAAGCCTTAGAAGACATTATGGACGAACGCTGGAACATTGGGCTAGAAACTTTGAAGACGCTTTGCCTGAGATTAGAAAAACCAAAGATGATAGTTTTGTACGGATGTGGAGGTTATATCTAAACTCATGTGCTGCATCGTTTAATTGCGGCAATATTGATATACACCAATTTTTGTTTGTCAAAGGTATTAACAACTCTTTACCGTGGACACGCGAGTATATTTATAAGGCTGAAGTTGACGCATGAGTAAAAACCAAGAAGGTCAATAAGAACCCCCTCGAAGTTTCGAGCGGGTTTTTATTGACTTTGGCTTTTTTGCTTATGAAATTTTGGATTGTTAAGATATAATAGTTCTGTTATTAGAAAGAGAGGTCTGGGCATGGGAAAAACACTCATCGTAGCAGAAAAACCGTCTCAAGCACGTGAATATGCCACAGCCTTGGGAGTACAAGGTAAAAGAGAAGGGTATCTGGAAAATGAGCAGTATGTTATCACCTGGTGCTTTGGCCACCTGTTAGAATTAGAGCGTCCGGAAGCCTATATGGATTTAGATCAAGTAGGCAAACGTTGGAGTTTAAAGCGTTTGCCTGTTTTGCCTGGCTTAAAGGTCTTTCGTCGAGTGGTTAAATCCGGGGCGAGCAAACAATATCAGGTGATACAACAGTGGTTAAAGTCTTCTGACATTGAACAAGTCATTTGTGGAACGGATGCTGATCGAGAAGGGCAATTGCTCTTCCAGGAAGTGTGGGATGCTTCCAAGTGCCGTAAACCTTTGTCTAGGCTATGGATTTCTTCCTTAACGACCGCAGCAATTCGGGAAGGTTTGACTCGTCTTCGGCCAGCTGAAACTGTGGCTGGTCTGGCAGCTGCCGGCTATGGTAGAGCGTTTGCCGATTGGGATTTTGGGATGAATCTGACCGAAGGGTTCACTTCGTTATTTGGAAGTTTTGATCAAGTGCGCAAGAAACCCAACGTTATTTCTATTGGTAGAGTACAGACCCCCACTCTGGCTTTGATCGTAGAGCGGGAATGGGAAATTGAACGCTTTGTTTCCCTACCCTACTTCGAAGTACGGGCTGAGTTTTCTTCAATAAAGGGAGTGTATCCTGGTCGGTGGTTTGATCCAAGTGAGGACGGGAAGCGTCTTACAAATCGTCAAGACGCCGAAGACATCGTGGTTAAGACTCAGGGTAAGCCTGGAAAAATAATTAAAATGGAACAGAAGGATATTCATGAACCCCCACCGCTATTGTTTGATCTAACTTCCCTGACGATCACCGCCTCAAAGCGCTATAGTTTTAGCGCAGAACGGGTTCTCCAATTAGCTCAATCTCTCTACGAGAAAAAAGCTATTACCTATCCACGAACGGACTGCGCCTATTTATCTGAGGATCTTCTACCGAAGTTGCCTGCTCATCTTAAGGCTATACGTCGAGAGCCTTACACTAATTTGGTCGATGAAGCTAGTCAATTAGGAGTACCCAACGGAAAACGTGTCATTAATACGATCACCGCCCATCATGCTATCATTCCGACTACTGAGAAAGCTTCCATCGAAAAACTCTCAGGCGAAGAACAGAAACTGTACGACTTGATTGTTCGCCGCTTCCTGGCAGTTTGGTTTCCACCCGCTCGTTATCATCAGACTGAAGTGGTGACTGAGGTCGAGGGTGAACTCTTTCGGACAAAAGGCAAGGTATTACTAAGCTTGGGCTGGAAGAAGGTCTATGGCCCGGAGGATCACGAGGAAGGGCTTGAGCCCTTAAACGCTGATGAGAAAGGGCTAGGGAAAACGAAAACCTCTGGTCGAAAGGCCAAGAAGAAAGAGGACAGTGAGCAGGCGGACGATGAGAATCGGGCTTTACCTCCCTTGCAACATGGAGAGAGTGTGCGAACGAAACGGGTTTTCAGTGAAGAAAAGACCACCAAACCACCTAAACGCTTTACACAAGGTGATTTACTTAAAGCGATGGAGGGTGCAGGTAAGCAAATTGATGATGAGGTACTACGCCAACAATTGAAAGGGAAAGGGCTAGGCACAGTGGCAACCCGACCCGCCATTATGGAAAATCTAATAGACAGAGGATACATTCTCCAAGAGCAAAGGGCCTTGAAACCCACTAATAAAGGGACAGAGCTTATTAGACTTATCAAGGAAAAACTGCCTCAGGCTCAGCTCCTGATTAGCGCGGAGATGACTGGACAAATGGAGTTTAATCTTTCAAAAGTGGAAAAGGGAGAACTGAGCATAGAAAGCTATATGGCGGACGTAGAAAATGCCATTCGCCGAATTATTCAGGAACTGCGATCCTTCGAATATAAATACGGTAAAAGTCCTTTGGCTCTAGCGCCTTCTGTCCAAGCCCAGAAAGCTAGAAAAGATGTAGATAAAGGAGAAAGGAAAGTCAAGTCTTGTCGGAAAGAGAGTAAAACTCTGGGGTCGACGAAGGTAGACAGAGTGACTTCGACAGATGAGAATTTTGATAAAAAGAGAATAACCAAAGGTAATTCAAGTCAAGGTAGCATCATAGGAGAGAACTCTTTAAGAGAGAACTTAGCCGAAGGAAAGAACACTCAAACAAAAAGGAAAAGTATGAGCGGAAAGGAAACAGTTAAACCAAAAGCAGTGGACGAAGATGATAGTTTAGAGACCCTAGCCGAAACATCGTTAGTAAGGAGCATTAGCCAGGCTGAAGTGTTAGGTGTTTGTCCACGCTGCAGCGGAAATGTGATTGAAGGACAGAAGGGGTATGGCTGCGCTAACTGGCGAATAGGTTGTCGCTTTATTGTCTGGAAGAGTGCGATCTGCGGCAAAGTTCTTACACCGAATCAAATGAAAAGTCTCTTAAAGAAAGGGAAGACCCCACTGATTAAAGGATTTAAATCTAAAAATGGTAAAGTTTTTGCAGCATATCTGATCTGGGAAGATCCTATAGAAGGAAATTTGAAATTTGAGTTTGAATGAAGTAATTAGAAGAATAGAAGGTTTCAAAATTATAGATGTAGAATAGAGAAAAAAATGATTAAGAGCATTAAAGAGGTTCTCTCATATGCAAGAAGAAGTAAAGGTTGCTAGAGTAAAAGTTAAGTTTATTGAGGTTTTTTTAGTTTTTTTAAAAATCGGATTTACGGCTTTTGGGCCGTCTATGGTGGTAGAATCTAAGAAACAAGTCGTAAGACGTAAGGGGTGGCTCCAAGAACAAGAGGTTTTAAATGGTTTAGCTTTAGCACAGTTTTTGCCAGGAGCTACGTATGCTACTTTTGCCGTTTTTTTGGGCTATCGTATAAGGAAATTGCAAGGTGCAATAGTGAGTTTTTTGGGCTTTATCTTACCGCCTTTTACGATGATGCTAGTTTTAGCCTATCTATACTTTCGATATAGTGATATTCCACTTGTTCTGACGCTGCTTCGTGGTTTACAGGCTATAGTAGTGGCACTCATTACCAATGCTGTTTGGGACCTTGCGAAATTAGTCCTAAAAGGATGGGAAGCTTTTTTAATCTTAGTTATTTCATTAACCATTAGTTGGGTTAATCATAATATTTTCTTAAATTTATTTAGTGCAGGGCTTCTGTCCATAGGGTTGTACAGGCCGTGGAGAAATAAGGATAATCAGTGTGAGAACAAAAATGATCACAATAATGATCATTATTGGCGTGAAGTTATTGTGATCTTTTCAGTCCTTTTTACCATCTTGGCTATGTCTGCATTTAATCCCCTGTTAGTAAAGCTTGAAATGGTGTTCTTCAAAATTGGGTTGTTGGTCTTTGGCAATGGTTTTACGATGATTCCGCTAATCCAGCAAGAGGTCGTTAACGTTTACCATTGGCTAGATGATAGTCAATTCAGAGTAGGTATCGCTTTGGGGCAAATTACCCCAGGTCCGGTTGTTATTACCGCAACCTTTGTTGGTTATAAAGTATTAGGATTATTAGGAGCCCTTGCTGCAACGATAGGAATCTTCGCGCCTAGCTTTCTTCTTGTTGTGCTTGTAATGCCTTTTTATCAAAGGTTAAGAGAGCATGCCTGGGTTAAGGTTATCTTTAACGGGGTGTTGGTATCTTTTGTGGGTTTAATGATAATTGTCTTGTTTAATATGAGTAAACAAAGTCTAGTCGATCCCTTAACCATTTATTTTGCTTTGTTTGCCCTAATTTCTTTACGAGTATGGAAAGTTAATGTTTTGTGGGTAGTTCTAGGGGGTACAAGCCTTTATTTATTCTGTGTAAAAATTCTAAATCTATAGTCGTTTATACGACTAAGATCCTATACCTGACATTAAAGTAGCTAATCCCGGAAGCAGTTGCCTCGAGAGGACTTAAACCTCCACGCCCTTGCGAGCACAAGAACCTATTTTGGTCTAGAAATATGGTGACTCAATGCCCATAAAATGGTATAATATATCTTGTAAGATATAGGATGAAGAATGAAAGTTTAGGAACTATGGTAGTACATCGTGAACTATTTCATGATTAATTAAGGGAGAATATATGTGTTAGAATATTAATTGAATATTTGGAGGGAAGGTGAACCAATGGATAAGGAAATCATATTTTTGGTTGAAGAAGCTCCAGAAGGTGGCTATATAGCAAGGGCACTTGGTCATTCAATATTTACAGAAAGTAACACGTTGGATGCCATTAGAGAGGAAGTAAAGGATGCTGTTCGGTGCCATTTTGATGAAAGCCAGACACCGCGGATAATTCGATTACACTTAATTACAACAACTCCTCCGATAAATCGGAGGAGTTGAAAGTTTTTCAATAGGTTTTCTAAAAGCACCCTCCTTGACATTTCCATGGACTAATTTATGATGGAGATTGAAACTTCATTTATATTAGGAAATTAAATTGAGGTGCTTAATGGAAGCGACTAGGCAGATCTTCTGGAATATCAATGGAAAGGGTATAATGTATGTTTTTGCTCTGATTGCCATAGCAATTTTTATAGTGGGCTTTTGTCAAAAGATTTTAAACTGGCAACAAGGTCGCCCTATCCATTATGATAACTTGGGTCTGAGATTAAAGAAATTGATAACTGACGTAATCAAGCACGACAAAGGAGTTTTCAAAGGGTCATTTCGCCGATTCATGCATTTAGGTGTTTTTTATGGTTTTATTATAATGATGATAGGAACGTTGATTATTGCTATTCAGGTAGATTTTAATATACCGCTGCTTTACGGGAAATTTTATTTAATAATTAGTCTGTTGCTTGATTTATTTGGATTAATGGCCTTGATTGGAATTGTAATGGCCGCTCATAGACGATATATTTATAAACGTGATCATTCAGATTATACCTTAGATGATGCACTATTATTAATTTTGGTTTTTTTAATCCTTTTAACAGGGTTTATCTTAGAGGGCTTACGAATTTCTATTATCAGAGATAGTTGGGCAAGTTGGACACCTGTCGGTTTGTTCTTTTCAATGATAATAGAGAAGGCTGGCTTATCAGTTATAACTGCTCAAGCTATCCATGCTTATCTGTGGTATTTGCATATGTTATTAGCCTTCGGGTTTATTGCCTATATACCTTACTCAAAATTGTTTCATATGTTTGCATCCCCGCTTAACATTTTTTTAAGCTCTTTTTCCAATATTGGAACTTTGACCACACTAGAGAAAACTTATCAAGAAACGAAGAATCTTGGAGTTACTAAGCTTGAGGATTTTAGCAAGAAACAGCTAATAGAATTAGATGCCTGTATTTCCTGTTTAAGGTGTCAGAAAGGCTGCCCTGCTGAGGGAGGAGATGCATCATCGCCAAGAGTAATGATTCAGAGTTTAAAAAAACACTCTAAAGAAAAGAACTCATTTTTTAGAAATAAAGGTAAGACCTTTGATTATCCATTAATTGATAAGGTGATTCCAAAAGAGACTCTATGGTCTTGTACTACGTGTGGACTTTGCGAAGATAAATGCCCAGTCAATATCGAACACATTAAAAGAATCGTTGGTCTAAGAAGAAGTCTGATCAACGTTAATGGCTATCCTAACGAGGTTCAGGAATTATTTAGAAATACCTCTAAAGTGGGAAATCCTTGGGGTCTAAGTTTAGATAGTAAGTATTATTTGGCAAAAGACTTGAAAGTTCCACTCCTAAGTGAGAAAAAGCAGACGGATATCCTATATTGGGTAGGTTGCTTCGGATCTTATGAAAGTAGAACTATGAATGTTTCACTGGCAATGTTCAAGATATTGCAAAAAGCCAGTATTGATTATGCAATAATGGGAATAGAAGAAAAATGTTGTGGAGATTCGGTCAGGCGTCTAGGCAATGAAAGACTCTTTCAACAGTTAGCGCTTGAAAATATAAATCATTTGAACAACTACAAATTTAAGACAATAGTGACTCATTGTCCCCATTGTTATAATACGCTGAAAAATGAGTATCCTCAATTTGGGGGTCATTATCAGGTTTTACACCATTCCCAGTTTATTTTAGAACTGATTCAATCAGGTAGGATTGTGCCAAAGGCAATGAACAAAACAAAAGTTACTTTTCATGATCCCTGTTATTTGGGTCGATATAACAACATTTATGATGCTCCAAGAGAGGTATTATCTGCAATTCCGGGATTAGAATTGCTTGAAATGAAAAACAACCGGGCTAAAGCTTTTTGTTGTGGAGGCGGTGGGGGCTGTTTTTGGATGGAAGATAAAAAGGAACAGAAGATTAATATTATATTAGCAAAAGAGGCTATTAAGAATGAATTTGATATTCTGGCTAGCGCTTGCTCGTTCTGTTTAACACAATTGACTAAAGCGGTAAGCAGTTTGGATGTAGATATGAAAAGCTTGGATATTGCTGAGATTATTAGTGATAATCTATAGTTAGAGCGATACAATATTAATCTAATTTCCCAGAAGGGTGATTCCTTTCCTGAATGAAGTCAGAAGTATCCTCGCCCGAAGATCATGAAGTAGAGAAATAGTCTATTCGTCTATCCCTCTATACTTTTCCAAGACAGCCCTGATAGTAAACCACTCTACATCCTCAGGAAGAAGTTCTTTAATCGGACGTAGTTTTTCCTTGCCAGCTTGACGGATAGCTTCTAAAATGAGTTGTTCTTGTTCATCAGGTATAAAGTCATCCCAGGGAACAGCATGTCCTTCTAAATTGCAACGTACAAGATGTTCCTGCGCTGTGATTGTAGTGATTTTCCTGATCTTAGCAATGTCGGTTAAGGTGCATCCTTCTAGATAAAGTTGATAGGTTACGAGATGACTCAGAACTTTATCTGGAGCAGGTTTTTCTGGTTTTACTAGTATTTCTGGTTTTTCTGAATTGCGATTTGGTTGTCCGCTACGTAGGTTTGTAACCTGAACATTGTTGTTTGTTCCACCTGAGCGCTCTAAGACCTTCGGGCTTTCTAATCCACCTTGATCTGAGTTCTCCTTCAGAAAACGTCGGATTTCCTCTAAAAAGAGATCCCCGTACTTCTCTAACTTTCGCTCCCCGACCCCACTAATACGTAGCATAGCATGTCCATTTGCAGGACAAACCTGAGCCATTTCCCGCAAAGTACTATCGGCGAAAATCATGTACGGTGGCAGGTTTTCCTGGAGGGCAGTTTCCCTACGGAGTGCACGTAACCGGTCAAAGAGGCTTATCACTTCCACTTCGTCACGAGAAGGCTTTTGAGTGACTTTTTGTGTAACGTTCGCTTCGCCCTTCAGAACGAGTCCTGCTTTAGGCTGGAGCTTTACCACAGGGTATTCTCCATCTGATAAGCGTAGATAATCCTCAGCCACCAAATAGTTGATGCGATCCTTGATCTCCTGGAGCGAACCCTCGTGCATAATCCCGTGTGTGGAGAGTTCATCAAATCGGAGTTCCAGGATCTTTTTATTGCGCGAGCCTTTTAAAACATCCGCAACCATGCTTATACCAAAGCGTTCACGCATCCGATAAATGCACGAAAATATCTTTTGCGCTTCTACGGTAATGTCAACTACTTCACGTTCGTCCTTGCAATTACTGCAGTTTCCGCATTCTGCTTGAACGTTCTCTTCTCCAAAATACTCCAGAATAGTCTTACGCAAACAGCGTGGGGTATGACAGTAATCGACCATTCCCTTAAGCTTCTTGAGTTCGTTCCTTTTCCGATCGGGCTGAAGAATTGTCTGTTCAATGAGATGTCTTTGTAACACTACATCTTGAGGGGAAAATAACAAAAGGCATTCTCCAGGTTCTCCATCTCGACCAGCACGTCCAGCCTCCTGATAATAGGCCTCCATGTTTTTAGGCATGTTGTAATGAATGACATAGCGGACATTGGATTTGTCTATCCCCATCCCGAAGGCATTGGTGGCCACCATAATTGGCATTTTGTCAAATAGAAAATTCTCTTGGCTATTTTTACGTTCCTCGTTAGTCATTCCCGCATGGTATTTCCCCACTTTTAGGCCCTTTCCGGATAAGAATTTATGAAGGTTATCGACCTCCTTGCGGGTTGCAGCATAAATTATCCCAGATCGGTCAGCAGGTGAATGAGCATACTCGAGAACGAAGGATTTCTTGTTTTCTCCCCGGAGCGTGGAAAACGTAAGGTTTGGACGGTCAAAGCCAGTCACAAAAACATTGGGTCGGTTTAAGCCTAACAAGCGTACAATATCTACCTTGACTTCCTCGGTAGCCGTCGCGGTGAAAGCTCCAATGAGTGGCTGCTTTGCTAGAGATTTGAGAAAAGGCCCAAGATGAAGGTAACTAGGCCGAAAATCATGCCCCCATTGGGAGACACAATGAGCTTCATCAATCGCCAAAAAGGAAATTTGGAGAGAATCTAAAAGTTCACGGAAACCTTCCGCCTCTAAACGTTCAGGGGCAACGTACAAGAGTTTGAATTCTCCACGCCTCGTTCGTTCAAGTCTGGACCAGACTTCTTTTGGGGATAGGGAACTATTGATAAAGGTCGTCGGGACCCCATATTGCTGCAGAGCATCGACCTGATCCTTCATCAGGGAAATCAGAGGTGAAATGACCAGCGTTGTTCCTTCAAACAATAGAGCCGGGATTTGGTAAGCCAAGGACTTCCCAGCCCCAGTCGGCATAATCGCTAAGGTATCCGTCCCCCGGAGTAAACTCTCGATCACTTTATGCTGGCCATCTCGGAATTGAGAATAACCGAAATACTTTTGCAGCGTCTCTAGGGCTTTTTCCATCATAAAACGAACATCTCCTTAAGTTAAGCAAACTAACTCTTCTATTAACAAATATCCATGATATTATATTTTCTTCATAAGAGCATTATTTTCCTTCATCTGCTCATCCTCATTATAATATAGAAGGCTTGGCTTGCGTTAAGTTTTAGCTAGGTCTAAATTGTTACTTGTGGTAAAATGGATTTTAAGACTAAAGAGCGTTTTCTGAGGGGAAAATAACAATAGAAGTTTGAACTTATATCGCCTTTTTTACTTAGTAAAATTTATAACTATACGTATAGGATGAAGACTTATATAACACCAAAAGAGACCGGGTTCCCGAACCCGGTCTCTTTTTGGTTAGCATTTTGCTTGAATTAAGCCTTCGTGCCTAGTTTTAGCTAGTCTTAGTTTGATCTGCTTTAGCCTGCGATTGCTTTTGGACATGTTGCTTTGTAACCATGGATTCTATCTTTTGCGGTAAGTTTGCTTTTATTTTGGCGGCTTTATCGGCTGAGATCTCTTGGTCTTTCACAGCTTGGTCGAGATTTGCCTCAAGGGTGGACTTGATTTTAGCGACGAGAGCATCTTTAGCGACCCCTTTCGCTTGAGCGATATCCGCTAGTGATTTGCCGCTTTTCAATTCCGTTTTAAGAGTGGCAGCATCTATGCCAAGTAAGGTCTGAACTTGCTCGTTGATTCCCTTGAAGTTTCCCATGGCAGTACCGTGAAAACCAGGGCCTTTCTTCTGACCATCCCATTTCCTATTTAGCAAAGCTTGGATACGTTGGGGAAGCTTGGCTTTGATAGCAGTCGCCTGTTCTGGCATTAATTTGCCATTCTGTACCGCTTGATCGATTTTGGCTGTTAAAGCAGCTTCTAAGTCCTGGGCAAGCTTAGTATTGTCAATTCCTTTGGCTGAGGCTACATCTTTTAGACTCTTACCAGCTTTCAATTCAGCTTGCAATTCCTGTGGCTGCAGGCCGAGAAGCGGGGCTGCTGAACTGAGAGAAGCAAAGTCTTTGGATTCAAAGCCTCGCGCAGAGTGCTTCGTTTGGTCGTTACATACCATTTGGTGTTTGTCTTGAGTAGCTTGAGTTTTGTTTACTGCTAGAGCACCATTGGCGGCACCGGCTACACCTACTGTTGCGACTACCGTAGCTAAGGAAATAACACCGACCAAAGCGATTTTCTTAAATTTCATGCCAGATGATTCCTCCTTCAACTTTTTAATTGTGGCCACACTAGTCATTATAACCCTAGGTTTTCCAATACATGCGACAGAAATTTTAAGATTTTGTTAAGGTTTGAAATCTCTATAAAATCATTTATGCCCATAGTGTGCAATATGGCTGTTTTATTTTGTTGTTTTGTCTTGAAATTTACTCTAAATAAACTACAATAAATAGAGAGGTGAAAAGCCTAGTGTCTAGAAATACATGAGGTCTTTTCAAGTGGTTTATTTGTAGTAATCATAAAGTTAAAATTAGGGTGTTTAAGTAGATGAATGGTTAGTTTTGGATAGATCAAAAGGGGAGGGTGACTAGAAGATGCCGGAGTCGGCAAACAAAGCGATTTTAGAATTACCGGCAACTTTAAGGGCCCAGAATGGCTTACAGCTTAAAGATACACTCATAGGGCTTTTTAGCCCTTTTGCTAAGGGAAATGTAGTATTGCTCGACGAACATGGACGGTGGGTTTTGGCTCAGGTTAATTACCACGCTAATTTCTTAAAGGGCGCAGATCTAGTGGATTTTCTGGAAGCTCAGAATTCGTTCTGGCTTGAATTGTCTTATATCGGTGAAAATTTTTACAGGGTTGTTCCTGTGAAGGAGAGGCCAGTTGAAAATATTAGAAAGGTAGAGTACTTATCTTTTGATTTTTCCCTTAAATCGGAAGAAACTCAAAAAGAGCTCGGTCTTAGTGAGACTGAGGACCTCAAGGTTGAGCCGCTTGAGGTTAAAGTTAAAGAAATTGAAATTATTCCCCCTCAGCACAAAAAAGATAGCACTGAAGATAGCAATACAGATAACACAACAGAGTCTATCGAAAAGTTGATTCAAACGATTAAGGAAACCGTCAATTCTGATATTGAAAAAGCTAAAGGACGGAAACAAGGTCAAGGTACCAAGGTGAATAAAGATCAAATAATAAAGGCGTTAGTGGATGTAGAAGCGAGAATTGCTTTAGAAAAGAGAACAAAGGCAGTATTAAAGGAAAAGGCCTCAGTAGTATCAGGCAATAAAAAAGAAAAAGCAGCTTCAGACAAGAAAGTAAAAATTGACTCAGCTCAGAAAGCAAAAGTACCTCCAATCAAAACCATTGGGTCAGTGGTAAAGGCTGTTTTGTTGAATCATGCACCTGTGAAGGCAGAAGTGCTGAATCAGCTACCTCTAAAAGCAGTTGCGTTAGATCCTTTACCTCTGAAGGTTTTAACCGTGAATCCTGCACCGGAGGCGAGTAACTCTTCGGTTAATGTAGTTTTTAATATTGACCAGGACTCTCACCTACTAAAAACTGTTGAGGGCGGTAATTCTTCACCCGTATCTGATCTCTTCTTGCGACTTAAGGCTTTACAATTTTCCTTAAGTCCGGGTTTTGAGTCGTTAATGTCACTTAATTCGGTAAGCCAGATCGAACCTCTCGATTACCAGTTGAGAACAGTTCGCTATGTCCTCATGAATTTACGGGGTAGGGCTTTGCTTTGTGACGAGGTAGGAATGGGAAAAACGGTGGAGGCCGGCCTTATTGCCTTAGAATATATCTTACGAGGGTTGGTACGCCGGGTCTTGATCTTGGCACCTCCTTCCCTAGTAGAACAGTGGCAAGAGGAAATGCGTAGTAAGTTCAATTTGGATTTTATTGCCTATGACAGTGCGGAGTTTAAAGCTCATCCCAATCCTTGGGAGGAATTTCCGCGGATTATTGCTTCGATTGATACAGCAAAAAGAGAGAGCAATAGCGAGCAAGTGCTAGCTGTACCTTATGACCTAGTCATCGTTGACGAAGCCCATCATCTAAAAAACGAACGATCCCTTTCCTACCAGCTCGTTAGTAAGCTAAAGAAAAAATACATTTTGCTGCTAACAGCCACCCCGGTGGAGAATAACCTAGAAGAACTCTTTAATTTAATTACCTTGTTATTTCCAGGCCAATTGGAGACAGCAGCCTCTTTTAAACGTAAATACATTACTCGTGGGGATCCTTTGAAACCCAAGAATACAGAAAAGCTCAAACAGTTAATCCGCGAAGTGATGGTGCGCAATCGACGTAGTGAAACCGGAGCGATCGCCAGTAAAAGGAGTGCGGAAATTGTTAGGATAGAACTATCCCCGGAAGAAATGGCCCTTTATAGGCGATTGACTTCTTTTGTCCGAGGTTATTACAGTTCGGAAGGGGATAAGGCTCGTAATGGAGTTAGTGCCTTCGTCCTTAAAATTCTTCAGCGGGAAGCAGGTAGTAGTATAGAAGCCTTGCTGCCAACTTTAGAAAAAATGGCGGCTAATCCTGAATGCCCAACGAGCTTGCAACGCCTGCTTTCTGCTTTAGCGCGGCAAGCCGGGGAGGTACCACGGCGGGCTAAGGCCGAAGTCTTACTTAGACTCTTACCGGAAATTCGCAGTAAGGTGATTATTTTTACCGGCTTTACGGAAACTCAGCGCTTTTTGGTTCGTACTTTGCGGGCGGCAGGTTGGCAAGTGGCCGAACTACATAGTGGTTTGCGCAGGCAGGAAAAAGAAGAACAAGTACGATTATTTACCGGGGAATTTGATGTTCTGGTTTCCACGGAAACGGGCAGTGAAGGTCGCAACCTTCAGTTTTGTCATACGATGATCAATTATGATTTATCTTGGAATCCCATGCGGATTGAGCAACGGATCGGCCGGATTCACCGCTTGGGCCAACAGAGGGATGTCCAGATTTATAATTTCTCTGCTGTTGATATGGTAGAGGCCCATATACTTGAACTCCTCGATGCTAAGATTAATATGTTTCAACTGGTCGTGGGAGAATTAGATATGATTCTGGGAAATTTACAAGAGAAACGAGATTTTGAGGATCTAATCATGGATATTTGGGCCCGTTCTTCTGACGAGCTAGATTTAAAACTAGAGATGGGGGAATTGGGTGATCGTTTGGCCGCTGCTCGACAACATTACCTAGCGGTCAAAGAACTGGATGACCGTTTGTTAGGAGAACTGACACCGGAGGAATAAGAAGGGAGAGGGAAGGCAGTGAATGAGCAAGGAAGGGTTAGTTTACAAGGCTTTGTGACGACCTATCTTCAGCGGGCGGGAGCAATAATAGAACAGCCCGGTTATGCTTTCCTAGAGGCCTTGTTACCGGATAAGATAGCACAACACTTAGGAAGTGAACACCTATTGCTGGCTTTTGATTATGAGGTGGCTGGGGAAAATGTGGGGAGTCAATTTGTCACCCATGGCAGTCAGTTCCTGGATAAAGTGACGGAGTCGACCATGAACAGTTATGGCCGATTTACGGCTTTATATCGACCGGGATCTCCACCGCAACTGCCGCGTAATTTTGAGCAAAAGATTTTAGCTAAGTTGGAGTTTCGGCGATGCCGGACACCGAAAGTGAGCATGCAGGCAGTAGAGGAGTATGTCTATTTCGGGTTTTACTTTCGCTGCATTTTTCGTTCATATGAGAAGAGCGAAGAGATATTAGCTATCGTTTTGAATGGTAATAACGGGCAAGTGCAACCAAATTTTCCTGGTTGGTGGCAGAAAATAGTACCGTCGGAAGGTCCGGAGTATACTCTACTTCAGGCGAGTAGGTGGTCTGTGGAGAAACTTTACAAGGTTGCTTGCCAGGAGATAGAGAAAGTGGCGCAAGCCCAGGCCGCCAAGATCGTGACTGAGGTAGCTGGAATTAAGAAAAGGGAACTGAACAAGATCGCCAATTACTACTGCGAATTGACGTCTGAATTAAAGAGGAAGCTGGAGGGAACGGAAGATCCGGACAAAAAGAACCGCCTGGTAAAGCAGTTAGCGGCAACTGAGGCGGATCAGGAACGACGTGAAAAAGATGCATTCGAACGTTATGGTGTCGAAGTTGAAGCTCGTCTCGATCATGTAGTAACTTATCATGTTCCTTGTTTACGGGTGAAATTGGAGATACAGCACAAAGAGGAAGTACTTAATTACACTGTCCTTTATAATCCTTTGGCGGGTGAGATCGAGACTCCGGTTTGTGAGAGGTGCGGACGAACAGTCGTCTGTTTGGTTCCAGATAAGGGAAGTCTGGTTTGTACTAAATGTCTTTGAATAAGAGCCAGACTTTATGCGTAAAGGCAGGCAGGCATATACTTTAATATAGCTCTTAAAAAGTAAGAAAATGTAGTTTGCTGTCGAACGAATTTATATCAAAGTTTTTATAACCCAAGATCAAGGAACTAAAGTCAAAGTAAGTTTTTCTTAAGTATAAAGGAAGAGTTTTTGAAGAGAATTGCGGTTTATCCACTTCCAAGACTCCCACTTCTATAAGTGGAAGTGGGAATTCCGTGCTCTGCTTCGGTGGGGGTAGACTCCCCCACCGAAGTCTCGATGTTCAGCTTGAACTGAACGAGTTCACTGGCTTGTAGTGGAAAAACTAAGCTTAAAAAAGCTTATGAATTGGATTTTCTGGGTCATATAAGAACAAGTTCCGAACTAGTTTGAACTTGTTCGGAACTTTAAATTTTTTTTTGATGTTCAGCTTTTATTAACCGGCAAGCTTAACTGGCAATAGATTTATGAGTTTTGCTAACTAAATTTGCAGCCGGTTCCGCGATTAAGGAAACACAGACCACGCCTAGTACGATTAAGATACCATCCTACTATAACTAGCGATACCCAACCTCCCGTAGCATCTCTTAAGGCACCGGAGACGACTGGCGATAAGATGGCGCCGATTTCGGCAATAAGGTTCCAAACTCCAAATGCGCTGGCCATTAATGCCGGAGGAGCGAAGTCGGCGGTAAGTGCGAAGGAAACTGACCAGGTACCGAATAAGAAGACACCTGCGCCGAATCCAGGAAGCCAAGAATTGATACCGAATTGCCACCAATATAGAGGTAGTACGCTAGGGCAAAGATAAATACGGCATGCAGGGACATTGATATGATTAAAGCCGGCTTGCGGCCCCGACCACTTTTGTAGAAGACATCGGCAATCTTACCCATCAAAGGGAGTCCAACCAGTGCTGCTAAACCAAACATGGCAGCAGTCGTACCGGCTACGGAGATTCCTGACTTCGCTGCATCAGTAATAACTTTAATAGCCCAAAAACTGTAGAACCAAAGACTCCAAAGGGTAGGGAGAGCGCCCCAGTAAATTAATTGTAAGTTTTTATTAAAGAAGACGGGTCCAACCTTCTTGCCCAGGCTGGTCATAATATAAAACATAATTCCTAGAGCCAACAGCAGTATTAGGACTGATATCCCAATTTCGCCGATTTTTAGAGCTGTTCCGGCATAGGCTACACCCATAATTAAGATAAAGAATATTAAAGCATATTTGGCTATTTCCTTAAGAGTTTGAAAATAGCTGGCGCTACCAGGGACGAATTGTTCAGATTGAGCTTGAATAGTAGTGGCAGCGGAGGGAGAGGTAGCGGGTTTCTTAATCAAGGTCATTATTAGAATCGCCACAATCAAAGTCGGAATAACCCAGATGTAAAAAGGAATATATTGGTGTAACATCGCACCGCTATTGTGTTTTTTTACACCAACTTCTGAACCCATTCCTAATTATCTTTTATAAATGTTAGTGAATAGCCGCCATGAGATATTGCATAAAGGATTTTAAAGGTAATCTTTTTTGTTTAATAGTTTTTTCGCGACACCCCCTAAAAAATATCTGAGTTATCGTATTAAATAATAACAGGGCAATAAGTTAAAAAGGAAAAAAGCTAAAGTAGCAAAATTTTAAACGGGAGTGAAAAAGATGAAAAAATTTATTTCATTACTAGTTCTTAGTGGAGCAATTATACTTATTCCTATGGTGAGTGCAGTTCCGGCACTGGCAGACACGGTTTCCTCAGAAATAAGTGTTAGTGATACGGTTTATGGTACAATAGGAGATACAAGTCCTACAGATCCCACAAAGCCTACAGATCCTACAGATCCTACAGATCCGACATATACGACGGTCGTGGACAGCGATGGACAAACAGTGACAGCCGGGATTTTACCGGATTCCCCGTTGTACTGGTTTACAAATCTAATTGAGAAATTGCAATTAGCTTTGACTTTTGATCCGGCTAAAAAGGCTAAACTTATAGAACATCAGGCTTTAGAAAAGCTGGCAGAGGCTAGTGAATTAGTTAAAAATGGAAAACCTGCCCAAGCACAACAGGCCCTGGAGAACTATACCAGTAAGATTACTGCAGCTCAGGATTTTTTAAACCAAGTTAAAGATCCCACCTCGGCAAAAGCTCAAATACTGATAGAGGCATTAAGTAAAACGCAGGCGGCGAATATATCGGTCTTGACCGGTTTATTAGATAAATTACCGCCCCAGGCTGCTAAAAAGGTAGCTCTCAATATCGTTCGTAGCATGGAAAAAGCAGTAGAAAGACAAAGTCCAGTTACCGTTACAGGTCAAGTGTATAACCCTAGTCAAAGTAAACCCGACGAGGACAAAGACAAAGACAAAGACGATGACCAAGACAAAGCAAAAATTAAAAAAGAGGTCAAAACTGCCCTGGAAACTCTTCGGCATGATTTGGAGCAAAAAGGAACAGAGGGAAATATGCCAAAGTTACAAAATGTAGCAAACTCGGTCTACTCCATTCACCAGCAGCCCAATCGCAGTTATAACGAAGAGCAAAGAGAAGTAACTTTACCTAAGGACTCTGGTAAAAAGCAAAAGGACGAGAAACAGCAGGGACAAGAGAAAGAAAAAAATAAGCAAAAGGGGAACCATAACCGCCAAGATTAGTTAACAGCAGCAAGTAATCCGGGTCGGGGAGGTGTAAGACGCAGGAAAAGACAAGAGGAAAAGACAAGAGAACCGTCCCTGCGTCTCCCTCGTCCGTCCCTGCGTCTACGTCTTTTAGGGAGTCCTGCAGCTAAAGCTGGGGGCTTCCTTTCTTAACACAAGGGTAGTAGTATAATTGGAGGTGGGTGGGCAAGGTAGTAAATAATTGCACGTTGACGGGGAGGGAAAAAGGATAATGACTGAATGGGAAGAGAACTGGCCCTGGGAACGCCTAAAGACCGATATGTCAGCAAGAGAGGCTTTTCTGGAGCACTTTCAACCCTTCGTTCAGCATGTTGCCTCCCGAGTGGTACAGCGGACTTTAGAGAGGGGCAGGGACGAGGAACTTTCGGAAGCGTTCCTGGCTTTCGACCAAGCACTTAGTCTATTCCAACCGGATAGGGGGGTGCCTTTTTTAGCCTACGCCCGCCTCCTGATCAAGCGGCAGTTAATCGACTATTTTAGACGGTATAATAAACCTACCCCCCTTCCTTTGGATGAGGAAGAGGTAGGGCTCGTAGTAGAGACCTGTCTCAGTGTACCGGAGTTTTATCAACAAGAACAAAATCGAGAACGGGCGGCGGAGGTGCGAGAATACTCTGCGGAACTAGCGGAATGGGGACTGACTTTCGCGAACTTAGTTGAGGTTTCTCCGAAACATCGGGATACTCGTGAAACCCTGCTCCGGGCAGCACGGGAACTAGCTCAGGATTCTATCCTTTGGTCCCAGGTAAAACGGACGAAAAGGTTGCCTATGCAACTATTAACTGAAAAAACAGGACTTCATCTTAAGGTTTTAGAGCGGGGTCGTAAATATGTTCTTGCAGTAGCCCTTCTAATCTCTCGTAGTCACGATTACATATATCTACGCGAATACGTTATTCCACAGGAAAGGAGCCGTACCTCTCATGAGTAAAGGTAAAGCAATTGTGTTAGAGAAAGCCAGCGGTTTTTATCTTGTTCTAGATTCGGACGGAACCTTCCGACGGGTGCGTTCGCGTTTTAAGGCCGAAGTTGGTGAAGAAATTGAGGTTGTCTCAGATGTCTCAGATAAAAGGAAGACAGCGCTAAGGGTTCTACTATCAGTGGCGGCAATTGTACTTTTAACGATAGGATCGATGTTGGGTTGGTCCTCGTGGCAAACTCCTGTGGCAGTAGCCATGCTTTCGGTTGATATTAACCCCAGTCTGGAAATTGCCCTAGATAAAAGGGCACATATAATCAGCGCTAAGGCTAAGAATGAGGATGCTTTGAAGCTACTCCAGGGAGTCAATCTTAAGGGTCAAACCTTAACAATCGCTATGAACAGGCTTGTTAGCCGAGCCGTAGAACTACATTTTTTAAATGAGGAAAGAAACTGGATTGTCTTGGGGCTTACCGAGGGTTCTGCCGGAAAAACTACGAAACAAAGTGACTTTGCTGGGGTGGATTCGCAAGCCTTACAAAGCGGATTAAACGAAGTAGCAGCTTCTAAGGGTTTAGGTCTTCAAGTCGTCATGTTTAAGTTGACTTCCCAAGAAAAACAAGAAGCGCAAAAAGCTGGTTTGAGTTCAGGCGAATATGCTCTTTGGCAGACAGCTGAAAAAGCTGGACATTCTGTACCACCACAAACCTTAAAGAATACTGAAGATCGGTCGCACCTTTTGGAAGTGCCGGCTGTGCAGGCCGAACTAAAGCATAACCAAAATACGATTGACAAGGGAGGCCCAGCAGAGCAACCTAATCAGGATATGAAGACAACCCCAGATCATGGTTTGGGAGGAATTAAAGTTAGAACACCGTCTGAGGAAAAGTCGGAAGAGCAAAGTCGGGCTAAGGAGAAATCTGATACTAAATCAGATAAGGACAAAATTGACAATCGTGGTCAGGTGAAAAGTAGATTCGAAGCAGAGGATAAGCACGGTATAAATGTTAAAGATAAGAATATAAAGAGTAATCAGAAATAAGACTTTACAAAACGAAAATTTTATAATATCATCAAAAGCTGAATCAAACTAACAGAAGAGTACTAAGTATCATTTATGTGGATACTAATTTAATATATCGTTAAGGCAGTTGACGGTTAGAAAGCTAACTGCCTTTTTGCTGTGTAAGTAGGATATAAGGTGAATAGTCGGCTTATAATAAAGTCGTGGAGGAAAAAGGTTTTGAACGCATTAGTAAAAATGATGACACCATCTCGAGTTTTAGTTTTGGGATTTGCTATGCTCATCCTATTAGGGGCATTTTTGCTGACCTTACCACTTGCTACTCAGGATGGAAACGGGATGAATTTTTTGAATGCCTTTTTTACAGCAACTTCTGCTGTTTGTGTAACAGGGTTAGTGGTTGTGGATACAGCGACGACCTTTACGTACTTCGGGCAAGCAGTGATTCTTGTGTTGATTCAGGTTGGGGGACTAGGCTTTATGACCTTTGCCACCATGTTTGCCATCATCCTGGGAAAAAGGATTACCCTTAAGGAACGATTATTGCTTCAAGAGGCTCTAAACCAGGTTTCACTTGAAGGTATCGTGCGTCTAGCTAAGTCTGTCATCCTAATTTCCTTGACGATTGAAGCGGTAGGTGCACTCATTTTAACCTTGCGTTGGTCAGTCGATTTTGGTTGGACTAAAGCGCTATATTATGGTATTTTCCATTCGATTTCGGCCTTCAATAACGCTGGTTTTGATCTTTTTGGTCATTTTTCTAGTCTTACGGCATACGTAGGAGATCCCATTACTAATATAACCATCATGCTCTTGATCATTTTAGGGGGGTTGGGCTTTGCTGTTTTAGCCAATCTTTATGCCTACCGAGAACGAAAATTAACACTCCATACCAAAATAGTCTTACAGGTTTCAGGAAGCCTAATTTTAATAGGTTCAGGGATTATTTTCGTACTTGAATTAACAAATCCGCTAACCTTGGGACCACTTCCCCTAGGAACAAAAGTAATGGCTGCAATTTTTCAGTCTGTTACTCCTCGTACTGCGGGATTTAACACCATCAACATTTCTGACATGTATGATACGACGTTACTTTCAATGATTGTTCTGATGTTTATAGGAGCTTCTCCTGGATCTACGGGTGGAGGGATTAAAACAACCACGTTTATATCCATTGTATTATCTGTGTTTAGTACATTTCGAAGTGATCCTCATGTCGTGTTAGAGGGGCGGACTTTACCCAAAGATATTATTCAGAAGGCTCTGGCCATTACAACTTTAGCAGCGTTTTTGATATTTATAATGACCTCGATACTCACAATAACGGAAAAGGCCGATTTTCTTACATTGTTTTTCGAAGTGACTTCCGCCTTTGGGACAGTTGGACTTTCTTTGGGAGTCACTCCCGATCTATCCTCATTAGGTAAAGTAGCTATTATTTTAACCATGTTTGCGGGGAGGGTGGGGCCCTTAACCTTGGCCTTTTTCCTTTCCCAGAAAGCGAATAAATCATCAGTCCATATCAAATATCCGGATGAACGAATCATAATTGGTTAAGGGGGTAATGGCAAATTAATGCGTAAACAGTTCGTGGTCATTGGGTTAGGACGATTCGGTACGAGTGTGGCCAGAACCATCAGTGAGTTGGGTCATGATGTATTAGCGATCGATAGAAACGAGAGTTCGGTTCAGGCCTTGATGCATGATGTGACAAAGGCGGTACAGGCCGATGCCCGAGATGAGGAGACGTTGAAGGCTTTAGGAGTACGAAATTTTGAGGTAGCTATTGTAGCAATCGGAGATGATCTCGAAGCAAATATACTAATCACCCTTATGCTGAAAGAAATGGGAATTCCTTATGTTGTTGCTAAGGCTCAATCAACTCAACACGGAAAAGTTTTAGAGAAAATTGGCGCAGATAAAATCATTTACCCTGAAAAGGACATGGGGATTCGTCTTGCTCACAATTTAATTACCGCTAATGTAATGGATTTTATTGAATTATCACCTGAATATAGCGTTTTTGAAGTCATTGCTTCGGCCCAATTTATTAATAAAACACTGGGAGAATTAAATTTAAGGGCTACTTGTGGGGTTAGTGTCATGGCTATCAAAAGGGAAGAGCAAATCATAGTCGCTCCGGGGGCTGATGCCCTTATCAGGGATAGGGACGTTTTGATTATCGTTGGAAAAAACAAAGCGCTTGCCAAATTACCTTGTTAACTCTTCCTTGCTTATAGTCAGCTTTGAGTTTTTTACTAATCCTTAAGAATAGAAGTAAGGTAGACCAGAGTGACGCTTTTATCTGTCTACCCAGCGATTTTATTCATCTTTATAGACTATTTAGTCGTTTGACTCGTTCTTTAATGGGAGGGTGGGTGCTAAATAGGGACTGATAGTCACTTCGATTTTCTAAAGAATTTCTAGAAAATATGAAAGGAAGCAAATTAGTAAAAGTATTTGACACAAAACTAGGCAATCGATATACTACTATTAAGAGTGAATATGATAATCATTATCATAACATATTTTTTCATCAGAATTGAGAATAATTATCAAGAGAAGAGGTAATTGATGATGACCTTGGATAAAGTTAAAAGAGGACAATCTTTTATCATTAGCGTTATACCTAATGAGGGCATTAGGGCGCAGGCCATCCGATTTGGAATTGCGACCGGAGAGTGGGTCACTTGTGAAGAAGTCATTCCAGCCGGACCCATTGTAATTCGTAAAAACCGGCAGATGATTGCCTTGGGAAGACAATTAGCTAAAGAAATTAATGTTGAGTTAAGCTAGGAAGAAAAGAGTTGAGGGGGAAATGTCAAACTGTCATGATTGCAGTGTGAAAATAGACTTGCCGGAAGGTGCGAAACGAATTGTCTTAGTAGGTAATCCGAATTCAGGAAAATCGGTTTTCTTTAATCACCTTACGGGTATCTATGCAGATGTTTCCAACTACCCTGGCACGACTCTCGAGATATCACACGGTCTTTATCAAAAGGATGGGGTTATCGATACTCCGGGTGTTTATGGGATTTCCTCATTTAATGACGAGGAGCGCGTTGCCCGGGATGTGATTTTATCAGCGGACATCGTTATAAATATTGTGAATGCCTTATACCTGGAACGTGACCTTTTTCTAACCCAACAAGTGATTGATACGGGAGTTCCGGTTATCATTGCCTTGAACATGTCGGATGAAGCTGAAAGGCAGGGCGTGAAAATTGATCATCAGCTTCTGAGCATCTTGCTCGGAGTTCCGGTGATACCTACAGTGGCGGTTAAGAAAAAGGGGCTTGATGAACTAAAAGTAAGCCTTTATAGCGCCCGTCCGGGAATTACTGATCTGGATTTGCAGAAGCAATTGGATCTGCTAACTCAGCGAATGGGCAACCGTAGCGAAGCCTTATTGATCTTAGAGGGAGACGTAGCCATTGCACAACGTCATAATCTAGAACCCATGGGCCAGCGGGAAGAGATCTATTTAAAGCGTCGTCGGCGTGTCAATGAAATTGTGGAGCGCGTGGTCAAAGATCTAAACAAGCATTCTAAGTTTACTAACACCCTGAGCCGTTTGATGATCAAACCACTTACGGGTATACCGATTTTATTACTAGCACTTTATGCCATGTACCAAATTATCGGAGTATTTGTGGCGGGAACGGTGGTCGGCTTCACCGAACAAACGATCATGATCGGTTACTTTGAGCGATTTGTCCGTTTAGTGGTGGGGAGTTTTATTAATCGATCATCGATTCTAGGGTCCATCTTAATCGGGGAGTTTGGTCTTTTAACTATGACCTTTACCTATGTGTTTGGCCTACTGCTTCCGCTTGTTGCCGGTTTTTATCTTTTCTTGGCGTTATTCGAAGACTCAGGCTATTTACCTAGGATAGCAACGCTTGTAGACCGGATGCTCACAAGTATTGGACTGAACGGGCGGGCAATAATTCCGCTAATTCTGGGGCTTGGCTGTGTGACGATGGCGACAATTACCACGCGTTTGCTCGGAACGGAACGGGAAAGACGGATTGCCATTTTTTTACTCGGCTTAGTCATTCCTTGTTCAGCTCAATTAGGAGTTATCGCCGGAATGTTGGCCTTTGTCGGACCCGCCTTTGTAACTCTTTATGCTTTGGTCATTTTAGCTGTTTTAGCTGTTGTAGGAACTGCCATGAATACCTTACTTCAAGGTCAATCTTCCGACTTACTGATCGACCTACCGCCTCTCCGTATCCCACGTCTGCAAAATGTATTAACGAAAACTGTAACCAAGACTTATCAGTTTATTAAAGAGGCCTTACCGTTATTTGCTCTTGGCGCTCTAATTATAAGTGTACTCCAAGTAGGGGGGGTACTCACCTTTATGCAAAATGCACTCACTCCGCTGACCGTAAAGTGGCTGGGTTTACCTAAAGAAACGGCAATAGCCTTCATTATGGGGATCGTGCGTAGAGACTTTGGGGCAGCCGGTTTATCAACTATGTCGCTTACTCCGCTACAGACCGTTGTATCTCTGGTAACTATTACTTTGTTTGTACCCTGCATTGCCTCGATAATAGTCATTTTTAAAGAACGCTCCAAAAAGGAGGCGGCAATGATGTGGTTGAGTACCTGGGTCATTGCTTTTCTTGTGGGGGGGATTGTTGCTCAATTAGCTCGTCTATTGGGAGGCAATACTTCAGCGCAAGCGTATACTGTTGCCAGTGTAGTTTGGGGAATCGTAGGGTTGCTTATTATTGGGCTAAAAATTTA
>ORJL010068659.1_pt1 | contig 25813 bp, 20 predicted proteins | sample 1779941 | NCBI WGS metagenome assembly ORJL01 (sample SAMEA104232317, study PRJEB22302) | groundwater metagenome | biome: forest; feature: aquifer; material: groundwater | place: USA | collected 2011-08-07 | depth 5.8 m
GCCATCGGCACCATCTGCGCTTATCCCAAATTCACGCCAATTCCTTTCAAGGAAGATGATTTGTGGAACGGGTACCCGGAAGAGACGAATGCGCCGTATGGCCTGGCCAAGAAGATGCTGCTGGTGCAGGCGCAAGCCTACCGCCAGCAGTACGGTTGGAATGCGATCTATCTGCTTCCGGTGAACCTCTATGGACCAGGTGATAATTTTGACCCAGCCAGCAGTCATGTGATCCCCGCTCTGGTCAAGAAATTCGTCGACGCGAAGCGGGCTGGCTTGGACCACGTTGTCGCCTGGGGCGATGGCTCGCCAACTCGCGAGTTCCTTTACGTGGACGATGCTGCCGAAGGAGTCCTTCTGGCAGCAGAGCGCTATGACAAGCCCGATCCGGTGAACCTTGGCTCAGGAAAGGAAATCAGTATCAAAGACCTTACCCACAAGATTGCACATTACGCCGGTTTTGAAGGCGGGATTCGGTGGGATACTACCAAGCCGAACGGTCAACCCCGCCGGCAGTTGGATGTCAGCCGCGCCCAACTGGAATTCGGTTTTCGGGCGTTGGTGGACTTTGACGAGGGCCTGCGTCGAACAATGGAGTGGTATCAGCAGCAGTATGTTTGTTCGTGAATTCGGCATAGTCAGATGGCAGAGTCACCTGTTGTCGTATTGTTGAAACAAACGTCTCCCTCAAACATATATTTTGCCGAACTGAGTCAAGACTTGGCCCTGCGGTTGGGCCATGTTGCGGCATATACCGATTCGAACTGGAACGTTCGATCGGCATCTCTACGAATCCTCATCGGTCCTTCGTATTGCCGGAATAGCGTCTTCTCCCGGTTGTGGAGCTGGCTCAAGTATTTTATTGGCGCCGCTCGTGTTGTATGGAGCTTGCGTGCTACGGCTCTGCTGTTCATCGTGGCACAGCCACCCTTCCTACCCTTTCTGGGCTATCTCCGGAATCTCTGGTATGGCCAGAAGTACGTGGTTTGGGTAGACGATATCTATCCGGATGCACTGGTTCGGTCCGGCGTATTGGGAGAAGCGCATCCTGTTGTTCGGGCTTGGCGGTGGCTGAATCGACTGATGTTGAAGCGGGCTGAACGTGTGTTTACACTTGGTCCCCTTATGGCAGAGGTGCTGGGCCAGTATATTCCAGGTGGAATGCAGCGGATCGTGGTCATCCCCACATGGGCAGATACAGAATCAGTTCATCCTATACCGAAAGAGAGCAATCCTTTTGCCTGCGAGCACGGTCAAGTTGGAAAACTGACCGTACAGTACTCTGGCAATCTTGGTCTGACTCATGAACTAGACACGCTACTCCAGGCGGCTGAACGCATGCAAGACCAAACTGGGATCCACTTCATGATAATCGGTTCAGGACCTGCCAGGGACAAGGTGGTCCAGAGCGCTGCCCAACTGAGCAATACCACGGTGCTGCCTCTTCAGCCGGCTGATGTAGTTCCTTATTCATTGACAACAGCCGACGTGTCTGTTGTCACTCAGAGAAAAGGTATCGAGGGCGTCTCCATGCCAAGCAAGACCTATCATGCCATGGCGGCCGGATCCGCTCTGCTTGGCGTGAGCCATAGTCCGAGCGATCTTGAGTCGGTCATCGAAACCTATAGGTGCGGCATCAATGTCGAGCCGGGTGACGTGGACGGATTTGTACAGGCGGTAGTCAAGTTCCGAGATACAGAGTATCTTGTCAAGTGCCGCAAGAACGCGCGCCGTGCAGCGGAAACTGAATTCTCCAGGACTGTGAATGTCCAACGCGTATTTGATGCTATCAATCCCCTTTTGACTACCCAGTGGTCATCTCTGCGCGAGAAATCTGGTGCTTTGAAAAGCGACGGCAAGCGCGTTCTTATTGGAGAAAGGAACAGTGTGAAAGACCAGAGACACCAATTCCAGGTAATTCGGAATCGGTTTGAAAGAGAGGCTCACGACTTTGATGCCATCTATCGTCAAGACCAGGGTCGGATACAGACTTGGCTTAACCGACGCTTTCGCAAGCCAGTCTTCGAGAGGTACGAGATAGCATTCCAGGAAATGGGCCAGCTAGCAGGGAGAACGCTTCTGGACATTGGATGCGGATCGGGTATCTATTGTGTTGGCTTTGTCAGCAGTGGTGGACAGCATGCCTCAGGTATTGATTTGTCCTCAGCGATGATTACGCTAGCGTCGCAGAGAGCCGGAGAAGTCGGTGTAGCTGATGCCTGCGAGTTCGAGCATGTTAACTTTCTTGAAACCAAATTGGCTAAGCAGTATGACTTTGTCATAGCCATGGGTGTTTTTGATTATCTGTCAGATCCCGTCGCTTTTCTTCACAAAATGCGATCTGTGGCTGTCTGCAAAGTTATCGTATCTCTGCCGGGGCACTCATTGATTCGCGAGTCCCTCCGTAAACTACGTTATGGGATTGGATCCAAAGGCGCAGTATATTTCTACAATGAGACGGATATCCAGCGCATGGCTGCTGAGGCTGGGATAACCCGCTTCAAAGTCATCCCCATGACTACAGGTAGCGGGTTTGTTTTCGTCGGAGAAGCCTAAAACGCAGATGCTCGCGACACGCCTGCTAGATTTGCTTGTGGCAAGTATTGCGCTACTTGTATTTGCGCCAATCGGATTGATCTTGGCGATACTCATTCGCCTTGAGTCAGGTGGACCGGTGCTCTTTGTACAGGAACGCGCTGGTAAGCATGGCAAGCCGTTCAGAATGTACAAATTTCGCAGCATGGTAGTGAATGACATCGATCCTCTGCATCTGGGTCCTCTGAAACACGAGCATCCGCTGATTACTCGTGTCGGGCGGCTAATGCGTAGAACCAAAATGGATGAACTACCGCAATTGCTCAATGTGCTCCGAGGGGAGATGAGAGTGGTGGGTCCACGGCCGTGTCTCGTCTCGCCGATCGAGACTATGAGTCCTCAAGCACTGAGACGTTTTGATGTTTCACCAGGGATGACAGGTTGGGCTGAGATAAACGGCAACGTTGAGTTAACCCCCGACGAGCAATTGGTGCTAGATGTATGGTATGTAGAGAATCATTCAATCTGGCTTGACATACAGATTCTATTCAAGACTTTAAACGTGGCAGTGTTTGGGGCGAAACGCTGTGAAACTGCGATTGGACAGGCACAAGAACATCACAACCTGCTCATGCGTAGACCGAACTAAGCAAGTATAGCGCGTGTTTCATTCTGTCGTAGAAGTCTGCAAACCTGAGAACAGGAGCTAGGATGTCAGTGCTGGTCGTGACGACTCATCCCGATGATGAAGTCCTTGGATGCGGTGGCGTCATAGCTCGTCACGTGTACGAGGGTGACGATGTTCATGTTCTCATGGTGACGCGAGGCATTCCTGAGATCTTTCCGGCAGACCAGATTGAGGAAACTAGGCGCGAATTGCAGCTAGCGCACAGTCTTTTGGGGGTCGAGCATGTCACCTTTCTTGATTTCCCTGCGCCAAAGCTGGACACCGTGCCTGAATACGTCCTTGCTGACGCTATTGGCGATAGCATAAAGACGATCCTGCCTCAAATAGTGTATCTGCCTCATCAAGGCGATCTTCATGTGGACCATCGCGCTGTAAATCGTGCGACACTGGTAGCGGCTCGTCCCATCAACGGGCTATCGGTGCGTAGATTGTTGTGCTACGAAACGCTGTCGGAAACGGAATGGGCTCCACCATTTGGCAATGATGCTTTTGTTCCTACCGTGTTTGTTGATATCGCTCCTTTCTTAGAAAGGAAGCTTCGAGCCATGGCCTGCTATAGTAGCCAACTGAAAGAACCACCTCATCCGCGTTCCCTTCAATCCATCGAGTCGTTGGCGCGCCTGCGCGGTAACACCGTTGGTCTGCAAGCTGCCGAAGCCTTTATGCTTGTGCGAGAGATTTTGGAGTAGCAAGTTGAATGGTCGCAACGTGCTAACGTAGGAGCAGAAACGGGTCCTGAGCAGGGCGGAGAGATTCGAGCTCGACGTGTGGCAGGTGGATCATTGTTCCATTATCTTCAGTTTCATGATCGTTTTGCTCACGGCGGGGAACATCAACAAGGCTGGAGGGGATCAGTCAACCTGGGCGGGCCACTAGGGATGACTTTCAAGGAATATTGAGCGAGTGACCAGGATAATCATCATAGGTGCAGGGGGACATGGGCAGGTCGTGGCGGATATCCTGTTATCCTCCAATCCAAGTGCATCGCTTGGATACCTTGTTGGATTTCTTGATGATGATGAACAACTACTGGGGACAACAGTCTTAGGCGTCCCGGTCTTGGGGAACGTTGCTCAGTTGCCCGAATGCGGGCACGACGGAGTCATCGTTGCCATAGGTGACAATCTGATCAGGAAGCAGATTCTGGCAGGTCTGATGGAGAGAGGAGAACGAATAGTAAGCGCAATACACGCCTCGGCGATCATCGGACTAGATGTGCACATTGGGATTGGCGTAACGGTATGCGCAGGTGTGGTTGTCAATACTGGTAGCGTCATAGGAGACGGTGTCATCTTGAATACCAGTTGCACGATCGACCACCATAGCCGAATTGGAGACTGTGCTCATATTGCCCCCGGGGCACATTTGGGAGGGTCTGTTCAGGTATTAGAAGGATCCCTCATTGGGATTGGAAGTGCGATCATTCCCGGCTGTTCAATAGGGGAATGGGCGGTGGTTGGCGCCGGTGCTGTAGTGACCACGGACATTCCTTACCAGGCGACTGTAGTTGGGCCCCCTCTTCGCGTTGTCCCTCGTAATCCACATGGAGGCAAGAACCGTTGAAGATACCGATGTCCTCGCCAGACATCAGCGCCGATGAAGTGAAAGCGGTTAATCGGGTGATGCAAACATCTTATCTAAGCATAGGCCCTTGCGTCGACGAGTTCGAGGATAGTTTTGCCAGATTCGCCGGTACCCGCCATGCCGCAGCGGTCTCTAGCGGTACGTCGGGCTTGCACATGTGCGTTATAGCTGCGGGCGTCTCTGAAGGTGACGTAGTGCTCACGACTCCATTCTCGTTTGTTGCTTCGGCCAACGTGATGCTCTATGAGCGAGCTATCCCCCTCTTCCTCGATGTCGACCCGAACACCCTGAATATCGATCCCGCCTTGGTCGAGGAAGCGGTCTTCGACATTTGCCAGCGTCGGGACTCGGCGGATCGCTGGTTCGCCCCCCATTTGCGTGGTCAGAGCCTTGAGTTATCGCGGGGCAAGCTCAAGGCTATTCTGCCCATCCATGCCTTCGGGCAACCGGCCGACATGGCGACTATTCTCAGGGTAGCGCGTGAGCATGGACTGTTTGTTATCGAGGATGCCTGCGAAGCCACTGGCGCCGAATACAATGGGCATAAAGTGGGGACCCAGAGCGACGCTGCTGTTTTTGCCTTCTACCCGAACAAGCAAATGACGACTGGTGAAGGGGGAATGATCGTCACCAACCGCGATGGTTGGGATACCCTCTTCCGATCGTTGCGTAACCAGGGCCGGGACGTCTTTGATGCCTGGTTGAACCACTCAAGGCTTGGCTACAACTACCGTATGGACGAGATGAGCGCCGCGCTCGGCCTTGCCCAGTTGACGCGCGTGGAAGAGCTCCTTTCAAAGCGGCAGCAGGTGGCCGAGTGGTACAATCACAGGCTCTCAGGCATGGATGGAGTTGAGGTTCCACACATTGCTCCTTCGACGACCCGCATGTCATGGTTTGTATACGTCGTTCGCCTAGCTCCGGGACTGGATCGTGGCGCCGTCATGTCCGCGCTTGAGGAGAGCGGCATACCTTCGCGTCCCTATTTTTCGCCCATCCATCTTCAGCCGTTCTATAGAGAGCGTTTTGGTTATCGAGAAGGCGATTTCCCAGTTACTGAGATGGCTGGCCGCGTTTGCCTGGCTTTGCCGTTTTCCGGCATCATGACCGAGGAGCAGGTCCACTACGTTTGTCAGAAACTCGATGCAGTGTTGAAACAGCACTTACTCCGGGTGAAGTTGTAAAACGGCTCTCCCGTTTGCCTCGCTGGTTGGTGAGCGGACACTCGTGTCCACTCAGGTTCAACCCCGCTCTCTAGGAGGAGTGGCGTGCTCCCAGTTCCGCCCGCTCTGTCAATCGGAGTGCAGCAACCCCTTGACAATATTTCGGCTAGCGTTAGAATATGGTCTAGCATCACTGCAGCGAAACGGGACGCTTGGCGGTGCCAAGCCGATAGTTCAACGGTATTGAATTGTCCCTCGCAGCTTGGTTAGGAGTTATTCGCCGTGTAATGCTGCCAGGCGGGGTAGGCGCGCAGAGGTAGCAGGATGCTCACGGCCGCTCAGCCAACAGATTGAGGAGGGACCCTATTAAGATCTCTAGAACTGTTCAAGGTGTGCGCAAGACACTCCCATGGCTACTCGCAGACGCGTCCATAGTCGCGGCGAGCCTGGCGTTGGCCATGGCCGCGCGCTCAATCACGGCCGAAATCGTTATCCGTCGGTCGATCCTCTTTGGCATTATTGCGGTCATCGTCTACTGCGGCGGGAACTACGTCTTTCACCTGTACCATCGCATGTGGCGATACGCTCTGGCGGGTGAACTTGTCAGCATAGGTGCGGCTGTCGCCATGAGCACCTTCTTCTTACTGCTGCTGAATCTCGTGCCTCTTAGTCAATACGCTGTTCCCTTCAGTGTCATCTTGATGACGGGAGTATTCGCCTTTGGGGGCTTCGTAGGCGTTCGCTATCGCCGTCGAATTTGGACCGGTTTCCGATGGCGCTGGCGGGCCATGGGCGGGCAATTTCCGGTCAACAGGACTCGCGTCTTGCTCGTGGGCGCGGGCGAGGCCGGCCAACTCATCGCCTCGCGTTTGCTGAACCAGAAGGAGGGTGAGGGCTACGAGCTAGCCGGGTTCGTTGACGATGATCCCGCAAAGCAGGGTATGCGTATTCATGGTGTGCAGGTTCGAGGTGGGCGCCAAGATATTCCACGCCTTGTGGCTACTCACGAGATCGATATGGTCATAATTGCCATGTTCAACATCTCTGGCCTCGATTTCAGGTCCATTCTAGATATTTGTGAGCGCACATCGGCTGTCATCAAAGTGCTCCCCAATGTCTTTGACGTGATACGTGGTGTTAACGGACCGGTACCTATACGGGACATTGCCACCCAGGACCTGATCGGCCGGAAACCTGTGGACATAGATCCGATCGCCTGTCACGATCTTCTCGCCAACAAGATGGTGCTGGTCACTGGAGCAGCGGGGTCCATCGGTTCAGAGCTTTGTCGTCAGGTCCTGGGCTTTGGGCCCCGCCAAGTTATCATGCTGGACAACAACGAGTCCGGATTGTACGACCTCCTGATGTCGTTTGAAGCGGACACGCCGGGTCTGGTGGCGCCAGTAGTTGGTGATGTCACAAATGATAGCAAGATGCGTGCGGTGTTTGAGACGTATCGCCCTGATATCGTCTTTCATGCTGGCGCTTACAAGCACGTTCCTCTAATGGAGGACCACCCCGATGAGGCGGTTCGTATCAATGTTCTCGGCACGCGCACGGTAGCCGAATTGGCAGGCCGGAATGGCGCAGAACGATTCGTACTTATTTCTACCGACAAGGCAGTGGACCCCAGCAATGTCATGGGAGCTACAAAGAGGCTTTGTGAGATCATGGTGGGTAACGGTCTCGCGTCGTCAGATATCCTTGAGCCGGGTATCGAGGCGTCCCCCAATGGGGACGGAGGTGTGAAGACAGCAGAGAAGCTTCGTCTGGCGTCGCAGAGGAGCGAGCTCCCCTCCCCCCAAAACACCCTGTTCACCGCCGTCCGCTTCGGAAACGTGCTCGGTTCTCGCGGAAGCGTGGTTCCCATTTTCGAGCGCCAGATCGAGCGTGGGGGCCCGGTCACGGTTACTCACCCGGAGATGACCAGGTACTTCATGAGTATACCGGAGGCGGTTAGTCTGGTTATCCAGGCTGCGACCCTTACTCAAGGCAACGATATCTTCATGCTGGACATGGGCCAGCAGATTCGAATCGACGAGATGGCTCGCCGGCTCATCCGTTTGCGGGGCCTGCGTCCGGATGTGGATATTCCTATTGTTTACACTGGCATCCGACCAGGTGAGAAGCTGCAGGAACAACTCATGGCAGATTGCGAACAGCGTTTCCCTACGAAGCATCCGCATATCTTCCGCATACAGAGCAATGAAGACGGAGATCACAACATCCAGCGCAGTCAGGTTGACCAGCTAATTGCTCTTGCCAACGCTCAAAAGATCGACGGAGTTGTAAGGCTGTTACATGAAATGGTCGGGACGGGAATCAATGGGACTGAGGGAACTAAAGACCAGGCGTGGCGGTCTCGATATTCTCTATAGGAAACCTGGCCGCTAGCATCTTTCAAGACGATCCCCATGCCCCTTGGCAGGGGTTTGAATCTGTTGTTTTGGTGCCTGTGTGCGTTGATACGGACACCATCAATACCTCCTATCGCGGGATCATGCCTTCCGCGGAACACCAGTGAAAGGTCTACTTGCCCATTTCGGGGGGTTGTCGCTGGCACGGGCTGATCCCGCAGTCGTATTGATTTCAGCTCCCCTGCTTCTCTTTCCGTATCGCTACTTGCCGTGGGTAGGGTTGGGGTTTCTGATGGTAGGGTGGGTGCTTCGCGTTACCGGGACGGGAGTCTGGATTGTCAGGAATCCCCTCAATCGCCCGATAGCGGCGCTATTCCTCATGACCATGGTCAGTCTCTACCCGTCAGTTGATCTCAGTCTCAGTATGCCCAAGTTCTACGGGATAATCCTGGGCTTTTTCATCTTCTACGCGACCGTAAGTTACATCAACAACGAGCGTCGTTTCTGGCAAGGCGCCTGGCTGCTTGTAGTCAGCGTCGTCGTCATTTCGCTTCTGGGTATGGTTGGAACTGACTGGAATACGTACAAGTTGCCAATGTTTCAACAGATCTACGGCCTGATGCCTCGCGTGATCCCCAGCGTCCAGACGTCATTCGGGGCGGCGACTGGCTTCCATTCCAATGAGGTTGGAGGTACGCTTGCCTTTCTCTTGCCTCTGCCAATTGCGCTGATGTTCGGCGCAACCTGGACTCGATTGCGCAAGGCCGAACTGGGCATCGTTGCGCTGCTAGGCTTCGGCGTTCTTGTGCTCACGGCTTCCCGCTCGGGTTTCATGGGCGTGGCGGTGGCGGCCGTGGTAATAGGCATTTGGCGGTGGCGGCGTATTGGCACAATGGCGATTTTCGTTGGGCTGGCTGTTCTGGGTGTCATCTTAAGCCTAGATGCCCCCGCTATTGAAGGGTTACTGCTGAAGGTCGACGTCAATACAGTGGCTTCCAGTGGAGGGACGTTGGCTGCGAGGAGCGAGATTTGGGATCGGGCCCTATTCTTGATTGAGGACTTTCCATTCACCGGCATCGGCCTCAACACATTCCCTGTCGTCGGCGACACCCTCTACCCCTCTTTGCTGGCGGGGCCAGATGCGCGCGTTCCTCACGCACATAACATCTTCCTCCAAACCGCAGTGGATCTTGGTCTCGGTGGGTTGCTTGGCTTCCTTGGCCTGTGGGCCTGTACAGTTTATGTCGCTTGGACCGCCTACCGGCGTGCAGCGGTAGATGGCGTCCCCCGCACTGCTGTTCAGGCGGCGACGGTTGGATTGCTCTTGGGCCTGCTTTCTTACCTGGTCTACGGGTTGACGGATGCCATCACCTTGGGAGCCAAACCGACGGTTCTCTTGTGGCTGATGCTGGGGCTTCTGGTAAGTGCTCAACGTATTACGTTCAGCGCTCATCCGCAATTAGCCGCATCACAATCCGGGAGTCCGCAAGCTTACTCATTCGCGAATCGCGCAGTGCGTCTTCTACTTTTCACCGCCCGGGACTGCTTCTGGGTCGTTACATTCGCACTCGTCGGGCTGGGTCTCCTGGTCGTTGCCGTGGCAATCTTCGGCAGGATGTAATACACAGGAGTTCAGATGGACCGTTTTCCAATCCTTCCCAGGGCGATGCCCAATGCAAATATCGAAAAGAAGAGGAAGCTCGGCTTGGCGCCAACCGCGACGGCATCGAGCATGCCAAAGGATAGAATGGCCAGGATTGCCCCCAATATGCCCAGCGCTAGACCGCTCGGAATGGATCGTGCTTTGAGTGACCTGATTGCTCCAACGATAGCCAGCGAGACCAGTGCCAAAACGCTCAACAACCCGGGCAGTCCATAGTCCAAGGCAGTCTGCAGGTACCAGTTGTGCGCATGTGGTACAAATTGGTCATTGAACTGCTCAAAGGGATAACGAGTCTGCACCACGTAGGGGAACATGTTAAGACCGATCCCCGTCACCGGGTGGTCCAGTATCATTCGCAACGAGCGTTGCCAAATCTGGGGCCTCATAGGCCGGCCCCAAGCCGACTCTCCCTGCTCCCAGGTCAGGTCACTATCTGAGAAGAAACTGATCGTGTGGCGGTCGTGCAGCTCCCAGACCGCGAACGTGGTTATCGCAACCATGGCCGCCAGAGGCAGCAGAAAGGCTGCTGAGCGTCGGATAAGGGTCGTTGCCAGCATGGCGGAGAATGCCAGCCCGAGGCTTAACCACGCCGTTCTGGAGACGCTGAGTAGCACATAGGCTGACCCGAGAACCATCGACACGGAAGCAAGCGCCATCCGAGCGTTTCTCCATCGAGCCGGCTGGAAGTTCCGGCTCAGCGAAACGAACAACGTACCGGCGGCAATCGGCAGCAGTGACCCTAGAACGCCAGCCACTTCGTTGGGGTTAAGACCGGCGGTCATCCCATGAGATGCCGGGATGTCGATTGTCAGTCGCGGTAGGAGTTCATAGACCCTTGCAAACGTGGCCGTCTTGGAGTAACCAGACAGCCACTCCGTTCCAATCAGACCGAATAGTGCGATTCCAAGGCACGCCGCAGTAAGAAGCGTCGCAACCTTCGTCGCGCGGTGAAAATCCAGCACGTAGCGGGAGACAGCAAAATAGGCGCCCGTGGCGCAAAGAAGTCCCTGCAGTTTGGGCAGGCTTATGGTTGAGTTTTCGGAAGTCAGCAACCCAACCATGCCCATGAACAACAGCAGGAGCATTGACAGGTCGGGCAACCACGAATACTGAGAACGGTTGTTTGGACCTTGCTGAAGACCAGAGACAAGCGCCTGAATGATTTGCAGGGTAACAAGCAGTGCTCCAGCCACCCAGAAGGGATTGGGAATCAACAGGAGGGGTGCGCCGATCCCCAACAGTATGAGACTGGCTTGATCCGCCAAGAAAGGTCGGATCGATTTCACAGCCCACTTTCCTTCGCGCTTCGAGTTAGCACGCCGGAATGTGCCAGGGCGAATGTCACCTAGGCCTCTGGAGAACTCAAGAGGATCCTCTTGGCAAGCTAAGCACTCGCGCGAGGGCGGCAATTGAGTCGAGCACAAGCTTCGTCCTGGTGACCCAAACCTCGGGGCGATCATAAACAACTGCCGTCCAGGCGGCTTGGGATCCCGCCCCTTCTATCTCCGCGGAATAGTAGTCGGCCGTCTCGAACTCTAACCCTTCACCCTTCCAGAACTGAGGCATGATTCCCGTCTCACGAAGGATCAGCCCCGGCCATTCGAGGTCAGTGCCGGTCAATGGCTCGGTGGAGAGGTTCGACAGGATCTCAGCGGCTCGCCTTGAGAAAAGAGCGCTGCCGGAGACTACGTCCACGCGTCTCTTCAGTCCAACCATGGTGGAGAAGGCTTCATTCGCAAGCGTTTCCGCCAGTATCTGCACCTTTGGATGAGTCCGCAATGCCCGCGCAGTTCGACCCAGGGCGACATATTCAGAGCGCCATCGGGCAGCCAGAACCCTCCTCAGTTCGGCTGGAAAGCTACTTTCCCAGTGAAGCAGTCGATCCAGATCTGCGTACTGAATCCACGCCGTTGGCGGTCCTGCGAGGGCTCCCCACACCGCCAGTCTTCGTGCCTCGCCAACTCCCGCGCTCCCGGACATCTGTATCTCGAAACCCGACTCCTTCAAGGCTGCAAGGGTGCGATTGCTGGTTGCGTTGCTGCAGGCTGCTACTCTGTGGGAGTATAGAGCCGATACTCGGCCAAGCCAGGGGTCAAACCTGGCCGGCATGCGTTCGCCGGGGTCATGAACAGTTACGGCGAGAGCCCACTCAATCATGTGCCGGGCGCTCGTCCGGATGTCCCCGCGCTTCGTATAGGCAACCTGGCCACAAACCGTCCCCTGGCCCTGGTCTCCACCGGCTGGCCGTGCTCAACCATGACCTCGCCTCGAAGGATGGTCATTACCGGGTAACCTTCCACGTCGCGGCCTTCATAGACGGTGTAGTCGTTGGGCTGGTGAAGGTCGACGAACCGGATCTTCTTGCGGATAGACGGGTCCAACAGGACCAGGTCAGCGTCGCTGCCGGGGGCGATTACCCCTTTCTGCGGATAGAGGCCGAAGATACGGGCGGGACCGGTGGCAGTCAACTCCGCCATCCGGTTTATGGTGATTCTCCCCTTGGCGACTCCCTCCGAGTAGAGGATGGGTATCCGGGTCTCAATGCCTGCGAGTCCCATCGGTATCTGGTCGAAGGTGTCGCCTTGCTGCTTGTCCGCCAGGGTGCGCATAGCCTCGTCCGATCCGACGCACGAGAGGGTACCGTGAACGCCCTTCCAGAGGGCCTCCAGGTCCGCCTCGGAGCGCGGTGGCGGTATGACTGTGAAGAGCCGCGGCTCCGGGTGCCGGAATACCTCGTCCGTGAAGGTGAGGTAATGGGGGCAGGTCTCACCGTACACGGCCTGACCCTCTTGTTGGGCCTGCTCCACCGCCTCCAGGCCGTCCTGGGTGGTGACATGGAAGACATAAAGGGAAGCCCCTGCCTTGCGCGCTAGATAGATAGCCCGGCGCACCGCCTCTCCCTCGGCCATGGCCGGCCTTCCCTCCCCGTAGTGCTCTGCCCCGGTCTTTCCCTGGGCCAAGAGGTCCCGGGTGGCGCTCTCGATCAGATCCTCGTTCTCGGCGTGCACGCCCACCAGGGCGCCGCGGCGGGAGGCCTCAGCCATGACCTTGTAGATGGCCCCGTCTTCGAGCATCCACTTGATCTTGCGGTAGGCGGTCATCACCTTGAACGAAGTGACGCCGGCCTTTACCAAGGCCCCCACTTCGTCCAGGACTAGCGGGCTGACGCTGGTGACGAGGCAGTGCAGTCCGTAGTCGACGGCCATCCGTCCTTCGGCCAGCCTTAGGCGCTTCTGGACCGTGCCGAGGAGGGATTCACCCTGACCCTGGGTGGCGAAGTCAAGGACGGTGGTAGTCCCTCCGCAGGCGGCTGATATGGTGCTGGCATGGACCCCGTCCGGACCTTCGGGTATCGGCGCCCAGCGCAGGTGGACGTGCGGGTCGATCCCACCGGGCAAGACGTAAAGCCCCCGCGCGTCGATGCGTCGCCGGGCGTCGCCCAAAGAGCCGGGTAGACCGATGCCGCTGATGATTTCGCCGGTGACCCCCAGGTCCGCCTCCATGGTGGAGGCAGGCAGCACCACTCTTCCCCCTTGAATAAGCAGATCGTACATCCTACTTGGCCGGGAGGTTATCGAGGTGCGAGAGCACGGAGTCCAGAGGTAGGACGTCGGCGTACTTCATGCACATGTCGAAGAGGCTCACTTTGTGGGAAACCACGGCGCGGTCGCCGCTGCATTCTGCCGGCACTATCACCCGGTAATTGTAGGAGAAGGCGTCCACGACCGTGGCTCGGACGCACCCGCTGGTGGTCATGCCGGTGACGATCAAGGTATCCACGCGGTGGAAGGTCAACTGCCCCGCCAGGTCGGTACCGAAGAAGCCGCTGGGACGGAACTTGGTGATCACGGATTCGCCCGCCAGCGGACCCAGTTCCTTCACAATCTGGTTAGGACCGGGCAGCCCCGCCTCCGAAGGCTGGTTCGGTGTCATCTTCCAGTGCCCTTTCTCGGCTGCGGTGACGCGGGCGCCCGGTACGGTGAAGAACACCGGGAGTCCTTTGGGGCGGGCCGCCTCCAGAAGCCTGCGGATAGCCTGAGTAGTGGGCGTTCCCATCTCGCTCGCGCCGAGCGGGTAGCGGCTATCGGTGAATCCATAAGTTATGTCGACCACAACCACGGCCGGCTTCTCGCCAAATCCCAGACTTCCCCCCATGCCAGCCTTGGCGAACATGCGCCGGTCCGAGTCCGGTATCAGATCGTCCCAGATGGCCATATGCGCCTCCATCCGATAATGGCGGCAGTCTATCATGGAGTGGAAACGCTGTCAAAGACGGTTGGCGCCGTGCTTGTGACATTCGTCCCAAGCTGGTATTGACAAGTGCTGACGACTTGCTGTATATTGCGTATGTCGCAAATCTGACGACGTACGACTTTTCGCCATATGTTTCGCCCGCGAGCGTTGTTTACTGACAGGGGCTTAGAATGAGGTACGCAGAGACAGGCTATAATCTGGAGATCGATCTAACCCGGGGAAACATCGAGAGGGTAGAGACCGATCCAAGGCTGACCGAACTTCATCTCGGGGGACAGGGTCCTGCCGCGAAGATACTTTGGGACAGGGTTCCACCCGAAGTTGAGCCTTTTTCTCCCGATAATCTGCTCATCTTCAGCGCCGGCCTCTTGGGAGGCACTCCTGTCCCCGGCGCCAATCGTTGCATGGTCAATAGCTTCAATCCCCAGACGAACCTTCTTTCACATTCGATATTCGGAGGGTTCTTCGCTTCGGAACTGAAGCAGGCCGGTTACGACAGAATAGTGATTCGAGGCAAATCCCCGAGCCTGGTCTATTTGTGGATTCACAACGATAAAGTAGAAATCCGAGATGCCTCTCATTTGCACGGTAGGGGCTGCCTTGAGACTGGAGCGCTTATTCAACAGGAGCTGAGGCAGCCCAAAGCCCAGGTGGCTGCTATCGGCCTGGCCGGTGAAAACAGGGTCTATATGGCGACCATCGAACACGCCAACTCCAGCGCCTCTCGAGGGGTTGGCTCGGTCATGGGGGACAAAGGGTTGAAGGCGATCGTCGTCCGCGGAACCAAGGACATCAATGTTGCCCGGCCGGCTGAGCTCTGGGAGGCGTGCAACCGGCAGTATCAGGAAATTCACGCCAATCCGGACTGCGGGGATGTCTTCACCCGTGAGGATGACGAACGCTGGCATGTCGACAATTTTGCCTGGGGCAATGCGCGCGAGCGGAGGAAGAACACATGGACCGAACAGATGACAGAGGATTGGGGGAATATCTCCAATAGTGTGCGGGTCCGATGGACGGGTTGCCATAACTGCCCGAAGGATTGCCACCAAGCGGTAAAGCTGCCGGGACGGACTCCGTTTTTCCAGAAATGCTACAGCAAACTGACTTATGCCATGGCGGCCTATGAAGACCTCAGATTCAATTATGAAATACTTGCCGTAACTCAGGAGCACGGACTGGACGGCTATTCAATGCCCCAAGTCCTGGCCTTCGCCGTTGAGCTCTACGAAGCCGGGATTCTAAATGACAGCGATCTGCCGGGGTTTCCGTCCGATAGCGCCGGGAGGTTCTTCTATCTGACTGAGAAGATCGTTCGGCGTGAAGGGATTGGCGATACTCTAGCCAATGGCGTATATTGGGCCGCCCGCCAGATCAAGGGTGCGGAAGCATTTGACCATAACACCGTGAAGAAGATGGAGCAGTTGCCCATCAAGCTGGCACACGTGAGCTACCCGTATTTCCTCATGTATGCCACCGGTGAGAAGATGACAATCACTCAGATCGAGGGAGCATTTCCTCAGACACCGGAACCCGATATCGAGAAGAGAAGAAGGCTCGTAGAGGGTTGGGTCGCGGCTCCCGAAAGGTTTAAGAAGTGGTTCCTGGAATGGGAACCGCGTTCGAATCTCCCTTTTGAGGCGGCTGTGCACATCGCCGATTGGAATGAGGTCGGGCACTATGTCGATGACGCCATCGGGATGTGCGCCTTCCTGTCTTGTTTCAGAGGCCAGTTTGGCATGAAGCCTCCGTACCACTTCTATAATCTCCCCGCCTTCATCTCACAGGCTACCGGAATGGACATTGACACCGACGGGCTATGGGAAATAGGACGAAGGAACCGGAACCTGGTCAGGGCGATCAACATTAGAAGAGGCATGAGAAGAATCGACGAGAAGCCTCCTGAAGACCATTGGAAGAAGAGAGAGCCCGAAGCAGAGCAGAAGCTCTTGGACGACTATTACTCTTTCAAGGGATGGACCAATGACGGAATCCCGACCAAGCAGACGCTGGATGCACTGGGTCTGGATTACGTGAGCGAAGACCTGATAAGCAGGGGAATCCTGACCGGCAACGAAGTCACTTCCTATGAAGAGACGCCGGCGGAAACCGGCAAGAACTAGATCGAGGACGGGTTGACCATGGAGAGCCAGGTAACAAAGAGGAAGGTCAAGAGGATAAAGGTCAATCTTGACAAGTGCATGGGTTGCCGCGCATGTGAGATAGCCTGCTCGGGATTCCATGCCACGCCCAAATTCAGCAGCTTCAACCCGGCCAGATCTCGGATTCGGGTGGTCATAGATCTGCTTAATGATCAGTATGTTCCGATACGTTCCACTGAGATTGCCAAAGCCGAATGTGACGGCCGAAATAGGTATACGGTTGGCGGCAAGGAATACAGCGAATGTAGCTTCTGTGGGTCCATCTGCCCATCCAGGGAGTTGTTCAAAGAGCCCGATTCCGGGCTCCCTCTAAAATGCGATATGTGCGAGGACGACCCGGCCGTAGAGATACCCTGGTGTGTTCAGGTCTGCCGTGTTGACGCCCTGACTTACGAAGAAAGTGAAGAAGAAGTCGAAGAAGAAGTGAAGCCGGGCGACATAGAAACAGGGCTGGACTCATTGGCAGACAAATTTGGGTTGCAGAAGGTATTGGAGACCGTGGCCCGAATGGCGAAGAAGGCCTGAACTCCAAGGTTCGACAAGAGGATTTAGACATCGTGGAGACTGTAGCTCCCTTCAAAGAGGCAATAGTTGAGATAAAAGAGAAAGGTGGAGACGCCGTCAAATTCTGCTATCAATGCGGAAAGTGCGATACTGTGTGTCCCTGGAACAGGGTGAGGAAGTTCAGTATGCGCAAGCTGATCCGCGAGGCCACCTTTGGCTTGAGTGAGATAGAGAATGAGGAAATTTGGCGTTGTACCACCTGTGGGAAGTGCCCTCAGCAATGCCCCAGGGACGTGAAGCAAATAGACGACATGATAGCCCTGCGACGGATGGCGACGGGATACGGGGTTTTCCCTCCCGCCGTCAAGCCGATCCGCTCCATAAGTGCAGGCCTTACCGCCCAGGGTAACCCCTTCAACATCGATCGGGCGACGAGGGCGGATTGGGCAGAGGGTCTGTCTGTGAAACCGTTCGTCGAAGGAATGGACGTGTTGTATTTCCCCTGCTGCTACCTCTGCTATGACCCGAGACTCAAAAAGGTGGCTCAAGCCACAGCCAGGATCCTCAATAAGGCAGGGGTAGATTTCGGGATACTGGGATCCAAAGAGAATTGCTGTGGAGAGAGTATCCGGAAGACAGGCAATGAGGCGTTATTCAAGCGTCTCGCCAGGGAGAACATCAAGGCTTTTGTCGAAAACGGGGTGAAGAAGATCCTGGTTTCTTCCCCTCACTGCTATCATACCTTCAAGAATGAATACTCCGAATTCAGGGTGAACTTCGAGGTGGTCCACATCTCCCAGTACTTATTCGAACTTATCAATGGTGGAAGACTTCAGATCACCAAGGACTATGCGAAGAAAGTCGCGTACCATGATCCATGCTACCTGGGTCGACATAACGGCGTATATGAAGAACCAAGAGAGGCTTTGAAGAAGATAGCCGGTTTGGATCTGATTGAGTTGGCCGAGTCGCGTCAAGGGAGTCTCTGTTGCGGGATGGGAGGTGGCAGGATTTGGTTCGAAACACCGAAGTCAGATAGATTCTCCAATATCAGACTGGAACAAGCCGTTGGGGATGGGGCTAAGGAGCTCGTTACCGCCTGCCCCTACTGCACCACCAGTTTCGAGGACAGCCGGGACGTGATGAATTACGGTGACCACCTAGAGATCAAGGATATCACCGAGATCGTTCAGGAAGTGATCTAGGACAAGAATCCAGCCGTGCAAGAAACAAGTGGCGTATCGGATATGGCGCGTGTGGCAGCGGACATATCCTGCGATCGTTTCTCCGATCAGGGATGGGTTAGGACTTTCGTTCACGTCCCCATCGAAAGGGAACTCACAATCTATGTCAATCTCCGGGAATTCGTCACTATCCTGTGCACCCCAACCAGGCTTAATTGCCTTACTCTCGGGTTCTTGTACTCAGAGGGAATCATCTCAGGCATGGGTGACGTGACGATGATGCGCGTGTGTGACGACGAATCGGAGGTCGACGTGAGGCTGAGCAATCCCGAGTTTGAACTGCCAACAAGGCGCAAACTCACTTCCGGGTGCGGTGGCGGCGCCACCTTCACCACGCAGGGTCAGAAGGTTGACTCGGGTTTCGTGGCCACGCCCAAGGAAGTTCTATCGCTGATGAAGCAACTCCAGGGGCAGATGGAGCTGTATCGGGTTAGCGGCGGCGTGCACGCCTCAGCACTGTCCGATACGAAGGACCTGCTGGTTGTGGCTGAGGACATCGGAAGGCATAACACGCTGGACAAGATCCAGGGCGAATGTCTATTGAGCGGACTGTCAACCCGAGATCGATTGCTGCTGAGCACCGGTCGCGTTTCGTCGGAGATGTTGCTCAAGGCGGCAAGGATGCAAGTCCCAATGGTTGTGTCGCGGCACTCGCCGACGGGTAGCGCCATCTCGCTTGCTCGGGACCTGGGCATCGCCCTGGTGGGCTATGCGCGTGGCAGCCGCCTGTTGGTGTACTCCCACCCGGAGCGGCTTGGGTGTGCAACAGACTAGGATTCTCTCAAAACGTAGCGCGGGGGCTTGTCCCCCGCTCGCCCATGCGGGGGACAAGCCCCCGCGCTACGGAGAACGGATAGGCTCTGAGTATGGTTGACCTGGACAGTACCGGGATCACGACTAATGACCCCGTGAGAGAAAGCGAAAGAGAACCTATGGACAACGAACAAATCCTGGAGCAGGTTCGCAAGAGTCTTGGAGACCATAACTTCGGCGACGTAATGGTGGTCGGGGGAGGGATCAGCGGTATTCAGGCCTCTCTTGATCTTGCCAGCGCGGGTTTCAAAGTCTACCTGGTTGAGAAAGGACCTGCCATTGGCGGCCATATGGCGCAGCTTGACAAGACCTTTCCCACCAATGACTGCTCCATTTGAATACTCTCTCCTAAACTGGTCGAGGTCGACCGGAACACCAACATAGAGGTCCTGACTCTCACTGACGTTACTAGTGTAGAAGGGGAAGCGGGGAACTTCAGCGTAACCCTGACCAAGAAGCCCAGGTACGTTGATGAGAGCAAATGCACAGGATGTACGACCTGCGTCGAATACTGTCCGGTCAAATACGCCGATCAGTTCAATCAGGAGCTCTCGAAGAACAAGGCCATCCACATATATTTCGCGCAGGCGATTCCCCTCGTCACCTACATCGATGAAAGCTGCCTTTACCTGAAGGAAAAGAAATGCCGTATCTGCCAGGCAGTATGCAAGAATGATGCCATAGATTTCAATAAGACGGCGGAAAAGGTCGAGGTAAATGTAGGGGCGATAATCCTGTCGCCTGGCGTTGAGCCATTCGATCCCAGGGTGACGGACGAATACGGCTACGGAAAGATGCAGAACGTGGCAACCAGCATGGACTATGAACGGCTGTTGTGCGCCACCGGGCCCTACGAAGGCGAGGTACTGCGTGCTTCCGACAAGAAGCATCCCCAAAAGATAGCCTGGATTCAATGCGTCGGTTCCAGACAGGTTATTCCCGGCGGTAACAGCTACTGTTCATCTGTATGCTGCACGTATACCCAGAAGCAGGTGATCTTGACGAAGGAGCACTATGCGGATTCCGAATGCACGATATTCCACAACGATATTAGATCATTCGGGAAGGATTTCGAGCGCTATTTCGGAAGGGCGGAGAACCTTCCCGGGGTTCGATTCATAAGAAGCTACGTGTCAATAGCGAAAGAGGACCCGAACACCAAGAATGTCACCCTACGGTATTCCACCCCCGATGACGGGGTAAAAGAGGAAGAATTCGATCTGGTAGTACTATCCGTCGGATTGACCCCTCCTGCCGATTCCAAGGGACTGGCGGGTAAGTTCGGCATAGAGCTCAACTCCCACGGGTTCTGCAAAGCGGTTGCTTTCAATCCTATGGAGACCACCAGGCCGGGGGTCTTTGTGAGCGGAGCCTTCCAGGGTCCTACGGATATTCCCGAGTCAGTCATTTCCGCCTCCGGAGCCGGCGCCCAGTGCGGTGAACTTCTCGACTACAGGAGAGGTAAGCTGTCCACGGAAAGGACCTATCCGTTGGAAAGGGATGTCTCGGGAGAAGAACCCAGGGTGGGTGTCTATGTTTGTCATTGTGGAGCGAATATCGGAAGGGTGGTAGACGTTCCTTCCGCGGTTGAGTACGCACTGACCTTACCCAATGTGGTCTACGCTCAGGAACAGCTATTCTCATGTGCCACTAACTCCGCCAAAGAGATAGCGGACGTGGCCAGGGAAAAGGGGCTCAATCGGGTGGTTATCGCCGCCTGTAGTCCCAGGACCCTTGAACCGCTATTCCGGGATACCCTTCGAGAGGCGGGAATCAATCAGTACTTCTGCGAAATGGCCAATATCAGGGAACACTGCTCCTGGGTCCACTCCAAAGAAAAAGAAGAGGCCGCAAAGAAGGCAAACGATCTAATCCGGATGTCGGTGGCCCGAGCTTCCCGTTTGCAGGCCCTACAGGAATTCGATCTCCCGGTAAACAAGGCGGCGCTGGTGGTTGGCGGAGGCATAGCCGGCATGACCTGTGCTCTCTCCATAGCCGGCCAGGGACACGAGGTCTACCTGGTAGAGAAGGAAGCGGACCTGGGGGGGACGGCACGAAGAATTCATTCTACCCTGGAAGGGATGGATGTTCAGGCCTATCTGGGTGACCTGATACGCAAGGTCTATCAGCACCCTTCGGTACATGTGTATACTGATGCGATAATCACGGAGGCCACCGGCTATGTGGGTAATTTCGTGACCAGTTTGAAGTCTGACCGAGGACGCACGGAGATAAAGCATGGCGCAACGGTTATTGCCGTGGGCGCCGATGTATACAAACCTACCGAATACCTCTATGGACAAGATGACAGGGTATTGACCAACCTGGAATTGGACGAGCGGATCAACCAGGGTGATGAGAAGGTTATTAACGCCGAGAGCCTGGTGATGATCCAATGCGTGGGCTGCAGAAATGAAGACCGCGATTACTGCAGCAGGATATGTTGTGGCGAGTCCATAAAGAATGCGCTGTCACTAAGAGAGAAGAACCCGAGCATGGACATCTACATTCTCTTTCGGGATATCAGGACCTATGGCTTCAAAGAAGACTATTACCGGGAAGCGTCGGGCAAGGATGTGAAGTTCATCCGGTTCGAGCCTCAGGACCCACCCCTGGTGGAGGCCGTCAGCGAGGGCGGGAGGTCAGTGCTGAGGGTTACCGTGACGGACCCGATCCTGGGCAAGAAGCTCGAAATAGACGCCGGCATAGTCTCTCTGGCTGCGGCGGTCATAGCTCCGGCCGGCAACAAAGAAGTATCTCAGATGTTCAAGGTTTCCCTGGGACCGAACGACTTCTTCAAGGAAGCCCATGTCAAATTGAGGCCGGTTGATTTCGCCGCGGACGGCGTCTACCTTTGTGGAATGGCCCATTATCCCAAATACATACCGGAAGCGATCAACCAGGCTTATGGGGCCGCAGGCCGGGCCTTAACGCTTCTCTCACACGATACGGTCGTCGCCTCCGGCTCCGTTTGTGAGGTGGAGGCGAAGCAGTGCATTGGGTGTGGGGCGTGCATCACCGCCTGTACGTATGGCGCCATAGAGTTCCGTGAGACACGAACGGGCAAGAAGGCGCTGGTCAATCCTATCCTATGCAAGGGGTGTGGTCTCTGTAATGCAAAGTGCCCCTCGGCGGCTATTCAGCTAAAGCATTTTACCGATGATGAGCTTTGCGCCCAAATCGACGCCGCCTTACCGGAGGAAGAGATCCTGCTACAGGTGTGCGCGGCGCCCGGGCGTGCTTAGACAAACGGATCAACAAGGTTTGATTACTTGGAAAGGAGGTGAGAACGAATGAGCGCAGTTAAATTCAAACCAAGGATACTTGGTTTCGTCTGCCACTGGTGAGCATACGGTGCTGCTGATTTGGCTGGAGTTTCCAGACAACAATATACATCCGAAATGCGGCTTATTCGCGTCATGTGTTCCGGTAGAGTCGACCTGGAATTCGTACTCCGCGCTTTCTCAAATGGAATGGACGGTGTGTTTATAGGTGGTTGCCGTTTGAACGAGTGTAATTACGTTACTCAAGGAAACTACCATGCTCTAACCATGACGCTTCTATGCAGGAAGATAATGGAGCACATTGGGCTGAACCCCGAACGGCTCAGTATAGAATTCATGTCTGCCGGTGAAGGAATCCGGTTTGCCGAAGTTACCAATGATTTTGTCAAGAAGGTCAAGGAGCTGGGACCGCTTGGCGACGGTGAAGGGATAGACAAAGGGGGGCTGAAATCCAAACTTGCCGAAATCAGGAAGCTGGTCCCGTACATCAAGCGGGTGAAGAACGACAAGCTGGGGACACGCCTCAAGAATACAGAAGAATATGACACATTTTTCACCCGTGAAGAGATCGATAGCTTGTTTCGTGACGTGGTCTCGTATTATATCGAGCCGGACAAGTGCGAGGCCTGTATGATCTGCGCCAGGAGATGCCCTGTAGGGGCAATAGCCAGCGCCAAGAACCAGGTGCACGTCATCGATCAAGAGAAATGCATAAAGTGCGAGACCTGCTTTGAGGTTTGTCCGGGTCAATTCAGCGCCGTGCGAAAGATAGTTGGCGAGTCCGTTCCGCTTCCTTTGCCCGAAGGTCAGAGGGATATAGTCAGAAAGGTCAAAGAAAAGGGAGCGGCCTGAAGCAGGTTGGCTTGCGATGGGAAACAAGAGGCCCCCGCATTATTTCGGGGTCTTTTGTTCGAAAGGGTGATCTAACTGAAAGTCCCCCTGACAAGGGGGATTTAGGGGGTTTGCTTTCATTTGTCCGGCACGCTACCATCTATTCAACCCCCCTGCCCCCCTTATCAGGGGGGTATCGGATCTCCGACGGCACGAGAGTCCTCCGTTTTCCCAGTCCTTGGTCTGCTCGCCGCCGCCGCTCGCTGGCCGGGAACATCCTCGTAGACCGAATCGAAGAAATCATTAGCCTTGGCTGCCAGCAACTGATGATACTCGCGGAAGATGGCGGCGGCCTCCCGGCCTAGCCAGCCCTCCGGTAGAAGCTCCGTCGGTAGCTCGGGGTCCAGGAAGGGGAACTTTCGGTACTCGTGGATCAGCGTGAAACGCTCCACAAAGCACTCCCCGGCGTCGATGGTCTCTCCGGCCTCCAGGCGCAAGCGATGGGTCTCCAGTCTCGGTCGGTACTTGGTGATGAACCCCTCATACTGTTGGTTTATGGAATCGAGTTCCCAGCAGCGTTTGACAAGCTCACCGGGATTCGAGAAGCCCTGGTGGCTGGCCGTGAAGGTCTCTACGTGCTTCTCCACGCCCAGGCGCTGAACGAGGCTCTCTACCTCGGCGCGCGTATCGTGGGGGCACACCCAGGTGGCGTTGCTGAGCATGCCGTACCCCAGCCACGACAGCTCCTTGCGCAGGCGATGGCGGATATCTCTCTTGTTCTCGGGAATCGAGTAGGTGAGCAGTCGCCACTTCCCGTCCCACTGCTCCTGCCTTCCGTAGTAGATGATCTTGGCGCCTTCGCTTAGCAGTCGCTTGCCCCGGGTGGTCAAGGAATAGTAGCTCTTGTTGCCAACCCGCTTGACCTTCAACCAGCCCTTCTGCGACATCCGCGAGAGGGCGGATCTGATGGCCTGCTCGGAAAGACCGAATTCGGCAAAGACCTTGATGAGGGTCCCAGCCCAGGCTCTCCCGCCTCGCTGCAGAACGTAGTCGCCGTAGAGGGTAAAGAGCATGGACTGAGGCCCCGCCACGGAGTTCGGACCCAACTTCTACCTACCTCAACATACTGGAATATCATATGTCGCAATGGTGACGACATATTGATTCTACCGGCAGCCTCTGCGGCTGTCAATAGGCGTGCACTGAGAAGATGCCCCTCAAGCTCTTGAGCGGGAGAATTGTGCATATCGGTTGAAGTTGGCGCTCTGCGCCAACTTCAACCGATATGCACGTTTACCTTGCCCTGTCTTGAAACTGCGCGTCCTGCAAGCGCCCTTGACGCCCGCGAAGCAATATAGTATAATCCAGGCATATTCAAGAATTAACCTATGGTTTGCGCAGAGGGCACAGTTGGCAGGAGGTAGCGCGGTGTCGGCTGTCGAAAAGTTCGCCAGTTGGTGGACTAACCGTCATGACTACGCCAGGGACTGGAAGGCCAAGAACGGCGGCAAGGTGCTGGGCTACTTCTGCACCTACGTGCCGGAGGAGATGCTCATCGGCGCCGGGATACTCCCGGTGCGAATCCTGGGCAGCCATGAGCCTCAGGATGTCACCGAGCCTCATATTTTCGGTATGTACTGCCCTTTCTGCCGCGATTGCCTGGCCCAGGGGCTCAAGGGGCGGTACGACTACCTGGATGGCATCACCATTGCCCAGTCCTGTCTCCACATCAGGCAGGCTTTCACCAGTTGGAAGCTACACGTTCCTATCGACTACAGCTACTATCTCTGTATGCCGCATCACGTCCAGAGCCCTGCGTCCAAGCCATTTTACCGGGGGGAGTTGGAGGCGTTCAAGACGTCGTTGGAGGAATGGACCGGCAAGCCCATCACCAACGCGGACCTGGAACGGGGCATCGAGATCATGAACCGCAACCGGCAGCTCATGAGGCAGGTATATGAGTACCGGAGGCAGCCAAACCCTCCCGTCACCGGCCTTGAAGCCATGCAGATGGTCGTCTCCAGCCAGATGGTGGACAAGGAGGAGCACAACCGGGCCCTGGAGGAGTTCCTGGCCGAGCTCCCCGGACGCAAGCTGAATCGCGAAACTGGCACCCGGATTATGCTGGTTGGCAGTGAGGACGATGATACCGAGTTCCTCAACATGCTGGAGTCGTTAGGGGCCACCGTGGTGGTGGATGACCACTGCACCGGCACCAGGTACTTCTGGGACGACGTGGTCCCCAACCCTGACCCGCTATATGCTATCGCGGCGCGTTACGTTGATCGCACCCCCTGCCCGACCAAAGACTGGCCGGAGCGCAGGCGTTTCCCCCGCATCCTCCAGCTCGCCAAGGAGTACGACGCTCGCGGGGCCATCCTGATCCAGCAGAAGTTCTGTGACCCCCACGAGGCCGACATGCCCCCTCTGACCGCTTACCTCAAGGAGAACGGTATTCCGACCCTATTCCTGGAATTCGACGTGACAGTGCCTTTGGGACAGTTCCGTATCCGCGTCGAAGCTTTCCTGGAGACGCTGGGCCAGGAAGACCTGTTCTAGGACGAATGTGTGCATGAGGGCATTGGGAGGCGGCAGTGGGTATTGACGTAAAGGTGTATCCCACCAAGCAGTTGGATTGCTGGAAGAAGGCCAAGGAGTTGCGCCTGAAGTATTACCTCCGCTACGCCGAGCCCGGCCGGCTTCGATGGAGCGGCAGCGGCTGGGCGCTGGA
>ORJL011824162.1_pt1 | contig 25791 bp, 23 predicted proteins | sample 1779941 | NCBI WGS metagenome assembly ORJL01 (sample SAMEA104232317, study PRJEB22302) | groundwater metagenome | biome: forest; feature: aquifer; material: groundwater | place: USA | collected 2011-08-07 | depth 5.8 m
CGGTGGAAGAAGTTCGCGGAGGAGAACCACTATGTGCCGGGCTACATCGGACGCGAGCAGGCCCCGAAGCACATGGCTGCGTTGTACAAGCAATTGAAGGAGGCGCTGATCGAGGTCGGGATGGCGAAGGAATGAACGGGCGCGGAAGAATGGGTTCGCTCCCGACTCGCCTCCCCCTCACGACCCACGGTTTTCCGGGGGAATCAGGTGCGGCGTTCAAGGATTGGGGAACACGCTCATTTGACGATGCCCATGAAGGTCATCACGCGCTTGAACTGGGCATACTCGGCTTCCATGAATTTACGCGCATCCGCGGCGCCCCTGAACGAGATATCCCACTGGTGCTTCTCGGCGACCTTGTGGAATTCCTCGGACTCCGTCACACGCCGCATCACGTCCTCCCAGTACGCGACCTGTGCGGGGGTAATGCCTTTGGGCGCAATCACCGCGCGCCAGGCAATATACTCGGCACTGTTGATTCCGAGCTCCGCCCATGTGGGCACCGTAGCGAGACTGCCCCCGAGTCGTTTCGGCCCGCTGATCGCAATCGGGCGCACAAGGCCGCTCTCGATGAGCGATAAGGCCTGGCCTGGGGCCGCCACGCCGACATCCACGTGGCCGCCTGCAACAGTGAGGGTCGTTTTGGCCCCGGAGATCGTCACGATTCTTACGCGTTTGATATCCGCGTTGACCGCCTGCAACACCATTCCGATCGACATGCGCTGAGGCAGGTTGCCCCCCGCGACGGAAACGGACTCAGGCCGCTGCTTCAGCGCCTCGACGAAGTCCTTCGCGGTCTTGAACGGCGAATCCTTGCCGACCACGAAGAGGTAATATTCGGCCATGAGCGTTGCGACCGGCGTCACGTCGGTATAGGTGAGCGGCAGGACGCCTGAGAGGTGGTTGGTCAGCAGCACCGTCGAGGTCAGGGCGAGCAAATGCGGGTCGCCTGGCCGCTGCTGGAGGTAGGCGTACGCGATGGCGTGCTCGCCGCCGGCGCGATTGACCACACCCGTGCTGACGGGCACAGCCTTGAGCTCGCCCACGCCCTGTTCCCCGGTTCGCATCGCGGTGTCCATCGAGCCGCCCGCCCCGGCTGGAACCACGAACTCGACATGACGTTGAGGCACCCATCCCTGCGCCGCAGCGGTATGCGGCAAGGCGATTCCCGCCGGAAAATACAGGGGCAGCAACCATCCCGCCGTCGTTCTTTTCTCCATCATGATCCTCTCCTCGTTAAAGGATTAGAAAATCTATCCGCCGCGCCCGCCCCGCGCGAGCCGGTGGGTGACCAAGAATACGCGACATTGCCATGCCGCAACCAAGACCTGACGCCGAGCCACGTTTACTCGGGTTTGATGCCCGCGCCCTTGATGACCCGCTGCCATTTCTCGATTTCGGACTTGAGGTAAGCGGCGTGCTCCTCCGGCGTGCTGCCCACGGGGTCGGCGCCGCGGTCAATCAGCGCCTTGCGGATCGCTGGATCGCGCAACGTTTGCACGAGCGCCGAGTTGAGTTTCTCCACGATGGGCCGCGGCATGCCCGCAGGCCCGAGGAAGCTGAAGCCGCTGCTCACGACGAACCCGGGAACCCCCGCCTCCTGCATGGTGGGCACGTCAGGGATAGACTGGAAACGCGTAGCGCCGCATTGCGCGATCATGCGCAGCCTGCCCTGCTGCACAAAATTGATGACGGCCGGCACGCTCACGAACGAGATCTGCACGTGGCCCGCGACCAAATCGGCGACGGCCGGGCCCGCGCCTTTGTACGGCACGTGTGCGAGCCTGGTGCCGGTGATTGAATTAAACAGCTCTCCCGACACATGGGCGAGGGCGCCGGCGCCTGAGCTGGAGAAGAAAATCTGCCCCGGGCGTGCTTTGGCGAGCGCGATGAGTTGCTTCACGCTCTTCACCGGCAACGACGGGTGCGTCACCAGCGCCGCGGGTATGTCAACGATGAGACCCAGCGGCGTGAAGTCCCGGATGGGATCGAACGGAAGTTTCGCGACGAACGAAGGATTAGTCACAAACACGAGGCCGTTGATCAGGGTGGTATAACCGTCGGGCGCGCTTCTGGACACGATCTCCGAGCCGATGATGGTGCTGGCGCCGGGTCGATAATCGACAACGAGCTGCTGGCCCAGTATCTCCCCCATCTTGGGCGAGAGCAGGCGGAAGAGAATGTCGCTGTTGCCGCCCGGCTGGGCGGCGTTGACGACGCGGATGATCTTGTTGGGATAAGACTGCGCGGCAGGCCCTCCGGCCGCGAGGCCCATGACCGCGGCGACGAAAGGAAGAACGGTATGCAACAAGCGCTTACGCATGTTCACTCCTAGAAATAGGAAAATCAACCCGCCATCAATCCTCCCTGCCTTCGGTGTCAGTACCAGTGCCTACAGGCGAAACTGAATTGACCAGGCTTGGACATGAGCAGATTCAGCAACCATTCATAAACCGCAAACGCTATGGGATAATCGAATGGCGAACATTGCTCTGCCTCCCGATTGATGTCACAAACTCAGTTAAAGGTCTGGAGTGACGGGGTGGAGTGGCTATGCTAGGCGTGTTTTCGCCGCTCTGCAACGCTGGGCACGCGATCATCGGGCACGTCGTCGCGCGCGGCGCCAAAGCGCGCGGATTGGTGGGCCAGGAGTCCTTTGCGCCCAGGATTGCGGCGCCGGGAGCGATTTTGGTAAAAACTATAACTTGGGGCGCACGTTTCAGCGTCCTAACAAGCTCATCATTTGCTTCATGCTGGGCTGCTCCTCCACGTGGGTGGTCAGAGTGACGAGCTTCTCCACGGCTTCGGCGCCAAGCGCAGATTCCGCGTTCAGTCTGAATTTTTCCATAACCGCAGTTTTGAATTCCTCCCCAACATCAGCGCCTGTGCCGTCGAATTTCACTCGATTCCCATCAATGGTGGTGATTTCCAGGGTGCCCGGTAGTATATTAGGATTGGCGTTCGAGAGACTATTGTCAATTTTCGGTCTGATGCACGATACGAGATTCCGTACCCGTTGATCATCGAGCAATTCCCGCGATTCAAAATGCCCGTCTGTGACGCTCCCGTACACCAGCGCCAGCGCAACCGAGTATGGCATGCTGAACCTGGCGCCGTAAACATCCGTAAGCTCGTATTTCCGCTCCCTGGGTTCGAACCACCACTTGGCAGCTTCCGAACTCACATGGCAAATTACGGAGGCGATTTGTTCCGGTTTTATTTCCAGGGTCGTCTTGGCGCGGCGCGCGGTGTCGATGAAAGCATGCAGGCCATGACTGCACGAATACCGCTTGAGATCCACGTTTTGCGTTTCCCACTCCTGCCCCAGTGCCTTCGTTAACTCCGCCAGATCGTAACCTCCGTTCGGAACAAAGGCCCGATAAAAGCCGAATGGCTCCTTCTCAAGGGCATCGCAGGAACCCGGGTAACCTTCTCTGGCCAGCTTCGTCGCCATGAGTGCCGCCCGGCAGCTCCAACCGGTGATTATTCGCTTGCCCCATGTCCCGTCATCCGAGAATGCCCGCAGCCCCGCCGCGATGCTTGCGGAAAGCCCTGCGGCGCTGATAACTTCGTCTCGTGACATGCCGTAGAGCTTTCCTGCAACCATCGCCAAGACGGTCGGTCCGCACAACGCCGTGGACTGGAATCCACCTCTGTGCATAGCCCCTCGCGTTACAAGTCCCATCCTGATCAAGACCTCGAAGCCCGCGATTACCGTGGACAAGAGATCCGATCCATTTGCTCCGACTTCCTCCGCAACTGCCACTGCGACAGGTATCACGACCGTGCATGGGTGCATGATGGACACCAGGTGTGTGGCATCGAAATCATTGCCGTGAATGGCCGTGCTGTTCACGGCAGCTGCCCCTTCCGCAACCAGTCGCCTGGAAAAACCGATTGCCGTACAGGGACCCTCGGCAACGGTCTCGCCAATCGTCTTGGCAAGCATGCGAACGAACGGTTTGGGGCTGTTCGCAACCGCTACTCCCAGGGTATCGAGGAGCAACAAGGCGGCTTTTTCCCTGACATCCCTGGGAATCGTCTCTTGCCTGCAATCGAAAACAAAATCAACCAGTCGCTCGATATAGGTAGGTTTCACTTGCAATGCTCCATGCTTACACTTCGTCGATATCCGCAACCGCGGTGCCGGTCTAGGGCTCGAGCATAAATTTGACGCCTTCCCCATCAGCGGCCCGCTCAAAGGCCCGTACTCCATCGGCAAGCGGCACGCTGATCACCGGGAGAACGCTTTGCTGTCCTTGCACCCTTCCGATCAAGGCAAGCGCCCGGCGCCATGCGCTCAACGAATAGGTCCTTATGGTCAGGATACTGATCTGGTCCATGATGGCTTGCAACAGGTCAACGTGCAGCAGCTCCCTGAGATTTCCGATTGCCACCACCTTGCCGCGTTTCTTGAGGATGGAAAGGGCGGAGTTGATGGCGAGTACGTTGCCACTTGCCTCGAACACCGCGTCCACCTTATGTTCCCCAAACATCTTTGAGAGAAAAACACCCGGGTCGGTCTCATTGGCGCTTACCGTATTCGCCACGCCGATCGACCGCACTGCATTCAAGCGCTTCGGATCCCGTCCCACGGCAAACTCTACGGACGCACCTGCCAGTTGCGCGTTATGAATAATGGAAACGCCAACCTGGCCCACCCCCCAGACGCCGATTCGATCTCCCGGCTTAATGCCGGCCACCTCGATCGCATAGGCGCCAATCGCAAAAGGCTGCAGCAGGGCAATTGCCTCAAGCGAAACGCCATCGGGAACAGAATAGACGTTGTTGGCCGGAACGGCAGTGAACTCGGCAAAACCGCCGTCGAGGTGCACTCCGATCGATCGCCGGCGATTGCAATGATTGGGAAAGCCGGCATCGCATGACTCGCATCTGCCGCATCCCACGACACTTTGCACCACCACACGGTCGCCTTCCATGATGCCCACGACGCCTTTCCCGACCGCGGTGATCGTCCCCGAGAACTCATGCCCCATAATGCACGGCAGCAGGCGCGTCATATCCTTTGGACGGCCGGCATGGTGCGCGTCAGTCCAACGGTAACGCGCGACTTCGGACCCGGCGATACCGCACGTCTTCACTCGCATCACAACCTGTCCCGGCAACACCGCCGGATCCGGGACATCCTTGAAGACAATTCCCGGTTCAGGCTTTTCCTTGACTAAAGCCTTCATTAGCTGTCCTTGCACATTTCAGTTATAAGAAGGCCGATCGCCTTTCCGCCCTGCTTTCCTCGTTAGTGCGGCAAGGCTGCCGGAGTTTCGCTTTACTAATCCGGCCTGATCCCTGCCTGTCTAGTTTCAGTCACGCGCCGCCACCAGGCAACATAGTCGCGCAATCCTGCCTCAAGTTCGTAGCGCGGCGCGTAGCCCAGATCCTCGCGTGCTCGGCTGATATCCAGCGGCCCTCGCAGGTCGCCCGCCTGGAAGGGATCATCTTCCCAGCGCCCGGAGCCGACGCGGATGGGTACGCGCGGTTCGAGGCGGCGGAGGGCAGCCACGACCTCCGCCACGGTATGCTGACGCCCGTGGGCGATGTTGTAGACTGTGTGGCGCGGAGCGTCGGCGTAGTGGGCAAGGCAAACGCCCCTGGCCGTATCGGCAACGTACGTCCAATCGCGCGGGTAGTCCCCTCCGCCATCGAGCGTGACCGCCTCACCAAGCGCAACGGCGCGGCAAAGATGTGCGATCAAGGTATTACCAACCAGTCCGCGAAACTTGCTGAACCGCGTGTTGGGACCGTACACCGACGATACGCGTACCGTCAGCACATCAAGTCCAAATATCTCACGGTAGCGCTGGCCAAGGCGGTGCCCCAAGTGTTTGGTCTCAGCATATAGGCCTTCCACATTGATCTCGTCTTCGCCGATCGGCCGCAAATCTGGCCGGGGTCCGTATTCGGACGCTGAGCTGAGATACACGACCCGCCGCATTTTGCCGAGGCGTGCCAACTCGAGCACATTGGCGGTCCCGCCAACGTTGACTGAGAAAACCTCATGGGGTCGCGCGCGTGCCCGTGCTTCACCGGTTAACGCGGCCGTATGGACGATACCGTTAATTCCGAACTGCTCAATGGTCTGACGCAAATGATCGAGATCAAGAATGTTGCCCTGAACAAATGCTACGCGCGAAGCGAAATCTCCTAATACGACTTCGGCATAGGGCGGCGCACCGGATGTCGAGTACGCCACAACGTCCTCCCCCCGCTCTCCGAGAGCGCGCGCGACGTGGAGCCCAATCACACCACTACCACCGGTCACCATCACCGTCATAGGAAGTCCTATTGGATGCCAAATAGCCGCGACGCGTTGTGATACAGAACCCGCTCCTTCACGCCCTCGTCAAACGGAAGGCGATGAAAGTGCTCAACGCTCTCCACCATTGGGCGAGCCGGATAGGCGGTGCCGAACAAGAGCCTGTCGCGAAGGTAGAAGTTCGCGGCTCTGACGTACTCCAACGCACCAGGCATGTTAGGCACGTTGAGATACATATCGGGTGAAAGGTACACGTTCGCACAGTCATAAGCCACAGCTAACGCCTGGAGAACGTAGGGCCAGCCGCCGTGCCCGATTACGAGCTTGAGGTTCGGAAAGTCTTTGGCAACGCGGTGCAAATGGACCGGGTCTACGTAGCTAAAATCCGGGCCAATCGTACCGCCCGCTGAGACGAGCATCGGCATACGCCGTTTTTCCATGCGCTCATAGATGGGATACAGATTCGGGTCGTCCGCATACATCGGCCGTGCCGCCCAACCGGGCTCCATGTGGATCGCTTTTACTTCCGGTTGACTGCACAGCTGTTCCAGTTCTTCCAACGCTGCGCCGCGATCGGTGGGTTCGAGAGCCGGAACGGCGCAAAAGCGTCCGGGGTTCTCTCGCACAAAGCTCAGGACATCCTGGTTTGGCACGTCCTCGAACGGAGGCTGAGCGCGGCGACCGATCACGAGCGCCTTGGTGATCCCCGCGCGATCCATCTCTTCAAGCGCCATTGGAACTGACTTTTGCAATAACGACGGCGCGGGATCAACGCCCATCTGGCCGGGGCGCCGTTTCCACGGGTCACGGGCAAAAACGTGGAGTTTGAGATAACCTTTATACGGAGGACGGAAACGCATATCAATAATCACAGCAAGACTCCTTATCGTTGCACTTAATGCGCGCCGCTCTGAATACGGTTTACAAATTCAGCCGGTTCAATTCGCGGTCAGGCGATTCTGCCGTATCAGCTTCGCCATCGTCTCGATATCCGCTTTGATGAAAGCCGCCAGTTCGCCGGGCTGATCGGCAACAATGCTGTAGCCCAGATCGCCCAATCGCTTGCTTACGTCCGGCCGGTTCAATGCCGAAACCACGGCGCCGCGGAGCGTCGCGATGACTTCTTTCGGCGTTTTGGCAGGGACCAACAGGCCGGCCCAGGCATTGAACTCGTACCCGGGGACAGACTCGGCGACAGTCGGCACCCCGGGCAACAAGGAGATGGGCTTGCCCGACGTCACGGCCAGTGCGCGCAAACGCTGCGGAATATGCGGCAACGCAGTCGAAAAAGGCGCGCCGTAGACCAGAGTTTGCCCGGAAATAACCGCCGTGAGGGCGGGACCGCCGCCAACGTAGGGTATGTGCAGCATGTCCACGCCGGTCTGACTCTTGAACAACTCCGTTGCCATGAAAGTACCGCTGCCGGCGCCCGCCGAGGCGAAAGTGATCGCGCCCGGTTTGGATTTTGCAAGTTTGATCAGGTCACTGATGGACTTCACGGGCAACGAGGGATGCACGACGATTACGTACGGGGAGAGCGCAAGCTTTGCCACCGGGGCAAAGTCGCGGATGACGTCATACGCCAATTTGCTGTAAAGGGTGGCGTTGGTGGTGTGATTGTTATTGACCTGCAGCAGCGTATAGCCGTCGGCCGGCGCTTTCGCCGCGATCGCGGCGCCAATATTGCCACCGGCGCCGGCGCGGTCTTCCACGAAGACCTGCTGGCCGAGAACTTCGCTCAGCCCCGCGGCGACGATCCGGCCTATGGTGTCAACCGCGCTGCCCGGTGAACTGGGCACGATGTAGCGGATGGGTTTCGCCGGGTAATCCTGCGCCCGGCCCTCGGCCGCGAGTTGAACGATCAGGCAACCCAGCACGATGATTTTATCCGCGTGCCCGGGCTGCAACTTCGCTACGTTCAGCGCAAATTTTTCGTGGACCGCATGCTTGGGCCGTGGATCAGGCACATCGCGATAGGCCATGCCTGGCTCCGGCTTTTCCTTAACGAGCGCTATCATGGTTTTTCAGGCGATCTGCAAGTTTAAGTCAGAATTCAGGCGGGTGTTATGTTAATCGGCGGTCACTCGAAACTCGCGCATAATTTTCCCGAGGCTCTCGATATCCGATTTGATTTGCGCAGCGAATTCGTCAGGCTGATTGCCGATGGAGATAAAACCCAGAGCACTCAGACGCTGGCTCACATTCGGATTATTCAACGCCGCAATTACAGCGCGGCGGATGGTTGCGATCGTCTCCTTCGGGGTATTGACCGGCACCATCAGGCCATACCAGTTAGTGGCCTGGAAGCCGGGATAACCCGCCTCGGCCATGGTCGGATACTGAGGCAGCATCGATAGGCGCTTGGGTGCCGTGACCGCCAGCGCGCGCAGCCTACCCTGCTGGACAAGCGGTAACGCCGTTGCGACAGGTGAAAAGTAGACGGAGGTCTCGCCGGCAATGACTGACGGCACCGCCCCACCAGCGCCTCGGTAGGGTACGTGCAGCATATCGATGCCGGTCTGCCTTTTAAATAATTCCGGCGCCAGAAACGTAGAAGTGCCCACACCCGCCGATGCATATCTGATCGCCCCCGGCTTGGCTTTCGCCAGTTTGACAAGATCGCTCATTGATTTCACCGGCAGGGAGGGGTGAACGACAACGACTGCGGGAACTGAGGCAAGCTGCGTCACCGGAGCGAAGTCGCGTACCAGATCGTACGCCAATTTCTTGTACAGGCTGACGTTGACGACATGAGATGTGGCGACCTGAAACAGCGTGTAGCCATCGGGCGGGGACTTGGCCGCGATTTCCGCGCCAATGTTGTTCCCGGCGCCGGGACGGGCGTCCACGATCACCTGCTGGCCGAAGATTTCCGTGAGCCCTTCGGCGAGGATGCGGCCCAATATGTCGGAGGTGCTGCCGGGTGAAGCCGGTACTATCAGGCGCACGACCTTTATCGGATAAGTTTGCGCCGAGGTGTGCGCGGCCAATTGGAAAACCAGGCCGATTACCGCTAATGACTTCACGCAAAAACCCTGCGCCGTCATGAAAGCCTCCTCATTTTCCTAAGACATGATGCCGCACGACTTCTATTTTCCTGGCATCATCCCTGAGTTACAACTGCGTCAGCCTGCGTTTGCCCTCCCGTCCTGCGGGAGTGACGCGCCTGGCATAACACTCGCATGCGACGCGCCGACGCGTCGCCACCATTTAATGTACTCGCGTAGTCCATCTTCAAGGGCATACGAAGGCGCGTAGCCCAAATCGTGGCAGGCGCGGCTGATGTCGAGAGGCCCTCTCAGGTTGCGCGCCTGGAGGGGATCGTCATCCCAACGCCCCGATTCCGCGCGCAGTTTCGCGTGAGGCTCAATTCGGCGAATCGCATCGATTACCTCTGCAACAGTGTGGTGGCGGCCCGAGGCGATATTGTAGACGGTGTGACGCGGGGCGTTCGCATCGTAGGCAAGAAAGATGCCTCGCGCCGCATCACCAACATAAGTCCAGTCACGCGGATAGTCACCTCCACCGTCGAGCGTAACGGCCTCGCCAAAGGCGACCGCTCGGCAAAGATGCGCGATCAAGGTATTACCGACGAGTCCCCGAAATTCGCTGAACCGCGTGTTGGGTCCGTACACCGACGATACGCGTACGCTCAGGACATCAACCCCAAAAATTTCCCGGTAACGCTGGCCAAGGCGATGCCCCTGGTGTTTTGTCTCTGCGTATAACCCTTCCACATTGATTTCGTCTTCGCCAATCGGCCGCAAATCGGGGCGTCGCCCGTATTCGGACGCCGAGCCGATATAGATCACGCGACGCATGTTGGTCAGGCGGGCGACCTCGAGTACGTTCGCAGTACCGCCGACATTAACCGAGAAAGTCTCGTGCGGATGCGCGCGCGCGTACGCCTCGGGAGTCATTGCGGCGGTGTGGACAACGCCAACGACACCGAAGCGCTCGGCGGTCCGGTGCAGGTGATCCAGATCAAGGATGTTGCCCTGGACAAACGTGACACGAGGGGCGAGGCTGCCCAGCACCGCGTCCGCGCAAGGCGGTGCCCCGGAGGCCGAGTATGCCAGTACGTTCTTCCCCCGTGCGCCGAGCGCCCGGACGACGTGAAGTCCCAGCATGCCACTGCCACCGGTCACCATCACCGTCATGGGATGCCCTATTGAATCCCGAATACCCGTGCTGCGTTGCGATATAACACATATTCCTTCACGCCGTCGTCAAAGGGCAGCCGATGGAACTGCTCAACGCTCTCAACCAACGGGCGGGATGGATAGGCTGTGCCAAACAGCAGCCTATCGCGAAGGTAGAAGTTCGCAGCTCTCACGTACTCCAGCGAGCCAGGCGTATTCGGCACATTGAGATACATATCGGGTGAAAGGTGCACATTGGCGCAGTCATAAGCCACCGCCAGCGCCTGGAGAACGTAGGGCCAGCCGGCGTGGCCAACGACGAGCTTGAGGTGCGGAAAGTCCTTGGCGACGCGGTGCAGATGCACCGGGTCGACATAGCCGAAGTCCGGGCCTATGGTGCCGCCGGCTGAGATGATCAGCGGTATGCCCAGCTTCGCAACCCGCTCGTAAATGGGATACAGTTTCGCGTCGTCCACATACATGGGCCGTGCCGCCCAACCCGGCTCCATATGAATTCCCTTCACTTCCGGCTGGACGCACAGGTATTCGAGTTCATCGAGTGCCGCATAACGATCGGTAGGCTCAAGCGCAGGAACCGCGTAGAAAAGTCCGGGGTTTTCTCGCACGAAGCTCAGCACGTCCTCGTTTGGGACGTTCTCGAACGGCGGTTGAGCCCGGCGACCGATCACCAGCGCCTTGGTAATCCCCGCACGACGCATTTCCTCGATCGCAAGGGGAACTGACTTCTGTTTAACCGATTCTTGAACAGCCGAGGCCCGCAATTCCTCGCCGATCAAGAGGGGTGGGCGGCGAGCGGGATTATCACTGAATACGTGCAGTTTGAGATAACCCTTGTACGGAGGGCGGAATCGGATATCAATGATCATGGTGACGTCTCTCTATGAAGAAAACCCGTTGTTGTTAACGAGGGCAATACGAATTTCGCCTGCCAGGGTGTCAATTACCGTTTGTTACAAACGCTATAATAATAGCTCTACGGCAGCGCCAAAATGGGCGAGCGTAGAGGTTGAATGCCACCCTTTGGACCAATGGTGGACACCGAGACCGCGCGCAATGGCCACCTCGACTTCGTAGCCGATGATGAATGACTCGAGCAGTTCGCGCCCCGTTACAGCTTCCTCTTCCTCCGCCGCTGCCAGCAACGCAAACCAGATCGGCGTGGCGACAAAACCGATCGGAAAACTGCGACTTCTGTTCCACCAAATCAATCGAGAGACACCTTGGCGGTACGTACGACTTTTCGCCATTTTTCGACCTCGGCTTTAATGTAAACCGTGAACTCGTCCGGGGTCATGGGCCAAACCTCCGAGCCGATGGCCGACAGTTGTTCTGCTATTTTTGGCAGACTCAACGCGCGGCCGATTTCGTTGTTCAGTTTCGCGATGATCTCTTTCGGAGTGTCGGCGGGAGCCAGCACACCAAACCACACAATCGCCTCAAAGCCGGGCAGACCTGCCTCGATCATCGTCGGCACTTCCGGCAAAGCGTGCGAACGCTGCCTGCCGGTGACCGCTAGTCCCCTCAACTTGGCCGCTTTTATTAGAGGCTGCACGGGCACGATGTTGCTCATTACCAACGGGATTTGTCCCGCCAGAAGATCGCTGAGGGCCGGCGCGATGCCTTTGTACGGAATGTGCTCGATGTCGGCTATGCCGGCCATCGTCTTGAACAGCTCCATTGAAAGATGCGTCCCGGAACCGGCTCCGGCGGTGCCATAGGTGAGCTGGCCCGGCCTGGATTTGGCGAGGCGAATCAGCTCGTTTACCGACGTAACTGGCAGTGCCGGATTGGACACCAGGATCAGTGGCGATCGCGCCACCATGGAAATCGGCGAGAAATCCTTGAGCGGATCGTAAGGCAATCCCTTGTATAAGCTTACGTTGACGGCAATGGGACCCACATTTCCCATCAGGATCGTATAGCCGTTCGGCGCGGCCTTCGCGACGATGTCTGTGCCGATGATGCCGTTTGCGCCAGGCCGGTTATCAATAACCACCTGTTGTCCGAACGATCGCGACATTTCCTGTCCAACCAGTCTCGCGAGCATGTCTACCGGGCCGCCAGGCGCAAATGGAACGATAATGCGAACCGGTTTCGTCGGGTAATCGTCCCCATGGGCAATGATCGAGGAGAGAACCAAAATTGCAGTTGTTAATCCGACACTAATGCACCGGGACATGTCGCATCTCCTGCGTTGACATCAATTTGCGTGTAAACAAATGTTGTTCAGCAGCAGCGCAGCGGGAAAAGCGGTCCTTCAGTCAGCGTAAGCCCGTCGGGCGCATTGTCGGTATCTTCGGCGTCATGGGTCGCACCGGAGTCTTCCAGGTCCGGACGCATGACGGAATCGCTCAGCGCACGAAGTTTTGCCCGCATCTCCCCGGTCGCAGGCCTGTCGATCAGGCCGGTTTTCGCATCGAAGACGATGCCATAACAGCCCTCCGCCCGCCGGCGCGAGATGTAACCCTCACGCAGGTCTTCTTCAATTTTCTCAATCGGACGATCGAGCGGAGAACCATAACCGCCTCCACCCCCGGATCGCAAGATGTACGCGTCGCCCGGATTGAGCAACCGTCCCACCACCTTGCCGCTGGGAAACCGGATCTCCGGCGCCGTCCCGATTTGCACGGCAACCTCGTTTCCGGCGCCCGGATGTCCCCCGAAGAGCCCCCACGGGCGGCAAAAGACGCGTTCGATGTAGGAATTCATGCGGAACTCGCTGGTCGCACGCACGACCTTCTCGGTACCCAGGCCGCCTTGCCATTTCCCGGCGCCGCACGAATCCTCCCGCAGCGCGTAGCGAACGGCCAGCACCGGATATTTCGCCTCCACCTGCTCCAACGGGCCGTTATGCGTGTCGCCATCGTTGATGCAGATGGTGGCGCTCGCCCCGTCGGAGCCGTTCTTGGCGCCCCAGCCACCGCCGATCAGACCGCCGTGGAGGAGGAACAGTTTTCCATCCTCGGGCAGATACCCGTTCAGTGCCGTTGACATCAGCTCGGCATGATGTCCCGCTATGACCCGGTCCGGAATCGCGGGGGCAAGCGCCTTGAAAATCGTGTCGATCACCGTCATGGGGTAGGTCATCCATCGGCGCATCGGCGCGGGTTTCGTCGCGCTGACAACCCGGCCGGCCGGAAGAATGATTTTCAGCGGCCGAAAGCTTCCCTCATTGATTGGCCTTTCAAGCCCCGACGTGACGCACTTGAACGCCACTTGGCAGCATCCGCGCCCCGCTGCCTCCCCCGAGTTGTAAAACCCGGCGACCTGCATGCTCACGCCGGTCAGATCGATCGTCATTTCGTCGCCGGACACAATGACCTTGACCCTGATCGGGATGCGCCGACCGGCATTGACGCCGTCGTCATCCATGAACGATTCGGCATCGTAGACGCCGTCCGGAATCGACAACACACGCTTTCTCGCGAGGGCTTCGCTGTGGTCCATGATCGCCGCGATCCCGTTCAGCACCGGTTCCCGCCCGTAGCGTCCGATCAACTCGAGAAAGCGCCGCGCCCCGGTCCGCACCGTGGCGGTCTGCGCGTGAAGATCGCCGATCGCCCGTTCGGGTATCCGCACGTTCATCTGGAGGATCGCCAGCAGATCCTCGTTGATCTCCCCTGCGCGGTACATCTTCAGGATCGGCACCTGCAGACCTTCGGAAAAGATGTCCCGGGTGATAATGTTCATGGCGCCGCCGATGTCCTCCCAATGCGCCATGCAGACCGAGAAAGCAACCAGGGTCGCCCCGTCGAAAACCGGGACGGCCAGCGTGATGTGATTGAGGTGACTTCCGGTGACGTAGGCGTCATTGGTGACCAGTATGTCTCCCGGCACGATGCCATTCTGGCCGTAATGCGCCAGCATCGCCTTCACGGTATCGCTCATGCCGCGTATGAAATTCGGCAACCCGATGCCGATCGAAATGATGTCCCCGCGGGCAGTGAAAAGTCCAACGGTAAAATCCTGAGCCTCGTAGATGACCATGCTGTACGCCGTACGCATGAGATTCGTCTTCATCTCCTCCGTAATGGCGACCACTCCATTGCGAAAGATCTCCGTCACAACCGGATCGGTACAGTTCGACGCCTGTGCCTCGCCGTCTTTCGTAACATGTCCGTTGTGCATCACTTAACTCCTTGCAATCGTTATCAGCAGATCGCCGTACGCGCTGACTTCCAGGCGGTCTCCGGGAAAAATCACGGTCGTCGACGCGTGTTCTTCGATCAGGGCCGGCCCGGCGATCCGTTGCCCGGGCGAGAGGTCGTTACGCGCGTAAACCGGCGTGTCGACATAACCGCTCGATTCCGTCAGATAGACTTTTCGCGCCGTCGCCTGCGCCGCAGGTTGCCGGCCGGCTGTTGCCGACCCGGTCAGCGGTTTTGCAACGGGTTTATCCGTGATCCCAATGACCGAACTGTGCAAGCTCACGATCTCCGCGGGTTCCACGGGAGCATTGAACTCGTAGCGTTTCATGTGCACGTCATCGAAAAGCTGCTTCAATGCGGCGCGGTCCCGCTGTAAGAACAGTGACTGCGGCAACTCGACCGCGACCGGATGTTCCTGCCCGACGTAGCGCATGTCCGCGGCGCGGATGCAGACAATCCGGCTCCTGTCCTTGATGTCGCGCTCGAGTATGCGGATGCCGTTCGATTCCATGTCTGCGTAGTGCTTTTCGAACTCGTTGAAGTCCAGGTGATTCACCGGCTTGAACCAGGTATGCACGAAATCCCATCGCAGATCGGCCATTAGTATGCCGTAGGCGGAAAAATGCCCCGGCGAGGGCGGAATGATGACCTGCGGGATTCTCAGTTCGCGGGCAACGATGCACGCGTGCAGGGGGCCTGCGCCGCCGTAGGCGACCATGGCGAAGTCACCGGCATCCAGACCTCGCTCCGTGGTGACGCGGGTCACGACGCTCGACATCGTCGTGGCCGCGATGCGGATAATGCCGTTGGCGGCTTCGGTCGGCGATATGCGCATCGGCTCCGCGATCAGGGTGCGTAAGGCGTCTGTCGCCTTGTCCAGGTCCAGCTTCATCTCGCCGCCCAGAAAATTGCCGGCGGAAAGACGGCCGAGGATCAGGTTCGCATCGGTCACGGTCGGCTGGGAACCGCCCAGGTTGTAGCAGACGGGGCCCGGCGACGCGCCCGCGCTCTGCGGCCCGACCCTCAAGCCTCCGCCTTCCTCGATCCGCGCAATGCTGCCCCCGCCGGTCCCGACTTCCTGGGTATCGATGAGCGGAATCTGAATCGGGAGGCCTTCCGCGTATCCGCCCACCATGATGCTTCCGGCCATCATGACCTCGCCGTTGAGGACGACCCCGGCCTTTGCGCTCGTTCCGCCCATGTCGAAGGCAATCGCGTTGCGCAACCCGAGCCGGTCGCACACCGCCTTGGTCCCGATCACTCCCGCAGCCGGCCCGGATTCGAGCATGTGGATGCATTCCCGCTGCGCGCGGGCGACATCGAACAACCCCCCATTCGACTGAACGACGAAGAACGAGCCGTCGAAGCGCTCCGCGGCGAAGCGTTCCTGAATCTTGCCCAGATAGGTTTTGATGCGCGGCCCGATATACGCGTTCGCGGCCACGGTGGAAGTTCTCTCGAATTCCCGGTATTCCTTGGACAACTCGCTCGAAGCGGAAACGAATACCCCCGGGCAGTTCTGTTCGATCACCTGCTTGGCGCGAAGCTCGTGCGACGGATTGATGTAGGAATGAAAAAAGAGAATCGCGACTGCCTCGATCTCGAGTTCGCGAAGCTTCGCCGCGATGGCGACGAGTTCGGCCTCGTCCAGCGCCTTCAATACTTCTCCCCGTGCGTTGATCCGTTCGTTCACTTCCAATCTGAGAGAGCGCCCGATCAGGGGCTGGTGTTTCCTGAAAAACAGGTTGTAGCCCTGCGGCCGGTTGATCCGTCCGATTTCGTAGATGTCGCGAAAGCCGCTGGTCGTCAGCAGCGCCGTCCTCGCGCCGGAGCGTTCCAGTATGGTATTGATGGCGATCGTGGAGCCGTGCAGAAACAGCCGCGCCCGTTCGATCGAGGTGCCGGCCTTGTTCACGCCGGTGACAATGCCCTCGACCAGTTGGATGGGAGTGGTGAGCGTCTTGCCGTAGAACGTTTCGCCCGAGGATTCGTCGAAGGCGACGACGTCGGTGAAAGTGCCGCCGACATCGGCGGCGACGCGAATGGATTTGGACGGGCTGTATGCCTGCATCGGTCGTATCCTCTGATGACACATCGGTTGTTCTTATAATGCGAACAGTCAAAAGCTTACCTTGCCCGGTGCGATCAGGCAACCCCGAGCGTGCAAGAGGGACAGCGTGGCCGGACTGCAGTAAACTTCCTGCTGGAGAATGGAGGTCGGACCGGGCTATGCCGGCAACAGCGGCGATCCGCGGCAAGACGCGCGGTATTTCTCACGCCAGCGTGAAGGTTTCCTCGCGGTCGGTGGGATTGCGCAGAGGATTGGAAATCCTGAGCCTGTTTTCCGACGCCAAGCCGGAATGGGGCGTCACCGAAGTCGCCCGTGAACTCGGCCTACATAAGAGCCGGGTCCACCGGGCGATAAAAACGCTCGAGGACATGGGTTACCTGCGCAGTAACCCCGCGACCCGGCGCTACTGCATGGGATTCAAGGCGTTTGAAATCGGGGCCCTTGCGGGGCGTCTGACCAATCGCATGGCGTGGGCGAGGCCCGATCTCAGGTTACTCGCCCACAAACTGCGTGCTACCGTTTCTTTGCGTTTGGTGGACGACGACGACTTGCTGGTGGTGGATATCATCGAGAGTCTTGACGACCCTTCCGCGCATATGCCGCAAGGGGCGCGTGTGACGCTTAACTATGGTGCAGGCGGTCAGGTGTTGGCGGCCTACCGCACGGACAATGAAGTCGGGGCGCTGATTGGAAGGCATGGCCTGCCACGCTATACCGCGAAATCATTGACCAAGGAAAGTGCCTTTCTGAAGGCAATACGTCGAGTGCGACGCCAAGGGTATGCGATAAGTGTCGGACAAACTGTTCCCGGTGCATTCGGCGCGGCCGCACCGATAGTGGATTCCGATGGGAAACTGGTCGCCGTATTAGTGGCGACCCGGTCATCCAAGGGAATGTCCAGGCGTGCCATTAAGAGATTTGCATTGACTGTTGCTGAGAAAGCGAAGCTGCTATCGCGTTGACCCGAGCGTAAATGGCACGTCGAACCGATAGGAAGGTAGAAAGATATGCAAGTAAGGGACATCACTCCATCTGTCGTCTTGGCCGTTGTGCTGAGCCTTGTAATCAGCACCGTCGTGTACGCTCAATCCGGCGCTTTTCCGAATAAGCCGGTTCGGATCATCGTGCCTTACGAAGCCGGCGGCGGGGTAAACGCTATTGCGCGGCTGATTGCCCAGAGGCTCAGCGAGGCTTGGGGACAATCCGTGGTGATCGTAAATCGCGGCGGAGCGGGCAGTACGCTCGGCACCGGGATCGCGGCAAAAGCTCGCCCCGATGGCTATACCCTGCTCTTCAACAGCATCGCACTCGCGACCAACGCAACGCTCTATCAACCGCTGCCCTACGATACGTTGCGAGATCTTGCTCCCGTCTGCCTTCTTGCCACGCAGTCCAACGTGCTCGTGATCAACCCGTCAGTGCCCGCGAACTCCGTGGCAGAGCTGATTCAATTCGAAAAGGCGAAGCCCGGCCGGATCTCGATCGGCTCGGGTGGCGGCGCCGCGCACCTGGCCACAGAGCTGTTCCGCAGCATGTCGGGCCTCAACGTTGTCATCGCTAATTACAAGGGCGGGGGGCAGGCGCTCATTGCGTTGATGAGCGGCGACGTGCAGATGTTGATCTCGACGATGTCCGATGTATTGCCGCATATTACGTCCGGGAAAGTCAAGGCATTGGCTGTGACCGGAGCAAAGCGCTCCTCGATCGCGCCGAGCCTCCCCACGCTTTCCGAAGTGGGCCTGGCGGGCTACGAGTACAGCACTTGGTACGGCGTGTTGACACCGGCAGGCGTGCCCACGGCCATCATCAGTCAACTGAATCAGGATATTATTCGCGCGCTTGAGTCGCCGGAAGTTCGCAAGTGGTTTGCCAGCACCGGGCTTGAGCCGTTAATAAGCACACCGGAAGAGTTTGCGCATTACTTGAGAACCGAAATCGCCAAGTGGGCTAAGGTGATTGAGGCGGCAGGAATCAAACCGTGATAGGTCACGACGGTTGCATGGGCATTCGCTTGAGATCAGCCAGTCATGCGAGCACCGAATCTCTGTCTCGTTTTTTAGGCTCGTTTTCCGCAATGGGGCATGCGGTCAGGACAAGACTTCAACTTGCAATTCCCCGTGGCTTGCCACAGGGACACTGGCTTATAAAATGGGGGGATGGGCAATGCCATTGTACATAAGGCGAGCCATTGTGCCTGACAAATACACTATCACATAGTGTTTCCGGTTAAGTACCGCCGAGTGCTGCTGGATGAAGATGTGGATGGGATCATTCTGGAGACGGCGCGGGAGATAGCGGAGCGTTACGAGATCGAATTTGAGCAGGTGGGATGTAGCCGTCGAATTCCGGATACGCCTCGGCCACGCTCGGCGTATCCGGAAACACGCTCGCACGCCGGGCGGATGAAACGGCGATGGTACGCACACGCCCGAATTGCACCTGCGGCTTCAGGCCGAGTATGTTGATGAACATGAGTTCAACGTGGCCCGCGATGACATCGACGAGCGCGAAACCGTCCTAGCCCAATTGGGCATCAAACCATGGGACACTGATCGTTTGACGAATAAATCGGATAAACCCCTCGCGGATACATCAGTCCTCTAATTGACGGACGCCTCCATTTTTGAAATCATTGTTTTCAAGAAATCATAGCTGTCCCAAGACATCTTCCCCAGTTCCTCCGCACCTAAGACGCGAGCGATTTGATTTATGCCTTTGGCACGTTTGGTGATCTCTTCCCTGTCTTCCTCTAGGACTTTTTTGTAGGCCCCATGGATTTTATCGACAATCTCCTTGGGAGTCCCTTTTGGCGCATAAAGGGAAAAATAGACTTCCAGCCCGATGGGATAACCGAGTTCCTTCAAGGTGGGCACATCAGGGTAGGCCTCCCACCGGTTTTGTAGAACAACGGCAAGGATTCGGAGTTGACTTTCGATTCCTGTCGGAGAAACACCCGACATGTCAACATGCCCCCCAAGCACGGCGGCCATGGCCTTGGCTCCGCCGGCAATGGGAACGTGGAGGGCCTGGAAACCTTCCTGCCTGCCTATGGCTTCGACAATCAACCGGGTGGCGCTGAGTGCCGCCGTAGTACCATACTTCATCTTTTTGGTCTTGGCAGCCTCGGTGAAATCCTTGAAAGTCTTGTACGGGCTATCCTTCTTAACAGCAAAGATGATCGGGGAAAGCGTAAGAGTGCAGATCGGGGTAAAATCATCCAACGTGAAATCTGCCTTCCTTGTAAAGTCTCACCGTGAGATCCGTTCCCCCTCCAGGGCCAAAAGGAAGTACATAATCCATGGAGCGGGTCGGGTAGTCTGCTGCGGCCGGCGCGGGAGAAACGCCAATCAGGAGGGATACCAGGATTCCAACGATAACGACTGTCCATCCTTTTCTTGTTTTCATTTCTCTTCCTCCTGCTTTAGATTCAAGTTCAAAACAATAAGACAAAATCCCGAAAACCCGTGTAGCTATTGGCTCTGCGGGTTGTTTGTCCGTCCAAACGGCGCGCCCCGGCGCCCGCAAAGTATAGTCTTCCCCGGTCTTTTCCGCGCTCCCGTCAATTCAACATTGCCTTGGCCGAGATGATCTGCAGCAGGGTGCTGCCGGCGAGGTGCGTCCAGATCGCGGCGTCGCGCGCGAGCTTGTCCGCGCCCGCGTCCATCGCGCCCACGATACGATGGATGTCCACATTGAGGTGGGTAACCCGCTGCACCGTGGTTTTCGAAAAAATCATCACGAGCTGGGCGTTCACGAAATTGCCGGCGGGCTGATCGCCGCGCGTCGCGAGTTCCCGCTCCCACGCAGTGCGCAGCACGAACGAACGCAGCGCCTCGGTCAGCACGTGCATCTCCGAGAGCCGCAGCTGGACGGTCTGGTGGCCGGCGAGCGGCCGGCCTTCCCGTGCGCGCGTGCGCGCGTACTGCATCGCCATTTCCCCCGCGGCATCGCAAATGCCCAGCGCATTGGCCGCGAGCTCGATGTCGCCGAACTGCGACACGTCGCCGGCGCGCGCCTTCACGCCGCCGTTGACCTCGCCCACGACGTTGGCATGCGGCACGCGCGCGTTCTCGAAAATGAGTTCCGCGTTCGGGTAGACCCCCCAGCCGTTCTTGTTGAACACCTTGCCGACGCGAAAACCCGGCGTGTCGCTGGGCACCAGGAACATCGTGGTGCCCTGCCTGATGCTGACGTTCGAATCGGTCCGCGTATTCACCAAGAACAGTTTGCCCACGCTGCCGTTTGCGATCAGCATCTTCTCGCCGTTCAGTATCCACTCGTCGCCGCGGCGTTCCGCCCTGAGCTTCCAGCCAGCCTTCGGGTCGCTCTCGGGCGGCATGCGGTTGTCGGAACTCGCATTCGGCTCGGTCGCGGCATACCCGAGCAGATAGGTATCGTCCGCCATGAACGGCTTGATGAAACGCTGCTGCTGATCGGGCGTGCAGATGATGGTAATCAGCTGGCTCCACTTCCAGCACTGGCTGAAGGTCTTGGAAATGGCGCTGTCGGCCTTGGCCAGTTCCGCCATCACGATGGCCTGCGTCACGAGATCCGCGCCGTGCCCGCCGTAATCCTTCGGCACGGCGAGCGTGCGAAAGCCGAGTTTCGAACCCTTCCTGATGATGTCCCAGTCGAAGGTCTCGCGCGGATCGGCAATGCGGTCGCGCGCGAGCGACAGCGGGCGTATTTCCTCCTGCGCGAATTTACGCGCCTTCGCCTGCCACTCGCGCTGTTCTTCATTCAATGAAAAATCCATGCGGGTTCCTGACATTCAAAAGCAGCAAAAAACTGACGGAAAAGCGCGGCGGCGCGACATTATCGGGACCGCAGGCCCGCCGCTTCGATTGTTTGCCGGATTTTTTCTTTCTCCGCCGCCATGAACGCCGCGAACTCGCGCGGCGTCGTGCCCAGCGGATCGGCCCCGAGCGCATGCACCCGGTCCTGGATTTCCGCCGTTTTCAACGCCTTGACGATTTCGGCGTTCAGCATCGCGAGAATCCTGTTCGGCGTCCTAATAGGCGCCACCAATCCGTACCAGCCGAGCATTTCGTAACCGGGCACGGTCTCCGCGATCGTCTCCAGCTCCGGCGCGCGCGGCGTGCGTTTCAGGCTGGTGACGCCCAGCGCTCTGAGTTTGCCCTGCCTGATCATCGGCAACGCCGCCGGCAGCACCGAAATCGTGAGCTGGACCTGCCCGCCCATCAGGTCGACCAGCGCAAACACCACCGACTTGTACGGGACGTGCACGAGATTGATGCCCGCCATGGTTTTCAGCATTTCGGCGGCAATATGCGGCGCCCCGCCCATGCCGCTGGAACCGTAATACAGCGTTCCGGGTTTGGCTTTGGCCAGCGCGATCAACTCCTTCACCGACGTTGCCGGAACCGACGGGTGGACGCTCAGCACATAGGGCGTCGAAGCGATCAGGGAGATCGGTGAAAAATCCCGGATCAGATCGTAGGGCAGCTTGTCGAAAAAGAGCGGACCGCTGATCTGTTGCGAACTGCCCATCAGGAACGTGTAGCCATCGGGAGTGGCGCGGGCGGCTATTTCCGAGGCTATGTTGCCGGCCGCGCCGGGCCGGGCATCGATCACCACCTGCTCGCCCCAGACTTCCGTAAGCCGGGCGCCGATCAGGCGGGCGACGACGTCTGGACCCGAGCTGGGCGCGCTGGGGACGATGATACGTATCGGTTTGCTGGGATAGCGCTCCGCCGCACGCGCGGAAATGCCTGGTGACGCCAGCATCAAGGCTGCTGCATAGCATAGCGTGCCGGCGATCGGCGTTCCGCGCGAAGTCATGCGGTCGTATCCGCCGGCGCGCCTTCCACAAGGTAGTCAAGCATCTCGCCTTGCATGCGCTCGATCTCCAAGCGATAGCCCGAGCTTAATGCCGGCCATTCTTGCGGCCTGGCCGTCTTGCGTAGCGCCTCCAGAAGCTTCTCCAGCGAGGCAACGCGCTCCCGCGTAACTGCCAATTCGTGACCGTTCCTGATCATGACTTGATCTCCACGATACCGCGCTTGGTTCCATCACGCTTAGTTTGCCACGTTTCAAGCAACATCTGCATCATTTCGTCAGATACTCGACAGCGGCAATGAAAATCCGCGCACGCTCATGTGAGCGGGGGAAGTTGGGTTTGAAGAAGCAAGAACCGTAGCGCTCGAGCGTATTAATGATCCCGTAACTGCGCCGCGCATTGCCGCAGCGCTTTCTTCGAGATTTTGTGAAGCAAAAATAATTTGTGATCCCCATCAGTCTATTTTCGGATTTCGCGGTGGTGTAACTGACCACCTTGTCTCTTACGCGGACGGATTCAAAGACCACGAGCGCAAAGGATTACAGGGAAATTTCCGGTCTAGCCCAAACATCTGCAAGGCCATCGCCATGCAGCGTGCACTATCTTTCCAAAGCCGGGTGGACGAGCCACTGGGAGAGCTCAAAGACGTGAGCTATCCTGTTCATGTCCTTTCGTACGCGGGAGTTGCAGTTCCATCTTCGATCGGAGCAGCATTCTCGGAACTGGTTCGTAGGATTGGCGAGGATATTTCCGTATGCCCTGTACTTGCTGCCACCAAAGGAAGTGGTGCTGCTGCGGTTGGGCAGCCCCGAGACAACGGTAAGAAAGACGCTACTTTCCGCTTGGAGTCGAGTTCGAACCTGCACCACTTCATGGCCTTACTCCGACTTGATGTTTGCAGCGCGGATCACGCGGCCGATGCGCTCGGACATCGCGCGCACATATGCGGCGAATTCCTCCGGTGAATTGCCACCCGGGTCGAGCATCAGCTCGTCGAGGCGCTTTCTGAAATCAACGCTGCCGACGGTTTCCGCCAGTTCGCGGTTGAGCCGCCGGACGAGATCTGACGGCGTCCCGGCCGGGACAAACGCGCCCAGCCAGCCGGTGACTTCGAAGCCGGGCAGCGCCTCGGCCATCGCCGGCACTTCCGGCAGCTTCGGGTTGCGCTTGGCGCTGACCACCGCCAGCGGGCGCAGCCTGCCGGTATTCTTCGCGACCAGCAAAGGCGACTCGAAAATCATGTCCACCTGCCCTGACATCACGTCCGGCAGCGGCGAGCTTTTGTACGGCACATGCAGCAGGTCGACCCCCGCGGCCTGCTTGAACATTTCGCCGATAATGTGCGAAATGTGCCCCGAACCGTAGGAGGCGAAGGTGTACTTGCCGGGCTGCTTGCGCGCCGAATCGATCAGCTCCTGCAGCGACTTCGCCTCGACCTTGGGGCTCACCACCAGCAGCGGCGCACCGGAGTAGAGCAGCGTAACCGGCACGAAATCCTTTTGCGGGTCGAATGCAAGCTTGTACAGGAACTGGTTGGCGGTGAAGATGCCGCTCGCGCCGATCAGCACTGTATAGCCGTCGGCGGGCGCCTTGGCCGCGAGTTCGGCGCCGATGTTGCCGCCGGCGCCGGGCCGGTTATCCACGATCACTGTCTGTTTCATGCTCTGCGTCAGCTTCTCGGCGAGCATGCGCGCCATGATATCGCCCGCATTGCCCGGCGGGAACGGCACGACAAAGCGAATCGGCTTGGACGGATAGGGATTCGCCGCGCCGGCTCCCTGCCGCCTGGCGAGGACGAGGAGCGCAGCGGCAACAAGGCGGGCGATCATCGTTTGGCTCCCTTCCCGGAGTTGAGCCAGTCGTCGGCGGCGATCCACTCGGCCTGGCGGTCGCACGAGGGCAGAGCCAGCTCGACGAACAGCGGCGCGATGTCCTCGGGCGTCTTGAGCGTCATCGGATCCTCGTCGGGGGCGGCCCGGGCGCGCATTTCGGTGCGCGTCGGCCCGGGGCTCACGGTGTTGACCCGGATCGCCGATCCCTTGCCTTCGATGGCATAGATGCGGGCAACGGCTTCGAGCGCCGCCTTGCTCACCGCGTAGGAGCCGGTGCCCGCTTTTGCGTTGGTGGCCACGGCCGCGCTCAGGAACAGCACGCGCCCGGCGTCCGACTTGCGCAACAGCGGATCGAGGCCCTGCAGCAACTGCAGGTTCGCATGCACGTTGATCTGGAAGGTCTGCTTCCATGCGTCCATCGGATATTTGGTGATCGGGAGCCGGGCGCCCAGCGACGCGCCGTTGGCCACAAAAATGTCGAGGCGCGGGTAGCTCTTTGCGATCTGATCGACCGCGGCCCGGATGGAATCGGGGTTCTCCAGGTCCAGAAGCAAGGCGCTCGCTTTTCCGCCCGCGGCCTTGATCGCGGCCGCCACGCGATCGAGCGCGGCCATGTTGCGTCCCGCCAAGATGCACTGGGCACCCTCCCGAGCGTATTCCCTGGCAATGGCGGTACCGATGCCCCCGTTGGCTCCGGTGATGAGCGCAATTCTTCCCGTAAGTTGTCCTGTCATGGTGTTTTTCTGATGTGGAAATTGGTCTGAAGAAAGAAAAGAAATAGAAGGAAAATCAATACGCCCGTCGCCGGCGTCCCGTGACTATGCAACGCTGCAGTGATGCCGGATTGGTGCTCGGTGCGCCCGATGGCGCGCGATCGGGGCTGCCCGCGCGTGCTCCACCGTTCGATCCGCGCTGCCGGGAAACGGAGTTCCCAGCGGGGCAGGCGGGCCGCCGCAGGGGCCTCGCTGGAGCGCGGTGGCCTCCCCGCAGCGGGGGAAAGCCACCCGGCCATCAAGCCGCTTTTGCGGTCGGGATCCGCGCCAGCAACCCGGTCTGCTCGACCTCGGAGCGTAACGTCTGCCGCTCCTTTTCGGTAATTTGCGGCAGGCCCGGCCGCACCGGCCCACCGGCCATGCCCATCAGTTCGCACCACGCCTTGATGTTGGCGATCGGAATCAGCTTATCGTTTACCCACGGCGAACGCATCCACTTGAACATGAGCTCGCGCAGCGGTTGAAGCTGGGCCGCGATCTTTTCCGCCTCCGCGAATTTGCCCTGCAGGCCAAGCTCGGTGTACTCGCGCATCCGTAGCGAGGCCGGCGTTTGCATCAAGTACGGCGCCGGCGAGGACTGAAAAACCTGCTGGCCATAATCGCGCATCATCTTCAGCCAGTTGCCTTCCGAGGGCTCGCTCATGACGATCTTGTCGCCGCACAGCGCCTTGACTTTCGCGTAGTGCTCGAGGGAACGCGGCACCTTCAGTCCGCACACGTTCTCGATGCC
>ORJL010641683.1_pt1 | contig 25789 bp, 18 predicted proteins | sample 1779941 | NCBI WGS metagenome assembly ORJL01 (sample SAMEA104232317, study PRJEB22302) | groundwater metagenome | biome: forest; feature: aquifer; material: groundwater | place: USA | collected 2011-08-07 | depth 5.8 m
AAGTACCGGCATGAGCTTCGACGCAAGATCCGCCGCCTCGTGCAAAATGACAGCTTCCGGTATTACTCGCTGCAAGGCGAAGACCTGACCGCAGGAATGGATGACTTCCTGCACCTACACCGGATCAGTGGCCACGACAAAGCGGCCTTCATGGACCGCCAGATGGAGTCTTTCTTCAGGAATATGGTTGACCGTCTGGCAGCCCGGAACTGGGCCACGCTTTACTTCCTGGAAGTCGACGGAAAGCGCGTATCCACCGCCCTCTGCTTTCAATATGGTGAAGAGGTTTTGCTTTACAACAGCGGGTTCGACCCTGCCTACGGCGGGCTTTCCGTGGGCCTCATGCTCAAGGCCTTCTGTATCCGTGACGCCATAGAGGCGGGCAAGAAGCGCTTCGATTTCCTTCGGGGCAGTGAGCACTACAAGTACGAGCTGGGCGGCGTGGATGTGCCCGTCTACCGTTGCGTGGTGCAAAGGCTCTAACAATGTGTCGCGTAGCGACTCTCGCTCTGCATAGCTCTCCCCTGGCCCGCTTGGGCCAACGGGAAGCGGGCGGTATGAGCGTTTACGTGCGGCAACTGGCCAGGGAGTTGCCTCGGCGGGGGTTCCAGGGGGACATTTTCACCCGCCGTACCGATCCGGAGACCCCCACCGTTGTTCCTCTGGATGATGGAGCCAGGGTAATCCACCTGCTGGGTGGTCCGGCGGAGGCCCTGGACAAAGTCCAGGTCTACTCTCACCTTCCGGAGATGGCCTATAACTTACTGCGGTTCGCCGAGGAGGAGGGCCTGTCTTATCGCTTGCTGCACAGTCACTACTGGCTCTCCGGCCTGGCGGCCCACTGGCTGAAGACCCGCTGGGACCTACCCCATGTGGCCATGTTCCATACCCTTGGAGAGGTGAAGAACCACGCTCGGTTGGGGGAGCGAGAGCCAAGTCTGCGCATCGAGGGTGAGCGGAAGATAGTAGCGTCTGCCGACCGGCTGGTGGCCCCCAACTATCAAGAGAGGTCTCAGCTCGTCCGGTTTTACGGAGCTTCCCCGGCGAAAATAGAGATTATCCCCTGCGGGGTGGACCTGGACCTCTTCCGGCCTTTGGGCAAGGCCATGGCCCGGCGCAAGCTGGGCCTGACGGGCCGCCGCATTATTCTCTTCGTGGGCAGGATGGACCCCCTCAAGGGCCTGGATATCCTCTTGCAGGCCGTGGCCCGGCTGGACGACCGGGAGGGGCTGCAGGTCCTGGTTGTCGGAGGTAGCCTGGAGGGGGACGAGAAACTATCCGTATATACCGGAATGGCCCGGGAGATGGGCATTGCCCATCAGGTTACCTTCCTGGGCTCCTTGGAGCATGAGGAGCTTCCGCTGTATTACAACGCGGCTGACCTGTGCGTGGTGCCCTCCTACTATGAGAGCTTCAGCCTGGTGGCGGTAGAGGCCCTGGCCTGCGGCACTCCCATAATCGCCTCCCGGGTTGGGGGTCTCATGGGCATCGTGCGGGACGGCGAGACGGGTTTCCTGGTGCCCTGGAGATGCCCCGACCCATTCTCTGAAAGGCTCGAAACCCTTCTGGGCAATGACATGCTTCGGGAGAACTTCGGCCGGGCTGCTCGGAAGTCAGTCGAGCGGTTCGCCTGGCCGCATATCGCGGCGCGCATTCAAGAGATGTACGAAGACGTTAGCCAGGGACGCAGGCAGTGCTGCGCCACCGGGGCGGCTTGCCTGTCGTGAGGGGAGCATACCCCCTGGCCCGCTTCCGGGCGAGGGAAGGGGGGAAACCTTCCCTCCCCGTGTCGGGAAGCGGTGAAAGCTCTCCTCCCCGTGTCGGGAAAGGGTGAAAGCTCCCCTTCCCATGTCGGGAAGCGGTGAAAGCTCCGCTTCCCATGTCGGGAAGGGTGAAAGCTCCCCTCCCCGTGTCGGGGAGGGGCTGGGGGAGAGGTAACCTCTTTCAGAATTGTTTAGCTAGGAGCGTCCAATGGCAGAGAAGATAATGGTTATAGTGGCCCATCCCGACGACGCAGAGTTCGGCTGCGCAGGCACCATCGCTCTAAAAGTCAAAGAGGGTGCCCACGTGACCTATGTGCTTTGTACCAACGGAGACAAGGGCACACCCGACCCTTCTGTCTTGCCTGAGCGCCTCACGCAGATACGCCACGGAGAGCAGTGGTGCGCGGCGGGTGTGGTCGGTGTCCAGGAAGTGGTCTTTCTCGAACACGCCGACGGCGCCCTACAGGACACTCCGGAGTTTCGCGCCGAGCTAGTTCGTCTCATACGCAAGCACCGGCCCGATACGGTCTTCACCATGGACCCGTACCGCCACTACCAGCTACACCGGGACCACCGTGTCGTTGGGCTGGTGGCCCTGGACGCCGTCTTTCCCTACTCTCGGGACCCGCTGCACCACGCTGAGTTGCTTCGAGAGGAAGGATTGGAGCCTCACAAGGTGAAAGAGGTCTTCCTCTTCTCAACAGATAATGCTGATACCTTCGTAGATATTACTGAGACCTTCGAGACCAAGTTGAAAGCCCTGGCATGCCACGAAAGCCAGATGCGCTCCTTCCAGAGCTGGCGTGATCTCCTTACCGAATGGGCCAAGGATGCGGGGCAGAAGGCGGGCCTAGTCATGGCCGAGGGATTCAAGCGCCTGGAGATGCGTACTTAGGGGCGCTGCTAGCGGAATCTGCAGTCTGGCCATGATGACATTGTTGTCATTTGCGACTTTTCCTGTGGCCAAATGTCGTGGGATTGTGCAGGAAATCCGGAACTCCACCAATATGCCTTGACGAAACCGTAATAGAAACGGACTAAGTCTCCAGGTGAATTCTTGATTCCACTCCGTTTTGTGCCACCTGCTCGCCTTGACGCAGAGCCGGATTGTGGTAAAATTGGGCAGAATTCCGCTGTCACCCTCGGTAGGCGGGACACCATTGATGAGCGGAGGAGGATGGATGCGGAACTGGCGGTTCTCCAGCGGCCTACTCCCTGGTAGACGTTTAGCCTCGGCCTTGGACGGTATGCCAAGCCAGCGATTGCTTCCGGCCGGATCTCGAAGTTGACTTCTCCTTCCCCGGTGCGGGCAGGTCAGGGATGGGAGTCGTTGCTCGGGCAATCTGGCGATGGAGCTGCGCTCCTTGAGGCCATCTTCGGGCAGACCGGGGTTGGCCTTTGCCTGGTGGGTGCCGATAGCCGGGTGTTAATGGCCAACGAAGAATGGCTCAGGTCCACCGGCCTCACCGCTGAGCAGGTCCTCGGAATTGACATCCTCGATCTCTTCCCCGGCTCGCGCCAACTGGTGGCAAGCGTCTATGCCAGTGTTCGTGCGGGGAAAAAAGCCAGGATATCCCGCCTGCGGCACGATTTCCAGCATGGGGAAGGTTGGTGGGAGATCTCGATTTCCCCCGTTCCATTATCCAGCGGAGTTGGCATCCTGATCTCCAGTCGGGATATCTTACCGGAGGTCTTGGGCGAGCGTGACCGTGAGCGGTTGCTGTTGGACGTTGAAGGAGAGCGCGCCAAGCTACAAACGATTATAGAGCAGATGCCGGTGGGTGTGCTCATCCTCGAGGCCCCTTCTGGGAAGATGGCCCTGGTCAACAAGCATGGGGAGCGCCTCATGGGCCGTCCATCAAAGCTGCCTGAAAGTCTGGAGCAGTATTCACAGTTTAAGGCATTCCACCCCGATGGGCGGCCCTACCGGCCGGAAGAATGGCCGCCTTCCCGTTCCATCCTTTCAGGGGAAGTTGTGGCGGAGGAGGAGGTCGGGTTCCGGCGCAAGGATGGCCCTCGCGGCACTATGCGGATAAGCTCCGCCCCGATCTATGACGAAGAGGGCCGCATTGTGGCGGCGGTCTCGACATTCTACAACGCTACGAAGCACAAGCGGACGGAGGAGGCCCAAAGCTTCCTGGCTGAGGCGGGCACGCTCCTGGCGACATCGCTCGATTACCAGACCACCCTCCAAAGCGTGGCGCGCCTGGCGACCTTCGTGCTTGCCGATTGGTGCGTCATAGATATGGCCGAGGAGCCGACGCCCCGCCGTGTGGCGATGTCCTCGACGGATTCGTCCAAGATCAAGTTGCTGGGTGAGATGCAGCGTCGATATCCTTACGGCCCGGGCCGGCCTCACCCTGTCTTGACGGTATCGAGGACAGGCCAGTCGGAGATATATCCCAGGGTCCCTGACTCGCTTCTGGCAGGCATGGCTTATGACGCAGAGCACTTGCGGATGCTGCGGGAACTGGGGGCAAAATCGGTTATGGTGGTCCCTCTTCTGGCCCGTGGACGGACTATCGGCGTCATCACCTTTGCGGCGGTGGAGTCTGGCCGGCGCTACGGTCCGGAGGACCTGGCCCTGGCCGAGGAGCTCGCGCGGCGGGCCGCCCTGGCGGTCGACAACGCCAGGCTCTACGGAGAAGCCCAGGAAGCGGTGCGGCTGCGCGATGAGTTTCTCTCTGTAGCCTCTCACGAGCTAAAGACGCCGGTGACGAGCCTGCGAGGATTCGCCCAACTGATAGTCCGTCAGTTCGACAGCGAGGGCCAGATGGACCCCAACCGGGTGCGCCATGCTCTTCAGGTGATCGACCAGCAGTCGGACAAACTCTCCCGCCTGGTATCCCAGTTGCTCGATGTCTCCCGTATCGAGGCGGGTAGGCTGGCATTGGAAAAGAAGGTTACGGACGTTGCCCGCTTGGTCAAGGGTGTGGTCGAGACAGCTCAGGCGAGCACGAGCCGGCACAAGATCACGGTACGGGTCCCAAGTGAAGTGCTGGCGCTGGTCGACCCTCTACGCCTCGAGCAAGTGGTGACCAACCTGATAGATAACGCCATCAAGTATAGCCCGGAAGGGGGGCCTATCCACGTAGAGGTGCCGGCCCCGCTCGCGGAGACGGTGTGCCTGGAGGTGGCCGATGGTGGTATCGGCATTCCTGCGGAGCACCGGCAGGGGATTTTTGACCGGTTTTACCAGGCCCATCAGGGCGCATACCTGGCGGGAATGGGCTTGGGATTGTACATCAGCCGTCATATCGTGGACCTGCACGGCGGCCGGATTGAGGTTGAGTGTCCACCCGAGGGAGGGACCCGCTTCGTGGTCTGTATTCCCCGAGGAATTGGTGGAGACTCCAGTATTTAAGGAGGGGATGGGCAGTGAATTCAGCTTTGCGAATCCTGGTTGTAGAAGATGATGATAGCATCCGTGGACTAATTGAGATGGCTTTGTCCGATGAGGGTTATGAGGTTATGACGGCGCCGCACGGGGCAGCGGCGCTGGACCTCATCCGGGAGTCGGAGCCTGATTTCATCCTTCTTGATATGAGCATGCCGGTCATGGATGGCTGGGAGTTTTCCCGGGCCTACCGTCAGACGCCCGGCAAGCATGCGCCTATAGTCGTGCTTACGGCGGCCCACAACGCGTGCAACCCGGCATCCGAAATCCAGGCCGCAGGGTATCTGGCCAAACCCTTTACCCTGGACGACCTGATCGCGGTGGTGGACCGCCATACAGGGAAGAATGGCTCGTACTGAGAGTCTCTATCCATTGCTCTTCCGGCCGGGCCGGATTGGAGGCCTGGCAGTGCTGAACCGGGTGATAATGGGCGTGTACCCCACCCATTACGCCCTGGATAGCCAGGTGACGGACCGTATGGCCTGGTTTTACCGGGCCCGCGCCCGGGGCGGAGCGTCTTTGATTGTGGTGGAGGGCCCCTGCCTGGACTACCCCCACGACTACAGCGGCGAGACCCAGTTGCGCCTCGACGATGACTCCTTCCTGCCCGGCCTTCAGCGCCTTACGGAAACCATCCATGCCGGTGGAGCCCGGGCCTTTCTTCACCTCAACTACCCGGCTCGTACCGGTCCCCGTGAGGCCAGGGTATCCGTGCACGAGCACTCCAGCTCAGTGGAGCTTGGACGGCTGGTACGTAAGTTCGGGGAAGCGGCTGGCCGGGCCCGGGAGGCCGGGTTCGATGGGGTGGAGGTGCAGGCCGGTTGGGGTGAATTGATATCGCGCCTGTTGTCCCCAGCCTACAACCACCGCCCGGATGAATATGGCGGCCCTCTGTATAACCGGGGCCGCTTCCTGCTGCAGGTTATTGCCGCTGTCCAGGACAAAGCCGGGCCTGACTTCCCTATTCAGGTTAAGATGAGTGCCAGGGAGTTCCTGCCCGGCGGATTTGAGATCGAAGAGGCCCAGGCTGTGGCGGCCATGCTGGAAAAGGCGGCAGTAGCTTCGATACTGGTAAGCGCGGGAAGTGCCGACACGAGGCGCTGGTCGGTGCCGCCTCAGGCCGTTCCCCCTGCAGTGCTTGCTCCCATCGCGGCCCAGATCAGGGAGGCGGTGGGCATCCCCATTGTCACGGTAGGCAAGATCAAGAACCCCGATATGGCTGAGGCTATCCTGGCGGCAGGCCAGGCTGATTTCATAGCCCTTACACGGCCTTTCATCACCGACCCTGATTGGGCCAAGAAGGCCAGGAAGGGCAGGCCCCAGGATATCCGGGGTTGCATATACTGCCTGCAAGAGTGCGCTGGCTCGGGGGTCCCCGGACTGGGCCGGGCCTGCGTAGCGAACCCGTACACTGGGCAGGAGGGCCTCATCAGGATTAGGAAGGCCCGCAAGAAGAAGCGAGTGGTGGTTGTCGGTGGCGGCCCTGCGGGCATGCAGGCGGCCATAACCGCCGCCGAGCGCGGCCATTCAGTCCGCCTCATTGAGCAGGCGCCACGCCTGGGGGGCGTCTTCTCCTACCCACGGATCGCCGGTTATAAAGGTGATGTAGTGGAGCTACCGCGCTACCTGGAACACCGGGTCCGACAGCTAGGTATCGACGTCACTCTGGGCGTGAGGGCTACGGCCGCCCACGTCCTGGCCCAGGAGCCCGATGCTGTAGTGGTCGCCACTGGCTCCCTTCGCTTCATACCGCCTTATCCGGGCATCGAAGGGGAAAACGTGATAGAAGGTCGCGACTTTTGGGCGGGGCGGGACGGTTTCGGCGGACGCGTAGCCATTATCGGGGCTGGATCCGTGGCTTTTGAGGCGGCAGACTGGTTCGCAGACCGGGGCACAGAGGTGACCATTCTGGCCCGGGGGGCGGACTATCTCAAGGATATGACCGAATTGCCACGGAAAGAGCTGCTCGACAGACTTGGGACCAAACGTGTCCGGATTCTGTCTAAAGTGCAAGTTGTGAGCATCGAGCCGGCGCTCCTGGTGTACAGGGACGAGGAAGGGGGAGAGGTCTCCCTGGCCATAGACACTATTGTTGTGGCTGCGGGGGGCCGCCGAGACCCCGCGCTGGCGGAGGAACTGAAGGGGCGCGTGCAGGAGGTCTACCTGGCTGGAGACTGCGACCAGCCCGGCACCGGCGGCATGGCTATCCGGTCGGGGCTGGGCGTGGGCCTGCGCATATAGCCGCACCTCTTATCCATTTGTAGGGGCGATTCATGAATCGTCCCTACAAATCGCCTCCCACCGTTGGGAATACCTGTAAATCAAAAAGGCGGTCAGTTCCCCTTGATCAGCCGCAGTAGCTCGTTGCTGAGACGGAAGGAGGATCGGGCCTTTCCAACGTCAGCGAAGGCGGTGGTATTTACCAGGACTACGTGCTCCAATCCCTGCTCCACGTAGTCCTTTAGCTCGGCCGCAATATCTTCCGGCGTGCCGTGGGTGAGCGTCGCCTCGGCTACCTCGCTAGGCACCTTGTCCAGGGCGTCGAGGACCTGCTCCCTCCCGTAATGGGACGGTATATAGTCCGTCAGCGGGTAGAAGTTCTCGCCAAAAGGATGCTTGACGCCGAAGCGCTCGAAGGTAGAGGTCGGTTCGACGAGGACGTAGGCCTTGGCCAGGGGGGCATTGACCATGCGGTGGGCCTCCTCGTGGGTCTCGGCGATGACGTACTGGACGAACATGCCGGCGGTTATCTTGGACGGGTCTCTTCCGGCGGCCCGGGCCGAACGGCGGATGGCGGCCAGCTTCTCTCCGTATTGCTTGACTTCTTGCTTCATGGGCAGCCAGCCATCGGCCAGCCGTCCGGCTATGTCCAACATCTTGGGGCCCAGCGCGGCTACCCAGATGGGAGGGTATTTCTCTGCGTACGGCCGCATGCCCAGCACGGCGCCCTTCAACTGGAAGATCTTGCCGTCGAAGTCCACCGGCTCGTCGTTTTCCCAGAGGAGCCGGATGATTTTGAGGACCTCCTCCATTCTGGTGGCCGGCTGTTTGAAAGGAATGCCGTAGGGCTCGGTATTCTCGGCTTCGCCGGCGCCTATGCCCAGGATAGCCCGGCCCTTGGTAATGTGGCTCAGGGTAAGCCAGGCTTGGGCCAGCAAGGCCGGGTGGCGGCGAAAGCAGTCGGTAACCGTGGTGCCAAGCTGTACCCGGTTGGTGACCACGCCGATAGCGGCCATGGCCGCCACGACGTCGAAGTAAACATCGGGACTCTTCTGGTACTTAGCCAATTCGGCAATATCCGGCTTCCAGATGCTCTGAGGGTGCCAGCCCATCCAGTGGTCGGGCCACCAGAGGGAATCGAAGCCCCACTCTTCGTTGAGCTTGGCGGCCTTGATGGCGCTATCGAAGGGCGGCATTACGTTACCCAGGGTACCTACCTTCAGGTCGGAAAGCTTCATCGTTTCTCCTTGTCTTTTATTTCATTGGGAGGCAGGGTATCTTGAGCAGCTCCGCGCCGGGCTAAAGGTCATGCACCAAGTATAGTGACAATCATCCTCGGTTGCGCTATGCGCTCTGGCCTCAGCCCCTTGAGTGGGCTTTGCTAATGTAGCCCATGGCTTTAGCCTAGGGCGGGGCTGCGACATCAACACACGCCCGCTTGGGTTGGCCCGTACTACTGGCACAATAAACAGTGAGTGACCATAAGCCCGGCTCTAGCCTCGGGCGGGGCCACCAATGCATGGCTGACCCGTTCGAGGCGCTCCATCCTATCTGAAGAGATCCTCTTGCTTTGATCGTATCAGGTCCCGGGCCGGTCCGTAGCCCGGCGGATTGGGGGCGCCGCGTACGAGAACGACCGGCGTGCCCTCGTCCGCCTCCCCCATGGCCAGCAGGGCGGCTGACGCTACCAGGTCGGCCAGGGCCACCTCCGTGGAGGCCAGGCGCCGCCCGAAGAGGTCTTCTTGCCCCCGGCGGTCCCAGAGCGATGCCAGGCCGGCAGCCCCGATAGCCACTCCTACGCAACCCTTGCGGAAGGGACGCCCATGGCTGTCACTGATAACCACCGCCACCTCTTTGCCAGAGAGCCTCTTGATCCCTTGGCGGATGCCCTGGGCTGAGGCATCAGGGTCGGGAGGCAGCAGGCTCACCGCGGGGCCCCGCGCCTGGGATACGTTGGAACGGTCCACCCCGGCATTGGCGCAGATCAGGCCCTGCCGGTTCTCTACGATCAGGCGGTCCCGAGCGGTGCGTAACACCTCACGAGACTCTCGAAGAATGACCTCCACCAGCCGGGGGTCCTTACCTACCGTCCGGGCCACGCGCTGGGCCTCCGGGGAAGGCTCCACGTCATACAGCGCGATGACTAGGCCCTCCGCCTTGGACACTGCCTTCTGGGCCACGACCAGGATATCGCCATTCTCTAGGGGAAGGCCCACCCTCTCCAGGCTCTGCCAGATGGTCTGGGCCAGGTCCTCTCCCTGCCGGATCTCTGGTATGCCAGGTATGGCAGTGATATCCACGCGCCTCACCGGGCCGCTCCCTTCATGGAAGTTGGTCATGAGTGATTTCGGCCCGCCACCGGCGAGGAGAAAACGCTGCCTGGGAGCGCTGGCTTCCAGCCGGTGTGCCGGGGGGCCGGCGAGACGCCGGCGCTCCCAGCCTGGTTAGTCTCTTTTATACCAGCCAGCTCGGCCCGGAAGAGCTCCAGGTCATCCATCGTGTCGATATCCAGGGCGATGCTGGGGGAGTAATACACCTGAAGCGAGGCAGCCTGCCGGGAAGCCAGCTCCTGGTGGGCCTTGAAGCTACCGGGGCCGAAGGCATAGGGGATAAGACCTGCAGGCTGCATGAACAGGGCATTGGTGCCCTCACGCCGCCGGCATGGGGCTAGAACGACCGACGGTGCCGAGCGCCCCAAATCGATCATGGCGGCGATGTCTTCCGCTCGTACCATAGGCAGGTCTGCATGTAGGACCAGGATGCAGGAGGCGCCTCGTGTCCGGCACCAGCGGGAGGCAGCTTCCAGGGATGGGTTAAGTTCCTCCCATCTGTCTTCCAGCACCTCGGTCCTCTTTTCCCTGGCCAGGTCTAGTGCCCGGGGGTCCCGGCTGATTACCAGGGGAGACACCCTGTCCTCCGCCGCCACTGCGGATAACACGCGTTCCAGCATCTCCAGGGACAACGATATCCTGTCTCCGGCGCTCAGTCCCGGAGCCAGGCGACTCTTAGCGATCTCCAGGCTCTTGACGGGGATGACCGCCCAGCAGGCGCTCACTGGACCTGCCTACCGGCGGCAAACTGAAGGGCCCGCCGGGCAAGGGCCTCACGGGAGGCCGGACCCGTCATAATCGTGCTGGCCACCAGTGTGGAGATCCTCAGCGCTTTCACCTCTGGCGCTTCCCCGGCATCGGACCTATCTATAACCAGACCATGCAGGAAATCGGCATAAAACCGGGCGATGGTGGCCTGAGTAGCCGGGTAACCCAGGTCCTTCAGCAGCCTGGCCAGGGGTCCCCGTATGGCTTTGCCACCCACCAATGGGCTCACCGCCACTATGGGGCAGGCCACGGAATGGAGGATAGCCCGGAGCCCGGGCACAGACAGGATTGGACCCACACTCAAGAGTGGGTTAGAGGGACAGATGACTATCCGGCTGGCGGAATGGAGCGCGCGCGCCACCTCCTCTGTCAGGGAGGCGTTCTCTACTCCCTGGTAGCACAACCCGAGCGCCCTTACCTGGCCGCCACGGTGCACGAAATACTCCTGAAACGATAGCGTCCCTTCTGGTGTTTCCACCTTGGTGGCCACCGGCTCGTTGCACATGGGCAGAAGTCTGGCGGCAATGCCCAGCCGGCGGCAAAGCTCTTGAGTGGCCTCCGTAAGGCTGTATCCCTCCTTCAGCAGGGTGCTGCGCAAGAGATGGGTGCCCAGGTCCTTGTCCCCCAGGCCGAACCACGTTGGCTCACCATAGTGGCCCAGCATGCCCAGAGCCTTGAACGAGTCCCCTTTGATGCCCCAGCCTTTCTTTGGGTTGACCAGACCGGCCAGGGTGTACATGACCGTGTCCAAGTCAGGGCAGACCCGGAGGCCATAGGGAGTCAGGTCATCGGCAGTGTTGACAATCACCGTCAACTGGCCCGGCGGTAGGGCGCGGTAGAGGCCCTGGGCCAACTTCGCCCCCCCGAATCCGCCGGCTAGAGCTACGATCATCTCAGGGATGCCTCCCGGTAAAGCGGAGTATCCATTTCACAGGCAATCCAGCCGAAGGTCCGGGCTCATTGCTGTCTGTACAGTCACGAAGATTCTATGACAGCCATCGGCCGTAGTCAAATTGGCGATAGTCCTGGGATGACAGGTCATTAATGCGTTAGCACCGCCCTTTCGCCATAATGAATTGGGATGTGAATCATGGCGCCGATCTTCTCGCTATCTGCCGGCCAGGTATATCAAGAGCTTCGTACCACACCCCACGGCCTCTCCCAGGAGGAGGCCAAGCGCCGCCTGCTGCGGCACGGCGCCAACGAAATCAAGGAAGCCCCTGGGACTCCTCTTATAGTGCGGTTTCTGGAGAACTTCTATCAGGTGTTTGCCTTGCTGCTCTGGGCCAGCGCCGGCCTGGCATTTGTCTCCGGGTCGAACGAGCTGGCCTGGACCATTGTCGCCGTTATCGTCCTCAACGCCGTTTTCTCTTTTGTCCAGGAATACCAGGCGGAGCAGGCCGTCGAAGCGCTGAAGAAGTTACTGCCGCTGAAGGCGCGCGTCTTCAGGGAGGGCGAGATGAAAGAAGTCCTGGCCCGAGAGCTGGTCCCTGGGGACGTCATCATCGTGGAAGCGGGCGACCATATATCTGCTGACGCCAGGCTGGTCGAGGAGAAGGAGCTCAGGACCAACAACGCGTCGCTAACAGGGGAGTCAGAACCGTCACGTAGGACAGCCGACCCGGTACTGGAGCGCTCGGCGACTTTGATTGAGGCCTCGAACCTCGTATTTGCCGGGACTTCCGTGGCCTTCGGCTCCGGGCGCGCCGTGGTTTTTGCCACCGGGATGGAGACCCAGTTTGGTAAGATAGCCCGTCTGACACAGGCAGTCAGGCTCGAGCCAAGCCCGTTGCAAATCGAGGTGCGTAATATTGCCCTGATCATCGCTGGGATCGCCCTCGTCGCCGGGGCAGGCATCTTCGCCATGGGCACGGTGCTGGCCGAGTTGTCTACCTCCAATGCCTTGCTCTTCGCTATCGGCATGATTACTGCCAACGTCCCTGAGGGGCTCTTGCCGACCCTTACCCTGGCCCTGGCCATGGGCGTAAGGACCCTGGCCAGGAGAAACGCTCTGGCGAAGCGACTCTCAGCAGTGGAGACCATGGGATCGGTCACGGTTATCTGCACCGACAAGACCGGGACACTGACTGAAAACGAGATGACGGTGCGGGAAATCTGGTTCAATGGGGAAGCTATACACGTTACCGGAGCCGGTTATCAGCTTGAAGGGGGCTTTACTGTCGACGAAGGCCCGGCTATGCGCTCAGTTCGAGAGTTTAGTCCCAGTATGGCTGAGGCATGGACCGGCCGCGCCTCGCAGCGTTCCGTTGCAGAGCAATGGACGGCGGGGAGCACGTTCTATCCTCCCGGCCAGCGTCCTTTGTCTGGTGAGACCATCGGCGGGCTGCGCAAGCTGTTGCGGGCATCCAGCTTGTGCAATAACGCCAGGCTAATACCGCCGGCGTCCTCCGGTGAAAAATGGAGCATCGTCGGAGACCCTACCGAAGCGGCGCTCCTGGTAACTGCCCGTAAGGGCGGGCTGGATTACGAAAGGGAATTGAGCCTGGCACCGCGTGTCTACGAATTGCCCTTCGAGTCCCGCCGGAAGCGGATGACCACAATCCACCAGCAGGATGGCCAGCTCGTGGCCTATACCAAGGGCGCTCCTAAAGAGGTGCTGGGAATTTGCGATTCAATCTTGCTGGACGGCCAGGTGCGGCCGTTGAGCGACACCTGGCGGGATATCATAACCAGCAAGAACGACGATTTTGCCCTTTGTGCTCTGCGGGTCCTGGCCGTCGCCTTCCGGCCGTTGGCCCAAGGCCTGGAATACCGCTCGGTGGAGCAGGTTGAACGGGACCTGGTCTTCTTCGGGCTTCTGGCAATGATGGACCCGCCGCGGCCTGAGGTCGCCGGCGCCATACGCCTTTGCTACGGCGCTGGAATAAGGATACTCATGATAACCGGCGATTATGGACTTACGGCCAAGTCCATAGCCACCAGGATTGGCCTTGTGAGAGGTGAAGGCACGCGCATTGTGACCGGGGCAGATCTCGACGGGATGCCGGCCGGCGAGCTGCGCGAAGTCCTCCAAGCTGGTGACACTATATTATTTGCGCGCGCTGCGCCGGAACACAAGCTGCGAATTGCCACAGAGCTGAGGGGGCTTGGCGAAATCGTGGCGATGACCGGCGATGGCGTGAACGATGCGCCTGCTCTGAAGAAAGCTGATATCGGCATCGCCATGGGCATAACCGGGACAGACGTGGCGAAGGAAGCGTCCCAGATGATTTTGGTGGATGACAACTTTGCCACCATCGAGAAGGCCGTTGAGGAGGGCCGGCGGGTATATGACAACATCCGGAAGTTCCTGGTCTACATCTTCGCCCATCTAGGGCCTGAGGCTGTGCCGTTCATGGCCTTCGCCCTTCTCCCGGTCCCCCTAGCCATTACCCCCATGCAAATATTGGCCATAGATGTAGGCACCGAGACCCTGCCCGCTCTGGCCTTGGGCGTGGAGCCAGCCGAGCCCGGCATAATGGAGCGCCCGCCCAGATCGAGAGGTGAGCATCTGCTCACTGCGCCCCTTCTCTTGCGGGCCTACCTTTTTTTTGGCTTGATAGAGGCAGCCTTCGTGATGGCCGGGTTCTTCTGGGTCTTGTACCGGGGGGGCTGGACCTGGGGCGCGAGCCTCTCCCCCAGCGACCCCTTGTATCTCCGGGCCAGCACCATGGGTTTCTTGGGGATCGTGATGACTCAGGTGGGCACTGTGTTTGCGTCCCGCACCAGTAGAGTCTCGGTCTTCCGGGTCGGTCTCTTCAGTAACCGGTGGGTCCTATGGGGTGTAGCCTTCGAGATGGCCCTCACCCTGGCCCTGCTCTATTTCCCGCCCATGGCCGCGTTTTTTGGCATGTATCCTCTGGACCTGGAGGAATGGGCCATTGTGGCGCTCTTCGGACCTGCCGTCTTCCTGGCAGATGAGGCGAGAAAATGGATCGCGCGTAAGAGGGGGTGATGCCAATGCGCGTTATCATCGTCGGATGCGGCAGGGTGGGTGCACTGCTCGCAACGATGTTATCAACAGACGGACACGAGGTTGCCATCGTCGATCGCGATCCTGCCGCCTTCAAGCGCCTCGGCGGGGGTTTCAAAGGTGTTGCCATCGAGGGAAACGCCTTTGACCGGCAGGTGCTGATGCGGGCGGGGATCGAGCGGGCCGATGCCTTTGCCAGTGTGACGGCTGGGGACAATACCAACTACGTTCTGGCGGCTATGGCGAGGAACCGTTTTCAAGTGCCTCGCGTGGTGACCAGAATCTACGACCCCCTCAGGGCCGATATTTATCGCCGGTTCGGAGTGGAGACCATATCATCCACTGTCTGGGGAGCCTACCGGATCCGCGAGCTTCTGACGTACAGCGGACTGTCTAGGGTGCTTACCGTTGCCAGCGGTGAACTGGAGGTAGTGGAGGCCGAGGTGAATGCTCTCCTGGCCGGACATCAGGTGAAAGACCTGACCATACCAGGGGAGACCCAGGTGGTTGCCGTAATCCGGGGCGGAGCGGCCCTCATTCCCATCACCATGACTACCCTCGTCAAGGGCGATAGGTTGCTTATCGCCGTCCTGGCGTCGGCCATGCCACGGCTTGAGACCATGCTCTCGCCATAAGGGAGATGAGGAAATGTTGGTAATTATCATTGGCGCTGGACTCGTGGGACGCCACCTGGCGGAGATCCTTCTGCGGGACAACCAAAGGGTGGTGCTTGTGGAAAAGAGCCCGGCCGCTGCCGCCCAGGTTGCCCAGGCCCTTGGGATTAGGGTAATAGAGGGGGATGGCAACGATCCCAAGGTACTGGAAGAGGCCGGCGCCAGAGGGGCCGACGTTCTGGTCGCGGTCACCGGCGAAGACGAAGATAACTTGGCCGCCTGCACCCTGGGGAAATTCGAGTTCCTTGTCGGGCGAGTAATGGCCCGGGTCAACAACCCCAAGAACGAGTGGATGTTTGGTAAAGACATGGGGGTCGACATAGCCGTCAGCCAGGCGGCGCTGATGGCGGACCTTATGGAAGAGGAGATGACCCTGGGGGACCTGGTCACCCTCCTCAGACTGCGTGAGGGAGAGATAGCCCTGGTGGAAAAGCCCATCGCACCGGGCTCAAGGTCTGTGGGCCGTCAGATCAAAGATCTGCAGTTGCCGGAAGACGCCGTATGCGTAGCCGTTTTGAGGGAAAGGAGGGTCTTGTTTCCTAAGGCGGAACTGGCTCTGCAGGCTGACGACCGCGTTATCGTCCTGACCACGATTGAGCGGGAGCAGGCGGTGGCCCGAAGGCTCGGGTAGTCCAGCGGCATCCGACTGTTGGGGGTGCGTGTGACGTCATGGCCCCGCGATAGAAGGGCCGCGCATAGCCCTTTCCGTGAAGCGTTGGCATCCAGATGCAGACGTGGCTTGGCCAATGGGTTTGGCTGGCGCCTCGCTGTGTATGTATCGTGTATATTGCTGCTCCTGCTGGGTATCTTCGAGCAAGGGGTGCGATGGTTGCGGGACCTGAGTCAATGGAACGGTGCCGGACAAAGGTTAACATAAGGGTAAATATGGGTTAATATTACGTCGCGAGGGGTATTGACACAGTGTAGTAGGTATGATATAGTACGCTACATCTTCAGGTTCATATTGATCGCTTTTCTTGCGCTTCTCTCTTTGAGGGGAATCCGAAGGGTAGTGCGAAGACGGGCATGGCCTTGAGTGACGCGGTCAGTGCTTTTTTCATCAGAAGAGGCAGGCCTGTCACAAGGATAATCCAGCTTGATGATCCCTGGTCGGACAACCACTATTTCATGGGTTGTGCTATAGATGGGGGGGGTAACTCTTGTCCTGTGTGTTGAGCCATGAAGGCAGCCGCGTTCCATCACGGGCTGCGCACAACAGAATCAAGGAGCCAGTTCTCTAATGCGTTCCAGTCGTGAACTCGAGTGGACTTTTGTTGCTGTGCTGATCGTCATTTTGGCCTATATCGTCTATGAGGCGCTCGCCATTCCAGGAGGCAAGGACTTGATCCGTCACTGGATGGGAATTACCGGCATGACGATGATGGTGATGACCGAGACGCTGTATGCCTTTCGTAAAAGGGTGCGCTGGTTCAAAGTCGGACGCCTGCGCGGCTGGCTTTCGTTTCACATCTTCACCGGCATTGCCGGACCTTCATTGGTGCTGACGCACACCGCCTTCGAATTCAATGGCTTGGCGGGACTGTCGATGCTGGTCACCCTCGTCGTGGTCGGCAGTGGATTCCTGGGTCGCTATTTTTACACGGCCGTCCCGCGCACGCGCTCTGGGGTCGAACTGAGCCCGGAACAGGTCACCGCCCGGATGGCCGAGGTGCAGGCTCAGATCGATCGCCTCACTGTCGACCGAACCTCGCGGACACAGGCCATGATGGATATCGACGCGGCGCATCGCTCAGAAGCGCAGCACGGCGCGGCGAAGTACTTGTTGGCGCGCGCCTTCGTCGACGTGCGCTACCAGCGGGATCTGTCTGGCGGGCTGGGCCAACTGACTCAGACCGAACGCGATCAGACCGCCGAGTTGTCGAGTCTGCTTCGCCAGCGGCGCGAAGCCGAGCGCCAGAACGCCACACGTCAATCGGCGCACAAGTTGATGGGCGCATGGCACACAGTGCACGTCCCGCTGGGCGCGACGATGTTTGCGTCAGCATTTCTGCATGTGGCCGGCACGGTCTACTACGGCGTAACCAAACTGTTCTGATGAAACCTGAGCCATTTGCTTCCCCGCTGGGATGTCTCACCGCGCTGGCGTTCATTGCGGTGATAGTGGGGCTGACCTACTTCGCGGGCGGCGGCATGTTCAGCCCGGGGCCATTGTCGGCCCAGGGCACGGGGCGCCCACCTCTGAAAGGGTTTTCGTCACATGTCCAATTCGAAAGTCGCTGCGAATTGTGCCACGCGCCTTTGACGGGCATCAAGGCCACGTTATGCGAGGACTGCCACAGCAACATCTCCGACCAGCGCCACGCCGGCAAAGGCGTTCATGGTGTTCTCAAGAACAGCTTCGACTGCCGGCTCTGCCATGTCGAACACAAGGGTCGTCAGGCTGACCAAAGCGTGGGCGCCATGGCGGCGTTCCCGCACGATCAGACTGGATACAGCCTGGTCAAGCATCAGGCGTGGCCCAACAACGGTAAAGGGTTCGCCATGGTGGGCTTGATTACCCGCATCGAGGCCTTCAAGCACCAGGCCTGGCCCAACAACGGTAAAGCGTTCACCTGCAACGATTGCCACAATGCGAATACACTGGGATACGCCTTTGATCAATCGGCGTGTGAAAGCTGTCACCGGAAAATCGACCCGCCGCACCCCGATAAACACATCGCCAAGTACAGTGCCGATTGTCTCGCTTGTCATCGCGAGCTCAAGCCGTTCGACCATCCCAACTTCCCGCTGCAGCTTGGGCATGCTGATGTGCAGTGCCGCGACTGTCACAAGCAGACCGATTTCGCGCAGACCAAGGCCGGTTGCGTCACGTGCCACGAGGACCCGGCGATACACGCCGGCTCTTTTGGGACGGACTGCTCGGCCTGCCACACGATCAATCGCTGGATGCCGGCCAGGTTAGTGAAGCACACCTTCCCCGTCGATCACGGCGGCAAAGGCGAGATCGACTGCGTGACGTGCCACGTCAAATCGTACGCGACGTACACCTGCTACGATTGCCACGATCATGATGTGCGCCAAGACGAACTGAAGCATATTAAGAAGAGAATTTTCGATTCCGCGGATTGCATGAAGTGCCACGCCGATGGCCGAACGGGCGAGGAATGAATGCGAGAGGCCTTGGTTCGTAATCTAGGAGAATGTATCAACTGCGGTGGGTGTGTCGACGCCTGTCGTACGCGCCACGGCCGTGCGCGTATGACGATGACCGGTCCGGTGTTCGGCCGTTATCAACTGCGTGACGTGTGCCGCCACTGTCCTGACACGCCGTGCGTCAACGCTTGCCACCTCGATGGCATGCACCTGCACGGCGGCAAAACCTTCGTGTCGGATGCTTGCCGCGGCTGCAGCAAGTGCGCCGAGGCCTGTCCGTTCGGCATGGTGGTCCTCCTGCCTCGCGAGCATCACCAGCGCGAGGGCTTTTTCAGGCGCGTCGTCTCCCGGGCGCGCGGTCTGGGCAACGGCCACAAACCGGGGATGGCTGAGGGGAGTGTCGCCGCCGATGCCAGGCGTTGTGTGCAGTGCGGCGTATGCAGCCACAACTGCCCCGTCGGTATCCAGGTGCGCGATTACGCCCGCGAGGGAAGGATCGTGGACGACACACGCTGCGTCAAATGCGGGTTGTGCATTCAGAAATGCCCGCGCGGCACGTTGCGCTGGGACATTCAGCCCGAAGCGCCAATGCCACACTTCCGCGCCGACAAGTGCGATTTGTGCCGCGGCTTCCGCGGGAGCGCCTGCGTCAAGGAATGCCCCACCGGCGCTCTGGAGCGGTTGCCCGCCGACGCGCGGCTCAAGGATCTGAGCTGCGATTTGTACGATGAATTCATCGGACGCTACTTCACCAGGGGCGAGAATTCGCTGTCCAAGCGCGCCCCGGGCGTGACCCGGGTAGGCTAAGAACGAACATGCAGAGATACGTCATCATTGGGAACGGGGCGGCCGGAACCGCGGCCGCTGAAGAGCTTCGCCGGCGAGATGCGCTCGCCAGCATTACAGTTCTCACCAATGAGCCCTATTCGATGTACAGTCGCCCTGGATTGGCCTACTTGCTCATCGAGGAGGTGTCGCACCATCGGGCCATGGAGCGGGATCCCGAGTGGTACGGCAGGTGGCAGATCCGGCTGATTTACAGCCGGGCTGAACGTATCGATTTCTACGCCCGGCAGGTGCGCCTGGCGAATGGGCAGGATTTGCCCTACGACGCTTTACTGATCGCGGTCGGCGCCGTTGCCGTTCCCAGCACCCTACCCGGCGCCGACCTCGACGGCGTAGTCAATCTCGATACTATGGACAGTACGCTCGAGATCATTCGCCGCGCGAAGTCGGCGCGGGCGGCTATCGTCGTCGGCGGTGGTATCACGGCGCTGGAAATGGCGGAAGGCTTCGCTCATCATAAGATCGAGACGCATTACTTCGTCCGCAAGCACAATCTGTGGTCGGCGCTGTTGAACGACAACGAGTCGAGCCTGGTAGAGCGGCAGATTCTTCAACACGGCGTCCACATCCATTACGGCACGGAGACGGTCGAACTCGTCGGCATCGACGGGCGCGTATCGGCAGCGATCACCACCAAAGGCGAAACCATCGATTGCCAGATGGTGGGCGTGGCCATCGGAGTGCGGGCGAATCTGGCTCTGGGGAAGGGCACGCCGCTCGCCACCGATCGCGGCATCCTCACCGACGAGACTCTTCAGACTAATCTACCCGGCGTATACGCAGCGGGGGACTGTGCACAAATCTATGACAGGTTGAGCGGCGAACACCGCTGCGACAGCCTGTGGTCGACTGCGGTGGCTTCCGGCCGCGCCGCCGCGATCAACATGACGGGAGAGCGATACCCCTATGTCAAGGGAGTGCCGTTCAACGCTGCGCTGCTGTTCGGGTTGCATTTGACGACCATCGGGCAGGTGTCGGCTGCCGGACCCAAAGACGGCGAAGCTGAAGAACTGTCTTTCATCTCGCGCGGGTCCAGCGAGGTGTGGACGGCCAAGCCGGGAGGCGGATACACCAGTGCCTGGGCCAACGACGCCACTTCTTCGCAGCGCTTGATCCTGCGCGACTCCACTATCGTTGGAGCGCTGCTGCTGGGCAACCAGCGTTTGGCCGATCCACTGCGCGATCTGATCGAGGGGCGCGTCGACATTTCGGCCGTCAAGTCTCACTTGGTGCAAGGCGGAAATACGCAAGGCTTGGCAAAGGCGGTGATGGAAGCCTGGCGGCAAAGCAGGTCCAACGAGCGGACTGCGCATCTGGCTCAAACGCGTGAATTCGGCCGTTTGGGAGGTTCGTCCTAATCATATGACTTTCGACGCGTCCGTGCGACCTCTTTAACGTGGAGCGAAAGTATGAAACGCTGGCGTAATCTCATATGCATCGCAGTTGTCTTCCTCAGCGTATGCACGCTGGCGACGGCGGTCGTTTCTGCCTCCCAATCTGGCCTGCCCGGTGATCGCGCGTATCCCGTCAAACTCACCATAGAGCGATTACGCGTCAGTTTGGCCGGAAACGACGTGGCCCGCGCCCGGCTCCGGTTGGAATTCCTCGGAACTCGCCTTAACGAATTGGATCACGTCCTGGATTCTCCGAACGCGTCGCCAGCGTTCCAGGAGCTGAAAACGGCGCTGGTAGGCGCGACGAAGGCCGTGGCGGCCCTGCAGGGTGACAAATTGGGCGATCTCCGGGCGCAACTCGCGGGGCTTGCTTTGCTGGCCGCCGCCCCGCTGGAGCGTTGGCAGGCGGCAGGCGGCGACGATCCTGGGATCGATTACCTATTGCGGCTTGTGGGCGCCGTTGGCGAGGCCTCCGCCAACCCGAAAGCATCAGGGGCTAACTTACTCCTGCTCCTCGATCAGGTGCCGGCAGGCAAAGGAGTATCAGAGCCCGTCAAGATTGCGGCGCGCAGCGTACAACTCCCGGCCGACCTGGTGGCCGTGCACAAGCCGCCTTTCACCGGCAAGCATGCTGAGATTTATTGCAACCAGTGCCATATCGCCGGTAAGACTGTATCCCTGTCATCCGCCTGCAACGCCTGCCACGAAGATGTGCACGTGAACAGATTTGAGCGGGCGGGCTACGACTGCGCGGGGTGTCATAACGATGTGGCCTTTAAGCCGGCGACTATCGATCACGAGCGGCTTCCTATATGCCAAAACTGCCACACCGTCGTTGCCCCGCAGAATCACTTTGCAGGCGAGTGTAGCAACTGTCACACGACAAAAGTGTGGAAGCCTGCTAACTTCGATCATACCGGCTTCACCGACTGCGCCAGCTGTCACGCGGACCGCACGCCGGCCGGTCACTTCGAGGGACAGTGCAGCACCTGCCACAACACCAAAGTCTGGAAGCCGGCCACCTTCAACCACACCGGCTTCACCGACTGCGCGAGCTGTCACGCGGACCGCACTCCGGCCGGTCACTTCGAGGGACAGTGCAGCACCTGCCACAGTACCAAAGTCTGGAAACCGTCCACCTTCAACCACACCGGCTTCACCGACTGTGCCAGTTGCCACGCGGACCGCACGCCGGCCAAGCACTACCCGGGACAATGCAGCACCTGTCACACGACAACGGACTGGAAGCCGGCCAATTTCAACCACACCGGCTTCACCGACTGTGCCAGTTGTCACGCCAACAGCACGCCGGCCAAGCACTACGCGGGACAGTGCAGCACCTGCCACACGACAACAGCCTGGAAGCCGGCCAATTTCAACCACCCCGGCTTCACCGACTGCGCCAGTTGTCACGCGGACCGCACGCCGGCCAAGCACTACGCGGGACAATGCAGCACCTGTCACACGACAACAGCCTGGAAGCCGGCCAATTTCAATCACGCCGGTTTTACCGACTGCGCCAGTTGTCACGCGGACCGCACGCCGGCCAAGCACTACGCGGGACAATGCAGTACCTGTCACAGGACAATAGCCTGGAAGCCGGCCAATCTCAACCACGCCGGCCTCACCGACTGTGCCAGTTGTCACGCGAACCGCAAGCCGGCCAATCACTACCCGGGCCAGTGCAGCACCTGCCACAATACCACCGCCTTCAAGCCGGCTAATTTCAACCACACTTTCCCGCTCAATCACGGAAATGCCAATCGGCAGTGCGCTACTTGCCACCCCGGTGGCGACACCAGATCGTGGACGTGCACGAACTGCCACAAACAGAGCGGAGTGGACTCTGAGCACAGGCAAGTTCGGAGCTACAGCGCCAACTGCATTGCCTGTCATGCCAACGGCACCAAGCCGAGAAACTAAGTCTCTGCTCGTCTGCGTGGCCGTGCTCCCGCTGGGAGGCTGTTCCATGTCCACACTAGCGGAGGTCCAAAAGTTCATCCGTGGCTAGCGTACCGATTTGACATTACCACACATAACCAGAATGGTATGGCAGGAGAATCTGGAGTACGTGCGGGCCTAAGGCGGAACTGGCTCTACAGGCTGACGATATCCTCCTGACCACGATTGAGCGGGAGCAGAAGGTGGCCCGAAGGATCGGGTAGTTCAGGGGCATCCAACTGTTGGGGGTACGTGTGACTTCCCTAATCCCCGGCCTGACGGCGCACCTGGCAGCCTTCTATTGGACCCGGACTTTCTCCAGCAGTATCCGGTCCGCTCCATCCGGCAGCTTGAGGCGCTGCCCGCTGGCCGGATCATACACGCCTATTTCCAGGACGTAGTCGCCCGGCGGGAGATCGGGCTTTAATGGTAACTGGTGCAAGTCGGTGATGGTCTGGCCGGCGACCCAACTGGAAGTGGGCTCGGTCCCGCTCGCCGGGAGACCATCGTGCTGTGCCAGGACGCGGTTTTGGCCGTCCAGCAGGTGGGTAAAAACGGCGTAGCTGGCGGTCCCATCGGTAATCGCCTGCCAGTAGAGCGTCAGGGGCATTTTGTCGCCGGGGTGGAGTGCTTGCCCGCTCAGGGCGTAGCCAAGGAAACGCACCTTTCCACCGAGGTCCGCTTCCTTGGGATGCTCCACCGCGGGCAGTTCGAAACTCCTGGCCTTCTGCTTGACCAAAACGGGGGCGAGTTCCACTACCTGAAGACAACAACTCGAGCCCCTCGTCGCCAGTGCTACCTCTAACTTGGTCTTGCCCGGCGGAGCGGTCCCCGGCAACGTCACGGAGTGTGCATCCCTTACTATCTCCCCCTGCTGCCATTCGGTGGTTGGATATTGGCCGTGATGGGGCCTCTCCGAATACTCCTGGATGGAATTGCCCCTCTCATCCCGCAGGCGGATCGATACGTGATAGTCGTCCTGCGTCTTCGAGAGGGCTTGCCAGTACAGCATCAAGGTGAGCGTTCCGCCCTGGTCCACTTCTCCAGCGCTCATATCGTAGCCCAGGAGGCGCATATCCGGGGAAGGCTCCCAGTCTACCAAATTGGAGGGGGCAACGGACGCCGGGTCATAGGGGAGTTGCCCTCTTGTTACCTGAATGCTTCCCAATCGCAGGGCGGCGCCGAGGGGGGAGTGGTTCGAGTCGAAAATGGGGACCGGCTCCAGGCTGGTAGGTGAGTAGACTATGGCATCCAGGGAATACTCTCCCGGGGGTACCCCGACCGGGATGTTCACGCGAAGACGGGTCTGCACCACCTCTCCCACACGCCAGCGGGACATAGAGTAACTGGTCGGGGGCTTGTCCTCCTGTACCCACCGGTATCCCTGGGCATCCGTTAGCGAAAGAGAAATCTTGTAGTCCTGATCCAGCTTCTGGGAGGCTTTCATGTTGAATGTTACATCCAGGGTTTTTCCAGACGCAATCCTCTCGCTATTCAGGGAATACCCCTCCAGGGAAACCTTATGGTCGAAACTTGCTGAGAGGGAGTGCTCCGCTGCCACGTGAAAGTGAGTATCGGAGGTGAGCCTGTAGAGGGTGTATCGCAGCCCCCTTACGACCCCTTCCTCGATTTTCTCCCCGTGGTCCTCCAGCTGGCCCATGATGAAATTATCGGGATCAAGGCCATTGAACTCCCAACGGAGGAACCACAACCGGGACTTTCCCAGACTGAAACGATTCAGCGCATCTATGACGTTGCCTTGGCTTATGGGATACTCTTGTGGCAGGGCTATTCGCGGGGAGTGGCCCTTGTAGTAATAGTCGAAGACCACCCCGTTCATGATCACCACTCCGTCTTCCGGCAAGGCCTTCGCCTCCATCACCCTGGCCATTCCCCGGTAGTCGTCCTTGGCGTAGACTGGGTCCCAGTAGTGATTGGCCAGCGAATAGCCGGATGCCAGGACTAGAAAGGCCAGAATGGCCACAAAAACGGGCCTCCATCGCTCCCTGAGAGCGGTCAAACCCAAGGATATAAGGATGTAAAAGGCCGGGGCGACGAAGATCATGTAACGGCTTCCACCATACACGGGCTTGGTGAAGGAGACCAAATAGGTCAGGAGAATTGGTTGAAACAGGGAGAGGCCTAGAAGCAGCAGAAGAGGCCTGGTTTCCTTCTTCAGGGCCAGGGCCGCCATGCCTGCCAGCAAGGCCAGGAAGAAGCTGGCCGCCAGCGGAAGGGAAGCCGCCTCGCCTATGGTCTTACCCAGGCTCAGGCTGACCATGACCTCCTGGAACATAGGCACGAAGGGGACGAAGTGCCTCCAGTCCTCGTCGTTGGTTACGTAGACTCGCGTCATTATGGGGATCCAGGGCGCAAACAGAGCGGCAATGGCGACCTGGGACAGGCACCACTGGAGGAAGAATCTCCGCTTCCTCAGCCGGGTCAACGCGACTACTGAGTTCTGGACCAGCAGGACGAGAAAGCCAAAATAGTGTGCGTAAAGAAGGGCGGCCGAGCTTAAGGCCAGGGCAATCCAGGTGAACAGGTTTCTCTGGGTTCGCTGGCCCTTCTGGGGTCCAGACCAGCTAAACCCTGCAACTCTGACCATGGCATAGGTGGATGCGAGGCTGAGGAAAGTGATCAGGCTGTACATTCTGGCCTCTTGGGCGTAATAGACTTGAAAAGGAGCGATGGACATGAGAGAAGCGGCCAGGAAGGCCACCCTCCGGCCCGCGAGGAAAGAGGCCGTCTTCCAGACTAACGGGACGACGAGGACCGAGAAAAAGAGGGACGGGAAGCGTAGGCTGAACTCGCTAAAGCCGGTGGGCGATACCCAGTAATGCAGAAGGAAATAGTACAGGGGAGGATGGACGTCCTCGGAAGTTATCTTGGTGATCGTGGCCAGGTCTTGGCTGGACATGAACATCGTGAAGTTCTCGTCTGGCCATAAGCTCTGCCAATCAATGCGGTAGGCGCGAAGCGCAAAGGCCAGCAGTATCAGCAGCGATATTCCAGAAATAAAAAGGAAGGACCGGCGGCCTGGCCCCTGTACGTCTTGCATACAACTTCCCGGAAGCGAGGTTGGTCCCATATTACGGTACGCTGCAGGGCCCGTCAACAAATGCTTTTCTGGCCACTCGCAGGGCTACCGGTGTTGCACCGTTGTTGCATCTTTCAGGCGCGCACATGGGGTTGGCCGGCGCCTCGTTGTGTATATATCGTGTATATTGCCGCCCCAGAGGGTATCCACGAGCAAAGAGTGCGATGGTTGGATTCCGCAGGCAGCGAGCCCGAAACCGGGGGGCCGGCTCCGCTGGAAAACGACAATTAAGGGTGGAGTAGTTCATAGGTGACAGAGAAGCGGCCCGG
>ORJL010070030.1_pt1 | contig 25768 bp, 16 predicted proteins | sample 1779941 | NCBI WGS metagenome assembly ORJL01 (sample SAMEA104232317, study PRJEB22302) | groundwater metagenome | biome: forest; feature: aquifer; material: groundwater | place: USA | collected 2011-08-07 | depth 5.8 m
CAACCGCGTCTGCGGCCCGCTGGGGACAGCGGGCCCTACCTCCCTGTGGGTAGGGCGCGGTGTCCCTACCGCGCCGTCTTGGGCGTTCAACCGCGTCTGCGGCCCGCTGGGGACAGCGGGCCCTACCTCCCTGTGGGTAGGACGCGGTGTCCCTACCGCGCCGTCTTGGGCGTCCGCCCGTGTGTGCGGCCCGCTGAGGACAGCGGGCCCTACCCTCGCCGCGATATCAATGGCTTCGCGATAGATGCGGGTAATGTTCGCAACGTATTCGGGGGATTTGAGGCGGCCCTCGATCTTTAGCGAACTGATGCCTACGCGAAGCAACTCTGGGAGGAGCTCGATACCCGCCAGGTCTTGCGGGCTGAGGAGGTAGCGGCGGTCGCCGAGCGGCAGGGTCTGTCCGTCCGAAACCAGCTCATAGGGCATCCGGCAGGCTTGGGCGCACTCTCCGCGGTTGGCCGAGCGTCCGCCCAACGCCTCACTAGTGAGGCATTGGCCCGAATAGGCCACGCAGAGGGCGCCATGCACAAAGACCTCGATGGGCAGCACCGGCTGCGGCGCCTCCAGGGTGGCGGCCGCGCCCTGTCGCGCTTGGATGCGCTCCATTTCGGTGAGCGAGCATTCCCGCGCCAAGACGACCAGGCTGCATCCGAGTTCGCGCGCGAAGTCCACACCGGCCAGGCTGGTGATGGTCATCTGGGTGGAGGCGTGAATGGGGAAATCCGGCGAGATTTCTCGGATCATCCGGCAAATGCCCACGTCCTGAACGATGGCAGCATCCACGCCCGCGGCGATGATGGTCTTCAGGCTGTTCCGAGCCTCCTCGAGTTCGTTCTCAAAGATGAGCGTGTTGAACGAGACATAGCCGCGCACGCCCCGCTTGTGGAGAAACTCCATCAACGCCGGCAGGTCGGTTTGCGTGAAGTTTTGGGCGCGGATGCGCGCATTGAAACGGTCGAGGCCGAAGTAAATCGCGTCGGCCCCATTCTCGACCGCCGCCTTGGCGCAGTCCCAATCGCCTGCAGGGGAGAGAAGTTCGGGCGCGCGGGGCGTTGGGGCAGCATGGGCGCGAAGAGGGACGGGCGCTAGGCCCGCGTCCGGTCGCGCTGGGGCGCTGAGGTCGTTTGTGTTTGTTGCCATGATGAACCATCTGAACCGGCGGCGGCGTTCAAGCCTTCGCCGCGCAGCCCACGGCGTCTGTCAACTGCTGGAATCCCTCGGCGGCCATCCGTTCGCGGAGGCCGCGGACGAGTTGCCGTGCGACGCCCGGTCCTTCGAAAACAAGCCCAGTATAGACCTGAAGCAGGGTGGCGCCCGCGGCGATCTTCTGCCACGCGTCGTCCGCGGTGAAGATGCCCCCAACGCCGATGATGGGCGTTTTCCCCCGCGTTTGGCGATAGAGATGCCGGATAACCTCGGTGCTTTTGTCGCGCAAAGGACGTCCGCTCAAACCCCCGGTTTCTCCATACACTCGCCGAAGGTGTTCATTGCCTGGTTCGGGACGCGTGATGGTCGTGTTGGTAGCCACCAGACCCGCTATCTTACAAGGTTGCACCAACTCGACGATTTCGTCCAGGGCGGACAACGACAGATCGGGAGCCACTTTGACAAGGATGGGCTTCGGACCGGGGGTACGTCCGTCCGCAAGCGTCGGCGCCTGGCGGGCGCACTCACCATTCACCTGCTGTAATGCGTTGAGGATGGTGTTCAGCGCCGCTTTGTCCTGGAGTTGGCGCAGGTTGGGGGTGTTGGGAGAGCTGACATTGACGACGAAGAAATCCACATGCGGCCACAACTGGCGCAGGGACTGGGCATAGTCATCGGCAGCCTCTTCAAGCGGGGTGACCTTGGATTTGCCGAGGTTGATGCCAACGGGGTGGGCGGGCCAACGACTGGCGGAGCGCCAGCCGGCCAGTGTCTCGGCGAATGCGGACGCGCCGTCGTTGTTGAAACCCATGCGGTTGATGATCGCCAGGTCCGCCGCGGCTCGGAAGATGCGCGGTCTGGGATTGCCTGGCTGGGCGTGCCAGGTGACCGCGCCCAACTCGCTGAAGCCGAAACCCATGGCGGGCCAGATGGGAACGGCCGTCGCCTGTTTGTCCATTCCCGCCGCCAGGCCAACCGGATTGGGAAACGAAAGGCCGAAAGCCCGGACGGGGAGCTCTGGAGAGCCGAAGAAAGCCGAGAAAAGCCGCGTGGTGGTCTCGTGGCGCGCGATCCGTCCAAGCCAGCGCATGGTAAACTCATGGATGCCCTCCGGATCCTGGGTGAACAGGATGGGGCGCAGGAGTGTTCGATAGGCCCAGCTCATGGTTTTGCCAGCTCCTGCCGGAGCAGTTCCAGCGCTTGTTGCGAGGTGACCCACTTGAACGTCTCGCGGTCGAAACGGTTGAGGTTGCGCACCACGCGCGTGCCGGCCGCCGAGGCCAGCGAGATGAAGACCGTGCCCACCGGCTTGGCGTCGGACCCACCGTCGGGACCGGCGATCCCGGTGATGGCCACCGCGTAGTCGGCCCCGTGACGGCTGCGCGCTCCTTCCGCCATTTCCGCGGCGGTGGCCTCGCTGACCGCTCCGTGTGTCTCCAGGGTTTCAGGACGAACCCCAAGGAGCGCCTGTTTGAGCGCGTTGCTGTAGGTGATGAGCCCGCCGAGGAACACGGCCGAGGCCCCTGGCACATTGGTGATCCTGTCCGACACGCGCCCGCCTGTGCAGGATTCCGCCATGACGACAGTCTGGCGCCGCTGAGTCAGCAAACGCACCACCACCGCTTCGAGCGACTCGTCCTCCGCGCCGTAGATGTGCGCGCCGATCAGCGCGGGCGCCGCCTGAAGCGCCTCGTCCACGAGACCTCCGGCCTTGGGCCCATGGGCGGTGAAGCGCAAGTCCACTTCGCCTATCCGGGCGCAGTAGCCGAGCTCAAGGCCCTGGCTCACCAGGTGGGCCAGCGGGCCGGTGACCCGCTCCTCCAAGGCCGACTCGCCGATGCCAGTCGTTTTCAAGGTCCGGCAGACGAACGCCTCCTCGCGCGGGAACTGTTGGGTGATCCACGGCAGTACTTGGCTGTCGAACATTGGATGGAGTTCGCGCGGTGGGCCCGGCAGCATCACCAGCCAGGCGGTGGTCGGCGCTTCCGGGCGGTCCGGGGAGGCAAAAGGGTTCGGAGCCACCTGGATGATGAGGCCTGGGGCGGTGCCGCAGGCGTTATGGAGCACGATCGAGCCCTCCGGAGCAAGGGCTTGCACGAGGGTGCTCGGGGGCAGCGGGCGTTTGCGCGTATCGAACCAGTTGACGATATGAGCTCGCACTGCGGCGTTCTCGTGGAGCGCCCTGCCGAGGAGCCGGGCAATCGCGTCGCGGGTCAGGTCGTCCGAGGTGGGGCCAAGGCCGCCGGTGGGGATGACCAGTCGGGCGCGCTCGAGGGCTTCGCGGACCGTCTGTTGGATCTCCGCGGCTGTGTCTGCCACAGCGACCTGGCGGGACACCGGGTAGCCGTGGTCGGCCAGCCGGCGGCAAAGCCATTGCTGATGGGAGTTGAGCACGCGTCCCAGCATCAGCTCGCTGCCTGTGTTGATTATCTCAATGTTCAAAGCCAGGGTAGTTTCCCGCTTCCGGAGCACGCTGGCAAGCGCGTTGACTTGTCAGCGCGCGCGCTTATAGTCGGCGTATGGCTGCCAACGATCGACAATGCGCCAAAAAACAGTTTCTGGAATTCCTGAGACAAAAGAAACTGCGCATTACCGCGCAGCGACGGGCGATCGTGGACACGGTGTTCAGCACCACGCAGCACTTTACCGCCGAGCAACTGATCGAGTGGTCGCGGCAGCGGGACAAATCCGTCTCCCGCTCCACCGTCTATCGCACCCTGCCGCTGTTCACCGAGAGCGGCCTGGTGCGGGAGATGGATTTCGGCAAGGAGTGCAAGTTCTACGACCCGAACTACGCCGACCACCCCAATCACAGCCATATTGTATGCCAGGACTGCGAAAAAATCGTCGAGTTCGAGAGCGAGAAGATCGCGCGGCTCGAGGGTGAGATCAGCCAGCAGCTCGGTTTTTCAGTGGCGGCACAGCGACTCCAGATCACTGGCAGTTGCGACGAACTCAAACTCAAAGGCACCTGCAAGAACAAGGCCGAGCAACCAGCCCAATGAGCCTCATCCGTGCCGCCACCCCGGCCGACGCGCCGCTCATCGCCCAGTTCAACTTCGCGCTCGCCTATGAAACCGAGCACCGCGAGTTGGACCGCGCGCGACTCCTTGCGGGTGTTCAGGCCCTGCTCGCCGACCCCGCCAAAGGATTCTATATTCTCGCCGAGGTGGACGGAGTCGTGGCCGGACAGACCCTCATTACACGTGAGTGGAGCGACTGGCGAAACGGTCACTTCTGGTGGATTCAGAGCGTCTATGTGTTGCCCGAGTTCCGCGGAAGGGGCGTCTTCAGGGAGCTGTTCGAGCACCTCACGAGAGCTGCGCGGCAGGAGGCCGATGTATGCGGCCTCCGGCTCTATGTCGAGCGGGCCAACGTCCGGGCGCAGACGGTTTACGAACGGCTTGGGATGCGTCCGGGCTGCTACCAGCTCATGGAAATGGATTTCGTCCTGGGGGGGGCCGGATTAGAGCGGGCTCAATAGTACAAAACCTTGTTGCATCCGGGACAGAGTTTGGGAGGTCGCCCTTCAACGCGGTTCGCTCTGAAACAGACGCTCTACCGTACAGGAGCGTCCTCTATCCCGCCGCCGGCGTAGTGACCCCGGTCGAGGTAATTCCGGACAATTTCGGCGAGCTTGCGAGGGTCGTAAGGTTTCTGCAGGAAGTTCACGCCTTCGACCAGGGCCGGTTCCTTCCCCAGGATGTCCCTGCTGTAGCCGCTGGTATAGATGACCTTCAGATGCGGACGTTCAGCCTTCAGCCTTTCCGCCAGGTCGCGCCCGGTCATGCCGTCGGGCATAACCATATCCGTCAGCAAGAGCTGGATCTTATCCTTGTGCGCCCTCCAAACCTCCAGCGCGGCGACTCCTGACTCGGCTAACAAGGGGGTGTAGCCGCGACGCTCCAGGAGGTTGCTGACCAGGCGGCGCAGGGCCGGTTCGTCTTCCACGACCAGGATGGTTTCCTTGCCCTTCACCAGTTCGAGGGCATCAGGCGCGGTTGCTGGTTCCGCCCGGGAACCCTTGGCGACAGGCAGATAAAAACGGACCGTCGTCCCTTTGGCCACCTCGCTGGCCACTTCGATGTAGCCTCGATGCTGCTTCACAATGCCGTAAGCGGTGGCCAGTCCGAGCCCGGTCCCCTTGCCAACGTCCTTGGTGGTGAAGAACGGTTCAAAAATGTGCGGAAGGGTCTCCGGAGGGATGCCGAAACCTGTGTCACTGACGCTGACGCAAACACATCGGCCCGAGGGGGCATCGGGGTGTTGTTTCAGGCGTTCCTCCGACAGCGTCTCGATGGAAGTGCTGATCACCAACCGTCCGCCACCCGGCATCGCATCGCGCGAATTGACGGCGAGGTTGAGCAGGAGCTGCTCGAGCATGCCCGCGTCCGCGCGAACAAGGGGCAGGTTGGGAGCGCAATCAGAGCGCAGGGCGATATCCTCTCCGAGGATCCTCTGGAGCATCTTGGTCATGTTGCCCATGACTTCGTTCAGATCGAGGTTGGCTGGCTGCCAGACCTGCTTGCGACTGAAGAGGAGCAATTGTCGCGTCAATCGGGTGGCGCGTTCGGACGCGTCGAGAACTTGCCGCACCAACTCGGTGTCCTCCTCCGACCGATTCGGCGCATCCAGCAAGAGCGATGCGCTGCCTTGGATGACGGTGAGGATGTTGTTGAAGTCGTGCGCCACACCGCCCGCAAGCTGTCCGATGGCGTCCATCTTTTGAGATTGGCGGAGCTGTTCCTCGAGCCTGCGCCGGTCCGTGATGTCCCGGGAAGTCACCACCACGGCGGGAGGCTCCTCGCCCTGGATGCGGCTCCCAATGGACTCGATCGACCGCCAGGAGCCGTCGGCATGACGGAGGCGGAACTCCATCATCGACGCGCGGTCGGGACTGCGAAGTGCGCGAGCGATTGCCGCCTCGACCAGCGGGAGGTCCTCGGGATGGACAAACTCCACGACCATTCGGTTGACAAACTCCGCCGGGGTGTAGCCGAGCACTCGCTGAACGGAAGGGCTCTGGAAGAGAATCATCCCGCGATCGTCAAGGATCGTGATCAGGTCTTGCGCGTTTTCGATGAGCGATCTGAAGTATCTTTCACTGCGCTGCAGGGCTAGTTCCATATGCCTGAGCCGGGTAACGTCCTGCACCGGTCTCACCGTCCGGGCGGGCTGCCCCTGAGCGTCGAGGAAGACCTCGGCACACTCGCTGACCACCCGCTCCGATCCATCCGGGAGGAGGATGCGGTGATCGATCGAATAGGGTTCGCCTGTCTGGATGGCCTTCCTGGCGGCGCCGCGCACGCGTTCGCGATCCTCCGGGTGGATCAAACTGTAAAAGGCCTCGCTGGAAGGAACGAACGTGTCAGGCGAGAGGCCAAAGATGCGAAAAATCTCGTCCGACCACTCGAGGGTGCCTCGAACCAGATCGACCTCCCAACTGCCCAGATGAGCGACCCGCTGAGCCAGGGCAAGGCCAGTCTGGCTTTGATGGATGGCTTCCTCGGCTCCGTGCTTATAGAGAGCAACATCGATGATGATTTTCAATTTCGTGTCATCGAATGGGGCGAAGATGTAGCCAAACGGTTCGGCAACCTTGGCTCGCAGCACGGCGTCGCTGTCCGGACGAGTTGAGAGAAACACGACCGGTATCCGATAATGGAGGCGGATCTGTTGGGCAGCTTCGATGCCACCTAGCACTCCATGCAGGCCGACGTCCAAGAGGACAAGATCGGGCTGAAGGCTTCCGGCCAGGGCCACCGCCTCCTCACCGGTGCCAACGGCGCCTGCGACCCGGTAGCCGATCGAATCGAGGTGGGCGCTGAGCGCCGCCGCTACGCCGGCTTCGGGTTCAACAATGAGAATCCGCGGGTTAGTCATGCCTTTGGGTGTTGTTTGCGCCTGGCTTCACAACCCGCTCGGGGTCTCCTCTGTCGCTGCCGGATGCCTCGCTGGCTCGCCACTTTCGCCTGCTGGGAGTACCGTTGGCATTCCTGACGACGCCGAAACGGAGATTGAGCTCGGGGAGCGGGATCGGCAGCCAGTGCGATCCCATTTCCGTCGAGAAAGCGACCCCTGACGGGAGGATTCCCAAGGCGTAAACACCGCATAACTCTAGCGTTGCTTGACGGCGGTGTCAAAAGAGAACCCCCCTGCGCGTCCGTTTTGTCATCTTCGGCGCAAGCTGATTTTTGCGCGTGACCAGTCGGGCTGGTCGTGCGATAAAGCGGACATGGCGACACTCACTGCCTCTGAAATCAAGTCAACCCTCAACGGTCCGCCTCCCATCACCCGCTCAGCCTACCATGCACCAAGTTCAGGAATTCTTTCGCGAGAGGTTCGGTGTGTTGCCCACCTATAGCGTGCAGGCGCCCGGTCGCGTGGAATTGCTCGGCAACCACACGGATTACAACCAGGGCCTGGTGATGGCGCTGGCCGTGGACAAGTACGTGACGATGTCCGTGGCCAGGCGCACCGATGGGCGTATCGAGCTGGCCTCCACCGCATTCCCCGAGGTGGCCCGCTTCCGCGTGGATGATCTGGTCAAGGACCCCGCCGCGCCCTGGGCGAACTACGTTAAGGGCCTGCTGGCTCAATTGCGTCAGCACGGGGCGCACTTCACCGGTTTCAACGCCGCCATTCACAGCACGATCCCGCTGGGGGCGGGCCTGAGCAGTTCCGCCGCGTTGCTCGTCTCCACAGCGTTGGCGGTGCGAAAACTGTTCCCTTATACCCTCACGGAAAAGGCCTGCGCGCAGCCGCCCTGGCGGGATGCGCACGGCGAACTGCCCCCGTTGTCCAAGGAGGAGAAACTGATCCTCGCGAAGACCTGCCAGGCTGCGGAAAACCAGTTCGTAGGCGTGAACTGCGGCCTCCTTGATCACATTTCTTCCCTCTTTGGCAAGGCCCATCACGCGATCCTCATCGACTGCCTCCATCTGAGTGTCGATTGGACCCCCTTTCAGGGTGATTTCGCGGTTGTAATCTGTCATTCCGGCGTAAGGCACGCACTGGCCGATGGAGAGTACAACACCCTCCGCCGTCACTGTGAGTCCGCCGCCCGGACGCTCGGCGCGCGCTCCCTGCGGTTCGTGGAGCCGAAAGACCTCGCCGCCGGCAAGGCGAAGCTCGGCGAGCGCGATTACCAATGCGCGGCGCACATCGTGGGAGAAAACCAGCGTGTTCTCTTCGGCGAACGCGCTTTAAGGGCGGAGGACCTGGCCCAGTTCGGGCAGTATCTTTTCCAGAGCCACGAAAGCTCGCGCGATTCCTTCAAGAACAGTTGTCCGGAGCTGGACTTGCTCGTCGAACTGGCGCGAGCGCATCCGGGGTGCATCGGAGCCCGGCTGACCGGAGGCGGATTTGGAGGCGCGACGCTGAACCTGGTGCAACGCGATCAGATCGATGACTTCCGGTTCCGCGTGGGTGTCCAGTACCAGGAACGGTTGGGCCGCACGCTCGAGTCGTGGGTCTGCCAGGTGGTGGACGGTGCGGCGTAGGCGCATTTTGAGATTGTAAACCTGGGCCAAAGCCGTTTCCTTTGGCCGCGCACTGTGCTGGCAAGAAAACCGGGGTCCGGCCTTGGCCGCGCCGCGCCCGTCAGAAACGCATGAAACGAATCATCTTAGTCATATTGTCGAACCGCGTCAGCCCGAGCCAAAAGTCGCGGTTCTTTGAGCTGGAGTGTGACAACAAAGGCAACATCCTTGCTGAACGCCGGCTGCGAGCCGAACCGCGCAAGCCGCGGTACGATGAAGTGTGGGAGAATGACGAAGGCCGTCACGAAGTCTCCTCCTGCCACCGCATCAAGCGCCGATACAGCCACCCCCTCCAAAAACCGGCCAAAGACCAGCGAAATCACACGTGAGTTTCTCGTGCCCGCATTTTGATCCGGAAAAGGATTACTGCCTTCGACTGGGCGCTGATTGCGTGCCGGGAAGAGCGGGTTGCGTGTTGCGGGCGAACTCCGTCTTCGTCGTTCCGGTGGAGGAACGACTTGCCGAACTGGAACGAGAAAAAGCGAAGCGGGGAGAGCCACCTGCGGTTGGGCGGCGCGTGCGCAATCGGGGGAAGGGTCGCACAAAATAACGTTACATATGTAATCATGTTTTGTACGGCTGTTCCGTCATCCACTCGCCGGGTCCGGCCAGGCTTCGTGACTGTCCCTTCGTGGCGGGAATTCACCAGCGCTTGTCAACTCGTGGGGCTTGCCCTAACGTTCCCCTATGTTCGATTCCCTGAGCACAAAGCTCCAGAACGTCTTTCGCAATTTGCGCGGCCTCGGCCGGATCAGCGAGTCCAACGTCGCCGACTCCCTCCGCGACGTGCGTCTGGCACTGCTGGACGCCGATGTCAATTTCAAGGTGGCGCGCGACTTCATCGAACGCGTCAGGGAGAAAGCCATCGGCGAGCGGGTCATCCAGAGCATCCACCCCGGACAACAGATCATCAAGTTCATCCATGACGAACTGGTTCAACTCCTCGGGTCAGAGAACGCGGGTCTGGTGCTCCAGGGCGATCCCGCGTGCATCCTGATGGTGGGGCTCCACGGCTCGGGCAAGACCACCTCCAGCGGCAAGCTCGCGCGCCTCCTGCAGAAGCAGGGCCGCGCGCCCTTGCTCGTGGCGGCGGACGTGTACCGCCCCGCTGCCATGGATCAACTCGCCACCCTCGGCCAGAAGCTCGAGCTGCCCGTATTCGTGATGAAAGGTGAGACCGACGTGCTTCGGATCGCCCGAGAAGCCCTGGTCTATGCCCGCGCCAACCAGCGCAACACGCTCATCTTCGATACGGCGGGACGCCTGCAGATCGACGGGCCCCTGGTGCAGGAACTGGTCCATCTGCGCGACTTGGTCAAACCCTCCGAGATTCTGCTGGTGCTGGATGCCGCCACCGGCCAGGAGGCCGTGAACGTGGCCACCCATTTTGACCAAGCCCTCCAGATCACCGGCGCCATCCTCACCAAGCTCGATGGCGACGCCCGGGGCGGGGCCGCCCTGAGCCTCAAGAGCGTGACCGGCAAGCCGATCAAATTCGCCGGCAAAGGAGAGAAGTTGGAGGATTTCGAGCCGTTCCACCCCGAGCGGATGGCCTCACGCATCCTGGGCATGGGGGATGTGGTCAGCCTGGTGGAGCGCGCTGCGGAGACGGTGGATCTCGACGATGCCCAGCGCCTCGAGGAGAAGATGCGCAAGGGCCAGTTCACGCTGGATGATTTCCTCGAACAACTGCGGCAGATGCGCAAACTGGGCTCCCTCGAGAGCATCGTCGGCATGCTCCCCGGCGGCAGCGAGATGCTCAAGAACGCCGATCTTAGCAAGAGCGAGAAGGAGTTCCGTCGGATGGAGGGAATGATCTGCGCGATGACGGGCCAGGAGCGGCGCCATCCCCAGATTCTCACCGCCCGCCGCCGGCTGCGGATCGCCACCGGCAGCGGCGTGAAGGTTTCGGAGCTGAACAACCTGCTGCAACGGTTCGGCCAGATGCAGCAGATGATGAAGAAGATGGGCAAGTTCCAGAAGATGATGACCCGCATGGGTGGGGCCCCGCCGCCGCCCGGCATGTTCAAACGCTGATCCATGGTTGACATCCTAGACCAGACCACACGGGCGCGGGTCAGGACTAGTTCCCTTCGCCCTGTGGCGTCGAGACCGGCATCCACCGACAAACGCTTCTGAACTTGGATATTTCCATCATCGTGCCTGTGTTCAACGAGGCGGACAACGTCCTCCCCATGGTGCGCGAGGTTTCTGGCGCCATGGGCGCCTCGCTGGAGCGCTACGAACTGGTGTTCGTGGATGACGGAAGCACCGACGGGACCTGGGGACGCATCCTGGAGGCGCGGAAGCAGGGCGCGCCCGTCCGCGGTCTGCGCCACGCGCGCAACGCGGGGCAGAGCGCCGCCCTTTGGACCGGGATCCAGGCCACCTCCAGTCCCGTCATCGCCACGCTGGATGGCGACTTGCAGAACGATCCGTCCGACTTGCCGCGCATGCTGGCATTGCTTTCGGAAGTCGATTTCGTCTGCGGCATGAGACTCGACCGCCGGGACAACTGGCTGCGGCGCGTCTCCTCGAGCGTGGCCCGATGGGCGCGCAAGACCGCCCTAGGCGTCGATTTCCGCGACACCGGCTGCGCGCTCCGCGTCTTCAAGCGCGGGACCCTTACGGGGGTCTTCGCCTTCAACGGGCTGCATCGCTTTCTGCCGGTGCTGGTGGCCGGAGGCGGTTTCCGCACGCGGGAGATCGCCGTAAACCACCGTGCCCGGGTCGCCGGGGTTTCCAAGTATGGCGTCTGGAACCGGTTGTGGCGGGGCATCTTCGACCTGTTTGCCATGGCTTGGTACCAAAAACGGCGGCTCAGGCCGGTGCCGTTCACCGAATCCTGACGGGCCGGTTTCAGTTGCACATCATCCAGAACACTCCACGGCCTTACAGCCCCCTGATACCATTCCATACAGCATAAAGGCCGCAGAGCATCAACAGCACCCCTGCGACCCGGGTCACAAGCACGAGCCCGATTCTCATGACTTTCTCTTTGAAGAAGTGGACGAGGCTCGCGAGCAGGACAAACCAGGCCAGCGAACCGAAAAACACGCCAACGACGAGCACCAGGCCCGAAGCCGGATGCCCAGACGATGCTCTTCACTCCGATAGCACCCTGCACAAAAAGCGTAACATTCATCCCGTTGAATTCCCTGAGATAGCTCTTCTGCTGGATGATAATAAATGGTCCAACGCTTCACCATACCCGTCTGCCCAATGCGTTCTGGTTCGTATGCTCCTCATGGTGGTTGGACTAATGACTGATGGGAATTCGTCCCTTTTCGCCCAGGGAGTGAGAGATACCACTTCGTGGCGTCAACTCCAATTCCGAACTGGGCAAGTCGGCGCAGTTCCACCTCCAGCACATCAGGCGTGCTGAACTCCAGTATGCGGTACTGGGGATCCGTCCAAGCACGAACGGTCCGCCCCCAAACCTTCGATTCCCGCGGCAAGGTGAGGCGAATGCGATGCCCCAGGTTGAGGCCCGCCAGCGCGGCGGTTTCTATCACCATATCCGTGCAGTCATGAGATGTTACGCCAAACTCGTCGTACTTCCGGTGCATCACGTATTCATAGATAAGTTCATACCGTCTCCGGGTAATCGGCATTTGCCAAACGAACGAGGGCGGGCGCTTGGGCTTGCCGATCTGGAACTGGCCGTCGGACCTCGTCTGCCACAAATACGCGATAGGATTGGGATCGCCATCACGAATCCTCTGAAACACGCCTTCATGATAACGTGGTGTGGCCAGGCCGAGGTCGCCTGTGTGGCCGCACTCGAGGCGGTTCTGGGGACTCTCCAGGATGAGCCAGCTATGACCCCACGGTCGATGCCAGATTGAAAGCAGAAGTGACTTCGTGTAGCTGTAGTCCCAATTGGCAGCTTCGTTCAGGATATAGAGATAATATCCCTCGTCCCCCACGGGCGTTCCTGTGGCTGGATCAAGGTCGGCATCAGGCGTAAAACGGCAATTGGGTGAGAGTGGTTGGGCGCTCCAACCATCGTGCCGCAACGGAGCGTAGATGGCAACACGATGGTGAGCACAACCAACGATTAGCAGAGTGGCGATCAGCATGACAAGTCGGATGAACGCATTCATATTCCGTTGGAAACGCCGGCAAAGGGTTGTGGGTTGTTAAGGCCTTTGAAATAGCGTTTACGGGTCGCCAGATTGACGCCGGCATACGCCTGGCAGCCGAGGAACGTCCGTTTCCATGGGCTCATGCCAAAGAACCGTCTCATTATGGAACCGAGAGAATAGGCTGCTCTGTTCACGTGGGCAAAGCCACTAATGAGCTCGTCGGCAGTCATGCCCTTGGGTTGAAAAAGGAGTGTATCAGGCGGATATCCGCGAAGCCACCACTCACGCGCAAACAACCTGCCTTCGGCCACGAGGCGCGCGTATAACCGCGTTCCTGGATAAGGAGTGAGAATCCGCAACTGCACGACATCCATCCGAGATCGCATGATAAAGTCCAGCGTCTCCTCGAACACATCCTTGTTTTCGTAGTCAAAGCCAAATACGAAGGCACCGAGCACGCCGAACCCTTCGGCGTGGAATCGGCGCATCGCCTCATAAAAGTCAATTTTCAAGTTCCCTATCTTCTTCACTTCACTCCGTGCTCTGTTCTGTACGGATTCAAATCCGATCAAAAGCCCCAGGCATCCCGAGCGCCTCATCAACGCGAGCAACTCCAGGTCCTCAGCCAACGACACGGTTCCTTGCGCCAGCCATCGTCGGCGAAGGGGTATCATTTCAGAAAAGAGACGTTTGGCTTCACGTCGGTTGAGTCCAACAGCGTCATCGACGAAGAACAGGTGCGTGGAATCAATAGACGCTATCTCGGCAAGCACTTCTGGAACCGGCCTGGTGCGATATTGCCGCCCCAAGGTCTGACTAACGCAGCAGAATTCGCAATCGTAGGGACACCCACGGGAGGTTTCGACGCCGATCGGAATGGGAATATACCCTGGATATGTGGTCCGCGGCGAGAGATCGCGCCGTGGTTTGGGCAGGCCTCGGAGATTCGTCCTTGTGCCCGCCCGATATGTTCTTCCCATCTGTCCCGAGGCGGCGTCGGCGACAAGCCGTGGCCAGGCATCCTCCGCTTCTCCCACGACCACTGCGTCTGCATGCTCCAAAGCCTCGTCGGGCAAGACGGTGGGGTGGATTCCCCCCATCACCACCTTCACACCCTTCCGGCGATAGGCGTCCGCAATCTGATACGCCCTGAGCGCCAATTCGGTGATGACGGTGATTCCTACCAACTCTGCCTCGTCATTCAGGTCATCTGGCGCGAAGGATTCTTCGACGATGGTCACCGTGTGGCCGGGCGGGGTCAGCGCGGCCAGAAGAGGAAGATTCACCCTCTGCAGCGGGAAAGGGCTGGATAAAGCCTCCGAACTGGATTCATGCGGGGCGATTAGTCTTATCTTCATGTGCTCGTATGCAGATAGATCGTCTTATGTTGACTCGCCCGGTTCACAAGAACAGATCATCTGAAAACCAAATGGTAGTCCGACCGTGGTGGAGCACAACCGTCAGGAGCGCCGGGGATTTCGGGCACTTCGCCATCACGCCCCCTCCCCCCATCGCGTGGCTATGATGCCCAGGATGAAAACCACGGCCGCGAACACCCCTATCACCGCGGCATCCTTCAGGGCGGCCATATTGTCCACAAACACCATAGCTGCCCGGAGTCCCTCGTTCACGTAGTAGAGGGGCAGTATTTTTGCGAGCTTCTGCAGGAATCCAGGCATCAGCTCGATGGGAAAGAAGCTCCCCGATAGGAACATCATCGGGAAACTGATCGTGTTCGCGGCCGCAGCGGCGCTCTGGGCCTCTTTCACGAACCGGGTAAGTATCATCGCGATTCCGACAAAAGCGAAGACATCAAGCAAGATGAACACCGGGAGCCATGCGTCTATGCGCAGGCTGACGCTAAACACGGCGCGGCTCACGACCAAAATCGCAATCGTGGATATGAGCGCGAGGATGAATTGGAACAGGATGCTTGACAGTAACCAATCGGTGCGGGTGATGGGGGTGGTCGAGAGCTTCCTGATGACCCCCTTTTGCCGCAGCTCCGTGTCCGAGTCCACCGTGCTGAACAGGCTGAGCGTCATCACGGACATCGCGATGATACCGGGGACGAAGAACTCGATGAAGCGGTATTTCCTGGTGAGCATCGATCTCCAAACCGACTTGATGAAAACCGGATCCCCGGACATCTGCTGGTTCATCCCGGCCAACACGGAGTCCAGGATTTGCATCTTCGTGATAACCGAAGAGGAGCTGGGGTCATAAACATAGGTTATGGTGACGGATGCCTCGGGGTCTCTGAACTCCGTCCTCTGAATGAAGGACCTTTCATAGCCTGCGGGAATAAGGAGGACAAGGTTCACCCCGCTGTCCCTAAGGTATTGCGTGGCATCGATGGCAGGATCGACCGGGGTTATTTTGAACTCCCCGTTGTGCTCGATGGTTTTGATAGACTCCGCGGATGAGGTCGTCTGGTCGAGGTCCTGCACGCAAAGGTGATAACTCACGTTGTCCTGGGTCATGAATATCGCGCCGAACACGAGTATCAGGATGATCGGGAACGCTATCGTGAAGAACATTGTGGTTCTCTCACGGTGAAAGCTCGTGAGTTTTACGACGAGATTTGCACTGATGATTCGCGGGTTCATTCTGCCGGCATTGCGGGGAGACCCTCTCGGAGGGCCTCGCCGGTGAGTTGAAGAAAGACCTCTTCGAGGTTGGGCTTGCGAACATCCAGGTTGACGAAGGACCCTCCGGCGTCCCTGATGGCATTGAGTATGTTTAGCACGTCATCGGTTTGTGGCACCCGTACCTTGATGTTCCGGTGGTTGTCATGGGTCGGCTCCAAGCCCAAGTTCTGGAGAGCGTGAAAAACGTTTCCATCGACGGACTGCAGCGTGAGGAGCAGGTATTTCACGTTGCTCTCGATCAACTCGCGGGGAGAGCCCATCGCGATGATCTTTCCCCTGGAGATGATGGCGACAGCGTCCGCCAGGAGTTCCGCTTCCTCCATGTAGTGCGTGGTGAGAAATACCGTCTTTCCCTTCTCCTTCAGGCCGAGCAGGACGTTCCACACCTCGCGTCTCGCGCCGGGGTCGAGCCCTGTGGTGGGCTCGTCGAGGAAGACGACCTCGGGGTCGTTCACCAGCGCAATCGCGATTCCAAGTCGCTGCTTCAAGCCCCCAGAGAGGTTCTTGTACTGCTCTCCGGCCTTGTCCCTCAGGTTCACGAGGTCGATTAGCCCGTCGATATCGGTTTTCCGGCGGCAAAAGAGCTGCGAGTAGTAGCGGAGGGTCTCCCGAACCGTTATCCTGTCGAACGAGCTGAACCCCTGCGGAAGGACGCCGATGCGCGGGACGATGTCGCGCTTCCTCTTCGTAACATCCATCCCGAGAAGGCGCACCTTTCCGGACGTGGGCGTGCGGATGGTTTCGATAATCTCGACGGTCGTGGTCTTGCCGGCGCCGTTCGGGCCTAGGAACGCGAATACTTCCCCTTTCCTGACCGTGAAGGATATGCTGTCAACCGCCGGCAACTCGCCGTAACGTTTCGTCAGGTGCTCGACCTCGATCGCGTGTTCAGCTTCGGTGGTCATGGTCGGCGGTTCGTGTTCCTGGGCCAGGGGCATTAATAATCATTGCGTCAGGCCATCATCGGCCGCTCAACCCGGACGCTCCGCCTGGGTTCATTCGGCTGGGCCATGGAACCAAGGCGGCGAACAGGAATGTGCTCCCGCCGCCCCTGGACTGTTCCATCCGCGCGGCGGGGCGAGGCAGCCGGCCAGAACCCGAGGCCGCTGAGAACCTTCTCGCTCAGCGCCGGCCACGCCACCATCAAGCGGTTAATCACGGGCCGGCGGTGTTTGAAGAGGAGATACATCGGGATTAACGTCGCCCCCAGATGCGCCTTAGTTCTCTCCACGCCCTGGCCCGCGTGATAGAGAGGAATGCCTCGTTCGGCGCAAGTGCGAATATTTTCGAGCCAGGACAAAACATAAAGATTGTATTTGCGGCCCAGCTCGTAATCCATGCAGAAATTCTTGTCCACCATCGCTTTCTGTTTTACGACGAGAAGGTTGAAAGCCGCCAGTTCTTCCCCCACAAAGTAGAGCGTGTACTCGGCGCCCGGGACTCGCTCGCAAATCTTTTCAAAAAACAAACGATTGTGCGCCCCAAACGCCATAGGGCTGCGCTCTACTGTTTTCAGATAAAGATCGTAGATCCTGTCCAGAAAAGGAGAAATGTTGCGGCATCGAACTACCCGGACTTGGGGCGCGACGCGCATTTTGCGGCGCAGGTTCTTTCTCGCCGCTCTTGAGCGCCGGGCCAGGAATTCATCCAGGCTGCGAAAACTGATCAGCATTTGGGCGCAAGACTGACATTTCACCCGGTTGAATTGAGTCAGCACCTCCCCGGGAAGTCTTCCGTAGTCACTAAAGTTGTACAGCGCGACGATGTCGCTGTTAAGCTCGTCCGCGAGTGTTTGCAAAGCGTCAAAGGCCATTTTGAATGCCGCCTCGATGGTGCCCGCATCGGTCTGAGGATCCATTCCGATTTCACTCCATTCCCCTACCAACAACCCCACCCCCAAAATGCGGGGTTGAACAACCGATGGGAGGAGACGGCCTGCCACCTTCACCGATTGTTTGATCCATCCCTCCACAAAAGTGGACAAATCGAAACGGGCCTCAAACAACGGAAGCAAGAGAATCGGAATATCTTCCTTTAGCACCACGATGCTCCGCAGGGTAAAACCGTCAATACCCGATTCCTGCAGGAGAGAAAGAAGCGGGGCGGTGTTAGAAGGCTCCGGGAAAAGTCGTTCCAGTTCCGCCGCCGAGACGCCGTTCAACCGCGGTACGCACTTGCAGCTAAGGTTTTTCATTCCAGATCTCCCCTCGAGCGGCGCAGCAAATTCGCCTGATTAACGAGGGGTTGCCAGTGAACCATGCTTCGCGTGGCTGCCAAGACGGGGCGCGCGCAAGGCGTGACTCCGCCCATGGCCGCACCGAGGTCGCGATTCAAAACGGCGATGGAAACGCACATCTTCACCTGAGGAAACGAACGCACCCATAGGGACAGGCCCGCACCCGGTCCAAAACGCGCCAGAGCCTTCCCGGATAAGCGCACGGGAAAAGTAAACCCGTCGTCCCCCCTCATAGAGGGATAGACGTGGATTTGCAGCGGATCCACAAAGTGGAATGCGCATCCGAGGGCCTTTACTACCGCCTCCTTGACAGACCAGAGCAAGGCCGATGCCTTTTCCAAATCCCCACCCGCCAACCTCAACACATGCTGAAGCTCTTCAACATTAAAGACTCGGTGAAAGGGATAGTCTCCCTGGAATTGGGCGGCCTCTGCCACGTCGATGCCCACATCGGATTCATCTCCACAGAGGGCGGCCCAGACCTTCCCTCCACCTTCGCTGAAAGAGATCGCCGGCCCCTGATATGCGCCCAACAGGAAATGGGGTTTGCCGAGCGGGTCGCGAACCACCCGAATTGGGAACGCCGCTCTATTGGAGCAAAGGTAGGATGTCCGGAGCGCGCTGTCCATCGCCACAAGGTGATCCCACAGGACGGAGACCAGGCGGTGCCTGGCTTCTTCCGCGTTCGCCTCGTGTCCCTTGGGGGTCTCGGGGTCACCTGGCAGCCATGCGTAGAAGACCGGCCCCCGTCGATTAACGGGCTTCATCGTATGGACGGTTACTCCTTCGCACTTTGTTGGCATATTCACTGCCCTCTCTCCGTACCTCCGGCTCAGTCCGAAACCCAGTGCATACGCATATTATGGACCTGCATGATGGCGCGTCCCTGATCGTCAAGTCCTCTGGCGTCCCAGGTGAGGCCTTTCTCATCCTGCACCCGCATGCGGGCCTCCAGGATTACCCGTTCCCCCGCCCGGCATGGTCGCACGAACTTCAACTCCCCGATCTCCGTGGGAATCATAGAGCGCCGCTCCGCTGGGTCCATTGCAGCGATGTAAAAGGTAGCCAACTGTAAAAGGGCCTCGAGAAGATAGGGTGAGTACTGGTACCGCGCGTTCCTCAGATTCGCGAAGTCACCTGTCTCCTGGTGGATGGTCTGGCCCCGCACCGCTCCCGGGCCCGCACCGTCAACAAGATCAATCACGCGATATCGGCCTTCAAGACCGCTCCGGTTCTTGTACCACTTAAGGACCTTCTTATGATCCATGGGCCCCGTCCGCAGTTCGTCGGGCCGGATCGGGAAATCCTGGAATCCCTCCCCAAGATTTCCTCCTCCGCCATCGAGGATCACTTGGCCCTTGCAATGCGGGATGAAGCTCCCCATCAATTCGCCTGCGGGAGAGATATCCTGTGCTGACAGAGAGACTTCGCACAGCACCTCCCGAAGGCCATTGCCGGCTCGGCGGCAGGAGATCCTGGCAGGCCGCGGAAGCGCAGACGGACATTGGATCATGGCCATGAGGCGCACCTGGCGAACTCCTCGCACGTGCAGGTGGGGGTACAGGAGCCGGGCGGCTTCCATGAATGTCTCCAGAACCATGGTGGCTGAAACCAGTGGATCCTTGACGAACGTGAAGGGCCTGTGGTCCGCAATCCACAGATCCTTCTGCTGGGAAAACACCCTGGAGGCGTCCAGTTGCCCCCGGCGGATGTCCAGGCAAGAAAGCCCCTCAATCATGGGGAAGTCCGCGGCCCTGAAAGTCACGCCGCCTCCATTCAATTCTCCATTGAGCAAAGGTTGGATCGTATCATTCAGCCGTGCCGTCCTCACGGACGGCAGTCTTCTCATGAACAGCACCCAATCGTCCTCGGCCGGGGCTGCGAAGAGTTCTCGGCAGAAGAGTGCCGCAATCTCGTTTACATGCAGGTAGGCCGCGCCTTTGCGCCTCATCATTTCCCGGACATCCGGATTCTCGGCCATGCCCGCCCCCTCGACAGGGGGAAGCATCAACGCCTTGAAGCGGACGGCGCCGTTTCTCCGGCGAAGGTATCTGAGCAACGCGGACATCATCCGGTTGGCGGCAGCGTAGTTGGTCTGACCGGGATTCCCCTGGATCGCGGCCACCGAGGAGAGGCCGACGAAGAACCTCAAGCCTGCCCCCTTCGCGGCCGAAAACAGGTTCCACGCACCGAGGAATTTGACATCCGTCACGATGGAGAAATCATCCGAGGTCATCTGACTGAGGAGACCGTCTCTGAGAACTCCAGCGCCGTGAATGACCCCGTCAATCCTGCCATAACGGCTTACCACCTCGCCCACGATAGCATGCACCGCGTCGGGGTTCGTTACATCGCAGGCATAGTATGTCGCCTCCAGCCCTGCAGCGTGCAGATCGGTCAAGGTTCGAGCGATCTCCGATGCCCTCGGCTCGGCAGCGAGCGCCTCCGAAGGCAGATGCCCGGAGCGCGGTTTTGCCAAATCGCCGCTTGGATCCAAAGGCGTTCTCCCCAGGAAGACCAGACGAGGCATGAAAGGCACAAGGCTCCGGGCCAGGTGGGCGCCGATCCCAGTTGCTCCCCCGGACATGACGACAACGTCTCCGGGGCGCAGAGGCATGCTGGATCCATCCCTGAAGAGCGAAGGGGCTACGCGCCCCTCCGAGGTGAAGACGCCTCCATCACGATGCACGATCTCCACCGCAGCACAACCTCTGTCCAAAGCCCCGCGCAAGGCAAGACGAAGGTCGGTATCCGGCTCGATTGTCAGGGTGCGAAACTGGACCGAGGAATGCTCCTGCGCCGCGCTCAGAAACAGTCCGAGCATCCCCTCCGCCAGCAGCCCGGCGGGAGTTTGGGTATCCTCCCGGGAACGGATCAGCACGACGAATTTCTTTTTCGGTAGTTGGAGGAATGCCTTCAGGAGCAGACAGAGCCCCCTGAGAAGCCGCGCAACATCCGCCATGCCCCTTGTCCCTTCCAACCCGCCTTGAGGCAAGGTGATGACCATCCCGGCGAGGGACGCCAGGCCCGCGATTCTCTCTGCCGCCCTGTCCGACCCTTCATCAGTCAGAATGTCGTGGGCCTCTTCGCCCGGGCTCAAGGCCCCGCGCATGAATCGCATGGGAATCGTGTCAACCTTGTAATCCTGCCGGAGGATTTCTCCTGCCCTTCCGGCCATGGCGTCATCCCTGTCGGCTGAGAGGAGGAGGACCGACTCGCCCAGGCTCAATTCCATGGGAATGGAAACCGCCAGCTCCAAAGGGACCTGGCTGAATACGAGTCGTTTTACACTCACCTCCTCCACTGGAGGCTTCGAGGTTTCATCCTGGACTGGCTCGAGGTCAACCGCCCTGGTGGCTGGCGGGAGACCGCCGCCTGGCTGCCTGGCGATTACCGCGGATATCCTCTGTGCGATGTCCTTCACGGTACGCGCATCGATAAAGTCTTCTAATTCTATCGTAATCCCAAATTGGCGTTCCGCAGCATCCATGATTATGGGAAGGCGACTGGAGCGGATGGAAAGGTCTTTCCTGAGATCCATCTCCGGCTTGATCTCGTCCCTCTCGAATCCTGTTGCATCCATGATGATTCGAATAAGCCTCTCCATCAGATTCTGGTGGTCAGGCTCGTCATCGACGGGAGCTGAGGCATTCCCTTTGATCGCAGAGGTGGGATCGAGAGGAGCGGATGCCGGTTTCCCGGAGGGGACCTGCTTCTGGCCCCCAGGAATCCCAGACCCTGCGTGTTCCGACGGCTGCAACCTGGGCGCCGGGGGGATGAAGTAAGATTCCGGGGGATTCCCGCATGCAGGGAGGGAAACCCATCTCGGTTCTCCTTGAACCTTCAGATGCCCTTGAACATAGAGCTGGGCAAGAGCGATCCGGCAAGCCAGGCCCTCTGCGGGAGGAATGCAGGTCCGGATGCATGCCGATTCGGGGAGCGTGTCGGCGATAAGGTTGCTCAATATTTCGCCGGGGCCCACTTCCACGAAGAGCCGGGCGCGGTAATCATTCCAAAGGGCCTGGACATTTTCCATCCAATGGACGGTAGATGCCAGGTGGGCCATGAGGATTCGCTTTATCTCGCCGGGATCGGATGGATACACAGCCATAGTCGTGTTCGATAGAACGGGGATCTCCGGGGGATGAAATGGGATGGAAGCAACGAACGGCTCGAGTTCATCATGGATGACCTTCATGATGGGAGAGTGGAAGGCCATGCTGACCCGCAACAGCGTGAATCGGTATCCCATCTCTTTCAGCCGGGAGCCGAGATTCTTGACCGCCTCGGTGTTACCACTCAGGACGACCTGATTCGGCGCATTGACATTGCCAACGGAAACATCTTCTCGTCCCTGAGTCATCTCTTTCAGCAGAGCCAGCGGGGCATCCACGGCCGCCATGACGCCGGGGTCTGAGTCCCCGAAGGCCGCCTTGTCCATGCAGCGAGCCCTCATGTTCACGATATGGAACCCGTCCTCCAGCGAATAGACGCCGGCCAGACACAAGGCGGTCAGTTCGCCCAAACTGTGGCCGGCCATAGCCACAGGGTGGATGCCAAGGGCAATGAGGTGGCGAGCCATGGCGTGTTCGAGCGCGAAGAGGGCAGGTTGCTGCCAGCGGGTCTTCTGGAGGTTCTCCTCTCGATCATGGAACAACAAGTGCAGGAGGTCGAAGTCCGCTGCCGCTGCCGCACGATCCATCCACTCCTTGATGACAGGAAAGGATTCGTACAGGGATTGCCCCATTCCTCCATAGTGTGCCCCCTGTCCGGGAAATACAAAAGCGAGCGGCGGCACCTGTAAATCCTCGGGGCTTATGAAGATTCCGTGCTGCGCCAGGGACCGCGCCGCCTTGGATGAGACAATTCCGGTTTCGGCATGGACGGCGGACCTCTCGATCGCCGCGAGCGCCTCTTTTTCGGATTCTGCCACAACGGCCATCCGGCAGAAGCGGCCGTCCATCTCCGTCCGGAAGAAAGAGACGCCCTGGAGCTCGGGCGAGCCACCCTCCTTCTCTCTAACGAGACCGGGTTCTCTGCCTCGTGAGACCAGGATCGTATCCACTCCATCCATGGCCTGCTCCACCTGGACAACGTAGTTGGAGCCTCCAAACCCGAAGGCGTTGACCTGAAGCCTCCTTGGCTGCTCGGCCCGACCCGTCCACTCAAGCGGCTCAGGCGCGATGAGGAAACCCGACCCTTCCAAGCCCATTTCCGGGTCGGCATGCTCATAGTTGAGGGTGGCGGGGAAGACCCCCGTCTTCAGGGCCATGGTTCCCCGAATGAGGTTGTTGATGCCCGAGGCGCCCAGCGTATGTCCAATCTGGGATTTGAATGACGTGAGCACTGTGCGTTTGGAGGGCTTGAAGAACGTCTTCAGGGCACGAACCTCCTCCACGTCCCCCTGCCGGGTGCTCGTGGCATGGCATTCCACCAAGTCCACCGCATCGGGCCCATAGGGTATCCCTCGGAATGAGGCGCCGATGGCGATCTCCTGGGTGACACTGGCGGATTCCACCATGCCCAAATGGTTGTTGCTCGCGCCCATGCCGGTGATTATGGCGTGGACGTGCGCCCCTCTTGCGCGGGCCACGCTTTCCCGCTCGATGACGATCATTCCACCGCCTTCCCCTAGGACCATCCCGTCCCTTTCGGCATCGAAGGGGCGGGAGGTCTCGTGAGCGGGTCTCTCCCGTCCCGACAGCCCGAACAGTGCGCCCAGGGCGGAGAACTCCAGAAAATGCAGGTGTGTAAGACTGTCCTCGGCCCCTCCGACGATGGCGGCGTCGATGATGCCGTTTCGGATCATCTGCACGGCGCTGTGAAGTGCGACCAGTGAGGTCGCGCAGGCTGCGGAGACAGAATAGCTCGGCCCCATGAGCCCATACCGGTTGCAGATGAAGCCGGCGGCTGCGCAGTTGAGTCTGCCCAGGAGTGTGGTGTCGTCCGGGGCCAGGCGCCCGGCCTTCACCTCCCGTTCGATTGCGCCAGCCTGATCCGGCGTAAGGTGAACGGCCCTTTTGACGGCGGCGAGGATGTCGTGAACGTATGCGCGGATGATGATGTTGGTGAGGGTTCCCGCCGCCTCCCCCGAGTTCTGGGAAACAAGCACGCCGATTCGCTCGCGTGGGATGTCTGACTCCAGGATACCGGAAGCCTGGATGGCCCTGTCCGCGAGCCACATGGTGATCCGCGTGGCGTCGGTCATAGTTCGGAAATCCTGAGGGGGAATCCCAAGTTCATTGCGGGAGATATGAAAGTCCAGGAAGGCGCCTACCTTGCAGTAGGTCTTGTCCGAAACGCGTGGCCGGGGATCATAAAAGCGCTCGTGATCCCACCGGGAAGCTGGGACCAACGTAATCCCGCTCTTGAGGGCCAGGCTTGCAGCCCAGACCTCCTCCGGACTCTTCCCCAGGGCATTGAGAATGCTCATTCCGGTGATCGCAATCCTGTCGTGACCGTCCTTGCGGGGAGCTACTCTCTTGAGTCCATAGCCAACTGCGAGGGATCGGGTTTCCAGGTGCGGCGGCGCACCGTGTGAAGGTTCCGGGATACTCCCGATCGCCTCCTCAAAGGGCTCATGCAGCGTGAGAGGGCCTTCGGCCAGTCCGCGGTGAAAGGACTCCAGATTCTGGACTTTGCTGATCAGGCCGGCGCAGGCCCCGCTCATGAATTGCCCACGTTCCAGACAGGCTTCCTCATCCAGAGGTCTCCCGCTTGGCCTGTCCACGCCTCGGGCCGCAGCGAAGAGGCTCCCCGCGGTCATCTCTTCCATTCTCGTCCGGAAGGATCGCTCGTCTTGGTGGCCCACTGCAAACTCCCTCTCCAGAGACAAGACAGCGGCCACTCTCGCTGTCCTCAAGGAGCGCACTCGAAGCCCAGTGCCTTGCCCCGAAACCACCGTTCCCCCCGGCGGCGATTCCACGATCATCCGCCGATAGAGCCCCGTCAGCGCTCCCGTTTCAACGATCTCCTGGGTGGCCAGATAGGCCGTGCCCATCTGGATGGCGTCCGCGCCTAGCAGGGCTGCTATGAACGCGGTTTCCCGGTTGAAGATGCCCCCGGCAAGGATCACGCGACAGTCCTGGAACAGGGATGGCTTGCGCGCTTTGATGTCCAACACCATTTGCGCCAGGGTGAGAGTGCTGTGTTGCCCCACGTGGCCGCCTGCCTCGTAACCCTCGCAGACCACGTACCGGACGCCCGCTTCCAGAGCGAGCTTGAGCAGGTCTCCGTCAGGGGCGATGTACGCGACCCCTATGCCGCAGGCCAGCAATTCCCTTATGGGGGAGAGGTCCCCTCCGGCGATCCAGACAAAACGGGGCTGGTGTTGCTTTATCCAGGTCAGATGCGTCTCGCGGAACGGGTTCTCTGTCAATGACACGACATTCACCGCATACGGGCGCCCGCCCATAATCTCCGGCAAGCGTCCCAGCCTCCGGTCACGGCCCTCCGCGTCCATCAGGCCGAGGGCGATGGTGGGCAACCCGCCGGCATCCGCAACCCTCAAGGCGAACTCCGGAACATCCGTGATACAGGACATGGCACCCTGGATGAAGGGGTACTTAATTCCCATCTCCCTGGCGATGGGGCTGTCCAGGAAGCAATCCCTTTTTGCCTCAGCCGTGCGGCACGAGTTGCGAATCTCCTCCACGAAGGTCTTAAGGGCCTTTTCGGTTCCGGTCCCAAAGCGCTCAGCAAACGCCGCTGCGAACGCCGCCTCCACAGCCAGAGGGATGACCTCGTCCTGGGTGAAATGGCTTTCCAGGGGGTGGAGGGCCCTGGCCTCCACTTCGCTCACGAAGGAACGACGGCTTTTGTCCGTGATCTCCGCGGCGCAGAGCAAGTCCTCGAGCGTCTTGATCTCCCTGAACGCCAGCGAGTTCCCCTTGTTGAAAAGGCGGCAAGGAAGTTGCAGGTCCAAGCCCACCAAGGCAGTAGAATCCATGCGAAGTTTGGCGAGTTGCTCGCGCTGGAGCTCATCGATGGCCACCTGATCGGTCAGCCAATGGACGCTCTCGAAGATGATACCGGCCGCCCCTGTGGTGAGGAATGCTGCCGCCCCCTCAGGGGGCCAGACGCCTCCCCAGATCAGGATGTCCAGAG
>ORJL011307854.1_pt1 | contig 25701 bp, 22 predicted proteins | sample 1779941 | NCBI WGS metagenome assembly ORJL01 (sample SAMEA104232317, study PRJEB22302) | groundwater metagenome | biome: forest; feature: aquifer; material: groundwater | place: USA | collected 2011-08-07 | depth 5.8 m
CGGCACCTCATCGTAAAGCACTTTGGCGCCCAGCCCGGCCCCGCCGACAAAACGGCTCAAGGTTTCCGCGCTGAGCCTTTCCTGGGAGGTCTTCCGAGTGGTCAGGTCTACTCGAAGTACCCTGCCCTGGAAACCGAACGTTCGTTGGTCCATGTATGAACCCCCTATTTTGTTGCTATGATGCCGAACTTGCGCTGTAGTTCAACGCCATAGTCTAACGCCTCAGGACGTGAGGCCAGAATCTCCTTTACCGTGGTCTCCACTTCTTTGCCGATACCCACCGTATAGACTTCGGCCACTCCCATCTTTTTGACCATGGCATCGAACTGAGGATCGCCAGCCGTTCTGGCGAAAGCGTCGGTAAGGAGGGACATTACGTTGTCGGGTGTTGCCGGAGGCGCCGCATACCACTTGTCAACCAGGCTCGGGGCTACCCAGGCGATAAAGGCTTCCCACGGAATACCGGTTGGCTTCTTGTTTCCCAGCAGCTCCACAAAGGTCGGGACATCGGGAAAATCGGGGCGACGCAGGAACTTGTCCCCTTTAATTGCGCCTAGAGTAGTGACTGGTTCCGCCATGCCTTCCTGAATGAAGCTATTGATGATGTAACCGTTGGCGGTCCCGATAATATCCAGTTCACCGCGCCGGAAGGCAAGTTCCATCTCACTGGTGCCGCCAAAGCCAAGTATCCATCGCACATTCCAACCCAGAAACTCCCGCCCCCACATTAGCGGAGCTTGCCAGGAGTCATCACCGCCCACCGTTCCGATGACTAATGGGGGTGCGCTCGCATCCGTCAAACGTGCTTTGAGACCTTTGCGCACTAGAATAATGCTTTCAGCGCGCGAGACATTGCCTACGAACCTGTACTTGGTCACGTCATATTTGACGACGTCCAGTTTTCTGAGCTGCCTGCCGATGGACGCCGAGGCACTGGTAATCAGAGTTGACCCGTCTCGTTTCCCCCTCTCATAAAAGACATTTTGTCCCACGGCCACCCCCGGCACGTTGCGGATTAGAGATCTGGGGTTGCCTGGCAGGTATTTGGTCAGGAAAGGAGCGATAATGCGTGCCAGGGTGTCGGTTCCGCCTCCCGCCGCCTGGTCAACCACGATTTCGATTGTTTTTCCACTGTAATAGGGTACTTCGGTGGTGGGCTTCTGGGTAGGAGAAGAAGGAGGAGCAGGAGCCTTTGTTGCGGGCAAATCCGTGGCTTTGGAGGTAGCGGCAGGTAGCTGGGTGCTGGCGGCGGGAGGAGAGCTCGGAGTTGGCGAGGGAACTACCGGACTGCAAGAAGCTAGAACGTTGACGACAACAGCGAATATTGCTACCAGGACGACAGGGCGGAGGATGTTCTTCATTTTGGCACCTTTCCTTACCTGCAAAGCGAATCTCACCACAGCCATGATCGACGTGGCGCTCCTACTTGGCAAATATCTTCTTGGCAATATCGACGAACTCGTCCTTTTTCAAGTTGTATTCATAGCTTACTGTGTCAGCGTACTTGGCCCCCGGCTGGCGCAGCAGCCATGGATCGATAAAATCCGTTGCCACGTCCGTTCTGGCGCTCTGAAGTCCCTCGGTCCTGGAAATGACGTCCTGCCCCTCTTTGGTCAGGATCCAGTTGAAATAGACCACGGCGGCATTGGGATGTCCCGGTTTCTTGGGCAAACTCACGGCGCCCCGGCTCTGGGACAGGTACGTGCCCTCCCTGGGGATAATCACGTCCAGATTAGAAACCCCGGCCTTGATAAAGTCGCTCATCTCCGGGGCGTTCATGCCCAGGCCGATCTCGTACTTGCCCCTGGCGAGCCACTCGACTTCCTGCCGGGCATTCCGAAGGAAGAAAGGTTCCTGCCTGGCAAGCTCACTGAGAAAACTCAGGTCCATTATCCTGTAGCCTACAGCGGTAACCCACCCGTTGCCGGAGCCGCCCGTGGTGGGGTCGTCCATGATGATCTTTCCCTTCCACGCCGGGTTCAACAGGTCTCTGAACGAGATGATCTGGTTCTTCTTGACCGTGTCAGTGTTTATCACGACGGCGGGCAGGGCTTGCAGCGCGTAAGCCAGATGGACGCGCTCGGGGTCAACCCACCAGAGCTTCCCCTCGAACCAGTTGCGGGTGTCCTTTGCTTCGGCCAGCAACAGGTCGGCTTCCATCGGTTTCAGCACTCCGGCCGGTTTCAGGATGTTCATGGTGCTCATCGTGCCGCCGGTAACCACATCGGCCAGGAAAATTCCGGCCCTTTGTTCAGTCAGTATCTTTTCCACCGCCTCGTTGGCTCTGCCGGTGACCCAGTTGATGCGGATGCCGTATTTCTTGTAGAAGGCGTCGCCAACCAACTGGCGCGTTTCAGGGGACGTTGAGCCGTAGATGGTCAGGTCGCCCTCGGCTTTGGCCGCCGCCAAAACCCTGTTCCACCGTGCGTCCTGAGATTCTTCCTGGATACTGGTTGGCCCGGGCGGGCTCGCTGCCGGGGTCGCCGCCGGCGTCGCGGGCGCACAGGCCGCCACAGCGATGGCGGCGAAAATGGCGAGTAGAAACACAAGGTTCTTGATCATTCTTTCTTCCTTGCTGAAATCATTGACACCGTTGAATCGCTACTCAGGCGACCCGGTCGACTTTGAGTCCAGCTTGCCTCCAACCCAGTCCGGATGTTCGGCCTGCTGCGTCCTGACCATATCTACAGCATCCGTGATGGGCCGGAATCTTATGGCTATCCAGACCGCAGGGTTACTCTCGTCCTCATTGAAATGCTGGTGTTCACAGCCGCCCGGCTGGATTGGTAAAACGATAAGGTCATCCTTCTCCCAGTCATAGCGGACGCCATCGACGATGCTGTAGCCCTTTCCTTCGAGGACGAAGATGGCCAGCCCTCCCTGGTGGGTATGGCGGCCGGAATGCTTCTTGATGACCTGAATAAAGATATTCCAGCCGGGCGCCCCCAGGGTGTCCCATTCCAATTGAGAACTCAGGTGCTTGCTGAGAGCCTGCCGGCTTTGTTCCCAACTTCTTTCCCTTCCGTGGACGACTATCTTACCTTCGATGCGTTTGCGAACAGCTTCGTTTTGGAGCCTCATGCGGAGGTCGTAGTCGGTCTCCCGGGGTTCGGGCTCTCTTTTTCGTTCGTGTAGCCGTTCTACCATGCTCGTGTGTCCAAAGGATGTAAACTCACTTGGTCTCGCCTTGCGTCGTCGAGGATGGCTGCCATTGGTCCTGCCTGCATCAAGCGCTAATGGTACTTGGTAAGCCCCGCACCAGTAACTAGAATATATACCACCCCGCAGTGAAGGTCAATAGGCGCCGGCAGCCGGCGGCAAACGCTCTGGGTTGGGCCTCGATCGGCGGCGTTGCGGCTATCCTGAAAATGTGATATTCTCTCTCACGTTGCAGGGGCGCCTATTCCAACGCTGGAGCCGAGTTGGGCAGCTACACATGAAAAACGTCACGGCCTGGTTTTATCGGCATATCTTGTAGGGAGGTCATTGCTGTGACCGAACGCGTCTCAGAAAGAAGGCGGGAAGCCGAACCCGAAGAAACCACCTATGACCGGCTAATGAGGGTGCAGAATGAGGCCGTGCGCCAGCGGGCCGAAGGGAAGGTGGTGATCAGAGGGAAGGAAAAGAAGTGGCAGCAAAGCCGCCAGGCCTTGAGCAAGCGCTATTGCTCACAGTTTGATTGGGATACCCTCGCAGCGCCCGGATGGAACATCTTCATTCAGACCATAAAGAAACACTCGGGCCGCCATACCCACCAGGGAGGCCTGGCAATCTTCGTCCTGGAAGGGAGCGGGTACAGCGAGGTTGATGGCGAACGGTACGACTGGAAGAAGGGCGACCTTATCGTTTTGCCGGTCAAGCCGGGAGGCTGTGAGCACCAGCATTTCAATGCGGACCCAGAGAAGCCGGCGGTGTGGATGGCGTGGCGCTTCTGGCCCTTTTCCGAAGTGGTCGACATGAACAAGACGCAACAGTCCGAGCACCCCGATTGGGCCGGGGCAAAGCCCAAGACCGTCTAGTCGAGGAAGTCAGAAATGGACTCGAAGAGACGCGACTCAAAACAAGCTAGAGACCTTCTTGAGAACCTTTTTCTGCGCCGGGACGCCGACCGGGAGCGGATGAAAAAGGCCCTCAAGGTCGTTGTTGGCGACGACCTCGTGCCGGAAATCAACAGGATGGGAATATATCGCTGGTACCTGCACCCTGCGTTGGAGAGTGGAGCGATCCGCACGATCTTATTCTGGAGTCAGGAGATTCCCCCGGGGAGCCGGTCCGGCAAACAAAAACACCAGGGAGGCAGGGTTCACTACGTCTGGGAAGGAAACGGCTACACCGTCGTGGACGGCGTCAAGCATGAGTGGGAGGAAGGCGACATGGTGCTCATTCCGGTAAAGCCCGATGGCGCGGTCTTTCAGCATTTCAATTCTGATGCGAAGCATCGCGCTGTTTTGCTGGCCGCCGAGCCTAACTGGTATGACGTCCTGGGAGTGGATATGGGGGCAGGCTTCGAACAACTGGAGAACGCTCCCGAATACAATCGTTAAGAAGCGCACAGAATGCACAAATAGCGGAGCGCAGAGGAGACTAAATGAAGTTGACTTACCTGGTCGCAATTGCCTTGTCCATCGGCGTCCTCACGGTTGCCTGTACCGCGTCGCCAGCGTCCAATCCTTCCCCGGAAGCCAAAGCCCCAGCCGGAGCCGTCGCCTCAAAGGTTTCCTGGGAGCAGAAGTGGGAAAGCACTTTGACCACGGCCAAGAAAGAGGGTACGTTGACGATCTATACGGTGTGGGCGGCCGAAGTAACCGGCCCTCTAAGGGAGGCTTTCAGGAAGAAGTACGGGATCGAAATGGAATTCGGCAGCGTGGGACGGGGGCCAGAGCTACCGCCAAAAGTTCAGGCTGAAAACAGGGCAGGACTGTACATAGCGGATGGTTTTGGGTCCGGGGCCAGCACGCTGCTGGCCGCCATGAAGCCCGCCGGCCTGTTGGGTTCGATAGACCCGATGCTGATTCTTCCTGAAGTTACCGACCTCAAGGCATGGAGTGGAGGACAATTCCCTTTCCTGGACAAAGACCGGACCATCGTAGGTTACAGCGCACTCATAGACCGGAACATCCTGATAAATACGACCATGATCAAGGATGGGGAAATAACATCTTTCAAGGACCTGCTGAAGCCGCAGTACAAAGGCAAGATCGTGATGGGTGATCCCACCGTGTCAGGTAGCGCCAATTCTACTTTTAGCCACCTGGCTTATAACGTATGGAATCTGGAGGAGGCCAGTCAATGGATGAGGCAGATATTGAAACAACAGGAGGCTGCCATAAACAGAGATGACCGGCTCCTCACTGAGTGGGTCGCCCGCGGCAAGTATGCGATTGCCCTGGGACCGCGTCAGCCGGCCGTGGTAGAGTTGACCAGAGCGGGGGCGCCCATCAAGCTGGTAGACCAGAAGGAAGGCTACCGGGCAACACCATCGGGCGGTTGCTTTGCTGTGCCGGCTCAACCCGCACATCCTAACGCCGAGGCCGTTTTCGTCAACTGGCTATTAAGTAAGGAGGGACAGACGGTGTTCGCTAAGGGCTACGGGGCCCCCAGCCGCCGGGTGGACGTCCCCACTGAAGGAGTAGACCCAACACTCGTCATCAACCCGGGAGAGAAGCTGTTCTATGATACCGAGGAACGTATCATGCAGACCAGCGGGCTGCTGGACGTCGCCAAGAAGATCATGCAACAAGAAGGCATACAGTTCTAGGTGACAAGCACCCCATCACGGCGCCACTCCATTTCAAGAAGGCCCGGGCATCGGCCTCTGAAGTCAGCATGAGCGCTGAAAACTTGAAGACGAAAGAGTCTTTGGCAGGGGTCCGCGTTCTCGACCTGACGGACGAGAAAGGGCAGTATTGCGGCAAGCTTTTGGCCGACCTCGGCGCCGATGTTATCAAGGTTGAGCCGCCAGGGGGGGACGCTACGAGAAGGATCGGACCGTTCTTCCAGGACAAGTACGCCGTTGAAAAGAGCCTTTACTGGTTCCACTTCAACACCAGTAAACGTAGCGTCACCTTGAATCTCGATCACCCCGAGGGCACGAAGATCATGTCGGGGCTGGCCTCGACTGCTGACGTCGTGCTGGAAACCTTTCCACCCGGATATCTGGACGACCGGGCTCTAGGGTATAGCAGTCTTAGGAAGGCAACACCACGGCTGATCTTGACGTCGATAACGGGCTTCGGGCAAACCGGACCGTGGAAGAACTATAAAGCATCCGACATCGTGGCCATGGCGGTGGGGGGTCTATTGTACGAGTGCGGCTGGACAGACCTGCCGCCAATGCAAATGGCATGCTCCCTGGCTTACCACCAGGTTTCCGTCGAGGCTGCCACGGCCACTCTCATAGCGCTCTTTCACCGGCAAAGGACCGGCATGGGCCAGCATGTCGATGTATCGATGCAACAGTCTATACCGGTTTCTCTTCAACCTGCCACCTTCATTTACGAAAAGACGGGAGTCGTTCGCAAGAGAATGGGCGGCGGCCCGCGAAGCCGGAGTCAATCGGAGTCCGAATCCAAGCACGGGCAAACCAGCCAGCGTGAGTTACCTGCCCAGGGGATATTTGCCTGCAAGAATGGCTACGTGGACATCGGCCAGCTTTCGGGAATAGCATGGTGGGACCGGTTTGTTGCATGGTTGGACAGCCAGGGAGGAGCCGCCGACCTCAAAGACGAGAAATGGCGCGACCCATTCCTGCGCACCAAACCTGAGGTCACCAAACACATTAACGATGTTCTGGGCGACTTTCTGAAGACCAGGACCAAGGAAGAAATATTCCACAGCGGCCAGAAGGGCGGAGTCGTCGTCGGCCCGGTCAATACCCCTGAGGACATCGTCAATGATCCCCAGCTTCGATTTGGCAAATTCTTCGTGCCTGTTGAACATCCGGAGCTTCAGACGACTCTCCATTACATAGGAGCTCCGTACAAACTCTCGGAAACGCCCTGGAGGATATCCCGCAGGGCGCCTCTGATCGGGGAACACAATTCGGAGATATATCAGAAAGAACTGGGTCTTTCAGGCGATGGCCTCGCCAGGTTGAAAGCCGCTGGAGTTATCTAATGTCATCTCGTGAAGCTCAAAGGGCATGAAAGCGCCCGAATCTGGCCTCCCTTTCGAAGGAATCCGCGTCGTCGAGTTTACCACCGCGGTGGCCGGTCCCATGGTCGGCAAGGTGCTTGCCGACTACGGGGCGCAAGTCATTGCAATAGAGAGCGAGGAGCAGATCCGGAAGGGGTTCGGCAGCCGGCACCCTGGCTCCGGGGCGGCAGACCTTACCAGCCTTAATCTCGGTAACATCTTCAACAAGTTTAATACCAACAAGCTATCCTTCTCGCTGAATCTGAGATACCCGGAGGCCCAGGAAGTGGCCAGAAATCTGGTTAAGGTCAGCCACGTGGTAATAACCAGCTTTCTGCCCGGCGCCCTAAAACGACTGGGTATTAGCTACGAGGAATTGGTGAAGGTCAAACCCGATATCATCATGCTGACCATGCCGGCGTTCGGAATCGAAGGGCCGTACAAAGGGTATCGGACTTTGAGCTGGAACCTCCTGGCGATGTGCGGTTTCGACCATATGACCACTTCTACGGGCAGGTCGCCTATCAGAGCCAGCCCTTATTCGCACCCCGATACGAGCAGTCAGCCGTTTCACGGGATGGTGGCGCTGCTGGCGGCCCTGAATCACTGGTTTGAGACCGGCAAAGGGCAACTTATCGAGCTATCTCAATACGAGTCCACTCTCAATTTCACCGAGACGCTCGTTTTTGATTATCTGGTGAATGGCCGACTCCGGAAGCCGCCTGCCAACAAGTCACATGGGGCGGCCCCTCAAGGCGTGTACTGTTGCAAGGGGGATGACCAGTGGTGTGCCATCGCGGTGTTCACCGACCGGGAATGGGAATCTTTGTGCTCGGTGGTCGGCAGGGAGGACCTCTTGAAGGACGCCAGGTTCACCACTGCCGCCGGGCGGGAAAGCAACTCGGACGAACTGGATGCCATCATCAACGGGTGGACGGTAGACAGGGTTTCGTGGGAAGTCATGGACCGGATGCAGGCCGCCGGCGTGGCTTCAGGAGTGGTCGAAAACGTCGAGGATATCATGCGCCGGGACCCTCAATTGAAGGCCCGCCGTCACTGGATAAAGATCAAACATCCTGACGCCGGCGAAATGACCGTTGAAGACTGGGCTTTCAAGCTATCCGGCGTCCCTGATCTCAAGTGGCGGCATGCGCCTCTATTGGGCGAGCATAGAGACTATGTGTGCAGTGAGGTACTGGGCATGACGGAGCAACAGATCAACGATCTTATCGTGAAGGGCGTCTTTAGCTAAGGCTGCCCGCATCAGAATAAAAAGGAGAAATGAAAATGAGTTCATCCAGAGGCCCTATCATTCTGGAAAAGCTGGGCAATGTTGCCAGAGTGACGTTGAACCGACCGGAAAAGAAGAACGCCATTAACTTTGAACTGCAAGCCGCTCTGCGGGCCGTTTTTGATGAACTTCGGAACGACGATTCGATCAGGGTAGTCATGACTACCGGCGCGGGAGATGACGCTTACTGCGCCGGGATGGATGTGCGGGAACTGCTGCACAGACACGACCATCCGGGGGGAGCCCAGCCTCCGAGCATATCTCCGTTCGTGAGGGACTATCCGAAGGTTACCATGGCCGTGGTTAACGGCTACGCCCTCGGAGCGGGCTTTTCGCTGGTGGATGGACACGATCTGGCTGTAGCTTCGGAGGAGAAAGCCAAATTTGGGCTGCCCGAGATAATGAGGGGGTTTGTGCCTAAAGTGGCCATCGCTCCGCTTTTCCGCAACACCTCGATCAAGTGGGCCATGGAAATGCTCCTCACCGGAGAAAACTGGGATGCCAGGAGAGCCTATCAGGCAGGACTGGTAAACAAAGTAGTCCCACATGCCGACCTGCAGAAGACGGCTCTTGATTGGGCCAGACGGATAGCCCAATGGGACCCGGTGACAGTGAAGTACTGCAAAAAGGCTGGCTATGCCTCGCTGGACGCGTCCACTTATGCCCAGGCGGTTGAAGTAGTGGCTTTGTGGCAGGGCGAAGAAGCCAGGCTGAACCCCCGGTCCAGCCAGGGGTTACGGGAATTTGTTGGAGGCAAGGGAATTAAGGCGGACAAGTAGTTATGTTCGCAAGAAGGAGGAAAAGATGAAGTACAGTTTCCTTTCTCTTCTAGTTCTGGCGCTGATACTCGTTTCTATGTCTGCTACCTGTGCTCCCAATGTCCCGGCCACTCCGGTTTCGAGCGCGCCAAAGCCGGCTGAGACTGTTGCGCCAAAACCTAAGATGTCGGATGCCTGGGAAAAGCTTGTGTCGGACGCCCAAAAAGAGCGTCAGGTCTCTGTTTACAAAGGCTCTCCGAACCTGACACGAGTGGCCGAAGGCTTCAAACAAAAGTATGGCATCACTCTGGACATACTCACTCTGAACCCGGCCGAAATAGCAGAGAGAATGTCCAGGGAATCCAGGGCCGGGATAGCTTACAATGACGTCGTGATAACGGGATACGGAGGAGTGAGGTTGCTCAAACCTCTGGGGTTGATCGGAGCACTGGACGATGTGATCGTCTTGCCGGAAGTACTGGACAAGAGCAAATGGCTGGGGGGGCAGTTTCCCATGGTGGACCACTACCAGGTTGACTTCATCGGAAGGGTCACCAGTTCTCTCTGGATCAACACCGAGATGGTAGGTCCCAACGAAATAACACAATACAGAGACCTGCTCAATCCCAGGTGGAAAGGAAAGATAGTATTCGACGATCCGCAGGCCAGTGGCGCCGGAACCCAATGGTTCCGTATGTATTACCCGGTGCTTGGAGATGACTATATGAAAGGGCTGATAAGCCAGGAGCCTGTGGTGATCAGGGACAAGCGCCTGGAGGTTGAGTGGCTCGCCCGGGCGAAATACCCCGTGCTTCTGGCTGGAAACATGGAAACGCTGGTGGAGTTCAAAAAAGCAGGCTCTCCTATCGCGGCCGTACGGATGAAGGAAGGGGACTACATAGGGCCGGGAAGCGGGACTGTAGAAATGTCTTCGAAACCAGCTCACCCGAGTGCTGCCAAGTTGTTCATCAACTGGCTTCTGACGCGTGAAGCCCAAACTTTGGTATCCCAGGATAACCTGCTTCCGAGTCTCAGGATTGACGTACCCACCGATCACCTCGATGCGGAAACGGTGCCCAAACCAGGTATGGTCTATCTGGCCGACACTCTTGAGAGCATCGAAAAAGCCAATGATTTCATGGCGACGTCCGCGAAAATCTTCGCGCCGATACTCACGAAATAGGAAGGCGTTGACCGGTGCGTTGTAACATGAAGCGTGCTGCCACACAGCACGTCTCTCCAGTTTGGAGGGACAAGATCGGTATCATGGATTGGAGATCACTGAAAAGTGGACAAATCATCTGACAGCAGCAGCTTCAGATGCAAGGGTCGTTTAAAAGGAGGGATCGTCATGGCATACAAACGGTGGATCCATGGAAGCATGGCCGTGTTGCTGGTGGGTGCTTTGACCGCTGGCTGCGCCAGGGAAATGACTCCAGCCCCACCGCCGATATCCAATGCGCCATCGCTCACCCCACAAATAACAGTGATGGCTTCACCTGGCCGCGCGACGCCAGCGCCGGCAACGTCTGAAGCAGCATCCAAAGAGCCTGCCCCAAAGCCCGCTGGGTCGCCCTACTTCCAGGGCAAAACCATCGAGATGATAGTTTCTTCTAGCGCCGGTGGCGGTACCGATCTGGCGGCCCGCATTGTGGCTACTTTCCTGCCCAAATATGTTCCCGGAAACCCCAAGGTATTGATCCGCAACCAGCCTGGGGGATCGGGAACCACGGCCAACAACCTCTTCGTGGACAAGTTGAAACCTGACGGCCTCAAGTGGATTGTCAACGCCTCCGCGCAGTTTACAACTGCCCGCACCAGGCCGGACATCGCCCACTATGATCCCACCACGTACGAGTATCTGTGCAATATCTCTCGTGCCCCGTCCCTCATTATCATAAGAAAGGACGCACTGAATCGCTTAACAGACCGAAGTGCCAAACCCGTGTACGTTGGAACCAGGGAGGGTAATCCTTCCTGGGCAGCCATGCCTATATGGGCGCAGGAATACTTGAATTGGAACCTGAAATGGATATTGGGATTTCCCGGGGCTAATGACATAGAAATGGCCATTTACCGAGGAGAGATTGATATGATCGGAACGGCCAGCGCTCCGACCATCCAGGAGATGATGAAGCAGGGATTGGTGGTTCCTCTGACCCAGGAAAGTATGATGGTGGATGGCAAAGGTGTTCGGCGCCCTGATTTTCCTGACGTCCCAACGTTTGAAGAGCTTCTGGGAGCCAAAAAGCCCTCCGGGCTATCATGGCAGGCGTATCAGGCGTGGTCCGGGACTGGCCAGGTCGACAAGTCGATTGCGGCGCAACCAGGGACCCCTGCAAACATAATGGGGATTCTGACAGATGCTTTCAGGTCCATGTCGAAAGATCGCGAATTCGATGAGACCATCAAAAAAATGGTAAGCCCCGTGTATTCAATGGGAATAGGTCAAGAGACTGTCAGGATCGCCAAGGAAGTGGGTCAAGCCCCCATGGAGGCACTTGACTACGGCACATCGCTGCAGGTCAAATTCGGCCTTATTCTGCCCAAATAGACCGGAGGGGAAATCGCCCGACGAGAACCCAGGCGGAGTCTTCTCGAAGCACCTTGCCCTCGTGCCGTGCGTCCGTTGAGTCGCAGTTGAACCTCCAGAGATAAGTTGACACCTGGGCACCAGGGTGAAGAGCCTTGCAGCTAGCTTGAGGCGTTAATCGGCTGTCTCAACCCGGGGATTGGACCGAAAAGGCCAACCCCATGGCGGACTGCCAAAACGGTGGCGATGCCGGGTTCTTGCCCGAGCTGTCCCTTTCAGTCCGATTTCTCCAGGTTATTTCAGTAGCGGCCCGAATATCTCCTTGGAGATTTCCATCCACGCGCCGCCCCCGGCGATCGATTGCTCGTCTTCCACGTTCACGGGAGCACCCGCCGGAGGAATAATGCCTTGGTATCCGTCGGGTATGGGCACGTCCAACCGGGCGCTGGGCCGGCTGATGCCTTTGGCGAACAGCACCTGGCCTTCTTTGGTCAGGAGCCAGTTGATGAAGACCTTGGAAGCGTTAGGATGGGGTATCGTTCCGCTGGGCAAAGACAGGCAACTGCCGCTGGCGGTGACGGATCCCGGCTCTTTTACCGGGATACGGGCCACGGGCAACCCGGCGCTTTGAAACACCGCCAGGGCCGGTGAATGAAGCGCCAGCCCAACGGGGTATTTGCCTCTGGCCAGCCACTCCGCCGACACTTCCAGGCTCCGGCTTATGACCGGCTCCTGTTTTGCCAACTGGCGCAGGAAGTCCTTGGCTTTATCCTGACCCCAGAGGTTGCCTATCAGCCGTTCCCAACTGTTGCCGGAGCCGGACACGGTGGGATCGCCCATGACGATCCTGCCCTTCCATTTGGGATCCAGCAGGTCGTAGTAAGACGTTATCTCACCGTCCTTGACCATCTCGGTATTGCGGTCCAGGTACTGGTTGTAGGTGGCGCTCATTCCAATAACATGCTTGCCCTGGTCGAGGAATACCCTGTTGCCCAACCAGTTCTTCGGGTCCTTTACCTCGGGGAGGATCAGCATCGGTTCAATGGGGGCCAGCAAGCCCTGGGGTTTCATTTCCAGAAGGGTGGTGGTGCCTCCAAGCCCTATGAGGTCGCTCAGGTACAGGCCGGCCCGGCGTTCCGCCCCCAGCTTCACAGTAGCTTCTGTGCCTTTGCCCACGGGGCTGAATTCCAGGTCTATGCCGTACTTCTGCCTGAATGCCTCAACCAGCAATGCCCGCGCGCCGGGTTCCCACTGGGTGTAGATTCCGCTCACCACCCCTTCCTTCTTCGCGGCGGCCAGAGTGGCGGCCCACTCGGCCTCCCAACCCTGGGGCGCAGCGGCGACCGCGGTGCCGACCGGTTCAGGTGATTTCACCGGCGTCTCCGCCGCTTTCGGGGCGCAGGCGGTCATGGCCGCACCGAGCAAGAGCAGTAAGCCTACCGTGACATGCAAAGTCTTCATGCTATCCTCCTTCTTTTCCTCAGTGACTTATGTATGTTATGTTACCATCATTTGGCGGCGATGATTTTCGCCAACTCGGATACGTCATCTATCTCCTCAAGGCGATTTAATATATCCTGCATCCGGTCGCACCTGTGCTTTGGCAAAGCCGATGCCACCACCTTGCTGAACCGTTTCTCCCTTTCCTCGGCGGTGAATGGGTTCTCGGGCGTCCCCTTGACGTGGCCGTTGTGAGTCTCCCGGAACTCCCTGCCATCCTTCGTCCGCAGGGTAAGGATGCACGGCCAGGATGCCGGGTACAGCTTGTCCAGGTCCGGATCAGCCATGACGTCAATCAATTTGAAGAGATCGATGTGCCGTGGGTCTTTCACGTTGGCCTCGGCTTTATATTGCAGGCTGAATTCGAGCCCTGCCTCTCCCTGATAAGCGGCGAAGGCCAGGATATACCGGGCGCTCCGGTTGCTGGCGCCCGAGGCATCGATGGAGGGATAGACCGGCGAACCGACCAGCGAGACCTGGGCCGTGGGCATACGGCACTCTACGTGAGCGATGTCTTCGGCCCGGAGATGGTTCTTCTGAAGCACTCTGAGAAGCGTTTCGATGGCCGGGACCATGGGGCCACCCACGCCAAACCGGCTGCACGTGGTGTGGGTCGTTTCCCATACTGTGCCGAGGTTTTCCGTCAGCTTTGCCGGGTCAGGGTTGGTCGAATGGGCCGCCAGGAACCCTCGGGGTCCCTCGAATACAGAACTGACGCCCACCACTCCCATCTGGGCCAGTAAGGCTGCCAGCACGCCGGCCTGCGCCCCCCTTCCGGAGGTGATCCGGTGGGTGAATGGACTGCGGGAACCCTGGACCACCGGTGGGGCGCCGGATCCCTGAACGGCGGCGATGCTTATGGCCTCGGCCATGGCTTCCCGGCCCAGGCCCAGGAGTTTGCCCGCGGCTACGGCGCAGCCGATGGGAGTGCAGATAGCGGTGGGGTGAAAGCCCCGGCCATAGGTGTTGCCTGACCCCAGTGCCAGTCCTGCCCGGGCCATGACCTCGCAGCCGGCGACAACGGCCAGGATCAAGTCCTTGCCGCCGGCGTGCTTCCACTCGGCAACGGCCATGGCGGCAGGGATGACGCACGAGGATAGATGCAAAGAGGAGACGTGGTGGGTGCTGTCAAATGAGCCGAAGCTCAACACGGTGTTAGAGAAGGCGGCATTTATGCAAGGTACCTTGCAGCCCTGGGTCACGAGGCTGGACTCTTTCTTCCCTCCCATGTCCTTGAAAAACCGGGGCAGACCTATGGCATCTACCTGCAGCTTCCGGTCGGGGTCAATCTTCCCGGCCACAGCGGTGCTGCCGGCCTGGTCCCGGATAAAGAGCCTGGTAAATTCGACGACGTCGCGTGGTAAATCTTCGAATTTCAGGCCGGAAGAAAACTCAGCCAGTTGGTCCCGTAACGGCATTTCCCTATCTCCTTGAAAACCGACCCTCAATGTGTCTCGGAAATTTTGCCCCAGCCAGGGTGGACTTCAACCTGCTTCTTGCCGACGCTCACCACATCTTCCATGACATGGTATATGAACGCAATCCATTCTGCGGGATTGCCGGCATCGTTATTGAAGTGCTGGTGTTCCACTCCTCCGGGCTTTATGGGCAACACTATCAGGTCTCCCTCTTCCCAATCATACTTTTCACCGTCCACTACAGTATACCCCGCGCCGCCCAGGACATATAGAACCAGCCCGCCCTGGTGGATGTGTTTGCCGGACTGCTGTTGGACGCGGTGGATGAAGATGTGCCAGCCGGGCGTCCCGACCTTGTCCCAGTCATTGCGGTGAAGTAGGAATTTTCCAAAAGCTTGACGGGTCTGTTCCCATTCACAGTCTTTGCCCCTGATTACTACCTTCCCCTCGGCTTTCTGCCGCATCAGTTCGTTGACAATGAGGGTGGACTGTTCTCCCAGCGGTACGCGGGGTTCGGGCTCTCTCTTCTTTGATAGTACTCGTTCTGTCATTGTTGCATCCTTATCGGCAGGCTAGGTGAAAGAACTTGTGTGGTGCTCCCGCGGCTATTTCCCGATGTACGGCCCGAAAATCTCTTTGGCTCTCGCCTGGGCCTCGGCGTCGCCGGCAACGTCGTCTTCGGTGTATTCCCGGTATTTTCTGTCAGGCTGAAGCATCAGGACGGGCAGGATATGGTCGGTTGGCACATCGAGCCGCCGGCTGGGAAGACCCTCGGTTTTGCTCAGCAGCGTCTGCGCATCTTTGGTCAGTATCCAGTTGATGAACAGCCTGGCGGCGTTGGGATGAGGCGCCCGGTTCACCAGGGAGACGATCCCGGACGATGGGCTGAAAGTCCGGCTATCTTTGGCATCGATGATAGCAATGGGGGAGCCTTCGCCCATGAAGAGAGTCAATTGATCGGCGGAACCGGCGATGAGGGCGGCGCCCCTCCCACGGGCCAGCCATTCTACGCACTGACGGTCATTCGAGGAGAAGATGATGTCTTGCTTTACCAGTGCCCGCATGAAGTCCATTCCGAGATCTTTCCCATTCTCCCGGAACCATCCCGAGCCGGTACCCACCGCGAGGGGGTCCCGCACTATGATCTTGCCCTTCCATCTGGGGTCCAGGAGGTCTTTGTAGGCCGATATTTCTCCGGGCTTCACCATAGTGGTATTGATCGAAAGGTTGGTATCCAGGCGGGCGAAGAACGGGGTCATCCTGGGAGCCCGGTCAAACCAGGAAACCCCCCCCCCCCGCCACATTTTCGGGTCCTTTACTTCCGGCAAGACGAGAGCCGGTTCGGCAGGATCGAAGCCATCCACGGGCTTCATAATGTTCACTCCGAAGTTGGTGCCCTGGACCGTGGCGTCGAAATTGAAGATGCCGGCCCGCCGCTCCTCCAGTATCTTCTGACCGAGGGATGCCGTTCCCCCCGTGGATACTTCTACCGATATTCCGTACTTGTCTTTCACGGCGCGAATGGCGTTGTCCCTGGTCTCAGGGCTCCAACTGGCCGTTATGGACACCGTCCCTTCCTTCTTAGCTTCGGTTACTATCCGGTCCCATTGAGCTGCCACCGGGTCCACGGTGGGCTGAGATTTGGTCGCGGCAGGTGAAGCCTGGGGGTTTGCCGTGGGCGCGGGCACGGTGGTCTGAGCGCAGGCGCCCAGCATGGCGACCAACGTCACGATTATTGAGATTGCCAGTAACCATGTTTTCATCGGTGTCTCCTTCACAAGTTGAGATCGGTCAGTCAGCGGACGGAGAAGAAAGGCTGCATCCTGGAAACGAGATTCCTCTTTTTCAGCTCTGCCTCGAATACTTTCTCTATTTCTGGGTCCTGTTCCCGATAGCCGATCTGGTCGCCTCCAAACGCGGTATCGCGATCGGTCTTGTATGCTTTTCCCATCGGGTGCTTGCGGCTGTTCCATCGTAACGCCAGGTATCGGGCCGGGGTAGCGCCAGAGTTGAAATGCTGGTGGAACCACCGGTCCGGCGGAACGAACATGCTGCCGGCCCTCCACGGGATATGTATTCTGGGCTGTCCCTCAGGCCACATGAGCGAGAAACCTTCGCCGCTGAGGATCAGCACATGGGCCGAGGGCCCGTGGCGGTGAGCTTTCTTGTAGGTGCCCACGGGAAACTCGGCTATGTGGGCGCACATGGTATTGTCGGCCAGCTCCAGCATCACGGTGGCGCCGCCGGCGCCCCTGTCTTTGCGGTCGCATAGCTTCATATTCCTGGCATCGGTGATGAAATTACTTTCCCACATGCCCCCGGGGTGCAATATCCCCTTCGAAGCGTTGAAATAGTCGTTCTGGCCGGAATACCGGCTGAGGAACCGGAAATCGTTTTCAAACAGAAAAGCATTGTCGTGAATCAGGTTGAGCATAACGGGGGCGCTGGTCACGGCAACATACCTTACCGGCCTGTCGCCCTGGCCGTTGAAATGCTGGTGCCAGACGTTGAGAGGAGCGGCGAAAAGGCTTCCTGCCTGCCATTCGAAGGTCTGCTTTTGCTCCGGGTCCCACCAGAGGGTGGTGGCCCCTCTCCCTTCCAGGATGTATATCATCTCTTCGAACAGGTGGCGTTGAGGTTTCAGATTACCGCCCGGCGGTATCTCGCAGACGTACGAGTCGGCCATCCCTTCGGCACCCTCCAGGGCGATGAACGCCCCCTTTCCGCCTTTGCGCGCCCAGGGTTCTACCTTGACCGCGCCCAGGTCTTCCACGGCGTAGCCGTTGATGACCGGGATTCCCTGGGACTGCACCCACTTGTCGTAGAACGTCAGCGTGCCCCATACGGTATCCCTGGTCTCGTTTACCGTGGTCAAGTTCTCGGTCCGTTCAGCTTTGCCATCAGCCCCCCAATCGCTCTGCATTACTTCCCCAGGGCCGGCCCGAAAATCTCCTTGGCCTGCGCCTGGGCCTCGGCGTCGCCGGCAACGCCTTCTTCGGTGTATTCAGTGTACTTCCGGTCTTGCCGCGGCAGCAAGGCCGGCAGAATGTGATCGGTGGGCACGTCAACCCTGCGGCTGGGCAGGCCTATCGTTCGCGTCATCACGGTCTGGCCTTCTTTGGAAAGAATCCAGTTAAGAAACAGCCTCGCCGCGTTGGGGTGCGGGGCGCGGTTGACCAGCGAGACAATACCTGAGGAAGCGCTCATCACCCGGCTGTCTTTAGCATCGATGATGGATATCGGAGCGCCTTCCTTGATAAAGTTGGTCAGCGGGTCAGCCAGCCCCGCGACCAGTATGCTGGCCCTGCCGTTGGCCAGCCACTCCACGCATTGCCGGTCGTTCCCCGAAAACAAGGGTTCCTGTTTTACCAGGGTCCTCATGTAGTCCAGGCCGAGGTCCTTGCCGTTTTCGCGGAACCATCCGGAACCCGGGCCGACATTAGTTGGGTCCGCTATCAGTATCTTGCCTTTCCACCTGGGATCCAGGAGGTCCCTGTATGCCGTTATATCGCCCTCCTTCACCAATCTCGTGTTGATAGACAGGTTAGTATCCAGCCGGGCAAAGTACGGAATCATGGTGTGGGCCCGGTCAAACCATGGGAACTCTCCCCCGAGCCAGGCCTTGGGATCCCTCACTTCGGGGAGGATGAGAGCCGGTTCGGCAGGGTCGAAGCCGTCCACCGGCTTCATGATGTTGACGCCGAAATTCGAGCCCTGCACGGTGACATCATAATTGAAAATGCCGGCTCGTCGTTCGGTCAAAATCTTTTGTCCCAACTGGGCCGCTCCCCCTGGGGAGATTTCGACATCGATGCCGTATTTCTCCTTCATCGCGTTGATCACGGCCTGCCTCGGCTCGGGACCCCAACTGGCGGTGATAGAAACGACCCCTTCTTTCCTGGCCTCGGCGACTACCCGATCCCACTGCTCCTGCCAGGCCACTTTGACCGGTGCAGAACGGGTCGCGGTTCCTGAAGGCGCCGGGGAATCGGCCGCAGGAGGTGCGGAAGGCTGTCCGCAGGCACCCAGCATGACCAGGCTGGCTATGGCAGCGGCGACAGCAACCAATCGGTGTATTTTCATAGAGGTATCCTCAATATTCACTCGTTCAAGCGGGCTTGTAGCCAGGGGCATCTTCCAGGTGCTCGATTCCCCCGTGGCCGATGAAAGCGTAGAAGTTTGACTGCAAAGCGACGAACCGCGCCGGGCGCGTGGGATCGCTATTGAAATGCTGGTGGGTGACGTAGGGCGGAATGCAGACCACATCTTCCGCTTCCCAGTCGTGGCGCACGCCGTCGTGCACGTCGTACCCCTTTCCCTGGAGGATCTTGTGGACCTCCTCTGCGGCGTGACGATGTTTGCCGGAAGACCCTCCCGGGGCAATCTCCTGTATGAATGCATCGAAGACCTTCAGACCGGAGTTCCGGTTGGGGTTACACATGAACTTGATGCGGCCCATCCGGGTATCTTCCCATGGCACCTCTTTGTTCTTGACAACATGCGGCGCGGCCGCCCGCCACTTGACCTCATCCTCCAGCAGCTTGATGTACCCCTCGTAGGTATCGCGAGGTTTGTCGATGTGGATGACGTTTTCGAGCCGGGAATTGATCCGCTGCTGGATAGTGGGATCGAAGCCCATCTTGAATTCGTATCCATCCGATTTCTTGTAGCCGGTAACGCGCCGCTCGGCGTCCCGGGTGACCTGGGCCTCGGTGGGCATAGCATACCCCGCCCTCATTTCTATCTGCTCAACCCAGTGGATTCCCATGAACTCCACCACCGTCGGAACGGCGAAAAACATTCTGGCCTTCTGAGTCGGATTCGGATTGAAGTGCTGGTGATCGCAGTAGCTGGGCACCGTCATAATGTCGCCGGCTTCCCAATCGTACTGTTTCCCATCGTGGATTTCGTAGCCCTTGCCCTCGATGACGTAGAAGATGGCCTCCCGAACGTGCCGGTGGCGGCCGCCCTTCATGCCGGGATCCAGCATTTGCTCATTGACTCCGAAGGTACGGATAGCCGCCCGGGTCAGCCGGTCCTTGGGAACGCCGCTGATCCAGTTGCGGGTAAAAGCCTGGATGCCCACCTTCCATGGCGTGTCCGCCGGCTTGAGCACCCTGGGCAGAGTGGCCGCCAGTTGCGCCTCAGTAGTCACCCGTTTGTGTGTCTCTTCAATATTGCGGCTGAAGAGCACCGGCTCCGGATCGGGCTTTCGTTCCATCATCTTTTCCATGGCAACTCCTTTGTCAGTTCTTCCATGTGGGCCCGCTCGGACCGAGGGCCGAACCGGACAGCCAGCAGTGCGGGCTACTTCAATACGGGCGCAAATAGTTTGGCGGACTGTTTCATGAAATCGTTGGCGTTGGCGAGGCTTTCCGGTGTATCTGCCAGATAGGTTTCCCCCTTCTTGGGGATTTCGTCCTCGCTGAGATGAGCGGTTGGCACGTCCAATCTCCGGCTGGGGATAAGGTTCTGCTGCGTCAGCAGCGTTTGTCCTTCCTGGGTCAGTATCCAATTGACAAACAGTTTCGCCGCGTTGGGGTGGGCCGGCTTAGGCGCCATTTCGATGATGCCGCTGCCGGGGCCGATATACTTGCCTTCCTTGGTCACGTTGGCGGCGATAGGGGATCCCAGGTTCTTGAACTCAAGCAGGTTTTCGTAGTTGCCGCCGATCAGGACAGGGTACTTGCCGCGGGCAAGCCATTCTACTTCCAACCGCTTGTCCCGCAGTACCACTGGTTCCTGCTTGACAAAGGCGGTCATGAAATCATCGCCGAGCAGGGGGTAGTACATGCGGAACCACTGCGTGCCCGCTCCGCTATTCTGAGGATCATCAAGTATCACCTTTCCCTTCCACTCGGGTTTCAGCAGGTCTCTCATCTCTTTGATGTCGCCCGGTTTGACCATCTCGGTATTCACCCAGATGGGGGTGGAAACCCGGCCGAAGTAGTCTACCTCGAAATGGTCTACCAGGGGAAATCTGTTTTCGACCCATTTGGTGGGGTCCAGGACTTCGGGCAGGACGATGACGTTCTCCAGCGGCGCCATCAGGTTGAGGGGCTTCAGCAGTCTTACCCCACCTGTCCCGGTGGAGATAACGTCCACTTCGTGGATGCCGGCATTGTATTCCCGGGACATCCTTTCAGCTATTTGTCCCGAATTCAAGGCAATGGAGTCGAGAACAATGCCGTACTTCTGTTTGAATCGCGCCGCCGCGTCCTCGTACTTGGTGGAGGCGTTGTACATCAGTAACTGCCCTTCCTTTCGGGCCTCGGCCACCGTTTTGTCCCAATCACTCACCGCGCTGGAACCGGGGGTGGCGGTTGCGTTGGGCGCTGCCCCGGTGGGGGCGGGAGTGATCGCCGGGTTTCCCGCACAGCCCGCAGCCATCAGCAGGACAAGCGACAATGCCCACAGAAAACGACCGCTAGCTTTCATTTCTACTCCTTTTCTTCAAGAATAGGGACCGTTGGACAATCCACACGATTAACACAGATTTTCACAAGATTCTTCTATGAACTTACCCGTATGAATTCTTCACATCACTCTCGTGTCAATCCGGTGAAATCTTGTGGATAATTATTCCTTTTGTATCAATCAATAATACCATCTATCAGCAGTTGGTTGATTTCCTCTTCGGGCATCTTGAGGATTTGGCCCAGAACGAAGTCGTTTTGCTCGCCCAGCAACGGCGGACGCCTGAATTCCGGTTGAGGCCCGTCGATGAATTTGAAGCCCCAGCCTTCGCCTACCAGCTTGCCAGCCTCGGGATGGGTCACGGTCACCCAGTGTTTCGTCTCTCGAAGCTGGAGATCGCGCAGCAACAGGTCTTCCACATTCTGCACGGCCCCGGCTGGGACGCCCGCTTTCTGGAGAAGCTCCATGACTTCGGTGGCCGGCCGGGCCATGGTCCAGGCTTCGACGATGCGGTCGAGTTCTTCGACGTTCTTTTGCCGGGCTGACAGGTTCTGGAAACGGGCATCGCCGGCCAGCCGGCCCTGTCCCATGGCATTGCAGAGAGCTTCCCATTCAGCCTCGCTGAAAACGGCGATGGCGCACCATTTATCGTCGCCCTGGCAGCGGTAGACCCCGTGGGGCGCGGCATAGTCCAGCCGGTTCCCCTGCCTCCGGGGCAGTTGGCCGTTGGCCAGATACTCGAACACGGCGGTTTCGGTGACACAAACGGTAGATTCGAACTGGGACAGCTCGATGAACTGCCCCTGGCCGGTCCTGGCCCGGTGGTAGAGGGCGGCCACCACCGACGAAGCGGCATGAAGAGGATTGCAGTGCGTGTCCGGCAGTGAGTTGGCGCTGGGACACACCGGCGTCCGTTCAGGAAACCCGGAAGCCCAGTTCAGCCCGGAAAGGCCCATGAGGATCCAGCTCGTGCTGCGAAAGAACTTGTAAGGCCCGCCGTTCCCCATGGTGGGCATACGAATCATGATTATGCCGGGATTCAGTTTGGTCAATTCGTCGTAGGTCATGCCCCACTTCTCCAGCACGTCCGGCCGGAAGCTGTCGATGACCACGTCGCAGACCGCCGCCAGTTTGCGGGCGACGGCCAGTCCCTCGGGACGCTTGATATTCAGAGTGAGGGAAAGCTTGTTGAAGTTGAACTTGTTGGCGAAGACGCCCAGGTTCATACTGGTGAGGTTCTTGGAAGTGGCGTTGGGCTGGCGCCCGCCCCCGCGGTAGCGGATATGCTCGCGGTTCTCCACGGTGATAACTTCCGCTCCAAAATCAGCCAGAAGCTTACCCACCAAAGGACCGGCGGCGTTGACCCCGAACTCCATAACCCGAATGCCTTCGAACGGCCGCATCTCGCTCATCAGATGACCCCTGCCTTCTTCCACCGGGAGAGTTGTTCCGTAGTGAACCCGAGTTCATGGTGGAATACCGCGGCGTTGTCCTCGCCGATGAGAGGCGCCCGCCTCCGGATGGCCCAGGGCGTTTCCGACATCTTGAATGGCGATCCCACGTATCTGATACTTCTACCCAGCTCAGCGTGGTCGACGTCCACGAAGTAGCTTCTAGCTTGTAGCTGGGGGTCTTCGCTCACATCTTTGGCCGTGTTGACCGCGCCGACTTGAAGTCCCCTGGTTTGTCCCTGTTCGTAGATTTCCTTTTTAGTGTGTTTCAGGAGGAACGGGCGAACAAAGGAATCAATATGGGCCGCTGCTTCTTTCGTGCGCCGGAAGAAGGGGTCCTGCCACTTCGGCTCCTTGAGGTCGCCGGCCATGCCCTCGCTGTCCAGCCAGGCCACCAGGCTTTCCCATTCCGCGGCAAACAGCCGAAAATCCACGTATCCATCCTTACAGGCGAAAGTGCCGTAGGCGGCCAGGGTGTGGGCGTCGCCTTCGCGTTTTCTGACCTCTCCGGTCAGGACATAGTTGGGCATGGTGACCAGCATGGTGATAGGAATGGATTTATGCATGGAAACGTCAATATGGACTCCGCGGCCGGTGGCCAGGCGGTTGAATAGAGCCACGTTTATGCTCAAAGCTGCCTGCAGGGAACACTGGTGATAGGCCTGCGAACCGGCGATGCGCTCGGGCGGGCCGTCGGGCCAGCCGCAGATGGACATCAACCCGCCCAGGGCCGCCGCCACCAGGTCGCTGCTCTTGTACTGGCTCCAGGGGCCGGCTTGCCCGAAGGGAGTGATAGAAGCCATGATCAGCTGTTCATTGAGCTGTTGGAGCACCTCCCAGCCGGCTCCCATCCGGGCCAGTTCTCCGGGAGGGAAAGTTTCCACTATCACGTCGGCGCCGGACGCCAGCTTCTTGAGCAGACTGAGGCCTTCCGGGGTGTTCCAGTTGAGAGTGATGCTGCGCTTGCTGGTGTTCATGTGAAACCAGTACAGGCTCTTTTCGGGGTGACGCTCACCGTCCAGAAAGGGGCCAATGAAGCGCATGGGGTCGCCATCCGGGGGTTCCACTTTGATAACGTCGGCGCCCATGTCGGCCAGCATCTTGCAGCAGTAGACGCCCTTCTGGTCGGCCAGATCGAGTACTCTTATTCCTGATAGTGGTCCTGGCATGTATGGTCCTTAGTGGGGAGATTGCTTCGCTTCGCTCGCAATGACACTTGTATCAAGCCCTAAATACTCAACTCGATGCCCAGTCCCGGCCGCGTGGGTACCCTCATGATCCCGTGGTCGACCACGATGCCTGAGGCTGGATCGTTAACAAACCGGCCGAACTCGGCGATCTGGCAGGCGTAGCTGATGTTGGTGGTGGCCGCCGCCAGGTGCAGCGAAGCAGCCGACAGTATGCTGGAGCCGACGCAGGCCAGGAGGCATTTCACGTTCCCCAGCTTGCAGACATCAGCGACCCGGCGGGTTTCCCGGAGGCCGCCATGTGTGACTCCCAGGCTGACGAATCCGGTGAAGCCGTCTTTCATCAGCCGGAAGACGTTGTCCGCCGTTTTGGCGCATTCGTGGGCCTCAATGAGACAGTCGACATTCCGGCTTACTTTGACCATACCGGCGAAATCGTTTTCCGGCACCGGCTGTTCCGCCATCTCGATGTCATACGGTTTCCAGGACCTGATGGCAGCAATGGCGCCCTCGGCGGAATAGCTCTGGTTGGGGTCGGTAGTCAGATGTATCGCCGGGCCGACGGCCTCCCGGACGGCCCTGACCCGGGCCAGGTCTTTGTCGGGGTTGCCTTCGAGCTTGATCTTGACGTACTTGTAACCCTCTTTGGTGAGGCGCAGGGCGTTCTGGGCCATTTCCGCCGGCTCTTTGATTCCGATCATCCTGAGAATGGGGACTTCCTCGCGGACCATGCCGCCCAGAAGCTGGTAGACCGGCCAGCCGGCAGCTTTGGCCTTCAGGTCGTGAAGGGCGATATCTATGGACGACCGGGCCGATATTCCGGCATTCAGTATGTCAACCGGATTACCCGCGGAAATCTCTGAGGGCGGTATCTCGTCAAGCTCGTTGATTATCTTTTCGATATCGAACGGGTCTCTACCGGCTAACCTCCGGACGTACTGGTCGAAAACGACTTTCAGTATCTCGGGTTCGACTCCGTCGTAGGGCTTGTTGGCCCCGGCGAACCCGATGCCGGTGATGTTCTTGTCAGAGTTGATCTTGACCACGGTGCCGTGACCGATGGGTGAGGCAGAAAGGGCGGTCTTCCAGTTCGGGTCGTCTTTGACCATGGTTATCGGGATAGTCTGAATGTCTTTGATTTTCACTGGTAGTCTTTCTCCGGGGAATCCCCCTCAATCCCCCTTTGGGAAAGGGGGAGGATTAGTGAGCGTTCCCTTTGGGAAAGGGGGAAAAGCTTCGACGATTCGTCATTCCTGCGAAGGCAGGAATCCAGGCGGGCACGGCATGCCGTGCCCCTACGGGGCAGGGGGAAAATCTCATTAACTGTCATTCCGAGCGCAGGCGAGGAATCTTTCCGGGGTAGTGGCCACTCCACCCGAAAGACCCTTCGCTGCGGCTCAGGGTGACAGCCCTGTTCACAGGCAGGGACGCCTGTGCCACTGGCTATTTGGATAGCAATTCCGCGGGCTGTCATGCATTGCCCCCGGCCATCAGCCCGACCAGTTCCGAGACGTCTTTGGTCTCTTTCAGCCCGCGCAAAATGCTGAACATGCGGTCGGCCTTCGGTTTCGGCATGGTGGGCGCCACGACTTTGAGGAACCGGGCTTCCACGTCCTCCGCGGTGAACGGGTTCTCGGGAGACCCCTTGATCGAGCCGTCGTGTTCCCGCCTGAACTCGCGTCCATCCCTGGTCCTGATGGTGAGAATGCTGGGCCAGGTCCCCGGGAAGAACTTGTCGAGTTCCCTATCGGGGATAACGTCAATCGTCTTAAACAGGGAAACGATGCGCGGGTCGGCGAGGTTGGACTGCTTCTTGTAGTCCAGGCTGTACTGGATACCATCCAGCCCTTTGAAGGCGGTGAAGGCCAGGATATAGCGGGAGCTCTTGCTGATGGCGCCGAAGGCCTCCCCTGAAGGATACCCGGGCGCGCCCACCAGCGGCACCAGTTCCGTGGGCAGTTTGTAGGTCATCCCGGCGATGTTGTCCGGGGCAATTTTATGTTCCTTAAGGA
>ORJL010922493.1_pt1 | contig 25700 bp, 30 predicted proteins | sample 1779941 | NCBI WGS metagenome assembly ORJL01 (sample SAMEA104232317, study PRJEB22302) | groundwater metagenome | biome: forest; feature: aquifer; material: groundwater | place: USA | collected 2011-08-07 | depth 5.8 m
CCAATTTTTCCCAAATAGCCATTTCGTTTGATTTACGCTAAGATTGCTCATAGATGAGATACGTTAGGTGATTATTTCACCCTCTATTGTACCACCATTGGTACCTCAGAGGTGTTACCTATGTATCTCATCTTTTGTATATATCCATGGGTAACCCGTTACAGCCTGTTCTCTTGACTCTCTTTGATATTTTTGGTAATATTTACTAAATTCTAAATTCCAGACTAACCAAGGAGGTGTATCATGTCTGTTTTTTTAGAAAAAATCAATATAAACCACACCATTCTTTATGGAGGTGAACATTTTGCACCAACTGTAGGCAAAATGGTTCATGTTGGTGGAATACAGTTTCAAATGGATGCTGGTTGTCAAGAAGGACCAAACGCCTTCTTGATACCATTTCCCGCGAAACCACTCCGCATGTGGGATGAAAACATCATCACTCTCCGCTCATGCCCTCATGTTCTTTTAGACATGGAACAGGCTCTGCAGGACATTCAAGATTCTCCTCCAACGCAACCTGTAGTACACATGAAGGCGAACGTGTTTGACGCGGGAATGTACACCATTGTTTTTCTGCACTCGAAAAATGTCCTCCCTGAATTACTGCCTTTCATTCCAGAAGCTCGTCGCCCAAAGCGCGACCACCACCTTCTCATTGATCAATTTATCAAGGGGTATCCAGGGTGGACTTTCGCTCTCTACTGTTTTGATACTCGTGATAGCGTTCGTGCCGAACCCATTATGTGGTGGTATGAACCCACCAACCCTGAACTGCTTTTTGTGCCGGGATTGCACGCTGGTGACGGTACACTGCCATCGCTGACACAACCTGTTCGAACTCATCATACCATTACTCTCTGCTCCGATTTGAGGAATCAGAAGCAAGGAAAAGAAATTCATTATCGTGATCAGATTCCGGAAGAACTGCTGTGGATGTTACCGCCGGATGTCATTGGAGGAAAAAACAATGGTGAATACGCGCAAAATGGAGATTTTCTCTACAATATACAGGATATTCGAGCTGGTCGCGTAAAACAGTATCTCCGCTGGCCGACAAGCATGAATGCAATCCTATAAACAAAAAAATGGATTCACTCATCCTTGCAAAATAAAACCACTTCGCAATATATGCCATGCGTAGTGGTTTTTTCTTTTACTGATGAGACCTTGCGTTAAGGGATTGTCGCCGAATGTGCTTTTGTAACGAAATATTCAGATTTTGAGACAATTTTGACCGAAATATGAATATTGCAGTCAAAATTACATTCGGCGACAGTCACGCTCAATCGCGTCTTTTCATCTTGCAGGCACCGGTCCACCCTATTCAAATAGCACAAAACACCCCAATCTTCAGGGGTGTTTTGTGTGCTTAACGTCTACATATCTTCCATCATGCCCTTCATCATATTCATCATCTCCTCTTCCGACATAGTGGATGACATTTCTTTCAATTTGTCAGCGTGGACTTCTTTAGCATGAGCCATGATCTTATCCATAACCTCCTGTTCAGTCTCGCCCGTGACAATCATGTCACAATCTGCAGTGCCCATCTTGAGGCAACTAAGTTTTTTCATACTCAATGGGGTATTAGCCTCTCTCCAAATAAGAGAGAGAATATAGTGAGACGGTAGAAAAATGCGATCTTCTTCGTTGAAATCTTGAGTACTCATTCGGCGTACCCTTTTGTACGCCTCATTCCGTGCCTCGATTTCGCCTCAAATCTCATCATTTTTCTCAAGTCTCATCTTAATAAGTGGAATAGCACCATGATATCACGTCTCAAGAAAGAAATCAATGCACCCCATCCTTCCACACCAACGAAAGACAATCTCCGTGATATGATGACAGGAGTGGTACATTTCCTTTCTATCTCTATGTCTCACTTCATCTCTATCGCTGGCAACATGGGAGTCGGGAAAACGACGTTGACAGAAAAATTGTCAGAACGCCTCGGATGGAAGGCCTTGTTTGAATCCAATGATGAAAATCCCTATCTTGCTGATTTTTATACGAATATGACCCACTGGGGATTTCACTCCCAGTTGTTTTTTCTTTCACGACATCTTGCTGACGTCCGAAAACTTTTTTCCTCCACTGACAGCATTATCCAAGATCGAAGTTTTTATGAAAATGCCGAAATTTTTGCTCGCAATCTCTACCAGCAAGGCCACATCTCTGAACGTGATTGGCGCGTGTATGAGGACTTATACAAAAATCTCCTGACCCTCATACCGCCTCCTCATCTTCTTGTTTACTTGGTAGCTTCTCCCCTCACTCTGGCGCGACGCGTTCAACACAGAAATCGAGCCTACGAGACCAATCTTTCACTCTTATATTTGACCGAGTTAAACACTCTCTATGAAACATGGATTCATAATTTTACCGCCTGTCGTGTGCTTCGAGTGGATACAGATACTGTGGATCTGATACATAATGAGAACGCTTTTGAAACGTTTGTTGAACAACTGCAAAAATATCTTGTTTCTGATTCATATAAACCTCAATTGGTTTTTCAATATGTATAGACATCACGCTATGAAACTGCATGCTTCTACTGACCTTTTACACTTCCTTTATAAAAGGAAGTGATTATAGGTGATAGATCTCCCCATACTTCTCTTCCAAATACTCTGTAAAATAGCGACTCGTGAGAGATTCACCAGTGACCTTCACAACCAACTCTCTCGCCGTATAAGTCTTGCCGTGGATGTAGATATTTTCACGCAACCATGTATTGAGTGGCTCAAAATTTCCGCGAGCAATAGAGCGATCAAGTTGTGGTAACGCCCTTTGAGCGGCCGCGAAAAATTGCGCTGAATAGAGATTGCCCAACGTATAGGCCGGAAAATACCCAATAATACCGCTCGACCAATGCACATCTTGCAAGACGCCCAGTGTGTCATTTGGTACCTTCAGACCAAAGTACTCTTTCATCTTCGCGTTCCACGCGGAAGGCAAATCTTGTACTTCAAGGGTTCCTTCTATGAGTGACTTTTCCATCTCAAAACGCATCACAATATGAAGATTGTAAGTAACTTCATCAGCCTCGGTACGAATAAAAGAGGGGGCTACATGGTTGAAGTGCTCGTAAAATCTTTCGAGAGAAATCTTTCTGAATGGTTGAGGGAACTCTTTTTGTAACCAAGGATAAAAATATCGCAAAAAAACGCGGCTCCGACCGATGATATTTTCCCACAACCGCGACTGTGATTCGTGAATGCCGAGTGAGATTGATTCACCCAAGGGAGTACCAAAATCCTCAACCGGTAAACCTTGTTCATACAAGGCGTGCCCGACCTCATGCATCGTGCTCCCCAAGGAATAGAGAATGTCATCCTCGTGGTACCGCGTCGTAAAACGAACATCGTGTGGATGAAAACCGCTGGTAAACGGATGCGAACTTGCGTCAAATCGACCACCATGAAAATCAAATCCAATTTTCTCCGCGACGAAATGGTTCAACTCTTGTTGTTTTTGGGGTGAAAATTTCCCAAAAAATATGTGAGGATTAGTTTTTATCTTTGAATTCTTGATTCGTTGAATGAACGGAATCAAAAAAGATTTCAAATCCATGAGAATACGTTCTACTTCGCTTACGCTCATGTAGGGTTCATACGTATCAAGTAACGCATCATACAGGTGGTTCTTGTCCCGCCTGTATTGAGCCTCTTGACGTTTCAGATCGATAATTTTTCGTAAATACGGTTCAAAACGGCCAAAATCAGACTTCTGCTTCGCTGAAACCCAGACGAGATGCGACTCTGAAACCGTTCGCGCTAAAACTTTAACAAATGCACTCGGCAACTTTTTTTCTCTTTTCCACTCACGAAAAACCTCACGAACAACAATAGATTCTTTCGGTGAAAGTTTTCCCCGCTCGCGTTGTCGATGCAGAGGCACAATCAACGCTTCAAACTTCTTGGAAGTAAAAACGTCATGCAATGTCTGACTCAAATGACCTATGGTTTCAGCACGGATAGCCGCGCCTTTTGGTGGCATATTGACCTCTTCATCCCACGATAACACCGCCAGAGCGTGTTTAAAGTAGGCAAGTTTCACCAGTTGCTCCTTTAATTGAGAAAAAAGTTGATTATGTCGCATAGAAATATCACACTAAAAGTATGCTAAAAGAAAACCCAGCAAAAAACAATGATAGCATTTCTCACGCAGTATTTCCAGTAAAACCCCTGGATTTTTTGTTTGGAAGAGAAATTGCACGAACTTGAACGTATTTCTTGTAACGGAAACTTGATGGAGTACGATAGGCTGGCCGTCCAGTTCGCTTTCCAACTTTAGAGTAGTTTTTCATAGTAAACAAATTATACCATGTCTCGAGTTGTTTTTCCCTTTTCTTGAAAAAAATAGTATAATGAGATGAGCCTTTTGTGACGAAATTTTCTTTTCTGATCGAATCATGAACAAATACTTCATTACGAGAATATCAATCCTCCTGATCCTTGGTGTTTTTATTTTCACTTCTGGTATTGGATGTCGTGGAGGAAGCCTTGTCGCGAAAAAAGAAGCCGAGAAAAAAATTGAACTTGATGTTTGGACGGTGTTTGATTCACAGCAGGATATGCAGGATCTCATCAATGGCTATGTAAAACTGCATAAAAACGTGAAGTTCAATGTGCGGCGTTTTAATTTTCAAGAGTACCAGACAGCACTCCTTGATGCCTTTGCTGAAGAACGAGGTCCTGATATCTTCGCGCTTCCCAACACATGGGTGAAAGGCTACCAAAATAAAACTATACCCCTCCCGGACACTATCACATTACCAGTGAAAGTTCTCAAAGGTTCCATTAAACAGGAGACTGTTATTGAACTCCAAACAAAAAAAACATTATCACCGAAAGAACTGAAAACAAAATTTATAGATACGGTCTACAATGATGTTGTCTACCAAGCAACCGTCACGGTTGAGGGGAAAAAATCCACTGTAGACAAAATCTACGCCCTGCCACTCGCGGTCGACGTGCTCGCCTTGTATTATAATGTTGATCTCCTGAACGCCGCCAGTATTTCACAACCTGCGAGTGATTGGACGCAGTTTGCCGAACAGGTCAAAAAAATAACCAAACTTGACACTGATGGCAATATCCTCATCGCCGGAGGCGCGATCGGTACTGGATCAAATATCGAACGAGCGTCAGATATCATCTCTCTTCTTATGATGCAAAACGGCACGGAGATGACAGATGCATCTGGTAGTAATCCTACTTTTCATCAATTTCCAAAAAATAATCAAAACAACCGAGACACCCTGCCATCGGAAGAAGCTCTGGTTTTTTATACCAATTTTGCTAATAAAAATCTTGATACCTACACATGGAACAACACTCTTCCGCATTCACTTGAAGCCTTCATTTCTGGTCAGAGTGCCTATTTTTTTGGATATGCCTATCATCGCGAGCAAATACAAAAACGAGCTCCCCGTTTGAATTTCAATGTCGCGCCAGCGCCAATCATTGCTGGCAACGAGCCGGTGTACTATGCCAATTATTGGCTGTACACCGTGTCCAAACAAACTTCTGCTAGCGAGTGGGCATGGGATTTCTTGCTCTATGCTACGGACGCGAAAAACGTGGAACCATATCTGACGAAATTACGAAAACCAACTGGTTTACGTGCTTTAATAGACAAACAAAAGGAAGATATTGAGATGCGACCGTTTATGGATATGGTTTTGAGCGCAAAAAGCTGGTACCATGGAAGGGACGCTATCACCGCTGAAAAAATCATGCGCGCGATGCTTGATTCTGTAGTTGAAGAACGCGCGTTCGCGAATGAAGCTATCAAACAAGCGGCAGGCTTGGTGCAACAGACGATGCGCTAAAAAAACAAAACCAAAATTGAGACTGATAGAGATCGCACTATGAATTTCTCGCGTGATAAAATTATCAGAATCGTTCTGCTCACTCCTCTTATCTTTGTCTGTTTTTTGATGGTCAATCGACCGATCATGGCGTATGATCCAAGCGCTGGAATCCTGCAGGATGTGACTCCGGAATGTAGAGCAAATGGCACCTGCCAAATTTGTGATTTCGTGGCTGTTTTCTCGGGTATTGCACGCCTCATACTGGGCCTTACAGGCGGAATCGCTCTCCTCCTCTTTATTGTAGGAGGTTTTTACATGGTGGCCTCACAGGGAAATGAAAAACTGGTAAGTCAAGGCCGCGAGATTGTCAAAACAACTGTCATTGGTATTGTGATTGTGCTTGGCGCGTGGCAGATGACACGGATATTCATCGCGGTTCTTGTCACACCGACTAAAGATGCGAAAGCCAGCACAGCTACCAAAATTCTTGACGTGTTCAAAAACCCCACGAAAAATCCTTGCAACTAAAAATAGACAACGAGATGGTTGCAAAACTGGTTTCGTTGCGAAATCTCTCACTTGTCGGTGAGACAAGGAAGGTGAGTAAAATGCCCGGAATGGTAGCCTTGTACTACCATGAGGACATTTTACGAAATCTGACGCAGTCGCAGCCAAAAGTGAGAGATTGCAGCAGATACCAGTTTTGTAACCATCTCAATACACTATGAAACCGCGCTTGCCATCAAATAAAAATCAGCTCTTCAGAACACTCCTTGTCAGTGCGTGCGTGAGCGTATTATTATTTGGGTTCTTCCAGATCACACAGGCACAATCGAATGTTTTTTTTAATGATCCACTTGGCCTTAATGCCAAAGATTCAGCCCCTGAAGATACGGTCAACAAACTCGCCATCCGCGTTGTTTCCGCTCTCCTTACCTTTGTTGGTGTATTAAGTTTTATTATGTTTGTCTATGCTGGCATCAACTGGATGATCTTTAGTGGAAATGAGACCAAAATCACGGAGTCAAAAAATACCATGCTCTGGGCGGTAATCGGACTGCTTGTCGTTTTCTTAAGTTACGCCATCTTGAGCATGATCATTGACACATTACAAGACACGTTTGATATACAAGAACCAACGCGAGAATCCACTAAGTAAGTAGTATTGAATGAATAGAAAAGAGAAAAAGGATTTATCCTCATGTTGCCTTTTTACTGTTTCAGTTATATCTAGTATAATAAGAAACAACCATAACTTTTATTATCTATAGCGCGTGTCTTTACACGCGCTTATCAACACACTTTATGTACAAAAAAACTCTCATGTTCATGGCCTCACTCTTTTTTCTGGGACTACTCATCAGTGTGCCGACCGTTACCCAAGCCCAGTTGAATGCCGATACCAATCTTGGCTTAAGCTATGGCGCCGAGACAGGTCTTTCATCAACTGATGTGCGTACCATTACCGCGAAGGTAATCAATGTTTCACTTGGACTCTTGGGTACCATTGCTCTTGTGATTATCCTCATTGCCGGTTTTAAGTGGATGACCGCCGGAGGTGATACTGCCGCTGTAGATAAGGCTCGTGAATGGATGAAGGCTGGTGTTATTGGATTAGCAATTATCCTCGCCGCCTACTCTATCGCGGCTTTTGTGGTGAAAAATTTGGTGACAGCAACGAATGATTAAAATAAGCAAGTCATTTGAAACTCAAGCTATGCGTGAATCTATACTCAACATAAGAAAGGGGGTGAAAAAATTGTGAAAATACAAAAAAATTTTTTAGCGATAGTGGCGATTATGGCCCTGTTGTTCGGGTTTTCACTATTTATCGGAAAACCGGCACAAGCAGGATCAGGTGATGGAATATGTGAAACGGGTGAAAACTCAACAACGCATCCGAATGACTGTAATGGGTTCTGTAACGTTGGCGATCTTGGGGGAGATGATTGTGATAGCGTGTGTGATGAGGAAACAACAACAGTTCAAGCTGATGAAAAAGGATCTAATGATTGCGATGGTAAGTGTGAAGGAAATGATGCCAAATGTTCCGCTGATTGTGATCCACTGGGTCAATGCGCGTTTGAAAAAGGCACTGATTTAACTTCAGCTGATGCCAGAACGATCGTAGCTCGACTCATCAATATCGTGCTTGGATTACTCGGTACCGTGGCTGTTGTCATTATCTTAATTGGTGGCTTTAAGTGGATGACCGCCGCGGGAGACGACACAAAGACAGGCGAGGCTCGGAAGTTGATGGCCGCTGGTATTATCGGTATGGCAATTGTTTTGGCGGCATACTCCATTGCTTCATTTGTCATCAAAGGATTAACCCAGGCAACTGAAGAATAACATCAAGGAATACTTTTTACAGTATTTTGGAAAACCAGTTGGTGACACTCATCGCGCGTGATTCATTTTTTACAATAGCGCGACAAAGTGACACACTTTTCGGGAAAAGAATGTTGTATCGTCTGACGATTCCGTTCTTTTCCCCATAAAGTGTGAAAGACACTGTCATCCTCGCGTAAGTCCTCATCTTTATCTATTTCTCTATGATGCGAAAACACTGCCAACAATAACGCGAAAAGCAGGAGCGATCATGTCCATGGTTCTCATGATCCTGGGATTTACATTTCTGATGGGGAAACCAGTTCAAGCGGCTTGTTTGGAAGTTGCTAATGGAAAATGTGAAGCAGATGAAGGTATCTCTTTTTCAGGTGCAATCTATGAATGCGACAAGGATTGTAATGGATACTGTAATCCTGGGGATGATCAAGATAGTTATGACTGTGATGACTCCTGTGATGATACGAATTCGGGGTATCAGGGAAACGCGGATAAAAAAGACTCTGCTGACTGTGACAATGTTTGCGCGGGAAATGATGCCAAGTGCTCTTCTGATTGCGACCCACTTGGGCAGTGCCAATTCGGTGCTGGCACGGATCTCACCAGCTCTGACGCACGAACTATCATTGCTCGCCTCATTAACATTGTCCTTGGGTTACTCGGTACTGTGGCTGTGGTAATGGTGCTCATTGGCGGTTTCAAGTGGATGAGTTCAGGAGGAGATGACACCGAGATCGCGAAAGCGCGGAAATACGTGATATCTGGCGTGATTGGTATGGCCATTGTTTTAGCGGCATACTCCATTGCCTCATTTGTAATCAAAGGACTTACGCAAGCAACAGAGGAGTAAGACGAAAAATTGTTGGCTTTTTTGTCTCATTCAATTGGTAAGTACAACGCCTTTAATCCTGATCTCATGTTTTCCAATCAAGTTAGTAAATCATGGCTCCATGTCTCTTTCTTGATCATGGTCTATTCCGTGCTCTTTCCGCTTCACTTTATTCACGCCGCTCTTTTTGGACTCTCAAACACCGCTGAAGGAGTATTTGGGAAAAACGTCGGAAATGTGGGTCCCGCGTTGTTTATTGGTTACTTATTGCGTACTGTTCTCATCTATATTGGATCATTCTTTTTGTTGGTGATGGTACACGCTGGTTTCATGTGGATGACCGCGCATGGCAATGATCAAAAATTGAATCGCGCGAAACTAAAGATACAACACGCTATTGTCGCTCTGATTATCATTCTTTCAGCATACGCAATTACTACCTACACCGTTAACAATCTACTTTCCGCTGTAGGGTCTCCTGGCACGTAATCTTTAGATGCTTTTATATGCCATGTCTCAAAAACACTCCACTGCTTATTCTCGCGATCGCTCTTTTGAGTGGAATTTGGCTTTGTATGGGAGTTGGTCCTATTTCTGCCGGGCCTTCCGAGAATACACGAGATATCCTTGATGAAGGTCTGAAAAACGTAGGTGGCAAAACATTCTTTGACAGTGAACAAGCGCTACAGAATGAAGATAGTGACGCGAGTATTTCGCTGATAGCAGGTACGTTCGTTGGAATTGTACTCGGATTTGTGGGCGTGTTATTCTTTCTCCTGGTGACGTATGGAGGAATTCGGTGGTTAATCGCCGCTGGCAATGAACCAGAGGTTGAAAAAGCACGAACACTCATCATCAATTCTGCGATTGGCATGTTCATCGCGCTTGCCGCGTTTGTTATAACTGCCACAATAACGAATCGCATTACTGAAATTTTTAAGGAAATGGCCGTGGAAAAACCAGTAACATCTACAACCCCTGTAAACGATTTCGAAGTTTCCTGACATCTTCTCATCCTAAAGTATGATTTTCAAACAAGCGCGAAAATTACTGATCTTCTCACTCATAAGTTCATTCCTATTGGTAGTGACTATCCCCTCGGTTCATGCTGCTATTGATATTTCCCAAAAAATTCGCGAACAACTTTACTTTATAGGATACGGAGCTGGGATTCCAAGCGGGACAGACCAACAAGTCAGCATCGAAGGCATTATAGGAACTCTGATCAGCTATGCCTTATTACTCGTTGGTTCTGTCTTCCTCGCGCTTATTGTTTATGGTGGATACACTTGGATGACAGCGCGTGGAAATGAGAAACAGCTCACTGAAGCAAAAACAACGATTACAGAAGCGGCTATTGGGCTGGTGTTGATAATGGCCGCATGGCTGATTACAGCGTATGTGCTTACTGCTGTACTCAAAGCAGCAAAATTAATATCATGAAAAACCCGATATTAAACAAACACTGGATTACCATACCAAGTATTACCGTTATCTTAATTTTTTTCATGTTGAATCCAATATCGCAAATCATGGCTCAAGGGAATACAGTCGGGCAACAAATACAAGTCAATGCTATTTGGAGTGGCATATATGCGGGTTATAATCCAAGCGCCAACACCTTATCAAAATTCATTGGTACCATTATCAAATCAGCTTTAATGATTCTTGGCGCCTTGTTCATGGCATTGGTGGTATATGGCGGATACTTGTGGCTTGTATCACAAGGTGATCAAAAAATGATTGATAAAGGAAAAGGTATGATCGTGAATGCGGCAATTGGTGTAGTGATTGTATTTTCCGCTTACGCGATCACTTACTTTATCATTTACAACACAGGCATAGCGGCTCAATATACTACTGGGATTCCAGAATAGGATTCACTATGGGACTGTTGCCGAATATCATCACACTATGAAGTTAAAACAAATTCTTTCATTTCTGTTTTTGTGGCTTATTCCTGTGTTCGTTTTGTCAGCAGAAACAAACCCAACTCTTTTTGGTGAACTGAAAAACACTGCTAGTTCAGGAGGATACACAACTGCTGATGTGACTCAAACCACTCCCGCGACTATAGCCGGACAACTTACTTTTGGCGCGCTCGGTCTTCTCGGAGTCATATTCATGGTGCTTATCATCTACGCCGGGTACCTGTGGATGACTGCCGCAGGAGACTCAAAACCAGTAGAAAAAGCAAAGAGTATCGTGCAAGCGGCTGTCATAGGATTGGCTCTTGTTCTTGGCGCGCTCGTGTTCACGAGTTTCTTGTTTGATGTAATTTCTGGACAGTATACCAATAAACCGTAGAACACAACAATATGCTTCATAAAACCATCCTTGGTATACTCACAATCATCTTTCTCTCTGGAAGCTTTTTTCTGTTACGGCCACTATATGCTGCTGAAGAAAAATCGAGCGATATCTTTCATCTGGACTTGATTAAAAATCAAACTCAACAATTGAGATTTTTCTATATACCAGCTGGCTACATTAAATCACCAATACAAAATGTCTTCACCATCCTGATCTACTTCGCGCTCGTAGGGAGCGGCATTGTCTTTATTGGCTTCATGGTTTACGCCGGATATCTCTGGCTCATCGCCGCTGGCAGTGACACCTTGATCAAAAAAGCGCGTGAAACGCTGTTGTACTCATTTCTGGGCTTGATAATTGTGCTCGCTGGTTATTCAATTACCTATTATATCCTCAAAAACCTCAATCAAATCATCAATAGTGACTTAGACTCCAATGAGATGCGAGGTTCAGTGGAGCAATAAAAGATATGCGCAAGAAACGTTTAATTTACATATTTCTCGTTTCATTCCTGCTCCTGGTTTCGAAAAAAGCCTTTGCGCAGGTGGATCAGGATTTTTATACGCGAGGAATTGGCGCGTTTCTTGCTGAATATGTTGGCGTGTCTGGATATCTAGTAGAACTATCATTTGGTGGCATTGCGAGTACATTCATACGCGCGGCATTGCTCCTCCTTGGAATGGTGTTTATTAGTTTCCTCATCTACGGCGGCTATCTCATGTTAACTGCCGCTGGAGAGAGCAAACAAGTGGAAAAAGGACGTGAGGTGTTAAGTACAGCAGTAGTTGGAGTCGCGATCGTTCTCGCCGGCTATGGCATAACCTACTGGATACTCCGTCTCACTGTCATGGCAACACAAAGTACCACCGTAGAACTTCCTTATTAACGCTCTAAAGATCACACTATGAAACTCATCTCACTTTTACTCGTGTTCATGACATTGTTCTTCCCCTCGCGTCCTGCTTCCGCGCAGGAATGGGACGCGCTCTTCAACTCAATTCTTGGAGCTGGCCTCTCCAACATTGGCCAGGACGCGTATCAACTTTCAAATCCACAAAATCCAAAAACACCAGCTCTTATAGTCGCTGATGCCATCCAGATCGCGTTGGGGCTCCTTGGTATAATATTTTTAGCCCTTATTGTTTATGCTGGTTTCCGATGGCTCTTTGCCGGTGGCGAAGGCGGAGTCATTGATAAAGCTCGAGGTGTTTTGATCAATTCAGTAATTGGTCTCATCATCATTCTCACCGCGTACTCAATTACCTACTTTATTGTAAAAAATGTTCTCGTTGCCACACAGCAGTATTCAGGGGAAGCCGAGTGTAGAGACACAAGCAACAATTATATTCCCTGTCCGTAAGGGACAAAAGTTCAATTCACCGCAGTCACGGCTTTCTTTCCGGAAAGTACGGCGATAATATTTCGTGCCGCGATACGCGCCATTTCTTCTCTTGCCTCAATCGTCGCTGAAGCAATATGCGGAGTCAATACAACATTAGCGAGTTGTTTCAGTTCCAAATCATCACGGATATCGCAATCAATCGCTGGTTCACATTCATAGACATCCAGCCCAGCGGCCATGATACGTTTATTCTTGAGCGCGCGCGCGAGCGCCTTTTCATCAACCACTGCTCCACGAGCGGTATTGATGAGAATGGCGTTTTTTTTCATCTGCTGAAACTGTTTGGTGCTTATGAGATGCCGTGTGCTGGGAAGGAGCGGCACATGTAATGTCACAACATCAGATACTTCAAGCAATCGTGGCAGTGTGAGAAACTTGGCATCATACTCTCTTTCAAACGCACTGTTTTTTTCAACGTCGCTGTACACCACCCTCATACCCATTCCCTTCTGTGCCATAAAAGCAACCCGCTGTCCGATACGCCCAAGACCAACAATACCAAGAGTTTTATTCAAAAGTTCCATGCCAAGTAACAACATCGGATCCCATCCTTTATATTTTTCCGCTCGAGTATAACCATCAGCCTCTGGTATCCGCTTAGCGCATGCCAGTATCAGTGCGAAAGTATGCTCTGCAACGGCATTTTCCAACGCTCCTGGTGTGTTCGTCACAATGATATTGCGTTTTGCCGCGGCCTCACAATCAATGTTGTCATACCCCACCGCATAGTTAGCAATAATTTTGAGCCTCTTCCCCGCGGCATCCATCACCTCACCATCAACGCGGTCAGTGAGAAGAGAGAGAACAGCATCCGCTCCTTTAACGAGCTGGAATAATTCATCACGACGCGGAGCGCGTGATTCTCTAAAAATACGCAAGCGATATTTTTTCTGTTGAAGCAGTTTTATACCACTTTCGGGAATCTGTCGTGTCACAACAATGAGATTTTGCATATCATTCTATGACCTTTTTTTGAAAGGTCTCTTATTAAAAAAGCTGAATAGTTGAACGATGTATTTTTGTTGGTATTTTTTTTATAATTCCAACCTTGGCGCCAATGTGTTGCACCACAGACTCGGCATTGAGAAGACCAAGCTGTAAAGCATACTCTATATCGTTTTTCAAAATCCAACCCGCGACAAATCCAGAACCAAAAGCATCTCCCGCGCCAGTTGAATTCAACACTTTCTTTGGTTTTGTAGGGATATAATACATCTTACGTTCATGACACGCATAAGCTCCGCGATTCCCATCAGTCATCACGGCGATTCCTTTAACGAAAGAACACAACTCTCGCAGAATATCTTTCTTTTGAGTATATTTTTTTTGTGTGAGAAGTGCTGCCTCTTCGGAATTGAGTAAAAAAATATCAACCCAACGCAAAAGCTGTGTTAGACGTTTTACATGCTGAATCTCTTGCCCGCCAGGATTAAAAGCAATTTTAACATTGTTTTGTCTCGCATGATCAACTATCTTCGAGAGCAAAGAAAAATTTCCACCAAGTGATGAGATGTAAAACCACTTACTCTTTAATTTTTGCCAAGGAATATCACGTATTGATAAATTACCGCTGGCGCTTCGAAAGGTGAGAATGCTTCGATCACCACCTCCCGCGGTAAGAATAACCGAGTAGCCAGTAGGATGCTCGAAGTCAACCACCACCCATCTCGTATCTATGTGGTCCTGTTCCAGGTCGGAAGTAATATTTCCCCCATGGATATCTTTTCCAATTTTACAAATACAAGCGGTCTTAAAACCGGCTCGAGCAAATGTCACGGCTGTGTTTGTGGCGCCGCCTCCTGTTCCAAAAACGAGCTTATCAATTGGCAGTTTGGCGCCCAATGCCAAACACTCGCCCAATCCCGTTTGGAACCGATGGCTCTTCATAATCTGGATTTTTTTGCTGGAGACAAAAACATCCTGCACTGCCGAGCCGATTGTAATGACATCAAACATCATAAAAACATCACGCTATGAAACTCATATTTTATTAGCACTCCCAAAAAGCTGTATCTTTTTCATCACTGTTTTCGCGATCAAATCCCTGGCTGGTTTCAATAGCTCACGAGGATCAAATACTTCATGGTCAGTTACCATTTTCTCTCGAATGGCAACTAGAAACGCCACTCGCAAATCCGTGTCAACATTTACCTTACAAATGCCCAACCTAATTGCTTTTTTAATATGTTGTTCCGCGACTCCTTTGGCATGACGGAAACGCCCTTCATCATGGAGAATTCTTGTGTAGAGATCATACTGTTTCAGTAAAAAAGAGGGCACACTGGATGCTCCATGAAGCACAAGAGGAAGAGAGACGCGGGAGCGAAGAGCTTTCAGTCGCTTGAAATCGAGCCGCGACTCTCCTTCAAACTTATTGATACCATGCGCTGTTCCAATGGAAATAGCCAACGAATCACAGCCGGTTTTTTTCACAAACTCCTCTGCTTGTTCTGTGTCCGTAAAAAAAACATCACGCTCATGAACTTTAATCAGATCCTCCTTCCCCAAGATGGAACCAAGTTCTGCCTCCACTGCCACGCCATGCTTACGCGCGAGATTGACTATAGTACGCGTCGTCTCAATGTTCTTTTTGAATGCCAAGTGTGAACCATCATACATCACCGAGTGATAAAAACCACTTTTAATCGCTCGAGTCACAAGACCAATATCTTTTCCATGATCAAGATGGAGAGCCACAGGAATTTTTACTTTTTTAGCCATGATATGTACTAAAGCACCCAATTCCATCATCCCGGCATATTCAATCGCGCCACCTGATGTTTGCACAATGACCGGTGATTTCATTTGAACAGCACCGCTTAAAACGCCCTGGAGAATTTCAAGATTATTTACATTAAAAGCAGGGACAGCATACCCGTGACGTTGTGCTTTTTGTAATAATTTGAGAGAAGAAAAAAGCATAACCGTTCTTAAATTTTCTTCGCCTGAAATCCCGGATGTTTCCGCAAAATCGCGAGTATTTCAGCTTTTCTCAGCAGACCAGGCTGTGGGCCGACTTTGGAGACAACAGAAGCTGAATTGATGGCACCCCAGCGAAGCGCAGTAGGAACATCGTGATTAAAAGCCAGAGCCGCAAGAAATGCTATTGCGAAACTATCCCCGGCTCCGGTGCGTTCAACAAGTTGAGAAGGAAAAATTTCAATATGATAAAAACTGTGATTTCCCTGGTAGGCATACGCGCCATTTGATCCGTCCGTAATCACGACTATCTTTGGACCAAAAGCACCTAACTGAAAAAGAAGATTTTTAATATTGATTTTATCTTGCGCGCCAAGTATACGCTGTGCCTCTTGTACATTGACAAAGAGGATATGACTTTTGGAAATGACCTTCCTTAACAATGGAATTGGCATTCGCAACTGATAGGTGCCAGGATTAAATGCCAGCTTGGCAGTGCTTGAATGTATATATTCTAACACGTTGTCATGAAGTTTAAGAAAAGAGGGATTGTGATTTCCAAGTGAAGAAAAATATACCCATGGCACCTTGAGAAGTTTAGGGAGTTGATAGTGCCGAGTTTGATGATAGAGAATGATGGTCCGTTCTCCCTGATATGTCAAAACTACCGAGTAGTTGTTCATCTTCCCCTTGTCAGTCACAATATACCGCCCTGCTACTCCTTCGTCTTCCATTTTGTCTCGTATCATTTTTCCAGCGGCATCATCACCAATGACGGTATAAAAAGCACATCTCAAACCCAATCGTGTGGCACCGACCGCGGCATTCGCCGAGTTTCCAGCCACTTGAAACTCAATATGTTCTGCGGGAATCTTGTCGGCAAAAGTGACGCACAGATTGAGTTTCATGTGCTTGGTGTCAGTGAGAATCTCGGCCTCCTTGAGCTCAACAAAAATATCTTGCATGGAGTCACCGATGGCAATAAGATCATACATCATAGAGACAGGAGCGCGAGAACCGCGGAAATAATATCTTTAGACTGAAGATGAAATTTCTGAAGGAGTTGACGGGGTTCACCGGATTCACCAAACTCATCCATCATGGCCAGAGGTTTGATCAATACAGGATGATTTCTTGAATAAAATTCACTTATGGCACCAAACAACCCTCCGTGTATCTGATGCTCTTCAATGGTCACCACTCCTTGAACACGTCTCCCCACTTCAAGCAGTGTTTTTTCATCAAGAGGTTTGAGAGTATGATTATTCACGACCAACACCGGTATCTGCTTTTTTTCAAGCTCCTTTGCCGCGATAAGGGCTTCATAGACAAGAGGTCCACAACCAATAATCGCGACTCTTGGTTTATCTGATTTCCAGAGAATCTCAGCGCGTCCAATTTTGAATGGTGTTTTTTCAGTCGTAAACACTGCTGACTTGTCACGCGCGAAACGAAGATACACCGGTCCTGGATAAGAAACAGAGGCCATCGTTGCCTTTTTTGCCTCTATCGCGTCCGATGGAACAATCACTGTCATGCGTGGAAGTACTCTTGTGATCGCAATATCCTCAAGTGCTTGATGGGTAGCGCCATCTGGTCCCACAGAAACACCAGCATGAGCACCAGCAATCTTCACGTTGAGGTTATTATAGCACACAGAAACGCGAATTTGATCCCAATTGCGTCCCGGACTAAATACGGCGTAACTCGACATGAAGGGAATTTTCCCCTCAAGCGCTAATCCGGCGGCAATGCCAGCCATGTTTTGCTCCGCAACACCCACCTCAATGAATCGCTCTGGAAACAACTTCGCGAATGTTTCAGATCGAGTGGATTCAGTAAGATCACAACATAAAACAACCACGTCTTTGTTTTTCATACCCGCAGAAACCAAACCCTCACCATAACCGTCGCGAGTAGGAAGTTGGTTAATCGTATCCGAAAAAATTTTTGATGACAGAAAAAGTTTCGCTGTTTTCATAATGTGATATCTACACGCGTAAAAGGTAAGAAGGTTGAGACTGTAGAAAAATGATGAGATTCGAGGCGAAACCGAGGCACGGAATGAGGCGTACAAGAGGTACGCCGAATGAGTACTCAAGATTTCAACGAAGAAGATCGCATTTTTCTACAGTCTCAAGGTTTATTCATGTTCCCCTTGTATTTTACCTCCAAGTGTGCGCAAATCGTGTAAAGCCCGTTTTGCCTCGTCAGGTTTGGGCGGTATACCATGCCACTTGTAGTCGTACTCCATAAAACTCACGCCTTTCCCAGGAATCGTATGCGCGATGATGACCGATGGTTTTTCTACCACAGCTTTTGCGAGGTTGCAGGCGTCAATGATCTGCTCCATATTATGTCCGTCGATCTCTTGCACATGCCAGTTAAACGCGACGTACTTGTCCGCGAGTGGCTCCAAAGGCATGATGTCTTCGGTATTGCCATCAATCTGGATATTGTTGCGATCAACTATAAAAGTGAGATTACTCAAACGGTTTTTCCCGGCGAACATGATTGCTTCCCATGTCTGTCCCTCATCATGTTCACCATCACTTAAAATGGCATACACCATGTGCTTCTTTTTTTCCATCCGCGCGGCGTACGCCATACCAACCGCTACTGAAGACCCTTGTCCAAGTGGACCGGAGGAGTTCTCAACCGCTGGCCAGTGATCCGTGCTCGGATGTCCTTGCAGTGGACTTCCTAGTTTACGCAACGTATGAAGGTACGCTTTCGGCAAATACCCAGCTTGAATCATCGCGGTATATCGAATGGGACAAACATGTCCACACGACAAAACAAGACGATCGCGTTCATCCCATCTTGGTTTTTTCGGATTATGTTTCAGTACGTCAAAATACAATGCCGTAAAAATATCCGCAAGATCAAGTGGTCCAGCTGAATGACCAGAACCAGCCCAAACCAACATCTTGATGAGATCCTGACGGATGAGATTCGCTTTTCGCTCCAGTTGTTTAATGGTCATAAGGTGAGCTCCGAAGAACGGAACGAAATTGCTTATACGCCTCTGATGGATCTTTTTCAAGAAATATCCGCGACCCTACAACAAAACGATCGGCTCCAGAGGCATGAAGTTTCAAAATATTATCGAGGCTTACTCCGCCATCAATCTCAATCGGAAGACGTGGCGTTTGCTTCCGAGCCTGACAAATTTTTCTGTAGACAGATGACTGAAAAAGACTGCCATACTGTCCAGGATCCACTGCCATAAGTAATAGAAAATCAATATCTTGAACAAAGGGATTAATTTCTTCGAGTGGCGTCTTTGGATTCAGCGCTAGGCCTATGTTAATTTTAGCTTGTTTCAGTGTTGAAAACAATTCCTTGAGACGTTTTGAGGATTCAAAATGTACGATTATCCTCTTCGCGCGAGTCGCAACAAAAGCCAGCATCTGTTTTTCGGGGTCTTGGATCATGAGATGGAGTTCAAGATTGAGCCGCGTCTGGATTTTTTGAATCGCGCGCGCGCTAATGGATTTATTTTTTACGAACCTGCCGTCCATTATATCCAGTTGAACGAGACGACAGCCTGGAAAATTTTCGGCCCTGCGTATCTTTTCTCTTAATTCATGTGATGTCTTCGCGAGTATGGCAGGAATGATCATAATTTTCCCTGTTCAAGTTTTAAAATCTTCTTCACTCTTCGACGATATTTTTGCTCTCGTGAGAACTTCGAGGCCAGCCAAATTTTTACGAGTCTTTTGGCAACAACAGGCTGAGTGAGTCGCCCAGCTAAAACCAGCACATTCACGTCGTCATGTTCCTTTGATTGGCGAGCTGTGTAGTCGTCAAAGACATGCCCCGCGCGAATGTCGTTAAATTTATTCGCGGCAATGACCATGCCAATAGCAGAACCACAGAAAAGAATCCCTTTGTGTTGTGTTCCAGAAACCTTGTCAGCAACAGCCACGGCGTAATCGGGAAAATCATCCTGTTCATCATATTGAGAATTTCCAAGATCCTCATAGATAACACCCACGCGATCAAGATATTTCTTAATCTCTTCTTTGAGATGAAATCCAGCGTGATCAGAACCAAGATAGAGCATAGTGTCATGAGCTCAGAAAAAAATTATTCTTGATAATACCCTTGAATAAACTGCTCCCACACATTCAGTGGAACTGCTCCCCGCACGCGAAGGCCATTGATAAAAAAAGTCGGCGTTCCCTCAACTCCCGCTGTCACGCCATCAGAAAGATCGTCTTGCACCTCATCATCGTTCTTTGGTACTTTGAGGCATTGGCTGAATTTTCGTTCATTCATCCCCACCTGTTTCGCCCACGCAAGGAGATGTTCATCATCAATCTCGTTTTGATGAGTAAACAGTTGTTCATAATAGGGCCAAAATTTATCTTGATCAAAAGCGCACTTTCCAGCAATCGCGGCGCTCCGTCCTCGCGTGTCCTCAGTAGAAATCGGAAAATCACGATAGATAAGTTTAATTTTGTCACTATACTTTTTCATGACCTCTTGGAGAATATAAAACTCATCCTTACAACTTGGACACGTAAAATCGGAAAACTCAACAATCACTACTTCGGCGTTGGGATTTCCAAAAAATGGATCGTCCTGTGTTTCAACCAGTGATCGGTCAACACTTTGCAGTTGCTCAATCTGTTTAGAAAAATCGGATTGCTTTTTATATTGATAGAAATATCGCGCGACGATCACAAAAAAGGTCCCTGTAAAAAGTACACAAATACCAATCAACACAAGAATGAGTACTCCCCACCACTGTCGGTACCATATTCGCGGATTAAACATATAGAGACATTATAGCACCACAACAAAAAAGAGGAAGGTGCGGAACGCATCCTCTTTCTACTGATCTTTTCCAAATAGGTTAGCAAAGTCAAATTAAATTTTTTCTATCAAATGCTTGCGCACCACCATAATTTTCTCTTTATCACTCCCTTCAATACGGAAGTGAGCTGTTACCCCAAAAAGGCTACAAAAGATGAGATACATAGGCTACAAAAGATGAGATACATAGGCTTGACAATTTTTTACTTTTTCTATAAAGTAAAAAAAATATAGGAAAAGGAGGTTAATACGTCAGTTGCACAAGTAATGAATTTTGGCATGATTGTCAAATCGTTCCTGTCTTAAACAACAACGCAAGATCGCGGTCCTAATGGATTCCTGCGATCAATGGAGGTATTCCATGTTGAAACTCAAGTATGCAGTGTTCTGTGGTTTGTTTCTGTTCATCGGGCTTATTCTTTTCAGCTGTGGTGATGAAAGGGAGCAAAATTCTGAAGCATCAAGTGTGAGTGAGCAGTCTTCAGAAGAAGGGAGTGTATCTCATTCTCAAGCAACTTCTGATCACACTGACACTGTCGAAAGTGATGAACCGCATGAGTTTATCACTTTCAAGGTAACAGTCTCTTGCCATGCCTGTTTGTCTGGCATGCTCGTCTATCAATTGATAAACAACGAGTCAATGCTCTTCCTTGGTGAGACTTCCTTTGACACTGCAACCGCTTCTTTTGAAGTGGAGGTTTCTCTGGGGAACATGATTTTGCAAGTGTTTAACAACACCAACCAAAATCTTCACGCCGAGGTGTCTGTTACGATCGGAGAAACCAACATTGAAGTGTCTGTAATCGTCGGAGGAGCACCAGATGCAGACAGCGACGGTGATGGTGTTCCTGATGGAGCAGACAACTGTCCGGATGATGTCAACAAACAGCAAACCGATGATGACGGCGATGGAGTAGGAAATCCTTGTGACGTTTGTCCCAATGACCCCGAGGACGATGAAGATTCTGACAAAATCTGCTCTCCTGAAGATGTATGCCCGAGTGATCCCAACAAAACCACTTCAGGGCAATGTGGCTGTGGAGTCGCTGATACGGACAGTGACAGTGATAGTATTGCAAACTGTCACGATAACTGTTCATTGATTTCCAATCAAGAACAGACAGATAGCGACCAAGATGGCCGCGGAGATGTTTGTGACACCTGCCCACTTGATGATAAAAACGACGTTGACGGTGATGGTGTTTGCGGAGATGCAGACAATTGCCCAGCAAACCATAATCCAGACCAGTTAGACTGTAACTGGAACGGTGTTGGAGACACCTGCGAGATACAGGAAAATGGCTTCATCGGACTCGCTTCGGTGTGTGGCGATATGGACGAAGACGGCGTCTCAAATGAAGAAGATAATTGTCCGGTTGTACCAAACGGAAACCAACTGGACACTGACCAAGATATGATCGGAGATCTCTGTGACAACTGTCCACTCAATGCGAATAACCACCAAGCTGATGACGACGGCGACACAGTAGGCGATGCCTGCGACGACTGCCCAACCGTGGTCGGAACACCTGATCATGATGGTTGTACCTTGTTATGCACTCAAAACAGTGCATGTTCCAGCCGTGAATTCTGTAGATTTTCACTTGGGGTCTGCCAAGGAAATGGAACTTGCACGATTGTATCAGAGGAGTGTCCAACATTGAACGCACCGGTCTGTGGTTGTAATGGTGTCACATACGAGAATGAATGTGAATCATACAAAGCAGAAACTTCGATAAAATCAGTTGGTGCGTGCGGTACAGCTTTGGTTGATACTGACAGTGACGGTGTCCCTGATGGAGAAGATAATTGTCCAAACACTGCCAACACTGGTCAGGCCAATACCGACGGCGATGAAATGGGTGATCTCTGCGACCCGGACATGGACAACGACAGCGTTGAAAACACTCTTGATAACTGTCCAAATGGAGTAAACCCGGACCAGCTCAATGCTGATGGAGATTCCTTTGGCAATATCTGCGATCAATGTCCACAAGACAAAGACAATGATATTGACGAAGACGGCATATGCGGCGATGTGGACAACTGTCCTATTTGTCCGAATCTTGACCAGGCAGATTGCGACCAAGACAAGCAGGGCAATGAATGCGACATTGAAAGCAGTGGATTACAATGCCCTGATGCTGACAGCGATGGCATTTCCGACGACGCTGATAATTGCGTCAATGGCGTTAACAACGACCAAGGAGACGTTGATGATGATGGTGTCGGTGATGTCTGTGACAACTGCAAAGTTGTTCCCAATGCCGGGCAGTTGGATAGCGACGGCGATCGCGTTGGCAATGCCTGCGATGGTACCGCGGACATTGATGGCGATGGAAAGCTCGATGGAGGAGACAACTGTCCAACCGTACGAAACGGCGACTGTAGTCAAGATCCGTTGAACTGTGATTCTAACCAGGACGGTCTGGTTACAAACGCCGAGAATGGGACAGGGTTTCAGGAGAATGGAGACACTGACGCTTTAGGTGATGCTTGCGATAACTGCTGGCATGTACCCAATGCTGATCAACTCGATGATGACTCCGATAGTCTTGGCAACGTTTGTGATCTCGACATTGTAGTTCAGATCGCATGTGCGTCTGGTGATCCTCAATGCGAGATTCTCATGCTCTACGCGAACGAGGATGGAGAGGAACCCATCTCACGACGTGGTATTGGCACGGTCACTTCAGTTTCAGGTGATGAGGAGCTGATCTGTCGATACTTTGGCGTGGTGCTCAATGCCCAGGTTGGCCAGGGGAATATCTTGGGTTTTGAACCAGGAATCTGGTACAGCAATGCAGGATTGCTGGATGATATTCTGGTGATTGTCACGCTCGACAAAGCTGATAACAGCGGCCGTGAACAAGTGACGATTCAAGGCCAGTGTCAAACTGAAACCGATTCGCAGGGCAACAAAAACCTGCTATGCAGTGTGCCTGTCATCGGTTGCCTCGAGCGTGGGTAAAACAACCGCGCGACTTTAACAATAAATAAACAGGGAATGATCTTCCCTGTTTTCCTTTACATGAATCCATTTTTTTGTTATCTTAAAAAATATGGCTGTAATTGAAATAAATCAAGAATCGCAGATTGCTCCAATTGCTCATGGACAAAAACATGTCCAATTTTTACAATCATGGCACTGGAAGACCTTTCAAGAGAGTATTGGACGGCGTACGTTTCTCCTTGGTGTTGAAGAATTTGGGCATATAATTGGATATGCTCTTTTCATACAACACAAACTCCCTCTGAAAAGCTATCTCTACTGTCCTCGCGGTCCATTGTTCATGAAAGACATAACGTACGAAAAACAGGCTACTGCGACGCGTGAAATACTCCATTATCTAAAAAAACGTTCGCAGGAGCTTGGTGTCATTTTTTTACGGATTGAGCCACCAGAGACAATCACGAAAAAAGAAGTTATTGAAGAAATATGGTGGAGTTCAAAATTAATATGGAAACGAGTGCGATTTGTACAACCAAGTGACACGCTCTTATTAAATCTCAATCAAACCACGGATCGACTGGTGGAAAACATGCATCATAAAACACGCTATAATATTAAGCTCGCCAAACGGAAAGGTGTTACGACACGGGTACTGGTTGAAAATGAGTACGAAATTTTCTGGGAGCTCCTTCAACAAACCGCGCGACGTCAACACATCAAAACCCATAACAAAAGCTACTATCAAGTCTTGTCGCGCATTCAAGAACCGCCAGATTGCTTCTCGAAAATTTTCCTCGCTGAATATCAAGGTGTTGCCATGGCCGCGATCATGGTGATGTTTTATCAAAACACCGCAATCTATCTTCATGGTGGCACGAATGAACTGCATCGTAATGTCATGGCGCCACACCTGTTGCAATGGTGTAGCATCCGCGAGGCACAGCGTCTTTCTATGCGATATTATGATTTTTATGGCATTGCTCCGCATGATGCTGACGTGTCCCATCCACTGACTGGTGTTGGCCGTTTCAAACGCGGTTTTGGCGGCATTGAAGTCAATTACGTTGGAACGTATGAACTCGTTTTTCACGCGAAGTGGTATGCATTGTACCAACTTGCTAAGGCAGGGAGACAACGCTGTACCTGACAATTTCACCGTCATTTGCTTTCACGCTTGCGCATAATGAATTATAATAGCAATCATAACGTGATATCTATAAACTCATTCATAATCAAATAAATTGTATGAAAAATGCACTCATCATTTTGATCATTTTACTTGCTGGCCTTGGAGGTTATATTGTCCTGCAGGGACCATCTTCTGATGAAGTCCAGACGAACGGCACTCAAGCGAACAACCCATCCCAATCTCCAACACCAAAAAATGGAACCACGAAATGGAATACGTATCTCAACACAGATGATGTGAATCGTCCTTTTCAAGGGTATGCGTTTGATTATCCCCCTGACTGGGTGATTCATCTGGGTTCATATCTTGGAGAGGAAAAATATCAACCATATGTACCCAATAGCAACTTTGAAAGTATTGAGCTTACTAAAGGATACTATCGGCTCAATTTCTTTCGTACAGAAGGAGGCAGTGGTGCCTGCATCATGAGTGATAGTAACAAGGAACCTGAAGGAATGGATATAGATTTAAGAAAAAGTTCATTTGTTCAAATAGAGACTCCAATTGGAGTACTGCGACGAGTCATACTGAATGATAACCCACAACAACCTCTGGGAATTGTATGCGTAGAGTCTCTTGAAAACTCTTTTGTGTCCGGCGCAGGAGCATTTGGTGGCATCAATTACTATCTACCAGACAAATATGAGAATGCTCTTCTAACGGAGATGGATTCTATCGTCAAAACTCTTCGGCAAATGAAATAACATTTCATGACAAGAAAACAAAATGTGTAGACAGGGAGAGATGGCTGAGCGGTCGAAAGCAGCGGTTTACTAAACCGCCGGATCTTCAACGATCCCGTGGGTTCGAATCCCACTCTCTCCGCCAATTTGTACTTTCAGCAAAATCGTAAGAAACAGCCTCGGCGCGTTGCGCCTCGGCATGGTATTTCCCCGCCAGAATCCAAGCATTTTTGAGGGGGAACGAAAGCGTCCGCTCAGCAATACGGAAGTTCCTGTGCGAAAGCACAGAGTCCCGCAGTGGCGGGACAGAACCAATCTTTTTTCTTTCGCCTACGGCGAAAGGTTGAGCGTATTTTTCTTTGATTGCCCAAAAACTAATTACAAAACAATATGGACAACATAAATTTACAAACCAAAA
>ORJL010707593.1_pt1 | contig 25695 bp, 15 predicted proteins | sample 1779941 | NCBI WGS metagenome assembly ORJL01 (sample SAMEA104232317, study PRJEB22302) | groundwater metagenome | biome: forest; feature: aquifer; material: groundwater | place: USA | collected 2011-08-07 | depth 5.8 m
CTGATGAAACGGAAGATCGTCATCGCCCTGGCGATTTACTCCGTCGTCTTCCTGTTGGCCGGCGTATACGTCATTCGCACCATCCGAACCGCCACTTCGAACCTGGACCGGTTGATCACGCTTCACCAGGTGGAGATCCTGCGGGAGCACTATCTTCTGGAGATCAAGAGAGTCCAGTCGGATCTCACGCTGATCGGCACGGTGCATGCGAGAAGTTTCGATACCGTGGTGACGCACGTCGTCGGCATGGGGAAAATCATCGACACCTGCTTCGATTGCCACCATTCCCCGCGCGGGACGGAGCGGCTGACCGGGCTGAAGAAGCAGACGGAGAAGTACAAGGACGCCTTGAGCAGGGTGTTGACCATCCGGGCGAATGCCTCCAGGCTCTCCGTGGAGGAGGAGGCCGCCTTCCGGATCGGAGAAGAGCTGATCACCCAAGTCCGCGACGTGATCGCCTTCACCACCTCCAGGCTCGGGGAAAGCACGCAGAAGGCGATGAACGAGATCGAGCGCACAAAATATTTCCTGTACGGGCTTGTGGCGCTGGGTCCCCTGGTTTCGGCATTGCTGGGGTTCGTTTTCATCTCGGGGCTGACCCGCCCCGTCAAGGTCCTGGTCGAGTCTACCCGGAAATTGAAGGGCGGAGAACTGGACCACCGGGTTCCGCACCTGAAGGACGAATTCGGCGAACTGGCGACCGCCTTCAACGAAATGGCGGGATCGTTGAAGGAACAGATCCAGAAGATGCGACGGACCGAGCAGATGGTGGTGGTCGGAGAGCTGGCGGCAGGTCTGGCCCACGAGATCAAGAACCCCATGGCCGGGATCAAGGTCGCGATGAGCGTTCTCTCCGAAGAGGCATACATCTCCCCCGAGGACAAGGAGGTCCTTCAGAAAGTGGTCGCAGAGATCACCCAGCTGGAAGGATTGATGAAGAGCTTCCTCAACTTCGCCAAGCCCCAGAAGCCTCGGCTGGAACCGGTCAACGTGAACCAGATGATGAACACGACCCTCACCTTCCACCTGAAGCACCAGGCGATCAGGGCCGGCGGATCCGGGCAGATCGAGATCGTAAAGGAGTTCGGGGAACTGCCTTCGACGCTGGCGGATCCCACCCAGTTGCAGCAGGTCTTCCTGAACCTGTTCCTCAACGCGCTCCACGCGATGCCCGGCGGGGGAGAGCTGGGCGTCCGGACCTGCCTGGAAGAGGACGGAAAGACGATCCGGATCGAGGTTTCCGACACCGGGAGCGGGATCCGCGAAGATCTCATCAGCAAGGTCTTTCAGCCGTTCTTCACGACAAAACCGAAGGGGACCGGGCTGGGCCTTGCGATCTCCCGGCAGATGATCGAGCAGCACGACGGCGCCATCACTGTTGCGAACCGGCCCGGCGGCGGTGTGCAGTTCACCATCCGGCTCCCCGTCAAGGCGGAAGGGGCGGCGGCATGAAGACCAAGGGGAAGGTCTTCCTGCTGGACGACGACGAACTGATCGTCTCCATGCTGGAGCGGGCGCTGCGCGGTGACGGGTACGACGTCCGCGCGGAGAGCGACCCCGAGGGCGTCCTCGACAGGATCCGGGCATTCTCCCCCGACGTCGTGCTGCTGGACATCAAGCTCCCGGGGCGGGACGGGATCGATATCCTCGGGGAGATCGTCGGGCAGGGGGTTCGCACCCAGGTGGTCATGCTGACCTCGGACGACACGGCGGAGACCGCCGTCAAAGCGATGAAGCTCGGCGCCGCCGACTACCTGACGAAGCCGTTCAACCTGGACGAGGTGAAGATCGTCGTCGGGCGGATCACCGAGAGGATGCACCTGAAGCACGAGGTTGAATACCTTCGGAAGATCAGTTCCGACCTGACCGACCAGGAGGTGATCGGGAAAACGGACAAGCTCCACAAGCTGAAGGAGAAGTGCGAGAAGTTCGCCGTCGCGGGCGTCCCGATGGTGCTCATCACGGGCGAGAGCGGCACGGGGAAGGAGATCTTCGCCCGCTGCATCCATCGGCGGATGCACCCGGTCGATTCCGCCGCCTTTGCCCCCTTCGTCGGGATCAACTGCGCCGCCCTGCCGGAGCAGCTCATCGAAAGCGAGCTCTTCGGACACGAGAAGGGGGCGTTCACGGACGCCAAGGCCGAGAAGAAGGGGATCTTCGAGATGGCCCATGGCGGCTCGATCCTCCTCGACGAGATCGGGGAGATGCGCCTGGACTTGCAGGCGAAGCTGTTGCGGGTGCTGGAGGATCGGAAGGTCCGGCGGATCGGCGGACGGCAGGACATCCCCATCGACACGACGGTGTTCGCCACCACGAACCGGAATCTCGAGGAGGCGGTGGAAAAGGGAGAGTTCCGCGTGGACCTGTTTTATCGGCTGAACGGTTTTTCCCTCCATCTTCCGCCGCTGCGGGAGCGCAAAGGCGACATCCCGTTACTTGCCCGCCACTTCCTCAAGGACTACTCGGAGAGGTACAAGAAGAACGAGATGAAGGACTTCTCCCCGGAGGCGGAGGATCTGCTGATCGCCTACCGTTGGCCGGGGAACATCCGGGAACTGCGCAACGTCATCGAGCGAATCGTCGTCCTCGAAAACGACGAGATCGTCCGGCCGGAGCACTTGCCCGCGGAGATCCTGCACCTCAAGGAGAGAGCCGCGGCGAAGCCGTCTCCCGGGCTGACGATTCCCGACACGGGACTGTCCCTGGAAGAGGTGGAGAAGAGCCTGATCGTCCAGGCACTCACGAAGGCGGGTCAGAACAAGACGACGGCGGCGAAGCTCCTGGGGATCACCTACGATTCCCTGCGGTACCAAGTGAAGAAGTTCGGGCTGGAGTGAGCGTTACCCGCTGAGTCTGCTCAATCCTTAGCATGGCATTTGTTGCAGAGGGACCGCTGGTAAGTGGCATAGGCCGTCGCCGGTCGGTCGCCGAACGTTTTCCGGGTTTCCGCGCGCGTGCGTCCCTGGGAGATCCGCGATGGCACCTCGATGTCCTCAACTCCCGGATAATTCCCGTTGAACAGCAGAAACTCGGTTTTCAGGTTCCAGCGCGCCGCATAATCCCACCCCGAGGCGTGGGCGCGGTGGCAGGAAAGACACATCAGGTTCGAGGAGGTTCCTGGCCCCGCTGTTTGTCCGCCCGTGGCCACCGCCGTCCCCTTCAGCAGAGCGTAGTCCGCCGTGCCCATCTCGAAGGGAACCATCGAGGAGTACGACGTGGAGGGGTTTCCGGTCAGGTTCCCGGATGCGACGTACGCATTGTAATTGGCGGCGACGGGCGAGCTGAATTTGATGTCGTTTCCCGCGGGGTGCGCCTTCCCCCCGCCGGCCCCCCCGAGCTGCGCGGGATGGCAGTTGGCGCACCATTCGGACATCCCTTTTCCGTACGCCACCCGCGTGTCGCCGTGGTCTTCCGGCCGATTGTAATTTTCCGGTGACACCGCCGCGGGCGGGTCCGTGGTGAAGGGCGCCCCATCATACAGGGAAGATACGTATCCTTTCCCCCCGAGAAGCCGGTAAACCCCGACGGCCCGGTCGCCCGACGGGTCGGGGCTGGTGGCATACGACCCTGACGCCTGGATGGGGATTCCGGTCGTCCCGATGGAGCCGTCGGCAAGCCGCCGGTACTTCCCGTGCGGGTCGTGGCAGCTGATGCAGGAGAGCCGGGTGGCGGAAAAAGACCCCCCGGGAGACGTGGTCCGTCCGGCGTCCGGGGTGAACCGGTAATCGAGGGCAACGATGTTGTGCCCGTGCCGTTCGCCGGGACTGTTCCCGCCTCCATCTCCGCCACCCGTTCCCCACCGGTAACTCTTTTTCAACCATCCGAAGTCCCCTCCCGGAGAAAGCTGTGCCGGGGGAACCCCCGAAGGCATGTCCTCGTCCGCGGTGGCGACCAAGTAGGAGTTAGGGCGATTCTCCCCGCCTTTAAGGTGGCATTTCAGGCAGGTGGAACCGGGGTCCGAACCGGTAAGCGATGAGGAAGTGCCGTTCCCCGTTCCTCCCTGTCCGGTATCTGTGCCATGCATGGCATGGCACCCGGTGCACTCACCCACTCCGCCGGAGTGGAATGCGGCTGCTGGAATGGCAAACGCCGCTACAAATAGGGCGAAGATTGAAAATCCGTGGAAAAGCCGCCGAGCCGTTGAGGGCCATGCCATGGATCGTCTCCTGCGCGGTAATAACCGCATAGGAGAAAGATCGGCCGAATGGAGGAAAAACTTTAAGCGGGGAGAGGTGGTTCGGCGAGGAATCGCAGCCCGGCAGTGGACAGGTTGTCCCGCGAAACGGTCCAGACGACTTCCGCGATCGCCTCGCCGGGGATCATTTTCCCGAACGGGTCGGGTTCGTCATCGATCCGAACGCGCACACCTTGGCCGGTCCGCAACGGATAATTCGTGGTGAGCCGGATCCCTTCCCGCCCGACGTCCTCGGCTTTTCCCTGCAGACTTCCCAGGTAAAACTGCGCCTCCTCGGGAGACGGCGCGAGAATCGACAGCCGGAGGGGGAAGTTGCACAGGTAGCGCATATGCTTCCGCTGGCATGGATCTTTCCGGAACGCGCTGGACAGGAACCGCGTGACCACGCCGATGTCGAATGGTTTCTCCAGGAACTGCTCCGCTCCCGCCGACAAGGCGGACTCCTTGTTCTGTATCGTGCCATCCCAACTGACAATGACGACCCGGGTGGCCGGCGAGACTTTTCGCAAGGTTTTCAGAAGTTCGATCCCGTTCATGTCCGGCAGGTGGACGTCCAGGAACAGGAGGTCGAACCGTTCCTCCCGCATCGCTGCAAGGCACTCCTGTCCCGTACAGGCGATGCGCGTGTCCAAGCCATGAAAGGTCAATTCCTTCTGGAGCGCCCAGCAGAACAGGCTGTCGTCGTCGGCAATGAGGACGGTCTTCAGGGGCATGATAGGTGCGAAGCAATATATATACCCATTTTTCCAGAAAATTATTGAGGTAAAGAAGGCGGTCCGCAACAACGGTTTGTTGCTTATCGAGAATTACTGTTATTCAGTTCTTTTCTTTCAATTCGGGAAAATCACCCATCCGGACAGGGGAAATCCCCAGACCAGTGAAATCCCCAACCCACCGCCGGGGTTATCCCCGTGCCGCCTGTTCATGCTCGTTCGTAACAACGTATATGTTTGATTTTAAAGGACATAAATTGTTTGCCGTTTTGGCATGTCGCTTGCTCACTAATGGCTTGCGATGAGAGTCCACGGAGCGAAATACCTGGTACTTGCCCTGGCGGCGGCCCTGTTCCTGGTCCCCTGCCCGGCTCAGGCCAGTGCTGGAGTGAAATCGACCTTCCTGTACAGCTTGGCGAATTTCCACGGCAAATTGCCTTACAACGAAGTGCGGGTCCGCGTGGACCGGGCGCGGGATGAAGTTTACGTCGTGGAGAGGGGCATCGTCCGGATCTTCAACGAGAGCGGGATGGAGTCCTTCTGGTTCGGGGATAACCCCGAATTGGAAGCGATCTACGATCTTTCCATCGACGAAGCAGGGGATCTGTTCCTCCTGTCGTTCGACCTGTCCCATCCGGGAGCTCCGAAATATTACCTGATCCGGTGCAACTACCGGGGCGACGCCAAAGAGAAGCTTACGGTGACGGGACTCCCCTCGGAATACTCCGGTTTTTTCCCGAACTACATGTATTACAGGGGCGGCGAATTCCTCTTCTTGAGCAGCAGCAGGATGCAAGTCGTCGTCACGGACAAGAAAGGCGTCTTCCGGAGGGGGTACGACCTCGCGGACATCCTCGAGATCCCCCGGAAGGATCGTCCGGACACCGAGATCTTCGGGTTCAACCTGGACGCCGACGGGAACATGCTCTTCACGGTGCCGGTACTTTTCAAGGCGTACGTGGTCTCTCCTGAAGGGAAGATGCTGAGTTCCTTCGGGAAGGCCGGATCCGCCCCGGGGATGTTCGGGATCGTATGCGGCATCGCCAAGGACGACCGGGGGAACTACCTCGTGGTGGAGCGGCTCCGCAGCGTGGTGATGGTTTTTGATAAGGATTTCCAGTTCCTTAACGAGTTCGGGTATCGGGGGGGGAAGGACGCGAACCTGATCCGGCCGAACGAGTTGGCCATCGGAAATGCCGGAAAGCTCTACGTGACACAGGTGATGAAACGGGGAGTGTCGGTTTTCAACGTGACAACAGATTGACCTGGGGAACGAGGGTCAATCCATCCATGGGAGGGGGTGGTAGGGACACCGGGGCAACCCGACGGGAGAAAACAGGGAACGGATAAGAGCGTGAGCACGGAGAAAGCAGTCAACCCAACGGACTCCTCCGTAAAGGGTAAACCCATCGTGAGGTGGGGGCACAAAGCTCAGGGGTCCTTCCAGGGAATCGGAAGGATGGCCCGGCCGCCGGAGAAAAAGAAGGAGGAGAGATGAAAGTCGCGAGAATCACCCTCTTGGCACTTATGGCCGCTCTGTTGGCGGTCGGAGTGAGCACCCCCTCGTACGCGTTCCACTCGGGCGGCGTCGCCGAGTGCGGCGGCTGTCACAGCATGCACAGCCCGGCCGCCACCGGTTCCTTCCTGCTGGTCGGGTCCGACCAGAGCTCGACCTGCCTCTCCTGCCACGAGCACGCGGGCGACACGGGACCCAGCAGCTACCACATCAGCACCGCCGAGGCGGACATGCCGACCGGCGTCGCCCCCTTGCAGCGGACCCCGGGCGGCGACTTCGGCTGGCTGAAGAAGACCTACAGCTTCCTGCAGAGAGGTTCGCTGGTCACCGATAACGGCGCAGGCTTCGGCCACAACATCATCGCCGCGGACAAGGGCTATGTCGTGGATCCGGTCAACACCACGGCCCCCGGAGGGACGTTCCCGTCCTCGCAGCTCGCGTGCAACTCCTGCCACGACCCGCACGGCCAGTACCGCAGGCTGCAGTCCGGCGCGATCGCCAAAACCGGTGCGCCGATCATGGCGTCCGGCTCTTACAACGGCGCAACGAACGAGCCCACGGCCACGGAGGCGGTCGGCGTATACCGGCTTCTCGCCGGCGCCGGCTACACCAAGGGCGGCGTCACCTTCAACGGTGTTCCCGCGGCGAAGGTCCCTTCCACCTACAACCGGACCGAGGCCTCGACCCAGACCCGTGTCGCCTACGGCGTCGCCATCGCCGGCGGCCAGTCAACATGGGGGGCGTGGTGCTCCACCTGCCACACGGGCATGCACAGCACGGGAAATTTAGTCCACCCGGTGGACGAGGGTCTCGGCAGCACGATCGCGACTTTCTACGGCCAGTATGTCAAGTCCGGCGACCTGACCGGAACGGCCGCCACCTCGTTCTCCTCGCTCAATCCGTTCGCAACGAACTCCAGCAGCTACGCAACGCTTGCCGGGCTTGCCACGAACGGCGCCACCAACGCCGGCCCCGGGTCGACCGATCAGGTCATGTGCCTTTCCTGCCACCGGGCGCATGCCAGCGGCTTCGAGAAAATGCTCCGTTGGGAGCAGGAGTATGAGTTCATCACCAAGGCCGGCGCGTACGGCGGGACCGACACGAACCCGACCGACAACTCCCTGAGCCGTGGCCGTACGAACGCGGAGAAGGTTGCGGCCTACTATGATCGGCCGGCAACGGTTTTCGCCACGTATCAGAGAGTTCTCTGCAACAAGTGCCACGCGAAGGATTGATCGCGGGCCAGCCGCCAGGACCGTTCTGATCCCGGCGAAAGGGTAAATGGAAAAGGGGGCCGGAAATTTCCGGCCCCCTTTTTTTGCCGGATTTGATATACGGGTTAAGGCATTTACGATAACGCAAGAGGACCGCGGAGAAGCCGAAACCGCGGGGAAAGGATTTGCAGGATGGGAGGGCCGTTTCCGGAACCGATCGGTGGCGCAAGGAGGAGGGAAATTTCCGGGGTGTGCCTGGGGGCCCTTCTGTTCGCAATCCTGCTTCTTTCCGCCTGCCAGGCGATGCCCTCCCTGGTGAAGCCCCGGCTGGAGGAGAACGGGCAGGTATACGTGTACCTTCAGTCCATCAACCAGGAAGCGGACCGCCTGACGTTTCACCTGGAAGCGATGTTCGCCGTGAGAGGGGACGGCAGCACGGTGCCCGTACCCCTTCGCGTCAACGAGATCCGGGGAAAGGAATTGACGAGAGACGTTCTTCTCGCCTCCGGAGAGGTCCCGCCAGGACAATATCTTGGATTTTCGTTTCATGTGAAAAGCGCCACCCTGCGTGGCGAGGAAGGGGTTGCGTCGCTTACGCTTGCCGATGAGAAACCGATGGCGTCCCTTCCTTTCTTCATTGCGAGGAAGAGGGCGCAGGTCGTCTCGCTAAGATTCCGCTACCGGGAATCGCTGTCCGGGGGGATCCGGTTCGCGCCGTCTTTTGCCGCGGAGCTGCCGGGAATACTCGCCACCGGCCTGATCGGGCTGGTGACCAGCAGGGGGGGGAACACGGTCACCGTGTTCGACAAGGCCACCGGTAAAGTCGCCGCCGTCGTCCCCACGGGGACATCCCCTGCGGGGATGGCGCTGAACCCGTCGTTGCGCCGGGTGTACGTGGCGATCTCCGGGGAAGACGCCGTGGAAGCGATCGACCTTCTCAGTACGGACGTGATCAACCGGGGGGCGCTCGCCATCGGAGATCGTCCGGAGGAGTTGATTCTCACCCCCGACAGGAAGATGTTGCTCTCGGCCAACGCCGGCTCGAACACGGTGAGCGTCATCGATGCCGCCTCACTGGTCGAAAAACGGAGAATCCAGGTCGGCAACGGCCCGCAATCCATCCTGGTGGATCGCGCCGGTCGCAGGGCGTACGTGTTCAACACGCTCTCCAACACCTTTTCGGCCCTCGATCTCGGGTCGTTGGAAGTGATCGCCACCGTCACGACCGAATCCGGCCCCGTGCGCGGGGAGTTCAACCGGGCGGGGAACCGGCTTTATGTCCTTCACAGGTACTCGCCGTATCTGAGCGTGTTCGATCCGGCGACCCTTTCCATCGTGCGCAGGGTGTACGTGGGAACCGGCGGCGCCGCATTGAAGGTGGACCCCCGGACCGATCTGGTCTACCTGGCAAAGCGTGGAACGGGGGAGATCGCGATCTACGACCCGTTCTCCTTCCTTCCCATCGACGCCTACCGGACCGGAGTGGACGCGGCCTATCTGACGATCGACGGGGAGGGGAACAACCTCTGCGCCGTATTTCCCGGAACGAACGGTGTGCGGATGATCCGTCTCGTAGGAAAAGCGACCGCAACGGAGGTCGAGGTGGCGGAGGATCCTTACTGGGTGGCGCTGATGGGGGAAAGGTAGCGCCCGGTCATGCAAAGAAAAAAGGATTCCGTGGCGCGCCTCGCCGCCCGTGCGTTGTTGGCTCTCTCGGCCCTGTTGGCGGTTTCCGGGGGGCTCGCATCGGAGGTCCGGTCGGAGGGTCTTTCCGGTTACCTGGAGTACGACTATTCCCGGAACGACACGGAGGTCGTTGACCCCAACGGCCAGTCGAGCCGCACGAAGGCCGATTCCTTCCTGCAGTTGTATAATCTTTCGCTGGACAGGAAATTGTACCCGAACCTGAACCTCCTCGCGTCCGGGGTATTCGAAAGAAGGGATGTCTCCTTCGAAAGCGGAGGCGTGGAAAGCAATTCGACCACCACGACGCTGCGCCCCTACATCAACCTGAACCTCCGAACCCCGCTTTATTATGCGGACACCGCGTATAGCAGGAACGAAGAGAAGGTGAAGAGTTCCGGATTCTCCCCGGCCACCACGGTGCGGGAGCTGGTCATCTCCACGCTTTACTGGAAACCCGACCGGTTCCCGGATCTCCGGCTTCAGTATTCCCGGGATCATCTGTTCGACAAGGAACGGTTGACGGTGGACACCGTAACCGACACGTACCAGGCGACCTCGAACTACCGCCCGGCGGAGCCCCTCACGCTGTTCTACCAAGGGACCTACCGGAAAAACGACGTTCGCCTGTCGGAAACCACCTCCAAGGAAACGTTCCAAAAGGGGCGGGGGAACTACTCCAACAACTGGTGGAGGCGTCGGATTTCTTTCGGGTTCGATTACAACATCACCAATCAGCAGATCGAGACCACCACGTCCGGCTCCGGGGAGGTCGGCTTGCGGGTCTTCCCGTTCGCCGGGCTGTCGGCATCGAGCGACACCCCGGAAAACGTCGCTCTTGCGTCGAATCCGGCCCTGATCGACGGAGACTTCGCGGCAGGCGCCGGAATCAATCTGGGGTCGTCCGGCGCGGACTCCCGGCCGAGGAACATCGGGCTGGATTTCATCCTCGCCACGGAAATCAACACCCTGCTCGTGTGGGTCGACCGCGATGTCGCGCAGGTCGCCGACGCCTTTTCCTGGCGGATCTACACGAGCGACGACAACCAGAACTGGATCCTTCGCCAGACCGTGTTCCCCGCGGTCTATAGCTCCACGTTCAACCGTTTCGAGATCCGGTTCGCGAACGTCAACGCCCGGTACGTCAAGGTCGCGACCTCCCCGTTGACTCCGGCGGTTCCTTTCGCCGCCGCGTTCCCCACCATCCAGGTCACCGAAATCCAGTCGGAGATCCGCCGGCCCGCTTCCGAACTGGCCGGGAAAATCACCTCGACCTTCCAGAACGGCACCGCGGATTTCCGTGCGGTACTTCTCGAGTCCGTCAACCTGACCTACGAGTTTACCTACGTTTTCGCGAAAAAAGGCCCGGAGGATTTGATATACACGGCATCCAACGGGATTTCCGCCTACCGGCAATTCAGCAAGGTGTTTTCCGGGAGAGCGCGGGTTGCATACGAGAACGGAGAGGAGCGGGCAGGCTTTCGCGGGGCGTTGGTCTACACCGCATCGCTGACCGCCGTTCCGGTCCAGACCCTGTTCCATTCTCTCACCTTCAGCGGAAAAGAGGAGACCGTAGCCGGGAAAAAGAGCTCCAACGCTTCGATATTATTGTATAATATCGCTAAGCTGTATGAAGGGATCGACGGAAACCTCAGCGCCGGTTTCGGTACCCAGGAAGAAGACATGGGAAAGAAGACCAGAAGTACCCAAGTGAACGCAGGGGCAACGTTTATCCCGAACCGGAAGGTGAATTTGACCCTCCTGTACAACGGGACCGACACGGTAACCTCGGAAGAGGGGCTGCAAGGCGATACCAGAAATTATACGCGCGCCGGGGAAGCCGACCTTTCGATCACCCCGGTGCAGACGATCTACCTGTTTGGTTCCTACCGGATCGAGAATTCCACGGCATTTCCTAACCGGAACATCCTGAATTACTCTTTAAACTGGTCTCCCTTTCCGGACGGGACGCTGCACCTGACGTTCTTCTACAACGAGACGATCCGCTCGGATGAAACGAAGGAACGGTCCATCGTTCCCGGTCTGCGGTGGTACTTCACGCGGAGTTCGTACCTGAACCTTTCCTACCAGAACATCAAATCGGAAACGCCCGCGCTTGCGACCACTTCGAACGTGTACAGCGGGACGGTGCGGGTTTCCTTCTGAAGGGGGAGAAAGGCGGGTGGCAAAGTGATCGGAGGAGCCGAAGTATGAGGGGTAACATGTTACCGCATCTCGGGATGGCGATCCTTCTCGTCCTGGTTTCCGTCGGGTGCGCCGCCACCTCTTCCAAGGTCGTTTACCGGGATCCGAACATGGACTTCGGCGCGCTGCAGGCCGTGGCCGTGATGCCGTTCAACAACCTGACGCGGGAGAACGTCGCCGGCGAAAGGGTCCGGGACGTCTTCATGACGATGCTGCAGGCGACCGGAGGAGTCTACGTGATCCCCCCCGGCGAGGTGGTCAGGGGGATCGCTCGGCTCAGCCTGGAACGACCGGCATCCCCCACGCCGGAAGAAGTGACCAAGTTCGCCAAGATCGTGAGTGCGGACGCCATTTTCACCGGCACTGTCAGAGAGTACGGGGAGGTCCGGTCCGGTGCTTCCTCTTCGAATGTCGTCTCCGTGAGCCTTCAGATGATGGAGGCGCAGACGGGGAGGGTGGTGTGGAGCGCCTCAACCACACAGGGAGGGGTCACGATGGCGGACCGCATGTTCGGCGGCGGTGGGGAGCCGATGAACTCGACGACGCAGAAGGCGGTCGATGATCTTCTCGATAAACTTTTCGGAAAATAGGAATTTCCTGGCATATTGCCTGTTTGCAGCACTCCTCTCGGGGTGTGCCGTTGCGCCGTCAACCGGGCCGAGGGGCGAGCGAGTTCCGCTCCCTTTAAAGGTCGCGTCCTTCGGTCCCGACAAGCGATCTCCTCAAACAGCGGAAATGGCGACGGTGCGGTGGAATGTGAAGGCGCAAGGGGGCGTTGGGGAGCGCACCTATTCCTTCCGACTGACGGACGGGAATGAAGAGAAGGTTGCGCAGGAAGGCACTTCGCCGACGTGGGCCTGGTCACCGCCGTCCCCAGGCGCTTACCGGGTGGGGGTCATCGTCAGGGATGCGTCCGGGAAAACGGCGGAGAGCGGCTGGTCCCCTGAATACACGGTGGCGCCGATGCTCGAGGTGTTGCCTGTGGCCCCCGACAAAGGATCCCCGCAGGCGTCGGAGACGGCGACGGTGCGATGGAAGGCGGGGGCGCAAGGCGGCGTGGGAAAACGGACGTACGCATTCCGGATCACGGACGGGAAAGGAGAATCGATTGCGCAGGAGGGTCCTTCCGACGTGTGGGCCTGGTCCCCGGTGGCGCCCGGGTCCTATCGTGTAAAGGTCGTGGTCCGGGATGCGATCGGGAACGAGGTCGAGAACGGCTGGTCGCCGGAATACACGGTGGTACCCAAGCTTACGATATCTTCGTTTCGCCCCGACAAAGGACCCCCGCAGGCGGCGGAGATGGCGACCGTGCAATGGAAGGTCGAGGCGCAGGGAGGCGTTGGGGAGCGCGCCTTCACGTTTCGCATCTCGGAAGGGGCAAAGGAGAGCATTGCGCAGGAGGGTCCTTCCGATCTATGGGCCTGGTCCCCGACGACGCCTGGAACGTACCGTGTGAAGGCGATGGTTCGGGATTCCCTGGGGAACGCCGCCGAGAGCGCCTGGTCGCCTGAATACGCGGTGGTACCGAAGCTTACGATATCTTCGTTTCGCCCCGACAAAGGATCCCCGCAGGCGGCGGAGATGACGACGATCCGGTGGAAGGTCGCCGCGAATGGGGGAATCGGGAGTTATCGGTATGAATTCCGGACGACGGACGATCAGATGGAGAAACCGGAGCAGGAAGGCGCCTTGCCGACATGGGACTGGTCCCCCAAAGCGCCCGGAACGTACCGGATGAAGGTGTCGGTCAGGGACGCGATCGGGAACGCGGTGGACAGCGGGTGGTCTTCCTCTTACACGGTGGTCCCGACGCTGGTGGCGTCGCTTCTTTCCCCGGACCCCGTTTCCCCCCAGGTGGCGGGGATGGCGAAGGTCCGGTGGAAGGTGAACGCGACGGGCGGGGTGGGGGAACGCACGATCGAATTCCGAACCACCGATGGGAACGAGGAGAAGCGGGAACAGGGGGGGACGTCGCCGATTTGGGACTGGTCGCCGCGCGCCCCGGGATCGTACAAGGTGAAAGCGGTGGTTCGGGACGCGGCCGGAAATGCGATGGACAGCGGTTGGTCCCCTGAGTACCTCGTGGTCCCGAAATTGAGGATTGCGTCTTTTTCCCCGGAGGTCCCTCCTCCGCAGGTGGCGGGGGTTTCCACGGTGCGCTGGAATGTGCACGCCTCGGGAGGCGTCGAGGAGCGCGAATATTCGTTCTGGATTTCCGACGCCGACGGCGAGCGCGCCGAGCAGAAAGGGCTTTCTCCGTCGTGGGACTGGTCTCCCAAGGATCCGGGGATCTACCGGGTGAAAGGGATCGTGCGCGACGCGATCGGGAACACGGTGGACAGCGGATGGTCCCCGGAATATCGGATCGAATTGACCGCGGGATTGAAATCCCTGATCGCCGTGATGCCTCTTGAGAACCTCACCGGGATGCCGGTTGCGATCCGGGAGGTGGGGAAATCGCTGGTGCAAGATCTGAAGCGGAAAGGGCTGAACCTCCTGGAGGAAGATGTCCTGGAGAAATTCATGGAAAGGCACCGGATCCGGTATACCGGCGGCCTGAACCGGGAACTGGGGGAAGCGTTGCGGGTGGAAACGGGGACGAACGCCGTCCTGTTTCCAAGTCTCGAACTTTTGAATGATGCGGTCCCTCCGAAAAGCGCCGTGTTCGCGAGATTGATCTCCACCCACAGGACCGGGCCCGTTCTGTGGATGGACGGCGCAGGGATGTCCGGCAACGACGCGCCGGGATTTCTGCTCCTGGGTCTGATCAACGATTCCGCCGCGTTGTGGGACAAGACGAAAGGGAAGGTGGTGGAATCGTTGATGGGGTACCTCTCCGGGAAAGACGGGCAGGGACCGCGAGTGGCGGAGAAGAGATTCCTGCCGAAGAGTTTCCACGGCATACCTCCCAAGGTTCCGGCGGGCAGGGAAACGCTTTCCATCGCCGTGCTGCCGTTCCGGAACGACAGCACGCGCAGAAACGCCGGGGAAATCATGGCCCTCCATTTCATCGGCGTACTCTCCGGAACGAAAAAGATCGATGTGGTGGAACCCGGGGAGGTACGGCAGGTTCTCTTGCGGTCAAGGACGATCATGGAGGGGGGGCTCTCCCTCCCCCAGGCCGACATCCTGCGCGCCGCCCTGAACGTGGACCTGGTTCTGACCGGCATCGTGACGGAATACAAGGACAACGGCGGCTTCGGGAAGCCCAAGGTGGAGTTCTCCGCCAGGGTTTTCGACATGAGAACCCGGCAGATCGTTTGGTCCTCTTACAGTTATAACGAAGGAGACGACGGTGTATTCTTTTTCGATCTCGGAGCGGTCAATACTGCGCATGGAATGGCGTCGGGGATGGTACGTTCCACGGTCGGGAAGATGGAGGCGGCCTTTCATCGGAGGGAGGGGGCGCCCCCAACGGCCGGCGCTCCTCCTCCGGCGAAATAAAGGGATTGATGGGAAAATACCCGCTGTATACTGTATAATCATGCCGAGAACGGTTCTCCTTCCCCTCGAGGGGTTCCTTTAAAATCCTATCGGGTACGGTGCAAGAAAGGATTGGAATGAGGCGATTATCCATGCCGGTCGTCGTGTCGGTCGCGGTATTCTCTCTGTTCGCCCCGAGTGGACATGCGTTTCCGGTCCGCGCGGATCTGCCCCTGGTAAACGGAAAACAGGCGCTTGCCAGCATCAACGGGGAACCTCTCATGCTGGAGGAATTCGAACGCGTTCTGGGGGAGATTCACGGCGGGATGGCGGACAATATCCCGAGATCGATCCCCCACCCCTCCCAGTTGCTGGATCGGCTGATCAACGCAAAACTGGTTCTCCAGGAGGCGCGCAACATCGGCCTCGACGAATTGCCCGAAGTCCGAAGCGCGGTGAAGGTCTTCGAAGAGGACACCCTCCGGGGGATGCTCTACGGCTACCATGTGCGGAACATCCTGAAGCCTGATCCGAAAGAGGTGGAAAAACGGTACCGGGCGGCGGTGAAGGAAGTGAAAGTGGTCTCCGTTCTCTTCGACAAGGAGGAGGGCGCGAAACGGCTGGAGACGGAGATCAAGGGTGGAGGAAAATTCGAAGTCCTGGCGAAAGAAAGGGTCGACGCCGGAGAGGCGAAGGGGAGCGTGGAAGGGCAGTACCTGAAATTCGGTTCCTTGAGCCCCGAGGTCGCCAAGGCCTTATCCCTGATGAAGAAAGGGCAGGTAAGCCCGTTGATCCGCATCGGGGAACAGTACTCCCTGCTGAAGCTGGAAGCCATCCGGTATCCGAAGGACAAGGCCGCCCGGGCGGAGGCTGAAAAAGAGGCGTTGCAGGCGAAAAGGACCGCATCTCTGAAAGCATATACGGATGCCCTGCGGAAGAAGCACGTCAAGGTCGACCGGAAGCTTTTCGACACGATCGACTACGAAGCGGCGGAGCCGGGGTTCGATAAACTCCGCGAGGATCGACGCGTCCTCGCGACGGTGAAAGGGGAAAAGCCGGTGACGGTCGGCGACATGACGTCGGCCCTCGAGAAGAAGTTCTTCCACGGCGCGGAACAGGCTACCGGGAAGAAGAAGCTCAACCGGAGGAAGGACCAGGTGCTCGATGAGATCCTGAGCAGGCGGGTCGCCATCAAGGAAGCGAAACTGCAGAAACTCGACCGCACGGAATATTTCGAGGGAAAGACGAAGGGAAACAGCAACGGCCTCCTGTTCGGGGTGTTCGTGCAGAAAGTGATCGCCCCGGACGTGAAGGTGGGCGAAGAAGAATTGAAGTCTTATTATCAGGCCCACATCGGAGAGTACACGTTCCCGGAAATGGCGCGGATCGAAAGCCTGGCCTTTTCCGACCGGAAAAACGCGGAGGATGCGATTGTGAAGTTGCGCACGGGGGCGGATTTCCAGTGGCTTCGGGAGAACGCGGATGGCCAGGCGGACCCGGCCGGAGGGAAAAACCTGCTGGAGTTCCGGGGGCAACTGCTGGACGTCACGACCCTTTCCGACGGCGTGGCGAAAGCCGTTTCCGGAACGGAGGCCGGCGATTATTGTCTGTACGCCGACCCCGGCAACGCTTATTACGTTCTGGCCCTTCGCGAACGGATCCCGTCCCGTCCCATCCCCCTGGAATCGGTGAGAGGGGAGATGGAAAAGAAGGTGTTTTCCGAAAAGCTCGAGCGCGTATTGCGGGACTGGGAGGAGAAACTGCGGAAAGCATCCGACGTTGAAATATACGCTACGGGCGAGAAGCTGGACCGCATCGTCAGCCCCGCCGCCAGGTGACGTTCACCACCCGATCGGGAGACCGTATGCCGACCATTCCCTTGAAACGCACTTTCGTGTTCCTTGGCGTGATCCTCGTTCTTGCGGGAGCGGCCTTCCTCGCTTCCCGGGAGTCCTCCTGGGCGCAGCAAAGGAAGTTCGAGAGGAAAGGGTGCCTCGACTGCCACAAGAAATTTTCGGAGAAATATCTCTCCCTCAAGTCCCTGCATCCCGGGATGAAGGAAGACAAGTGCGAAAATTGCCATCTTCGGCACGGGATCGTCCCGAAGCTCTTGTTGAAAAAAGACGGGAACGAACTGTGCTACTCCTGCCATGCCAAGGAGAAGATCGGGCTGAACCAGCCCAAAGTCCACACGGTCCTGAAAACGGGGAAGTGCACTTCGTGCCACAACCCGCACGGTTCCCAGGGAAGCCGCCTGCTGAAGGCGGAAGGACCGGAGGCGTGCTACTCGTGCCACAAGAAAGAGGCGTACCAGGGGAAGGTGGTCCATGCCGTCCTTCGGAAGGACGGATGCCGGGTATGCCACAATCCGCACAGTTCCACCGAGGCCGACCTGCTCGTCAAGGCGAAAACGCCCCTGTGCCTTTCCTGCCACGATCCCGGTAAGGGATCCTTCAGGAAAACGCATGGGAACTACCCCGTGGAATCGAAATCGTGCACGGGGTGCCATGACCCGCACTCCTCCTCCCGGAAGATGCTCCTGAAGGCGAGCGCGCACGATCCCGTGGTGGAAAAAAGCTGCGACGCATGCCACCCGCCGCCCGACTCCAAGACGCCCTTCGCTGCGTCGGAGCAAGGCGGGAAACTCTGCTACCAGTGCCACGACGAAGCAAAGCTGAAGGCGGGAGGGACGGTTCTCCACAACCCGTTCGGCGGCGGGGAGTGCCTCTCCTGCCACGATCCGCATGCATCGGCGAACCCGAATCTCCTTGCAAGGAAGGGAAACGGACTCTGCGTTGAATGCCACGGGGAGCAGGAAAAGCCGGTGGCGAACGGGCACGCGGCGGTGGCGAAGGGAAAAGGGTGCCTTTCCTGCCACAAGCCGCATGCCGCCGTGAACAAGGGGCTCCTGGTCGCGAAAGACGCGGAACTCTGCTACTCCTGCCACGCGAAGGTGAAGGCGAACCTGAAATCGAAAACGCAGCATGAACCGTTTTCCAGGGGGGCATGCTCCTCCTGCCACAACCCCCACGGCTCCGATCTCCCTCGGATCCTCAGGGATCGGGAAGACAAGGTCTGCTATGGGTGCCACGCGGATGCGGCGTCGGGTTTCGTCAAGAAAACCGTCCACGGACCGGTCCTCAAGGGGAATTGCGGCGCATGCCACGCGGCGCACGGTTCGGACGAAGGGAAGCTTCTGAAGAAAACGGGCGCGTCTCTTTGCGCCGATTGCCACAAGGACCTGATGAAGGAAGTGACCGGCGGCGTCCGCCACGACCCGTTCAATGGGGGCGAGTGTCTGACATGCCACAGCGCGCACGCGTCCGATTTCGGCAGGATGCTCGTCGCGAAGCAGGACAAGGTCTGCTTCGAGTGCCATTCCGAACTGAAAGACGGGTTGAAAGGCGGAAAGAGCCGGCATGCGCCGGTTTCGGGGGGGGAGTGCACGAAGTGCCACAACCCTCACCAGGCAAAGTTGAGCAAACTTCTGCTGGCGCAGGGACCGGACCTCTGCCTCACCTGCCACAAGGTTCTCAAGGAGAAGATGCAGAAGGAGAAGGCGCACTCGCCCGCGGGGCGCGATTGCCTGCGGTGCCACGGTCCGCATTTCACGGGGCAGGGGAATCTCCTGCTCAAACCCGTGCAGTCGCTTTGCTCCGAATGCCACAACGTGAAGGAGGCATCCTTCGGCAAGGCGCACTTCAATATCGACCCGGCGGCGATGAACTGCATCAACTGCCACACGCCCCACGCCTCGAAGGATCCGAAATTCTTCAAGGAAAAGGTGCACGCGCCGTTTGCCGCGCGGTCTTGCGAGGATTGCCACCTACCAGCCCAGCGATGACAGGGGATAAAACATGACGCTTCGAACCAAGATCGCCTTGGTCCTCCTCGCGATCGTTTCCACGGTGGCGGTTTCCCTCTCTCACGCCCAAGACAAGTTCCGCCTGAAACCTGGAGCGAAGGGGAAGGTCTGCCTCACCTGCCACGAGTCTTTCAGGGAGAAGCTGAAGTTGCCGTTCGTCCACACGCCTGTGAAGGCGGGGGACTGCTCCGACTGCCACAACCCGCACACTTCCTCTTACGGGAAGCTCCTCGCGGAGAATGTGAACCGGATCTGCTTCTCGTGCCACGACGGGATCGTGCCGGTCAAGGCAAGGAGCGCCCACAAAGTGGTCGCCGAAGGGAACTGCGTGAAGTGCCACGACCCCCACGCCGCGAAAAACAGGAACAACCTGCTGGCCGCCGGGAACGAACTCTGTTTCGGCTGCCACCAGCGCATCGCCAAGCAGATCGAAGGGAACAGGTTCCGGCACAACCCCGTGGAGAAAGGGTGCCTGAACTGCCACACGCCGCACGGTTCGGCGAACACCCTGTCGCTCCTGAAAACCGATGTTCCGGGAATCTGTCTGACCTGCCACAAGCCGGACGTCCCCGCGTTCGGGAAGGCGCACATGGGATATCCCGTGGCGAAGTCGAACTGCATCTCGTGCCACGACCCCCACGGGTCGGGAAACCGCGGCATTCTCTGGGGGAAACCGCATCCGCCCGTCGCGAACAAGATGTGCAACCAGTGCCATATGGATCCGTCGTCCCCGGACGCGCTGAAGACGCGCAAGGCGGGGGCCGATCTTTGCCGCGGCTGCCACAATACGAAGATGAATGAAATCCTCGGCAGGAAGCGCATCCATTGGCCCGTGGCGGACAGGACCGGATGCCTGAACTGCCATCGCCCGCACGCCTCCCGGGAGAACGCCCTGTTGAAGGAGTCGCCGCTTCCACTCTGCGGGAAGTGCCACAAGGACACCATCGAGCGGCTGGATAAAGCCGCGGTGAAGCACAAACCGGCCCGGGAGGGGAACTGCACGAAGTGCCACATGCCGCACTCCTCGAACAACGTCTTCCTGCTCGATAATACGAGCCCGATCAACCTGTGCGGCACCTGCCACGACTGGCAGAAGCATTCCACCCATCCGATCGGCGAAAAGGTGACCGACAAGCGGAACCGTAACCTGACCATGGACTGCAGCAGCTGCCACGCGCCGCACGGGTCCGACCAGAAGCGGTTCACCTGGTACGACGTCAAGATGGACCTTTGCGTGCAATGCCACGAACAATACAAGAGGTGACCCGATGCGCCGCGCCCTGAGATATGTCGTCCTCGCTTCGATGAGCCTTGCGGCCGCCGGCGGCTCCTATGCCGCCGAGGCGGTCAAGTTCAAGCAGATGGCCCCGATCTACGTGGACGGGAAGGGGGCGGCGATCCGGCAGCCGGAAGGCGTCGCCTGCCGGGGAAACGCCTTGGTGGTGGCCGACACGGGGAACGGCAGATTGCTTCGCTATACCATCACGGGGGATGCCTGGGCCCCCGGGGGAGAGATCGTCCTCCTCCAGTTGCCGTCCCCGATCCGCGTGGACGTCAATTCGAAGGGGGAGATCTTCGCGCTGGACGGGGCCTCCCGCAAGATCGTGCGGATCGCGCCGTCCGGCGACTTCCTGGGGTACGTGGCTCCCGCGGGGGATGTGGAGGGCGCCGTCGTTCCGCGCAGTCTGCGTCTCGACGGGCAGGATAACCTGTACCTGCTCGACGTCTTCTCCGCCCGGGTTCTCGTTCTCGACCCGTCCGGCAAGTTCCAGCGGGAGATCCCCTTCCCGAAGGGGTACGGTTTCTTCTCGGACCTCGCGGTGGATGCCGGCGGAAACGTCTACCTGCTGGACAGCGTAGGGAAAAGGGTCTACAAGGCGGTAAAAAACGCGTCGGAAGTCGTTCCGCTGACGGGCAGCCTGGAGGAGGAAGCGTACTTCCCCGCTTCCATCGTCATCGACAGGCAGGGAGTGATCTTCCTGGTGGACCAGAACGGCAGCGGGGTCGTCCTTCTCGGGCCGGACGGCTCCTTCCGCGGGCGGCGCTTGAGCATGGGATGGAAGGATGGGTTCCTGAGATACCCGGCGCAGATGTGCGTCACGGAAAACGGCACCGCGTTCATCGCGGATCGGGGGAACAACCGGATCGACGGCTTCCTGATCACGGAATGACCGCGTAAGCGCGCCTCCCGTGATCCCGTTCCTGTATCTGCTGTTCTTCCTGTCCGGCGCCGCCGCGCTGGCCTACCAGGTGGTGTGGGTGCGCTCCCTGCAACTCGTCTTCGGCGGCTCCCATTTTGCGGTAACGGCCGTCCTCTCCGTCTTCATGGCGGGCCTGGCGCTGGGAAGCCATCTCCTCGGGAAACGTGTCGACGCACTTCGACGGCCGCTGCGTGTATACGGCATCCTCGAGCTCGGGATCGGGGTATTCGCCGTTCTCTTTCTTCTCCTGACGGAATTCTATCCGTATCTTTACCTTCCCCTGGCCCGTGTGGCGGAAGAAAACACCCTGTACCTTTCCTTTCTCCGCGTCATGTTCGCAATGATCGCGATGATCGTCCCCACCACGCTGATGGGGGGGACCCTGCCCGTATTGACGAAGTTCGCTTCGGAGCATTCCCGGCAGGGCCGGGAGCACGTTTCCTTCCTGTACGGGTTCAATACCCTTGGAGCGGTCGCCGGCACCTTGCTGGCCGGATTCGTCCTGCTGCCGAAGTTCGGAGTCAGTAACACATCCGCCATTGCGATCGCAACGAACGTCTTCATCGGACTCGCATCCGTCGTCTTGGCGCAAAGACGGATTTTTCCGGAGGTCGAAAGGACGGAATCGTCCGCCGATCATCGGTTCGGAGCGAAGGAAAGCGACCTGGAGAACCGCGCCCGGGTGTCCGCGCGTCCATCCGTTTCCGTCGAACCGGTCCTCTGGGGGATCGGAATCAGCGGATTCTGCGCCTTGGGATACGAGGTCCTCTGGACGCGAGTCCTTGCGATGGTCGTCGGCGCCAGCGTGTACAGTTTCACCGTCATGCTGGTCTCCTTTCTCACGGGAATCGCGCTCGGGAGCAAGGCGTTCGGCTTTTTCATCAAGGGGTACCCGGGAGCGTGCAGGACTCCGGGAAGGGCGGTTCTTCTTTTCGGGTCCGTGCAGGTGCTCATCGGCCTCACCGCCCTGGTCGTTACATACTACATCCGGGACCTGCCTTCCCACGCCATCCGGATCCAGAACTACCTTTTGGGAACCGCCATCGGCAAGTTCGAGTTCCGTCAGGGGGCCAACTTCGCTGTCGCCTTCTCCCACATGTTCGTGCCGGCATTCTTCATGGGGGTGGCGTTTCCGATGGCCGGCAAGATCCGGGCCGATGGCGGGAAGTCCCCCGGAGATGCCATCGGGGAAGTGTTGACGTATAACACGATCGGCGCGATCCTCGGGTCCGCCCTCAGCGGATTCTTTCTGGTATACCTGTTCGGCATCGAGCGGTCGCTGCAATTTCTCGCCCTGATCAATGTGGGGGGAGGGGTCCTGATCGCCTGCAGCGCATGGAAGCGTCCGGTGGCGACGTGGGGGACCGCAGTGGCCACGGCCGCCGTCATTGCGGCGTTGGCGCTCCATCCGGGTCTTTGGAAGATGTGGGACCTGAAATATTTCGCCATCTACCGCAACAACACACGGGGGGCATTCAACACGGACTTCAACATGAAGGACGCGATGGAGAACTCCGACGTCCTTTATTACGCCGAAGGCGTTCAGGCGACGGTGAGCGCGATCAAGGTGAAGGGCGGCTCCCAGGCGTTCATCACCAACGGGCGGATCGAGGCGTCGAACCAGAAGGAAGATATCCAGTGCCAATACACCCTGGGCCACCTTCCCATGCTTCTGAACAAACACCCGAGGAAGGTGTTCGTGCTGGGTACGGGAAGCGGGATGACCGTCGGGGCGACATCCGTCCACCCAGGCGTGGAAGAGATCGTCCTTGCGGAGATCGAGCCGAAGGTCCTGGGGGTTGCAAGGACGTTTTCAAGGTACAACCACGATGTGCTCGACAATCCGAAGTTGCGGATCGTCTTCAACGACGGGCGAAATTACCTGATGACCACGAAAAAGAAATTCGACGTCATCACGGCGGACCCGATCCATCCCTGGTTCAGCGGCGCGGGCTATCTCTATGCCGCGGAGTATTTCCGGCTGGCCGCGGAGCACCTCGCTCCCGGCGGAATCGCCTGCCAGTGGCTCCCGATCTACGAATTGAGCGTGGACGACCTGAAATGCGTCGTAAAAACGTTTTCGGAGAGTTTCCGGTACACCATGCTCTGGCTGACCCGCAACGATGCGGTACTGGTGGGGAGCAACGATCCGATCGTCATCGACGAGCAGGATCTGGGCCGGCGCATCGCCGCACGGGGGGTCCTCGATGACCTGAAGAGCGTCGATATGGGCTCGGCGGAAGACTTCCTCACCTATTTCGTCATGGGAACGCGGGGGATGAATGCGTTCGGATCGGGGGGCGTGATCAATACGGACGACAACCTGTACCTGGAATTTTCCGCCCCGATGTCCATGGATGTCCCCACCCAGGGGAGGAACGCGCTCGCCATGTACCGGCACCGGGAATCCCTTCTGCCGTACCTGCTTCCAGCAGGCGGGACCGCGGCCAGGAAAGCCCAGATCGAACGGGCCGAACGGAATTTCCGGGCAGGCGAAACGTACGCCATGGCGCATGTCCTTTTCCTGGACGGTGGTTACGGAACTCCCGTATTCGCAAAGGTCATGGGAGAACTGGAACGCATCCATCCGGGATATGCCCCTTTGAATTTTCTGAAAGGCGAGGTTCGGGATGAAGCGGCGGCGACCCCGACGCTGATCCGTTCGGAAAATTTCTCCATGCTGGATGATGCCGGCCGCCGGGTAACCGTGGAAATCTCCGCCGTGAAGGTGCGCATCGGGGAGGAGCGGGCCGCGGTGGTATTCGTGGATAACCGGAACCGGAAGATTTTCGGACAGAAGTATATCGATGCAAAAAAAAACGCGTTGGAAGCCAGCGTGTCACGATACGCGGAGGAGGTCCTGGCCGACCTCAAGGTCTGCTACCAGCGGGAAGCAACTTTGGCGGAGCGGAAAGGACGGTCGCTCCCTCCCGCGGATACCACCCTTCGAAAGATCCAGGAAATCATTACTTCGACGACCGGCGGCGCTTGATCGCGGGAGCGGGGCGATTTTTACCGGCAGAGGTTCTTGAAGAGCTCCCCCCGGGGCGTTTCGCGGACGACGCCGGTCCAATCCGAAGGGGTGAATGTGTGGGTGACCGGCCTGTTCGGTTTTTCCGAGATCACCTCGACGTCCCGCATGATCCTATTGATACAATCGAATTCCTCCCGGGACTTCCTCGGGAAACCGTTCCCGTCGAACCCCATGATCCAGACCCGGAACGTCCGCGGGCCGGATGGAATGATGCTGTCCGGATCGTATAGAATCCTTTCCTCGCCGGTTTTCCCGGCGATCGCCTTCCATCGCTCGTTTCCCGCAGCTGCATTTTCGATCGGCACTGCAAGAGATGAAAACAGGAGAAAAAGAAATGCCATGTAATATTTTTTCACGAAAAACCCTCTTCTTCCTTAGGCAGCCCAAATCAATCCGCTCTTCGGGATTACATCGTTCAGGTCCATAAATTTCCATAGCGGACTAAATTTATAGTAACGGCATAACACCCCCCGCGCAAGATCATGCGCTACAGGTCGAGGTAAAGAAGAATCGCTGTTTCACCCGCGAAAAGCGTAACCGAAAGCAATAATTAAAGGCAAATATTGAAAAAGCATTATTGCAAACCTGGACTGTGCAATGGGCATAGGGGGGCGAGTTTCCGCCCCCCATGTTGGATCGTAGAGTTTCAGGGATTCGTTGAAATGTAACCCTGGCCATCGTCGATGGCGGTCACCCCAGGTTTCTTGTTCGGGGGAACCCCGATACGGACGGATCCCATGCAGGACCCGCCGTTTCCGTCTTCCGCCATGAAGTTGACCATGTAGACCCTGCCGTTCCTCTGCCCGGATCGTTCCGCTCTTAACAACACCTTGTCTCCCTGGAGGACGGCATCCGGGCTGGTGTCTCCGTCACCTAAACCATTCGTAGGCTCATCCTGGGTTACCCCGGTAACGGTGATCCACACAGCATCGTTATTGGGATCGGCCACCCCCGTGATTCCGACGGGGACGAGCTTATGGTTCGGCGGCCAGAGGGCTTCCTGGTCGGCCCTGGCAACCGAACAAGCCGGCGGGTCGTTCCCATTGAGAATGGTAACCGCAACGCTATCCGGTTGGCTGCCGAGCAGTCCGTCATTTACTACAAGCTGAAATTCGAGTGTCGCACCTCCCGGTCCCACCGCCGGAGCCGTGAAGGATGGCGCAGCGCTTTGGGAAGACGATAGCGTGACGGGCGGCCCGCTGATCTGTGTCCAGGTATAGGACAAGGGATCTCCATCCGGATCTTTGCCCCCGCCATTCAATGCCACGAGACTCCCTTCGTTCATCGTCTGGTCCGTACCGGCATCGGCGGTTGGGGGATGATTCACCTGTTCGACGGTCACCTTGACGAGTTTCGCATCCGAAAGAGCGCTGTCCGAAACGGTCAACTGGAATGTCAACACCGTCGATCCGCCGAATCCGCCGGGAATCAAGGGGGCGGTGAACGCCGGGGCAGCGGTGTCTGCGCCGGTGAGCGTCACCACGGGCCCGCCTGTCTGTACCCAGTTATAGGTAGCGGGATCGCCGTCGGGATCGTAGCTATGAATTCCCGAAAGCGTTACAGGTACATCTTCATTGACGATTTGGTCGCTGCCCGGATCGGCCACAGGGGCATGATTGACGTTCTTCACCGTAATATTTACCGTA
>ORJL010552857.1_pt1 | contig 25689 bp, 22 predicted proteins | sample 1779941 | NCBI WGS metagenome assembly ORJL01 (sample SAMEA104232317, study PRJEB22302) | groundwater metagenome | biome: forest; feature: aquifer; material: groundwater | place: USA | collected 2011-08-07 | depth 5.8 m
AAAACGCAATGTTCCTGAAAAGTACAATTCGTCAGAACCTCCAACCTTTCTATATCTTTGTTCTACCAAATCATCCATAGATGCAGGCACCAAACCAAACTTCAAAAGCCTTTTAACACCAGAAGCCCAGCTTTGATATTCAAACGGAACACTATATTTGACACCTCTAAACATAATTGCATCAAGTTCTTCTTGAATAGTACACGTAAACGGTTCTGTCTTTTTAGTTACCATAACTGCATATTAAGAACTGCCCCTTATTAAACCTTTCACTCTTCTTGCGTAGTGGCATTTGTTTAAAAATGATAGAGTGAAGAACTCATTTATGACTGATGTTGCGTTGACTAATTATGTGCGCCAGTCTCTTGCTCAAGGTAGGTCTGAAAGTGATGTTGAGGCATTTCTTGTGAAGTCTGGCTGGCCTAAGAATGAGGTTCACACTACTGTGCAAGCTTATCTTGCTGATCAGCCTCACTGTCCTGTGCTTAAGGTTGAGGGTTTGTGTAAGCGTTTTGGCAGAAAATCTGTTCTTGAAAACTTGTATCTTGAGATTGAAAAAGGTGAGATTATAGGCATTATTGGTCAGTCTGGTGCTGGCAAGACCACGCTTCTTAATTTGTTAGTTGGTTTTTATGAGCCTGATAAAGGCGATGTGACTGTTATGCACAATAAAAAGTTTTTTAGTGTGTTTAAAAACAATCAGCAGCTTAAGTGTTTGGTTGGTTTTAGCACTCAAAAACCCAGCATTTACCCAAAGCTTTCGTGCAAAGAAAATCTGCTTCATTTTGCTTCATTGTATGCTATTTCTATGAATGAAGCTGAATCGCGTGCACGTGGTTTGTTGCGTGTTGTTGGTCTTGAGGGCAATGAAAACGTGCTTGCTTCTGATTTATCTGGTGGTATGCAAAAGCGTTTAGATATTGCCTGTGCATTAATCCATGATCCTGCTGTTCTTATTTTAGATGAACCAACTGCAGACTTAGACCCTATTCTGAGAAATAGCATGATTCATTTGGTTCGTGAGATTAACAAGCATGGTACAACTATTATTATGTCGTCTCATTTTTTAGGTGATATTGAGCATTTGTGTCAGCGTATTGCGGTGTTGAGAAATAAGACTATTACTGAGATTGGTACTCCTGATGATTTAAAGCGTTTGTATTCACGTGATTTTATAGTGCACCTAAATCTTGCAAGTAAGAATTACCAACAGCTTGTCTCACTGCTTCAGCAGCAAAGACTGTGTTCTGGTGTTGAGCGTCAGGAGCATAGTTTGCGTGTGCGCACTCCTTTTCCCGAGCAAGTGCTTGATGTAATTAACTCAAGTGTGCATCAGTCTGGTGATAAAGTTCAATTTTTGCATGTTGCGCGACCTAGTATTCAAGAAGTTTTTACTGCATTGGTGAAGCAATGAATCTTATTGTGTTGATAAAAAAGAATTTGCTTCTCTTACTACGTGCCAAGAGCAGTGCTGCAATTATTGTTCTTGGTCCTTTGATTGTTATTTTGCTTGCGGGTTTGGCATTTGATAACACAAACACATATGCTGTGAAGATTGGTGCATTTTCTTCTGAGTATAATGCTTTGAGTCTGAGTTTTGTTGAGCGTTTAGTTGAGAATCAGTTTTCTGTGAAAAAATTTGAGACACAGGATTCCTGTGTGCAGGCAATTAAGAATGGTGATATTAATACGTGTATTGTGTTGTCGCCTGATTTTACTCTAGCTAAGAACTTGTCTAATGAGGTGCAGTTTTTTGTTGATTATTCTCGTTTGAATCTTGTTTGGACTGTTCTTGATGTGATGACGCGAAGCGTGTCTAGTCGTTCTCAGGAGTTAAGCACAAACCTGACTGCTATTTTGCTGCGCGCTCTTGAAACAACAAAACAAGAGCTTCGTGCGAGTAGTCAGCACATGATTTCTTTGACAACACTTAATGAGGAGTCTTCACGTCTTTCTAGTGTTGTTCAAAGTGATCTTAGCAGTCTTGATGTGTCTATTCGTCTTGATCAAGGCACGTTAGATAATGTGTCGCATGCAAAAGGTCTTGTGAATTATTGGCTTGGTGCATTGGGTGTGCTTGCTGATAAGAGTTTGGTGCAGGCTGATAAAGGTCTTCGTGCTGCCCAGCTTGTATTGGGTAAGGCTGTTGATAAAAATATTTCTGCTCCTTTGAAAAAAGAGCGTGCTGAAATTGATTTTTTGCGTCTTGAGCTTGCTAATGCTTCTGGTATGGCAAGGGTTCAGGTTAATGACTTTAATCTGGTGTATGATTCTCTTTCTTTGCAGATTGAGCAGACAAAAAATCAGCTGGCTCAATTGAGTGAAAGCAAACTTGAGAATAAAGAGCGTGTTGACAAAATAATTCAGAATCTTGATCAGGCATTATTTCAGCTTGTGTTTGTGCAAAAGTCTATGAATCATGTGCAAGAGGTTATTGATGCTATTGAGATTGTTGATCCTTCTTCTATTGTTGAGCCTATTAAAACAAGTATTAAGCCTGTTGTTGCTGAGCGTTCGTATTTGAATTATGTGTTTCCTGTGCTTATTGTGTTAGTGATTATGTTTACTGCTGTGCTGGTAAGCCAGATTTTAGTGCTGCTGGATAAAAATTCTCCTGCCGCGTTTAGAAATTATTTAAGTCCTGCTCGTCCTCTGGTATTTGCGAGTGCTACTTTGCTGACAAGTGTTCTTTTAGTCGGGTTTCAGTCTTTGGTGATTTTAACTATTGCTGGTTTGTTTTTTACTGCACAAGTCGTGAGCACATTTAGCATAACGTCAATAGTGTTACTGATTGCTATTGTGTTGTTTTCTTTTGTTGGAATGCTTATTGGCGAGTTGTTTAAGACTGAGGAAACCGCGACTCTTGCAGCAGTCATGCTGGGTAGCGCATTATTGTTTGTGAGTGATGTGATTATTCCTATTGAAAGCATGCCTTCATGGTTGCAAGCATTTTCTAATCAAAATCCTTTTGTGCTTGCCAGCACTGTGCTGCGAAGGACTATGTTGTTTAACGCAAGCATTGGAGATGTATCATCGCAATTGTTTACACTTTTAGGTTATTGTGTTGTGTTGGGCGGAGCGTTAGTGATTGCTATCAGGCTGAGGAAGAGAATTTAATAACAGTGAAGCTTTAACTATTCTCATTAAATTCTATGCGCCGAAGATTACTTTTTCAATTATTTCTTTTTTATTCAATCTTTGTGGAATAAGAGCTGGAATGTAAATAAAATCTAATTTCCACGAATCAAGGAATGACCTGAACTTTTCTATATTATTGAGTTGCACAAAAATAATGCCATCAGACAACTTAACACATCCTAATTTCTGAGCAATCCCTTTTTTTCCATCACGACCATTTAATGCATGATAGTATTTTGTTTTTTGCAGTTTATTCCAGTTTTTAAACTGATACTTAAAAATACCAATAGGAACATAGCCATACTTTTCACCAATCGCTGTTCCAGTAATAAGGCTTTTTCCCTCAAAAAGAATGCTTTCTCTTGCATCAAATGAAGAATCAAAAAGAGTATTTTCTGTTTTTGAGATAATTGAAACATTTTCGTATTGCTTTTCTATTTCTTTTTTTATTTGATACTCTATCTCTTTGTTGACGACCTTTTTGAAAATGACTATAATATCAATATCTTGCGGTTTTTCTTTGCCTCTCACAACAGAGCCAAATACAACAATGTCATGAACTTCTTTTTCTTTTTCAATTATTTTTTTAAGAGTCTTACGTAAAGTTATATCGTTTAATATCATTTTCAACAATCCTCTTTATTCTATTACAGGTTTCTTTATCTATAATCTTCGAGTAAGTATCTCTGTATGTTGAGAATTCTATATCTAACTCGCGAAAAAGATCAGGAAAATATTGTTCTAGTTTTCTGAAGCGTTCAGCATGATCTTTAGGAGACTCGCCTGTTTTGTCCAGGAGTACAAAATCTTGTATTGCAAATAATGCTTTAAAATAAAGAATTGTTGCAGAAGTGAAATCAAGAGTTCCGTAAAGTGTATCTGCAGAATGCTTAAAAACTACTATTTGTTGTTTGGTAATCACGTTAGCTAAGGTAACATCGGAAGAGTATTTAAACCTTTCCGTTAGTCAAGCTAACAGAATAGTTTCATTCAGTTTGCGCTAAATATTCTACTCATTTTTTCTTTGTATTGTTGTATAAAGCCAAAATACTGCAACAATTATTCCTAAAAGCCCAATAAACCTAATTATGTTGTTTTTTGTTGTTCCAGAAAGAGATATTAATCGTGATGAATAATTCTTTTCAGTAAAACTTGGCAAGTAAATTTGCTTTTTTGGGTTCACAATCAATTCTTTTTTTTCTGATGCATTCACAGCAGGTGTTGATTGTGGTTGTTCAGCTGCCAAGGGAATTGATTCTCTGCTTGTATTATCTTGAGACTGAACTACCTCTATTACAGATTCTGCTGAAAGTATTGATGTTATGGTTCCAGTTCCAGTTTTTTCTTGTGCAACAATCTTGGCAAGGGTTCCATTTGCAGAAAGATTTTGTGGAAGCTGTATTTTGTATGAAAAACGCACCTCCTTATCTGAGGGAGTCATATTTATTGTTGTGTTTCGTAAAATGAGAATTCCAAAAGGATCTTCTGTTAATAGTGTCACAACAACATCTTGTTCTGCAGTATTTACTATCAAACCAGTAAATTCTTTTTCCAGAAATGGAACAAATTCTATCACTCTTTTTGCCGGAGCAATTCCTACTCCATAAACATTAGAAATAAGAATCAGAAGAAACATCACTGTCAGTCCTAATTTAATTGTGCGCATAATAGTCAGTTTACGATGTTGCGCGTATATAAATTGTTGAGTTTTTCGGTCCATATGGCTCATCAGAAGGAACTCTTACAAGTGTTTGTATATTAGCTCTATAAGCCTGGTTTGTGTTGTTCTTGTATCTGAGGTTAGTTATTGCTTCAACTTGTGTTGCATTTAGATTTGTCCAAACACTTGTTGCTGACGCGTATGGTGTTGTTCCATTGTTTGATATGTTGAATTGGTATAAACCTGGAATGTCAGCTGTTGTTGATACAAATAAGCGTGTTGCGTTTACAAATATTTTTATTGGAATATTGCCATCATTTGAGACAAGCAGTGGTGTTGCTCCTGGTTGGGTTGTGTCATTTTGTTCAGCTAGGTTTAGACTTCCAAACGCGATACTTGAATTAGGTAGTGAAACTGACACGAGCGAGAGAAGCTCAAATGAGAAATTAGTCCACTCACTGTAATTTTCTTTGTCATATGCGCGAACACGCCAGTAATATGTTGTGTCAACTTCAAGGTCTCCGTAGGGAGTGTGATTTGTGCTTGAAAGGGTTTCGTTCAGAGTGGTATTTATCTCTGGCGAACTAAATGTAATATTATTATCAAGCATTAGTTCATACGTGATGTTGTCATCCACATCATTTTCAATAGAATTGTTCCATATAATAGTTGGTATTCTATTTGTAATCAAACTCGCATTGCCAGGACTCACGAGAATAGGAACAGTTGGATTCCAATTAGGTAGAGTGATGTTCTCCAAAAGGCTAATATTTGCATTTGTTGATGCTGAGCATGTAACATTGTAGCTATATGCTCCTTTGTTGTCAAGAGTTCTATTGTACTGGTATAATTTAGATGATGAATTGTATGACATGTTTAATGAGTTATTCCATGTAGTAGTTGTGTTGAATCTGATGCTGCAGTTTGTGCCACTTGTTATTACTGGATTGCTTGTGGAATTGGTATAGTTTGCTGTGAAAACAATTTGTTGTGCTGCATACTTTGTCAGATTACCTCCTTCACTGTCGCTTTCATCATAAATTGTAAGATTTGTTCCTTCAACACTTGCATACGCAGAGAATGAAGATGTATTGAATAGTAGATTGCCTGTTGATTGATTAAAGCTTATACGATGACATTTACTGCAAGATTCAAATGCTACTGAGTAATTAACTAATATCTTTGGATCAACAAAACTTAAACTAAACATTGTTACTTCTGCAGTAGCATTGAATGTTGAGTGCAATGCTGACGCATTCACCAACACATAATTGTTTGCTGTTGTAACGCTGGCTTCCACATCCTGACCAACAAGATTCACTTGGCCAGGCCACTTTAGCATTGCAGTTGTAGTCTGGCACGTGAAGTTCGCATGACTATATGCATTTCTAACATCTCTTTCTACATTTGTAGATCCTGAGCCACTGCATTGCGACATTGGTATTGGAGAGAATTTTTCAAGATAAGTCCAGTTTGTATTATTTATGTGATTTACTGTGTCATTCACAAGAATTCTGAATGAGTACTGTCCATTTGATGTTAGGTTTATGTCAAGCTCACATGATCCGTCTGATTTGTTCATGACATATGTTGTTGTCACACCTTTTTCTAGCTCAAGCAAACACGTGTCAATCGCATAGTCATCAGCAACATTTACACTTGTAGCAAACCTTTTGAAGAATGCGCTGCCATTTGCATATTCATTAGAGAAGGCAACACTTGGATTTACATTGTCTGCATAATACGTAGCATTGCTTGTTAATGTTATGTTTCCCTCATTTTCATCAACTAATGAGGTGTTCATTCTTACTGAGTAATTAGAAGAGTTAGTGCATTCATCAATTACATATGTAATGCGAGAATAGTTTCCACTATTTTTTATGAGGCTAGTATTAAATGAGGTGATCAGTTCTTTCCAAGAATTATTCTGGTATAAACTTACCGATACATTTCCTGAGAAATTTGTGTTGCCGATATTTGTTGTGTTTATGCTTATATTGACTGAGGCATTGCATGGATAAACCACATTGTCTAAGCTTAGATTAGTTGTTCCATTATAGTCGCTTAGAATTGTAAAGCTTGCGTTTGCACTTACGGTGTTCAAAAAGCTTGTTATCGTGGCATTGGCAGTGTACACTCCTGGTTCAAGAGAGTTATTACCATTAATAGTTGATCCGCAATTCTGTATTTTTGCAGCTTCAGTTGCAGATATATTTAGAACTGTATAGTTCTGAGCTATCACGACCCCAAGAGAATTTTTCAATGTACAATTAAAGACCAGACCAGTTAAATCTTCACCACCAGTATTTGCCAGTTCCAGAGTAATGTTCAAAGCACGATACGCACCAGTCGTATTGACTTCTGCTCCTGTTTGGTTATCTTTTATTCTGATTTTATTTTTTGCAATATCTACAGGAACGCCCAAAATAGATTCATTGACAGCTGATAAGAAACCAGCAATACTTCCAGTGCTAACAATACCATAGTATTTTACGAATCTTCTGCCTGGTTGAAGCACAAGACCATTTATGTTACCAACTAATGTAATATCTGCCTTATCAACAGGAGCTCCAGAACTCATTACTACTTTTCCAGGAGGCACTTCAAGAAGATTATCAGTATCTGTGCTTGGATTTGTGAACGCTGCCAATACTTTTGTTTGCGTAAGAGAAGTGTACTTCATGCTAAAGCCACAGAACACATTATTGTACGGGTTTGGAGTGCCACTTCCAGTCTTTTGCATAACATAATATGAATCATTTGCAGCAACACTGCACTTACTTAAATCATTTTCAGGTGATAGGCTTTGCGTGTCGCACACTACATGTGCTTCTTTTGAAATTTGTTCTTCCTGATCTGCAGATGAGACATGATCGATTAGTGCAATAATATCATCTCGTGATTCATACCCACTTTTGGTTGTTGCATCACAATCCATATAATTATAGTACTCAATAAGGGTCACATTCACACTTGCAATGTTTTCTACATCAAAGAAAAATAGAGGATGCGTATTGCTATCATCGCTGATATAAGTGGTATACAGCACAACATCATCATTACTCATGGTGCACGATGCACTCGCTAATGTCGAGCTATTTGTTTCCACTTTACACACAGTGCTATTTGCGTTTGCAGAAGTAATATTTCTTACAATTCCTGTCTTGTTATAAACGAACATGTTTCTGTTCAGTGACAATACATCAACAAAACTATTGCCTTCATCTTTGCTAAAGAAGTCTACAGTGTCGCCTGGGTAAATCTCGCGTGTCTTGTTATTATTCACGCCAAGTGTTCGATCTGAATTCTCAACATTTCTTGATACTGAGCTAATATTATAGGCATTAGTTTTGTTTGTCATGACTCGTATTGAGAAATTATAGTGGTTTAAGTCACAGAAAGTTACCCCTTCTGCTGTTGTGCAAGACACTCCTATTCCTGCTCCTGTGTTATTGAATGGAGAAACCCGAGCAATTTGTAGAGGGTCTGTTATTTCACTGCTTACTGCGCCAGTAATGAGAGAACTACTTGAGCCAGTCTCATTAGTGGTGAATGTGTTTAAAATACCTGGCATAGAAACAAAACCAATAGCTGCCAGTAGGATCATAAGCAACAATGGTGTTATCCATGGTTTCAGCTTGGTTTGTTTCTTCGGGGGGGGGGAGGGCGCGGGCGTACGAGCTAGTAGCAGTTTGGTTTATAGGAATATGTAAGTTTTTCTTTGTGTTATGCTCACATAGCAATGCATGATCAAGCTTAGCTTGTGTGAGTAGTATGTTGTACTTTGTTGAAAGTATTTCTGCTCGTTTGCATTCTTGTATCAGAACTTCGCGATCTTTTGGCCCTGCTGTTCTTGCATTGTAACGTGTCTGCTTAATCCATACAAGAATCTGGGAGCGCAGAATATGTAGGTCTTTGATTTTTCTTTCTACCTCAGCAAGCTTCCTCTTCCAGTTTAGGTCTTGCGTTCTATTCATAGTGAGTATCAGCTCCAGAATTATTTTGTGAAAAGTCGCGCTTATGCGCATCCAATGATTCTTGTGAAATCGCGTACAAGAAACCAGGATTCTGAGTGCGAGATCCTGCTTGTTTTTCACTTCTAAAAATTGTTCCTGCAGTGCTCAGACGACCTAGTGCAGTTGAAACACTAACAGGTGTGCACTCAATCTTTTGTTTGCTCAACGCAGCAACCAGTTCTTGCTGTCTAAATCCTATTTTTTTCTTGGTTAGAATTTCCAAAATACTACATGGCAAAGAACAGGGTTTGTTGCTTACTGCTGCAAGAGTGATTGGTGTTAGGGAGTAATAGAAAGGGCGTGTTCCAGACCTGCTAATGACTTTATTCTTAAGAAGATCTTGTAAGTGGAAATTTATTTTTCGCAAGAAAGTAATATCAAATTCTGGTCTAAGCAGAGTGCATATCTCGCGAACACTTAGTAATTTATGCTCGTCAAGCTGCTCGAGAATTCTTGGTTTTATTTGGCTTGAATCATTTTCTAATGAATAAGCAATAAATGATGTTTGTCTGCCATTAACTGATAGTATTTGTGTGGTTTCACCTGGGTTTTTTGCTGCATAATAGTATTCAAGGTTTATTTCTTGTTGAGAGCGAACAACAATACCTTGCTTCCAAAACTCAAGAAGGTAATGGCGAGCAAGATTTACCTTATTTTTGGTCTCACTACCAATGCTTTGTGCAAGTTCTTTGGCAGTAAATGCTTGTTTTTGTGAGAGTACAAGCTGGCGAGCAAGCTGTTTTTCCTGACTCACACGTGGCATTTTAAGTATTGCTCCAAACAGGCCATATAAACTTTTCTATAGTGTGTGAATTAAGACTTTTGTTTAGACCCCACAGTGCCCAAAGAACGTGAGTCGCGATAATACCGTAAAATGCAATCGCCAGAGGATTTTGAGCAAAGAAAATGCTGAAAGACGAAAAGTTTAAATAGTATTACCATAGTATACCTGTTATGGAAACAGTTCCTGCAAAAATAACTGCACGTCTTGAAAGTGAGATGGATGCATTGATTCAAGAAGGATGGTATGCAAATCGCTCAGAGCTTATTCGTTCAGCAGTACGAGATCTTGTTAGAAAAACACGTCTTGAACAGCTTGAAGCTGCAATCAAGGAGGATATTGTATGGGGTTTAAATAAATAACAAAATGGGGTTTGAAGCAGTAACAGATACTGGACCTATTCTTCACCTGCATGAAATTCATGCTGATAAGGCACTTGTACCAAAGACCACTTGCACAACACAAGAAGTAGAAAAAGAGCTTCAAAAATACAGCATACCTTGTCCAGTCAAATGCATAATCGCAGATTCTGAAAAAACAAATTATTTTTACTTGAAACACAATCTTGATTTAGGAGAAGCAAGCTGTTTAGCTCTTTGCATTCAAGAAAAGATAAGTCTTTTCTTCACAGACGATTTGAGTGCGAGAGCAGCTGCTAAATCTGAAGGGTTGGAGCCGCATGGCACTGTAGGTATTCTTCTCAAGGCATTTGCGCAAAAGAGGGCAACAAAAAAACAAACTATTGAGCGTTTGAAGAGCTTGCAAAAAAGTAGTTTATTTATCACGCAAAGGTTTCTTGATCAAGCAGTTAATGCAGTTCTGTTGGCATGAATTTTCCAGACTTCTTTTTTCCTACCCTCTCCTTTTATATACCTCTTATTCTTGAAAACCAAAAAGAGGAAGAAGAAAGAAAAGAAGCAGTATCTAAAGAGGTGTCTGATGCTTGTTATGTTTGTGCTTATTGGTTTGATTGCTGGTTTGACAAGAGCCTATTTATCAAGTCATGATATTGTTGAGCAGTATTCTGAATCATTGGTTGTTAGTTCTTTGTATGGTGCTCTTGGTGGTGTGTTGTCTATGTTTATTGTGCAAGGTTCATCTTTTGTGACTGGTTTTGCTGTGTTTGTGTGTGCTTGGGCTATTTGTGATTTGCTTGATTCTGTTGTTTTTTTCGTAATGCACCCTCCTTGGGATATATTGAGTGTGAAAGATAAAGAAAAGAGGGTAAAATGTTTCAAGTAGTTCTTGCGGCGTTGGGTGGCAGCGTGTTGCGTGTTTTATTTGGTTTGTATAAAGTGTACGCAAAAGGTATGCTTTACTCAATTGATGTAAAGCGTATTATTATTGAGTTTGTGAGTGCTTTATTGTTTGGTGTGCCTGTTGCTTTTGTTCTTTTGGATATTGGTGTGTTAAAAGTAAATGGTGTGCTTGGTGTTGCGTTTCTTGCCGGCTTGTTTGGTCCTGATTTGATGAATGTTCTTGCGCGAAAGGTTGGTGTTAGCAATGGTTTTTCTTTTAATGTTTCTTCTTCAGGTGCTTCAGGTTTTGGTTTGCTTCCTGCACAGCGTAAAGCTTTAGATCTTGCAGCAAGTGGTGGAATTACTAATGATGAATATCAAAAGATTGCTAAGGTGAGTGATGCAACTGCTTCAAGGCAATTGAATGATTTGGTGAAAAAAGGGTTAGTTCGTTCTGTTGGTAGGGGTAAGGGGACAAGGTATGTGGTGTGAATTTAAAGAGAAGAAATTTTGCTCACATTCTCTTTGATTTCTTTTTCAGAAAGGTTACAAACTAGTTCGTCAAAATATGAAATGAAGTTTTGTGCTTCTACGAGCATGGCTTTAACTTTATTTTCTTGATCTACTTTCAGGTAATACTGTGCGTCAATTCTTTTATCTTTATGCTCATTGATTATCTTTATTTTTTCTTCTCCTAATAGTGTGCCCGTAGCAAGAATTGAACAGGAATGATTCTCGCACTTAACTCCAATTTTTTGAAGAAAAGAATAGAGGGCATAATATTCTGCGTAATAGATTGCCACGGTTGTTCAAAGCAAATCTTTATCTTCAAAATCTTTTTTAGCGCGAAGTAAAGAAGATTTAGCTTGTTCAAGATAAGATTTTGCAAGTCTTTCATTTGGTTCAACTATCTTTAATCCATCTTTTATTTTAAAACACCACTTCAGTTTTTTATCTTTCACAGTATCCCCACATTATGTTCACATAGAATGAATGATTATTTAAAATCACATGGTTCTCCTCGATTTCTTTTATTAAATTTTCTTGTTGATCAATTGCTTTTAGGAAGGTTTTCTCAGTCATATTAATTTCATGTTGCTTAACTGGCAATAAGTGGAATGGCAGTTTTAATTTTTTTCTTGAAATAACAAGCAAGTCTAAATCAGAATCTTTATCTGCCGTGAATTTTGCAAAACTTCCAAAGACAATTATTTGGGCAGTTATGTTAAGTGATTTTAAGAACATCTTGAATTGGGGGTATTTTTCAATAAATAACTCTGTTTGATAAATTTCTGCTTTTTGTAAATATAATTTTGTTTTTATGTTTTCAAGATTTAAAGAAAAATACTTGTTTTTTCCTTCTATTTTGCTTTTGAGGACTTTCTCTTTTTCTAATAATGCCAATATATTCTGGCAGGTTTTTAGGGGAATTGTTGAAAGTTTGCTTATCTCTCTTAAATAGAATCTTGCGTCATAGTTGCCTTTAAACAAAGAGATTATCTCCAATTGATTGTTTCTATTAAGATACATATGTATCTAATTATATACGTCAATATTTAAATCTTTTGAGTTACACCTCAACATATGGCTCACAATACGCCTCACCTTTGGCTTATTTACGGCTCAATACGGCTCATTAAGGTTCATTACGCCTCATTTACGGCTCACCCTGTTTTTCTTCCGACGACAAATACGGCTCACATTACGGCTCAGGTGTATGTGCGCAGGCAAGCCGGCCCGCAGGCGTGAGACCGATCAGACTTTCAAGCAGGTAAACAGGTAAACAGGTTATCTCTTGCATATTTCCAGTCTCACATTTATTATTGTTCCTGCTCTTGCTGGTATGATAAATGGTTTTGAGCTTTCGCGTTCTCCTTTGCAGTTTTGTTGACTGAGTGTGCTGGCTTCTGGGCTTGCTTTGATTATGAGATTATAGTTTCGTTTGATAATTCCAAAATATGTGTTTGTGATTTCTGTGCTTGCTTTTTTTGCTTTTTGGCAGGCAGTCATTCCATCTGGGCATGTATTGCTGCTTCCCTGGCTGCAGTCTTTGATGAGTTCTTTGAGTCGTATGTTTTTGCAGTCTGGTATTGTTGTTTCTAAGTATGTGTTGACAAACATGTTTGCAGCAAGACTGTCTGGTATTGAGCGTGCAGCTGAAGTGTCGTTTTTAATGAATTGCAGACTAAACAGTATTGCGAGAATAACAAGTATGATAATGATTGCAAGTCCCATTATTTCCATTTGGGCTTTTGTATGTGCTTTTTTCATGTTTTTCAATCAGTCTTGCATTTGTTTTTCAGTGAGTTACGTCTTGGCATAGGTTTGTATTGTAATCATACCAAAGCTATTGGTTTGCTGTGCTGGATTTTGAATTAGTATTGGAAGGCCAGTTGTATGTATTGTTGTAGCATTTTGCAAAGGGTTTGTGTAAAGTATGAGTGGTTCCCGCGCAGGATATAGCTGAGTGAGTGTAATTGTGGAAAAGCCAAAGAGTTCAAAATACATTAATCTTGCTTGTTCTTGTTGTGTGATGTTTGCGTATTGTTCTGCTTTGGTGATGTCTATGCATTCTTGTTGTTGCACTCCAAGCAGGCTGCAATCCAATTCTGGCGCATGTGTTGCTCGCAATGCTATGTTGAGTGCATTAGTTGTGAGTGTTTGTTCAAGGTCTTTTGTTAGACTTGTTTTTTGTGCTCCATACCATATTGTTGCTCCGAATGCTATGAGGAAAAAGAATATAACAAGTATTGCTACACTTTCAAACATTTGGATTTGTCCGGTTTTTCCGATTATTTGAAGGTGCGTCGTTCTGTTTCTGATTGTTTGTGCTATTGTTCCTTTGTCTTTTCTTGTGTTCATGTTAATACACTGGTGGACAGTTTGCTTTAGTGAGTTGCTGGTTTTCTTTGTCAAGTTGTTGTTGTAGTTCTTTGAGCTTGAGTATGTCTTGTGTTTCTGCTGGAGTGCCTGTGGTTTGGGATAGTGAAGATGTAGTTTGCTGTAATTGACTAAAGAGTTCGCGAAGATTATTGAGTGTGCATGTTGTTTGCAGTGCTTCTAATCGCTGGGTATGAATTTCTGTTATCCATTGTGCTCTTGCATAGGCTTGTCTGATGTTGCATGTGTATTGGTGCTGGTTTGCAGAGTATACTGCTCCTATGAGTTCTGCGTCATTTGTCCACGAGCTTGTTATGGCATTAGTGTTTGTAGTATTGAATGAATTTTCTGCAGCATAGTATTGTATGCTTCCTCCAGATGTTATGGCCATGCTAGATAGTGCGCGATTGTGCTGTTTTGATTCGGTTTGTGCTGCAAGAATTTGTGTAAGTTGTGTGTTTGTTGGTTGTGTGTTTACAAATATTATGTGTGTGTTTTCTGTGTTTTGAATGCTGTCAAAAGTAGTGTTTGATGTTGATGAGAAAAACTTTTGTAATGCAGGATGTTCTGTATTATCTTGCGTGATGCTTATGTTTGTTGTGCGCAGGTCTGAAGGTAGTTTGCTTGTGATTCTTCTTAGTAATTCTGTGCTTTGTGTGTCTGTAGGATTGTAGACAAAGAGGTAGTTGTCTTGATTTGTTGTCAAATACACAAAGACTCCTGCGCGATAAGGTATGTTCCAGTCTAGTGTTGTGTAGGTGATTTCTGTTCCGCTGAGTTTTTCTGAACTAAATACTGGTGTGCTGTGTAATAATGTTGTTTTGCTTCCTGTGGCGAAAGCACATTGGCAGGTGTTTGTGCACGTGAAAAGAAGTGGTTCTGTTTTAGGTTGTGCAGCTAGCTGTATGCGTTGTGTTGTTTGCTTTCCTGCATTTGCTCCTGTGAATATGGTATCAAGCTGTCTTCCTAGTGTGACTGAATTTTGGTCTTGTGCTACTGCGGTGTATTTTGTCACTACAGTGATGAAAAATGTTAGTATGATTGCTCCTGCTATCATTATAAATATCCAGTGAAATTGTATTTCAAAGCCTTTGTTCATGTGTTTTCCCATGCTGAAATTTTTGTTGTCAAGCCTTGTCCTGTGAGTTTTAAGATTATTCTTCCATTTGTAATTGGCAAGCATAAAAATCCTGGTTCATCAAACAATGGTCCATTGACAGCTATGTCTTTAATGTTGAGTGGTGTTTCAAGGAGTGGCTTAGTAAATATAGTCAGCGCAGGGTCTGAGTGCCATGCATTATAGAATAGGGGGTGTTTTATTTTGAATGCATTGCTGTGTGTTTGTGTCATGTGTGGGTCTACTGCGCATAATTCTGTATATTCTAGAGGTAGGGAGAATATTGCTTTGTGTACACTTCCTGTGCTTGTGCGTATTGCTTCTGTTTTTTGTTCAATGCTTGTTTTAAATTCTATGATGTCTACTGTTTTTTTTGTGTCTATGAGTTTTGTGATTGCTGTGTAGCCATAGGTGAGTATTAGTACAAAAATAAGTCCTGCGAGGATAAATACAAATACTTGTCCTATGATTTGCGCTTTTGAGTCCATGGTATACTTATGTGTGTCTGCTGTGAATTTATGTTCTGTAGTTTTTTTATTGGTGTATTGTGTTTGGTTGATGTTTGATGATTTTTTTGCACTTGAGTGTCATTATGAATCGCTGTTTTTTTATTCTTATTCTTTTTTATTCTTGTTGAGCCAGGTAAGTATTTCATTATGAAGTATTTCTTTGTGGGTTTCATACCATGTGCTTGTTATTTTTAGTTTTTCAAAAAGTTTTTGGCGTTTTTCTTCTGCAAGTGTTCCTTGTTTTAGTTGTTCTAGTTCTTTGAGTATGCGTGTTTGTTCTGTTTCTGGCAGTTTTTGCAGTGCAATAAGTTTTAGTCTTTCAAATATTGTGAGTTGTTTTTCTTGAGGTGTGTAGTGAGAGTATTCTTGGTGAATTGGTTTTTTGAATAAGAGTGATGATTGAGGTTTTAGTATTTGGGGTTTTATGAATGGTGATGGCTTTATTGTTTGTTTTTGTAGGCGTGCGCGAATGCGATTAGCAAAAGGCATGAAAGCTGGCAGCCATTTTTCTTTATAGTATAATGTTCCTGCAAGAACGATGAGGATTAATAACAAAACAAGCCAGAGTATTGATGAGGGTTTTGGGTGATCTAAAGGGTCTGTTGGATTTGTGTTTTGGGATAGTTCTTCCATGTCTGTCCAGCCATCATTGTCTGTGTCTTTTTTTGTTGGGTCTGTGTGTTGTAGGTATTCGTCTGCATTGCTTAATCCATCATTGTCTGGGTCTGCATCTGATGCTCCACTAGAATCGCATTGTATTGTACTAAAGTATTGCTGTCTCCACGCATCTGAGATACTGTCTCCACAGCTTCTGAGTCCACAGTCATCATTATCACATGCCTGGCACCTGTTGTTTAAGCAGGTAAGTTGTTGTGCGCAGTCTGATTGTGTTGCGCATGTTTGGTCTTGTCTGCACTTAGTTGTGCATGAGCCTCCACAGTCTATGTCTGTTTCTCCTGGTGTTAGCTTGTTATCCTGACAGGGTGGTGCTTGAATGCAGGTGCTTGTGAGTTGGTTGCAGTATTGTGTGCTGCAATCAGTGTTTATTCTGCATTTTTTTCCAGTGCTGCAGGGTGTGCATGATTCTCCGCAGTCAATATCTGTTTCTTTGCCATTTTGTGCATTGTCTGTGCATGAGGGTTGCTGGCATATTTTAGTGTTTAACTCTGTGTTTGATTTTGTGTTTGATTTTGTGTTAGACTTGCAGTACAAACTTGTGCAGTCATCATGTGTGTTGCAGGTTTTGTTTTCCTGACAGGTTGGCCCGCAAATATTTCCGCAGTCAATATCTGTTTCATTGCTGTCTTTTTGCTTGTTTGAGCACGCGCTTGGTTTTTTGTTTGTATCAATCAATATTCCGTCGCTTGCAAGCTCTTCGCTTCTTAGTCCTACTGAATTTTCTGCAGCCACAAGTATTTGGTATTCTGTTTGATCTGTAAGACTTTTGTTTCCTAAAGCAAGCCAGGTACTTTTGCCGTTTAAAATTGTGCTTTCTGTTTCTGGTACTATGATTTGTTTTCCAAATACTGTTTTAATGCTGTATATGTATTTTAATATTGGTGTTTCATTGTCTTGTGCAGAAAATCCTGCCATAAATTGGTTTGTGAAAAAGCTTGTGTCTGGCTGTCCTGGTATTAGGAGTTCATAGCTTCCATTATTTTCATAGTATGCTGTATCATTTACGTATTGCATGATTGGAGGTGTTGTGTCTGCGAGAACAGAAATAGTAAGTGTTGGTGTTGTTTCTTGTGCGTTTGGTGTTGTGCATGCCGCATAATATGTATTATTTCCTAGTGTAGCCTGCACTGTTGTTGTATGAGCATAATCAAAAGTGCAGTTATTCATGCATTCCAAAAGATTGTCTGGAGTGTTTCCTGTGTAGCATACTGTTTTTTTGTTTGTTTGAATTCCTAACGGTATTGTTGTTGTGTTGATTGCTTTTTGTGTAGTGCTTGTTGCATTGAGTTTTATTGTTGAATCTGTTTTTAGAAGTATGTTTTGTGTTTGACTTATGATGCCTGCTCGTGATTCGCACGCTATATGTATAATGACTGCTTTGTTTTGTGCATTATTTTGTGCATTATTTTGAGTGTTATTATTTGCAGTTATGTTAGTGATGAATTGTTCTGTATGAGTTGTGCGTGGCACTTCATGAAATTCTGGGAATATATGTTCCATGAGAGCATAATTAGCTGTGTTTGTACTGTACTTGCAAAATCCTGGTTTGTTGAGAGCTATGCTAAGTTGTGTGGTAAATGGAGGCCCTTCTATGACCGGGTTTGGGAATGCGTGAACTGTTAGCAGCTGTGGCGGATTTGGATCTAGTGTGATTGTGTATGTTCTTGAGCGTATGCTTTGTGTTGTGTCTTGTGTGTTTTTGCAGTAAATAGTGAGTTGCGCTGTTAGTGCTGTGAGCTTGAGTGCTTGTTGTGTGTGCACAAGTCCAGAAATGTCTTTATTAGTGAACGAACTGAGTTGATTAAACTGATTGTTTGGAAGTGGTGGTGCATTGAACCAGTATTTGCATGTTGCTTGCGTGTTTGTTTCTATGCTAAGGTCAAAGGTTTGTGTGGGTGTTACTCCAAATGCAGGAGTGAGTATGTGAAAGTCTGGTGTTTGTGTTGTTGTGAAATATGTTGCTGTGCTAAGTGCTTTGTTTCCTGCATAGTCTGTTGCGTTGAGATAAACTTGTTTTGTTCCTGCTGTTGTGGTGCGTAATGGAAAAGTGTATTCATTATTCAGCGTGCGTGTTGATATGATGTCTTTTTCTGACACTTGTGTTGTAATGATTTTTTTGGCAAATCCATTGAGATATGTTTCTTCTGTGTAGGTTATGTTGAGTGTTTGAACAGGTTCTGAAATAGTGAATGGTATAAAAGTTTGCGTTGTGTTTAGTGTGCTTTCTGGCACGATTTTGAACTGTACAATTGGTGCTTGATTGTCTATGATAAGAGTGCGTATAAATGGTTGTTCAATGAGTGCTCCATTTTGTGCTCGTGCTTGGATAGAAAACTGGTATGTGCCGTCTGCAAGAATAGTTGTTGGTTTGAGTGAATAATTAGTGCGATATCCTGTGATGCTTTGTCCTGATGTGCTGCCTTGGAGGAATATTGTTTGGTTGTTGAGTGTGAGTCCTATGCCTGAGCTAAGTTCTGCTGGCACATTGAAGTGTATATTGATAATAGGTGTTGTTTGGCGTGTGTAGATTTTTTGGTTTATGTCATTACTGTCGGTGATACTGAATTTTATTACTTGTGGTCCTTGGCAGTTAGCGCAGGCAAAGATACTTATGTTTTTTATGATTTCTTGGTTTTTTGCCGGATCTGTTGTGTAATAAAATAGTGTGTTGCTGCCTTCAACAAGATGTGCAACTGGTGTTTGTTCATTAATGAGTTCAAGGTTTTGAAGTGTTAGTTCTGGGCTTGTTGTGCTAATAGGATATTGGTTGTGTTGTGGATCATTGCATTGTTGTGTTAGTGTTTGTATGCATAAAAATGTAGCGTATCCTTTGCGTGTTGTTGGTAATTCTTGTTTTGTTGTTTTGTCAATGACTTTGATTATGATTTTGTTGATTGCACCTCCTCCAGTGCTGCGTTGAGGCAGGAGTGTGGTGATTGGCGGGAAGTAATCTTGTTCGCATGTCTGGTTTATGCAATCAATAATGTTTGTTTTTCCGTCTGCGTTTTTTGCACACCTGCCTCCTGTTGAGCTTGCATACCATTGGCAGACTCCTATACTGCAGGGGTCTGTTGATTTTTGTATGACTGCGTTTGTGCTATCAAGTTGTATGCCTGTGGCGGGTGTAGCGCATTGCTGTTGAATAAGGAATGATGTGCAGCTTGCTGTGTCGCAGCTTTGTGCTGCAGTTTTGTCTGCAGTATAAAAGCAGGGAAATTGATCTGTTGGTCTTCCGAGTGCTGTTGATTTTTCTGGTGTGCAGGTGTCAAATGCAGGATTGTATGCATTGAAGTTTTCTATGCCTTTAGTTGATGTATCAATGATTTGATCGCAGGCTAGGCAATTATTTTTTGCTGGATCAACACATACTCCTATGCCTAATGCGGGTATTGTATCTCTCCATTGACAGCCTGATCGTGTAATTTTTTCTTCAGTTTTTCCTGCAATGTTTCCTGCAGTGTTTCCTGCAGTGTTTTGTGTGCCAATAGCGCAATTATCTCTTGCGCACGTGTCTTTTGTGTGATAGTCATAACAACTCATGCGTGGATTGCAGGTGTAGCATTTATTTTGTGTTGTTGGTGATCTGTCAAAGAAACAGTAATTGTCATCTATGCTCTGGACTGTGCTTTGGAGTTGGTTTTGTTTTTCGCATGATTCAATTGTAGTGTATAACCCAAAGAGTGTGCGTTGCTGTTGGCAAGAGGTGAGTTGTGCGCATTGTTTTGTTGGGTTGCTGATACATACTTTTCCTGTTGGGCAGTTCCATTGTAGTTTGAGTTTGTTGTCTGGAGTGCAGGTGAATGCATTATTGAATCTAGAAAAAAATGTTGTGTTTATTGTTGAGTCAAATGATTGAGCAAATGTTTCTTTGGTTACGCTTGGTATTGTATTTGTTGGATTTTGATATCCTTTTTGAATCAAGTATTGTTTGTATGTAGAATAAATAAAAGGTGTTATGCAAAAGCTCGTGTCTGTTGTACGGTCTTGACATTCTATGTCTCCAAGATTTGTTGTAGCACTGACATAGGGTGTTGTTGTGTTGAGCGCATCATAATGTAGTCTGATTCTGTAAGTGATGTCTTGTCCTATAGTGAGTGTACTGTCTTGGTCAAGGTAGCTTGTTCCTCGCTCTTGCGCGATTTGGCTAAATCCTGTGCAACCTGTTCCTGTACATCGTTCTATGTCTGCATAGTCTGCACCACAGTTTGTTTGCCATGTAATAAGTATTATTCTTTGTCCTGTTAGGGGTCGTGCACGGATTGTTTGTGGTTCAAGATTTGTACAGTTTGCAGGTGTGCTTGGTGGCAGACGTGATTCGCAGAGTGTGTTGCATGTCTGTCCTAAGCTAATGTTTGTGAGAAAGATGTATTCTTGAGGGCAGTCTACACGTTGTTGAAATCCTCCTGACCTTGTTAGTGGGTCGCAACAGCAGCCTAGTTCACTAGATTGTTCACCGGATTGTTCACCAGATTGTGCATTTGCTTGAGGAATAATTAACTGGACAAGAAATAAGAAGAAGCTGATTATTGCAATTACTAAAAAGATTTTTTTACTCAGAATAGTATTTTTATCTTTAAACTTATGAATTCCGTGCTTTTTCATCGTGTTCTCTTTTTGATTATTTTTTTGTTCTTGATTTATTTTTTGTGATATTGTGCTTTCTTTTGTTCATTATTTTTTTGTTCATTGTTTTTTTATTTCAAAATATATTGTTTGCCAGTCTGTGGCATTTTTTGAGTCTTTGGCAAAGATAGTGAGTGGTAGTTCTTGATTTGCTGTTGCCTCGTCTGCGCTGACAACATGCGGTAGTGCGGGGGTAAAGGTGTAAATTATGGTGTTTTCATCTGGATCAAGAGCAATTAGTGGAATTGTCATGTTTGGCCCGCAATTTGTTGTATGTAATGGTTGTGTTATGCGAATGCTTGTTGTGGTTGAATTGTAGCTGAAGAGTGTTTCTTTACATACAGAAGTAATAGAAATAGTTTTTGGCAGTATGCTTTCTTTTTTTGCTGATATGTAATACAATGCTGGCGCTCTGTTTTTTCTGCTAAACCAGAACTCAAGTGCTCTTCCATTGAGTATTGTTTTATCATCTCTAATAATTACAAGATCGTCAGCTCCTTGTGGCACTGTGGTAACTGTATATCCTCCTTGGTGTATGCCTTGTATTGCAAAATCAATACGTGTTGTGTCTTGCTCTATAAGATTTTTCGCAAAATGATAAAGTTTTGTTAGTCGCACTGGTTGTGTAAAGCTTATTGATTCTTGCCAGCTAGCTGGTTTTTTCTTGCCATAACTATTATCAAAGCTAGTATTAAAATTATTATTAAAGTTATTATCAAGACTGCTTGCGCTTTGTACTGGTATTGTTGCGCTTATCATAATGTTTTCCTGAAACATGCTTGTGTCTAAGACAAAGAGTGGATCTTGGGCTAGTTTAACTGCAACATTTGGTTTTCCTATTTTTGTTGGTGTGTTAGTTATTGAGGCCAGGTCAGTACACTGGTTTTGTATGGCAGTTAGTATTGCTTGTTCTATACTTTTTTGTGCTGAAAAAGAAAAATTATCATATAACGGGGAAAGAGTGCTTTCACCATAATAACCATACAACCATTGCTGTCCAGTGCTCAGATATGGAAATCCATTCCAGGGGTAGTCAGGCAGTGTTCCTGTATAAATCATTCCCACATTTCCTTTTGGTTGCAGGATAAGATAAGGAACTTTTATTCCTTCAAAGCTAATGAATTGTTCTGGTTCTGCTTGAAGCCCTCCTTGGTTCTGATATATTTTTCCTCCTTGTTTTGCCCATAACTCAATAGTTGTGAGAGTGACTTGTTCAAGACATGATTGTAAATAAGAATGTATAGCTTGTGATCTTGAATTAGTATTTTGCTGCGTGCTCTGTTGTGTTTCATATGTGACTTTGTTAGAGTGCACGCTAACCCAGACAATTGCTCCAACAAGTGTGACAAGCAGTATTGCAAGAATGATGAAAATTGTGAGTTGTGATTTTTTGTTCATGGTCTTAGTTTTCCTGCAATGTTTTGATAGTTAGTAATGAGTGCGCTTGGATTAGTGTCTTGCGGTTGTGCTTGCTGGCTTCTTAGGATAATTGTTGTTTGCGTTGCTGGGTTATATGAACAGACTGCTTGTGGGTCATATTGTCGTATGCTTCCTGGTGGCTGTTCTGCGCAAGCACTATGTGATATACCTGTTGCATATGCACCTAGCCAGTCTTGAAACATGCCTGTTCCTGCCGGTCGTCGTTGCATTGGTTCAACAAAACTAAAAAAGAATGAATTTGAGTGGCGGGTAATATATAGTGAGTTAAGCATGCGTGTTGTTGGGTAGAGCTTGTCAAATGGATGTAGAACAGTGGTGTGTATTCGTGCACTTGTGATAATTGGTTGAAGTGAGTTATTAATGATTTCTTGTGCAGAATTATCAAGAGGACGTAGATTTCCTTTTTCTTGCGGCAAATAAATAAGTGCTTGAAGAGCATTGTTATACCAAAGCCCTTCTCTGCATGAAGCAAACTGAGAACTGTATGCTAGATTAAGTGTAGTAGTTTCTGCTGCAGTATATGTTGTTGTGTTGTCACAAGGTGGTGTTGTTTCGTCTGTAGTTGTTATGCCTAAGGCATTGCTTATTGCGCGAATTGATTGTGTTATTTCTTGGTTGTTCTGGCTATTTTGAGCGGGAAACACAGCATTTTGAATGACTGTATTTGGTGTATTGAATGTTGTACCAAATGATATTCCTGCTGGTGTTTTAAGTATGCAAATATTATTTGAGCAAGGTTCGCTATTTGTGCAGGGTGTTGTGAAATATGTTTGTGCGTCAGCTATTTCATCAAGCCATGGTATTGCTCTTTGTGGTGTGTCACAGTAAAGTGTGTAATTTGTTGGATTTAATTGTAGTGCATGACTAAGGAGGTGTGTTGCTAGAAGTCGTGTGCGTGAGGTCCATTCTCCTTGATTGCAGTAATTGTCAAGGAAGTGCTGGCTTGTGTTAAGGCATTGAGGCCTGTCTTGACTTCTAGCATTGTTAATCTGTTGTGTGTTTCCATTGTAGGCTGAATTGCCTTGAGGATCAAATAAGCACTGCGTTGGTTGCGGGCAAAATCCTTTAGCATTTCCATTAAATGTTATTTTTAATTCTTGTACAATCCATTGGCCATTAATACATCTTCTATTTCCGGGGTATGTATTGAGTGTGTTTGCTTGTCCTGTTTGATCTTGAATGCATGTTGTTCCATTCCAACAATTTGTGCTTGCGCAGCAGCCTCCTGTTGAAAATCCTTGAGGTATGACTTCAGGTACTGGCCAGGGAATTGTTGTGCGCGTGTTGCGCGGGTTTGTGTCAAAGAGCCAGCCTTGTGGTGTGCAATATGCATGTGGTTGTTGAGCTCCTGGTCGTGCGTTTTGGAGAACTGTACATTGTGCTGAAGATACTAATGAAGGTGCTGATTGCGAGACAACAGGTTGTTGTGTGTGTGTATCTCTTACATTGAAGAGCGCTGAGTTTTCTTCATTGCATGAATAAAATTTTCCTTGAAAATTAATTATTGTTTGGCGCAACGTGTTATTTTCTGTAACATATTGTCCAAGAGGCACGTAGTGTGATTTCCAGCACCCGCCAGCAATGGGTGTTGTGTTGCCTATGCTTGCTGAGAGTATAGGGTTTTGCCAGCTTGGTATTTGGTTAGGTAACTTGTTTGGTTCATTGTATGTTTCATTTATCTGGTCTGTGCAGCATTTGCTTCCGGTCCACTTGTAACCTGCTAGTTCGCACGTGTTCTTGTCTGAGTTGTCTAAGTCTGCTGTCCAGTGATTTTGTGTAGTGCAGTAAAATGTTTGGTTAAGATAATCATGTACTTTAGTGATACTTTGACCTGGTGTGAATCTTTCTGATTCGCTAAATCCTGGTTCATTTCCTCTGCATTCTGCAATTTGTGCAACAGAGTTAGCATCATAACAGGCATAGTCATGGCTTTTATTGGTTTGAAAACCAGTAGAGTTTATTATGCTTAATTCTGTTGTACCTTGTGATGCTTGTGTTCTTGAGCAAGAATAGTATTTATCACTAACTAATATTGTTGTTGGATTACCACACACACTTGTATATGTTTTTCCTTTTTTGTCTGGTGTGAGCCAGAGCCATGTTGTGCTACTGGTTTGTGTACAGAGCGTGTTGTTTGTGAAATTTATGCATTCATTATTTGCTCCACAACAACCAGTTGAGCCAATGCTTGGCTGATAATCAGGTATTATTCCATTAAGACATTCTGAGCTACATGAAACTCCTAATCTATCAAGCTGAATTATTCCTGCACCTCCACTACCTGCAAATTGTTGATTGCTTGCATCAAAGCCGCCTGTTCCTGATCTGGCAAGGAGTTGTCCTGCATCCACAGCAAATGTTTTTGCAGTAAGTGTTATTGTGCCGCCTGCACCACCGCCTGCTGCATATGCGCCTTTGCTTCCATCGCGATCCCAGGTTCCTTGTGCGCCACTTGCACCATCAGCGCGTATCATTCCATCAACAGTTAGTGTGTTTGTGATAATCAAAACTACTCCTCCACCTGCTCCTCCAAGACTCGTGCACTGGCCTCCACCACCTCCTGAACCAAGCATGAGCCTATCTTGTCCTCCTGTGTTTTGTCCTCCCATTCCTTCAAGGCCTGTAACACAAGAAGAGCCTATGCCAGGAGCTGATCCACTACCTGTTATTCCATTATTTACTCTGGGACAACGGCCATTACATTGCCCACTTCCTGCACCTCCGCTAAATCCTTTAAATGAAACATCTATGAGACCATGAACTGTGACTGCATTAGTAGCAAGTAATGCAAGCACCCCTCCTGTTGTTCCATCAAAGTTTGGCGCAGTAATACTTGTACCAAGCGGTATGTTTACAGTTGAGTATTGAGGAACGCGTATGAGTTGGGTTTGGCTGGCAGTGTATGAATTTTTTAATGGTGTTGTTAATTTAATGACAAATTCTTGTTGATTCTTTTCTATTACGCGTACAGTTGTGTCTGCAATAAATCTAAGTTCATACACTCCTGTGAAAGTGTTTAGGATGAGAAGTGCATCGCCTGTTGTTAGTGGCATGTTTTGGCGAAGAATAATGCTTGTGTTTCCTGCAATAATGTTTGTTACTGTTTTTCCATAGCTATTAATAATTATTGATGCGCTTGTCGCAGTAAATGCTCCATCTTTTGCACTGCCTAGTGTTTGCTCTTGTGCGCAGCCTGTATTAGTTGTGCTTCCAGTCCACTGTCCTAATTGAACTGCTCTACCTGTAAGTGCAACAGGTGAACAAGCAACAAATAAGAGCACAAATAGAATTATAAATATGAAAAGTAGCGTGCTGATGCTAGTACTATCTCTCACAAACCGCATATTCCCCTCTTTTTAAATAACGTCAGAAGGCAGGGTATTTAAAGATAACGCAAACAAATCACGAATACATGCACGGTAAAAAAAAAGACGTGCTGGTTTTTCAGGAGCTAAATTTTTATGATAGTGTATAATTCGGTAATTAGTTGACGCTTCTGGAGAATATAGTTGGTTTTTAAAGTTTTTAAAGAGGATGCTACACTATAGGTTTCTGTGTTTTGTAAACTACTTTTCAAATTGTGTTGTTGTTTATCGTCGATGAAAGCGT
>ORJL010614938.1_pt1 | contig 25689 bp, 22 predicted proteins | sample 1779941 | NCBI WGS metagenome assembly ORJL01 (sample SAMEA104232317, study PRJEB22302) | groundwater metagenome | biome: forest; feature: aquifer; material: groundwater | place: USA | collected 2011-08-07 | depth 5.8 m
CTGGAAGAGCTATAGTCCCGATACGAAATTTCCCAGCGGGGTGCTTGCCTACCCCTTTGAAAGCGATGGTCATAAACTTCCTGATCAACAACGTGATGTCAATTTCAAATACACTGCACCGAAACAATGATGCCCGCAATTGAAACGTAGAAAGCGAGCCCAGAAGCTCGCTTTCTACTACTTTCGATACCTGGTCTCTGCTACCATTGAACGAACATCGGGATGTGTGCTCGCATGCACGTATAGCTATCCGTCGGGGGCGGAATCCATGGCAGTCATTCCGAATGGGAGGGCAGGGAAAGTGTGAAGTGGTGCGGGCATTGGGGGGTCATGGGCGCAGCACTATTTCCTCAAGCAAGCCAACTCTCAACAGGTGAGCATTGATTACATAGTCGATATGGTCTACCCCGTCTCTGAGGGGGTTTTGCATGGATTTCCAGCCCGCTCCGTCGGTGAGCCAGACAAAACGCCATCCTGCTGCTTTCAAGTCCCGCTGTCTGTCGATATAGGACTTGACTATTTCGCTAGGCTTGGAGCCAGGCCCGCCGTAGAAGTTGACCTCAATGTTGGTGGCCTTGGTCCCCGAAATGATCGCGTGGTCGAACTTCTTGGGCCTCAAGGCCTCGGGAGTAGCTACTTGGAAGCGCTGCCCAACATAGTCAAAGTTCTTTTGCTGTAGGCAGGTAATGTGAGGGTGCTTCTGCGCCATCCTGTTGACGTTTCGGCAACTTCCTCGGAGTAAGACCTGAACGTCTCTTTCCTAACAGTCAGATCCCGCGATGCCTCGAAAGCCAACTGCGAACCGTGACCCTTCGTACGAAAGAGAGGTGCCAACTGTGATTATCGATGGCCTCCAAGGGTTGCTGTTGCGTTCTTCTTAGAACTGGCAACTACCCCTTGGCAGTCTGGCGAAGTGCGACTCCCACACTTTGTACTGTCCGCTCTCATGAGTAATACGAGCTCCGTAACCTCTTCGTCTGATTCTGGTCGCCCTGCAATCAGCTTCATCGCGGGATTCTGTTGTGTGCTCCAGATGATAGAGAATCTTCGTGGGGCCAAAACCCCGAATAGGTGCTCCCGCTAAGGTCCTCATTGATGATTAGTCCTCTTAGCCATCTCCGTGTAGTCTATGCTGGTTATGCTCAGAATCGCTTGCCGTGCTATCACGCTCTGACCGCTATGAAGGTACGCGGATGCTTACCCCTAATTCCAGAGTTTCTTGTACACCCCGGGCTTAATAAACTCCACGAGTCCAATACCCCGCAAGTACTGCAACTGCTGCCTTATCTTGGCTTTCACGTGGCGGTTCTTGGGATGCAATCTACTCAGATATTGTTCGAAAGAATAAACGTCTCTTAGAGTGAAGACATCGTTGCCAAATCTCGACAGGCAACCAAACACGTGCTTTTCCCATGGCGACAGGTTAGAGAGGATACTCTGGGACCCTCCGTCGAATTTCTCCGCAGTGTTTTCGTCGTTGATAACGTCGTCGAACAGTTCTTTCTCGGACACTTTGATTCGTGGTCGTTTTTCTGTGGGGACAGAACGCAGTATCGCTTCAGCCTTGTCAACAATTGCGGTTGTTATTTCCGGATGGTCTGGATTGTTGAAAACAGCCAAATAGTCGAGCTTCAGCTCTTCCGCGATTTTGTCTTGGATGAGCACCCCGTATTCTACGTTGTTTCTCAGTCCGCCAGGAGTCAGGTTCCCTGAGGTTACTACTGCCACATTGTCGAAGACGAATAGCTTGGCGTGCAGGTTCTGCACGCTCTTCTGCCTGCAGTTTTCCCTCTTCAAGATTCTTAACGCTTCTAGGTCTGAGGCGCCTGTATGAAAGTGCGCCAGTTTGAAAGAATTGATGTATCGAAAGTCTATAGGAGACCGAATGTTCTTGACGATCAAGGATGCGGTCTGTGTCTTGATGAAAGGGCTCGCTAAATACACATTTGTCTTCGCCCCATGCAAAAGGCGCAAGAAAACGTTTTCCCAAGGAGACCTGATCACTTCAAGCACGGGTGCCGCCTTCCACACGTCCTATCTTGCGTCACGGGTGAGGTCTTGCCCCTGCGATCAACGCAGTTATTGTCCCAGTCTTTCCCAAGGTAACATCTCTAGCTTGTGTTCCTCTCCTCGAGATGATTTGTCCCATGCGCCCTTGTTTACGGACACCATCCGTCCGGCGTGGCACGTGATACCGCCGTTAGAAAGGAAATAGGGAGGGTCCGCGAATATCATGTCGACTGAGTTGGGTCGTGCTCGGTTCAGTATATTGACGCAATTGCCGTTCAAAAGCCTGACAGAAGGCTCGGGTGAACTGTAATAGACCGTGAATGGCTTTGGCTCGCCGTATGACGCCGGCTGTTCGCCGACATAGAAATCCAGCGGTTCTTCAGACGGATGGTACGCAACTGAAACTTCTTCTTTTCGTTCTGACTTCTTGGTCTTATTCTTTGCGGGTGCTTTGTTTACCATATTGGCCCTCATGACTAGTTTCTATTCTGCCAACTATAGCCAATCCCGACAGTTTGAACAAGCCCTGAAATATGTACGTGGAAGCGACTCCCGACCCTGGTCCTGGACTTGTTTGGTCTACAAGTTACGGTCAAAACTGCGGAAGCCAAAGTAAAGCTGTGGCATCAGTTGGAGCCCGTCGGAAGAAGTGGGTGGCCGAGAACGGGCACCATCGAACGATAGCGCGGGTGTCCACGGGGATGACGGCAGCCCCTGTAAGGCAGAAGACCAAGAGGGCACCTTCCTCCATATCGCCCAGAAACGATTTCTCTCACCATTGAACGAACATCGGCATCACCACATAAACATATGAGTCATCCCCTACTGGCCGGATGACGCCGGGGCTGGAGGGCGTGGTTGTCTCCAGGCTGACCTCGGCCTGCTTGACCACACCGAGGACATCGGTCAGGTACCTGCTGTTGAAGGCGATCTTGGAGGTCTCCCCCTCAACCCTGGCATCAAGCTCGCCGACGTTGTCGCCAACCTCATCGGCACGCGCCGAGACCACCATCTTACCCACACCCACCCCCTCCCCGGGGTTGACCACAACACGCACGATGCCGCTGCCGTCGCGGGCGAAAATGGAAGCCATCTTGGTGGCACGCATGAAATCAGCCACCTGCACCACCGCCTTGTTGGTGTGGCTCTGCGGTATCAACTGGCGGTAGTTGGGGAAGGCGCCCTGTACCAACTGAGACACCATCTCGACGCTCTTGAGTTTGAACAACACCTGCCCGCGCTGCGGGTTGAGCGTGATTTCCACGACGCTGGATGGCGCGGTGCTAGGAGTCACCTCCGCGCTCAAGCGTCGGCCATCAGGAGAAAGGGACCCTGTCACATTCTTTTGCTCCGGCTGATCGGCGGCCAGCCGGTTCAACTCGTTCAGAGTTCGCGCCGGAATGATGGCTGACACCTTCTCTGCCACTGGCTGCTCCAGCGCCAGATGCCGCACCGCCAGCCGGAAACCGTCGGCGCTCGCCATGCTCAGCTTGTCGCCCTCGAATTCGCACTGGATGCCGGTAAGCACCGGGCGGACATCCTCGGTGGCAGCGGCCAGTGCCACCTGAGTAATAGCCTGACGGAGATCGTCGGCAGCAACCGCCGTGGTCACACCCTCGCCCAGCCTGGGTATGGGCGGGAAGTCCTCGGCATCGGTGCCGCTGATGCGGGCCTGGAACCGCGCGCAGCGCAACTCCATGACTTTGCTGCCCGCAGACAGGGTCATATCCACCTTGTCAGAGGGAAGCGAGTTAACGAACTCGGTGAGCAGCTTGGCCGGGATGGTGATCGAGCCTTCCTCTTCCACTACCGCCCCTACCCATGTGCTGATGGCTATCTCAAGGTTGGTTGCCGCCAGCTTGAGCCTGCCCTCATCAGTAGATAGCAGCACATTCTGCGTTATGGGCAGCGTGGTCCGGCTGGCCACGGCTCGGCCCACTATGGAAAGTCCCCGGGCCAGGTTTTCTTGCAGGCAGGAAAGCTTCATGAAGACACCCCCAGTGCCCTGCCCGCCCTGCGGCGTGCCAGGGTTCGCAAAAAGAGTGACCCCAGTATATAACAGAGGGTTGACGACTGCAATCGCTAGGGGTATTTATCGGGGTAAGGGGTTCCACAACCAGTTGTGGTTGGGTGTGTCTTCCGGGTGACGAAGCCTGGCCGTCTGATATGTCAGGCCTTGCAGGAAACTGGTATGGCTGTCACCGAAACCACCTTTCGTTTTCGGATGAAGGGTTTCGGATACCCTGCTACGGCGATTTCGTTTATACTCCTCATGTTGGACATTTCGCTGCTGCCCACAATCTTCGGATCCGTCGTCGCTCTGGGCTTCCTGGTAGCGGCCATGAACCGCCACCGGGGCAAACGCCTTATCGATGATTTACCGACCTCGAAGGCACAAGGGGTTTTCATCGGCCTGGTCGAACTCCACGGCACTGCTGAAAGTGAAAGCCCTTTCACCAGCTACCTCGCCGGCATACCATGCGTGCAATACTCATGGCGAATTGAAGAGCAATCCACCGAAACCAGGATCGAGACCTATCGCGATTCCAAGGGACACACCCAGGTCCGAACGGTGCGGACGACGAAGTGGACCACGGTCGCCTCCGGCGGCGATTCAGCGCCTTTCTATCTAAAGGACGATACGGGACTGATACGGATCGTTCCTGACAGGGCCAATCTGGAGAACAAGACGGTCATTGAAGACACCGTGGGCCGCTCAGACCCGCGGTATTTTGGGAAAGGTCCGGAAAGGGAAGTCCCACACACAGACCACAGGAGACGTTTGCGCGAATCGGCCATACCCCTCCATGCGATGCTGTGTGTCATCGGGCAGGCACGCGAAAGGCAAGACACTGTAGCTGCGGAAATCGCCTACGACAAACAGGCGCCCATGTTCCTGGTATCAACACGTTCCGAAAAGCAGGTGAGCACCAGTCACGGGGTCTGGTCCTGGATGTTCGCCTTAACGGGCTTCGTAGCGGCGGTGGGTGGCGTTGCTCTCAGCCAGATTGTCCGGCAGGAAGTTTCCCCATTTCGGCTTTCGCCGCTCTTCATCGCCGCTTCTCTCTTCTTTCTTGCCCTCCTGCTCGGCTGGGTATGGACGGCCTACAACAGCCTGGTAAACCTGCGGCAGAGAGTGAGGCAGGCCTGGTCCGAAGTGGACGTTCAACTCAACCGCAGGAAAGCCCTCATTCCTAACCTGGTCCAGGCCGTCGAAGGGTACAAAGAACACGAGCAAGAGGTTCAGGCCCTTGTGGCCGGACTCCGCGGCCAGCTTGCGGCCACACCGCCCGGCGTGGCTGGGCCTGACTACGCGGGCTGCGCGGCTACCATAAAGCTGGTTGTCGAGCGATACCCGGAACTGAAAGCCAGCGCCCTGTTCCTGAAGCTGCAAGGGGAACTCTCTGATACAGAACAGAGGATTGCCCTGGCACGCGACTATTTCAATGGGATCGCGGCGTTCTACAACATCAGGTTGCTCATAGTACCCGACCGGTTTGTAGCTGCCCTGGCCCGGCTGCGCCAGCAGCCCCTACTGGCTGCTTCCGATTTCGAGCGCGCCGAAGTCAATGTGGACCTGGCACAGTAGTCCCGGCTGCCTGACCTCTTCCCTGTTTTGTGCACAGCCACGGGTTAAACAGGCACATGTTATGCTTGAAGTAACAGACCGGAGGAGGAAGTAACATGGCCAAACAGGAAACTGCACAAAAGACAAAAACGACATCCGCCAGGGCAAAGCCTGCCAAGAAAATGGAATCTGGCGAATTGTACGAATGTGAAGAGTGCGGGCTGGTCGTGAACGTCGTCGACCCCTGCGGATGCGAACCCGAAGTTTGCTACATTACCTGCTGTGAGCATCCCATGAAGAAGGCCTCAGCACGGTCGAAGGCAGGCAACAAAGGGCAAAAGGCCGCCTGATAACCGTAGACCCACAGGCAGGGACGCCTGTGCCACCGTTGGTAGCAGCTGAACTTTACCTTCCCTTAAGCCTCGGCTTCATGTTGTATTTGACGCTGAGGGATATTCCCGTGGCAAGAAATGACACCAGCAGGACTGGGAGTATCCGGTCCTGAAGTGGCTCAAGGACGAACGCCCTCAGCAAGGCAGCGCCACCCACCGTTAATGCAGGCAAGAGCACTAGCCCATAGAGGACGAAGGCCAGAGTCCGCTTCAGGAAGTGCCACTGCTTCAACCTCTTGAGCAACACCTTTTCCATGATGATGTCGCCCCCGAAGAACATCAACACCGTGGACAGTAAGTAGGAGATTTCCCACACGTGGCCAGCGAGATATTGTGTGACTGATTGCACGGCCGCTGTGCCAGACGTGACTGCGAAATGCATGTTGCCTTTCCGGTGACCCCTGCCCTTTTTGGCGGCCCAATTCTATCAGGTTCGAACACCGGAAATGTTTGTTGAACGTGTGCTGCCGGGTGCTTCTCCCACGTGGGCTAATGCTTGAAATGGCGGACGCCTGTGAATACCATGGCAATGCCGTACTTGTCGGCCACCTTGATTGCCTCTTCGTCCTTGACAGAGCCGCCGGGCTGCATTATTGCCGTTATGCCGGCTTTAGCCGCCATTTCCACGCCATCCGGGAAGGGGAAGAACGCGTCTGACCCGAGCACACTGCCCGTGGCCCTGCCTCCGGCCTTCTTCAATGCCAACTCAACACTGACAACCCGGCTCGGTTGGCCTGCGCCCATGCCGAGCAATGTCGCATCTCTCACAAGCACAATGGCATTAGACTTGATATGCTTTACAATACGCCAGGCGAAAGCCAGGTCCCGTTCCTCGTCCTTCGTGGGTTTGCGCTTGCTCACCGGATGGGGGCTGAACTCGGCAACCGAAAACGTGTCGGATGTCTGCACAAGCAGGCCACCCCGAATCCGTCTCATATCGATGTAAGGCTCGGCCAGTGCGGGGGCGCGGACGGCCAGCAGGCGCAGTCCCTTCTTCCTGCCGAGGAGCGCCAATGCTTCAGTGGCAAAATCTTCTGCGACTATTGCGTCATAATGCGTCCTGTCTATTTCCTGGGCCAGAGGCAGGTCGATCACTTTGTTCACAGCGACGATGCCCCCGAAGGCGGCCACAGGATCGCCGGAGAGCGCCCTGAGGTAGGCCTCAGTCAAATCGTGGTGGCTGGCAAGACCGCAGGGATTGGTGTGCTTGATAATGGCCACGGTTGATGCAGAGAAATCGCACACCGAGTTCCAAGCCGCGTCCAGGTCCAGGTAGTTATTGAAAGATAGCTCGGGGCCTCCCAGTTGTGCAGCCGCGGCCACTCCTGAAGGAGCTTTTCCAATGGTCCGCTCGGCATACAGGGCAGCCTTCTGATGCGGGTTCTCCCCGTAGCGCAGGTCGCTCTTCTTCCTCAATGCCAGCGTTTGTTCCGCAGGGAAAAGGTCCTCTTTTTCTCTAAGGTATTGGGCAATCGCGGTATCGTACATGGCCACATGCTGGAACGCCTTCTGGGCCAACTTTTTGCGCGTAGCCAGGTCAACCGGGCCGCTGCGCAGCTTCTGCAGTATCGCGCCGTAGTCAGACGGGTCGACAACCACGAGGACAGAGGGGAAGTTCTTTGCAGCCGCGCGGATCATTGTCGGTCCGCCGATGTCTATGTTCTCCAGGGCTTCCTGAAGCGTCACCCCCTCTTTGCTGACGGTCTGGACGAACGGATACAAGTTGACCACGATCATGTCGATCGGCTGGATGCGCTGCCGCGCCAGTTCTTCCATGTGTGAGGCCATGTCACGCCGTGCCAGTATGCCTCCGTGTACGGCTGGATGCAACGTCTTCACTCGGCCATCGAGTATTTCCGGAAACCCGGTAATGTCGGAAACGGAATGGACCTTGATGCCAGCCCCGGTCAGCGCGCTCTTGGTCCCTCCCGTGGAGAATACTTCGAAGCCAAGGCCTGTCAGGTCTCTGGCAAACGCCTCCAGCCCGGTCTTATCGGATACGCTCAGAATGGCTCGCATCAAAATCCCTCCGTCTTGTTTTTCTTAATGAAGACTTGGCCACGAAAGGGAATTAAAGCACAATGGCCGCGCTTGTTCCAGTTACCCAGTCTGCAGGGACAGGACTCACATCATGAGGGGATTGTTCGAACTCCAGGGGTTTGTGCTGAACGCTCTAGCTCTTACCGCCTTCGTTGCGAAGGTAGTCCTCAACGTCGCGGATGACCTGTTCGACGCCGTGGCTTGCCTGGTCCGGGGAGGTATCAGAATCGTATCGTTGTTCCATTTCCTTGACGTGGCAGCGCAGTTGCGGGTTGTCTGAGACAAGCCTGTCCAGCGTCTTGTCTGTTTGGGCACTCGCAAGTTTCAGGTCTTCGAGGTCCACCACAATTCCCAGCAGCTTATTGAGCGCATCCAGAAGGGTCATACACACCCTGGGGCTGGCCTCAGGGCGGACGTAAAAAGGCGGATGGCCCCAAAGGGTGATCATCTCTATTTGGGCCTTGCTGCATTCAGTGAGCAGGAGCGAGTGAATAGCCGCCGGCCCTCGATAGGCCACCGGGTTCAATTTGTTTGACACCAGAAGCTTCTTCAACCCGATGGTGTTGACCAGGCCGCTCACCCTCGGTGCCCTGGTGTGAGGCATATTGTCGTATAGCGCCCCCAGGGCATAGACGCGTCCAACATCCATTTCCCGCACGAACTCGATGATAGCATCGCAGAATGTCTTCCAACGAAGTTCAGGCTCAATGCCTCTCATGAATATGATGTCGTTGCCGCCATTCGGATTCTTCCAGAAGAAGAACTCGACCGAAGGCATCCTCAGTTGGCTCAAAGCACCATCTTCAGCTACGATGAATGGGCGGGATTGAGTATAGTTAAAGAAGTCTTCGCAATTCATTTCAGCGAAGCGCCTTGCCTTCAACTGCCTTATGAGGTGGTTTATCCCCCGCGTGGCTACCTCGGCAGCATCGGGCCAACCGCCGAAGGCCATTACCAGGCACGGCCGATCCAACTCGGGCCGCTCAGAAAAACCTACACTATCCATAGCTCTTCAGAACTGTTCCGCATTTCACCGGAAAGGCGGTTCATGGCCAATTGTAGCATCTTTACAGTTTTCCGGCGAACCACCCTGATATGTGACTTATGTCATGTTATCGGCTACTATTTAGTGGCACAATGGTCTTGCGGTAGGGCGGAGGTGAAAACGAGCGCTGAAACGAAGGAGGTGGGATGTGGGTAAAATGGTTGGAAAGTGGTGTTTGAAGTGTTGCCCTGGTTGCGGAGGTGACATGTATGTAGACGACTCCAAAGACCTGAAATGTCTACAGTGCGGACGATACGCTACAGTGCGAACGTCTCAGGAACGTGCGAGCCTTCGTGAAGAAGTGGAACACGGTAGGAAGGTCAGGCTGCCGTACTCGGCAGCCTAGCCGTATCTTTGCCTTTTGGACGAGCGCAGCAACTGCATTGTCTTTTCGGCCTGTTCTACAGGTCCTACTGTGCAGTGCGGACCCAGACCCTCGTCCCGTCGGTAGCGACCTCAACGGTACCATTGACGGCAGTGCTGAAGACCTTGTCTGGTCCTGATTGTGCCTCGATCCGCTTCATTACTGCTGGAGCGGGGAGCCCGAGATTGTTTGAGGCGCCAACAGAGACGACAGCGATGCCGGGATGGGCCACGGACAGGAACGCCGCGCTGGTGGACGTCATGGAGCCGTGGTGGGCCACCTTGAGGACCGTTGTGTGCGTATTGAACCGTTCTTCTATCAGGTGTTGCTCCACCTCTTCCACCGCATCCCCCGTCAGCAGAAAGCTGACTTTCCCATAGTCCAGCCTGATGACAATTCCTGCCTGGTCGGGGTCGCCGCCCGTTCTTGGATCTGTCCCTGAGTGAAGTATCCGGATCGCGGCTCCGCCGCCAAGGTCTATTATCTGTCCTTCCGCAGCGTTGGCTATAGGTATCCTCTGCTGCTCGATTGCCCTGTGCCACTCGGCATACGTCAGAGACGTGTAAGGTTCAGGCCGTTCCAGGATTTGCCTTACGCCGTACCGTTGCAGAACTGGGACCAGTCCCGTGAGATGGTCGGCATGAGGATGAGTCAGCACCACGAGATCGATCTTCCTGTCCCAGAAGGGTATCTGTGCTCCCAACTGCTGCAGGAGTATCTCCGGGTCGGGTCCGCCGTCGATTAGTACGTGCCTTCCTTGCGGCGTCGAAACCAGTATGGCATCGCCATCGCCGACATCCAGGAAGCTGACTCTGAGCCTGTCCTCGTGTGACCAGAGTACGGCGGACCACAGGAGCAATGCTGTCGGCACCAATACCATTGCAGACCATTTGGCCAGTGACAAAAGTCGATCGCCCCCGGCACTGCTGGCCCGGGGCGGCGCTCGAAAATGCAGGTCCAGAAACCGCGTTCTCATGCGGGGTATACGGGGCAAGAGCAGCAACACGGCAAGGATGAGGTAATAGGCAAGGACTGCCCAGGCTGGAAAAGTACCAGTCTTCCAGGCAGCGAAGGGAAGCCTGTCAAACAGGTGCACTGCCCAGGCCATGTATGCGAGAAACGGCATGGCGGTCCAGCCAACCACCAGTCCCGCAGCAGGGACGAGAAACCCAACCGCAGCGGTGGCGGCTGTTGTCGCCATTATCAGGGGCAAAACGGGAAAGATGGCCAGGTTGGCTGCCGGCGAGACCAGTGACACCGTCCCAAAGTAATAGGCCAGCAAGGGCAAAGTTGCGATTATGGCGCCAAGCGTTACCGCAGTGGCGTCGACAAAGAAATCAAGAGTCTCCCTGAAGAAGCGGCGTTCCTGTGTGGCCGGCGCGATCAGCGACCGCGCCAGGTCCGTAATGGGGGGCGTAAGGACAATGAGTCCGGCCATCGACACAAAGCTGAGTTGGAATGACACATTCCAAATCAAATGTGGTTCAAATGCGAGCATGATAGCTGCTGCAAATGTTATCGCTACCAGGGCGCTTCCCTGGCGCCCGAAGTAGACGGCGAGGAAGAAGATAGTAGCCATCGCCGCCGCCCTTAGTACAGGTGGCAGAAGCCCGGTGAGCACTGCATATAGCCACAACGCAGCAATAGCGACCCAAACATACAGGAACCGGCGCTTCCCGAGTACTCGAACGGCCAGGGCAAGCATCATTCCTGCCACGATGGTTATGTTCCAGCCTGAGATGGCCAGCATATGCATTGTGCCGGTACGGGCAAAAGCTTTGTTCAGGTCGGATGGAATGCTTGTGCGCTCGCCCAGCAGGATTGCCTGGCCGAGCGCGGCCTGAGGTTCTGGAAGCGCAGATGCTATTGCCGTCGAAAGCCTTTGGCGTACCGAACGCACCCAGGAAGCCGGGCCAACTGATGCTGCCTTGAGGACTTCGACCTTAGGGTAGTCCATTCGCGCATCCACGCCGTATGTCGCCCGCTTCTTGACAGGTCCGGCGGCATCAGCAAAGGAGTCCGACTGAGGGGCCTTGATCCTGCCGGTCGCGACTAACACATCGCCTTTGCGGTACTCCGGGTATACGCCAAGCTTGAGCAGGACCTTGCCCGATACCTCGGATGAAGTACCCTTTTCCTCTACCTTCTCAACTGACAGCCGGAGGAACGTCGAGCGGCCTCTGACATCCGGGTCTTCAGATACGCTGCCTTGCACCGAAATAGTGCCTGCGTCGCTGTATCTGGCCATGCTGGAAACGCCGTTCACAGGTCTATCATGGTTGAACGCGCAGCACGGCTGCAAAAAACGCCCCCAGGCTCAGGGAAACAAACAGGAGCGTCGGCCTTGCCCGGCGAGGGGAAAAGGGAACGGCCAACAGCGGCGCAAGCGTTGCGGGTAACAGGAGCCCTGGCAAATCAAATAAGGAAGCTGCAAACATTCCGGCCGTCCAGGCAAGGCTGAGATAGGCCAATGCCAGAGGCGGGATCCAACGCCTGCGTTCCTCATTGGGGATGGGTTGGTTGCCAGCCAAGCTGACCCAGCCTTTCCTTTCGGGCCTATTCGCCCACCGTTACATAGTCGTTGATGCGTTGGAGGGTGCCCTCTCCGATTCCAGGTATGCGTAACAGGTCCCGGACCATGCGAAAGGGGCCATTCTTGTTGCGGTAGTCCACGATGGACGCGGCCGTAGACGGCCCGATTCCAGGCAGAGCATCGAGCAGCCATGCATCAGCGCTGTTGAGGTCTATCCTCTGCGGCTGGCCGCCTTGACTGTCCAGTGGCACAGTCAGTGAAAGGGAGTTCTGCCCTGCCGAACTGGTCTTCCCTCCGGCGGCAGCTATCAGATCGCCCAGGGTATCCTCCGGCCTGAATGGGTAAAGCCCTGGGTTCGCCACCGCGCCGCCAATGTAAATATCGCCGCTCCAGGCCGGGTGAGGCGGGCCATCGACAATGAGCAAAGGAGGACCGTTGTCCGGCTGCACGGCCAAGAAAGCAAAAACTCCGATGAAGCATGCCAGCAGTGCAGCCGCGGCGACTCCAGCCCAAAACCTATCGAGCCGTTCCAACATCAGTGTGACTCCCTGGGCGTGGATTGTAACAGGTTAGGACTCCCTTTCATAGGTACTTCTTGAGTACAGGGCGCCCACCTATTACAATAGCTGTGGGGAGAACTGGAAATGCTAGGCAAACAGGGTAAGAACGACAACAACAAACAAATAACGGCAAACCGCAAAGCCTACCATGACTACACGATACTGGAGACCATCGAGGCCGGCATGGTGCTTACCGGGACCGAGATAAAATCGATCCGCGCAGGTAAGGTCCAGATACGCGAGGGCTACGTCAAGCCAGAGAATGGGGGGTTGTGGCTACTTAATGCGCATGTGGCCCTGTACGATTCGGGTACCAGGTACAACCACGACCCTGTGAGGCCGCGCAAGCTATTGCTGCACAAGAAACAGATAGGCCACCTGGTTGGCTCCGTGTCCCAGAAAGGTTTGACCATGGTGCCACTCAGGATATATATTAAGAATGGTGTTGCGAAGCTGGAGGTGGGATTGGCGAAGGGCAAGAGGATGTACGAAAAGCGTGACACAATCGCCCGTCGTGAGGTTGACCGCGAATTGAGACGGGCCGTCAAACTCTCCCACCAATAGCTCAATTGCTGAATCTCTATTTCGCATCTTCTTATCTCCTTTCCCTTGGCGGGAGAGGACGAAAGGTGAGGGTGAATTCCCTTAGACATGGGGACGCGTGGTTTCGACAGGGGAGGTGTGCCCAAAGTAGCAGGCCGAGGCGCCATCACCTCGTTAAAAGGTGGCAAAACACAACTGCCGAAGCAGTTCCAGTAGCAGCCTAAAAGGCAGCCGTTCAACCTGATCTCACCCTGGCGGGTCGGGATTGAGCGCAAAGCAGTCGGGGTGCGATGGCCTTGACGCCGATATGGGGTCATCAAAGAAAAAATCGGCTGGCTTCGCCGTACTCGGCCGATTGAGGACGGTGGAGCGAGAAACAAAGAGACGGCTAAGCCTGTAGCTGACTCTGGGTGAGCTTCTTCTGGACGGGGAGTTCGACTCTCCCCCGTCTCCACCACAAACACGATGCCCCTGGCGTATCTGCCGGGGGCTCTTTCATTATCTGGATTCCTGAACCTTCCTTGGTGGTAGCCACCTGGAAGACCGGCCTGAACGGTGGTTTTGGCTTGATGGCGACAATGCGCTTATCTTCCTTGGCATCGACATAGACGCCGTCCAACATGGCCAATACCAGTTTTCTTCGCTCCGGCATGGTCGCACCTGCCCAGAGTTTGGGAAGGTCCTGAATCAGCTTTCCCGCTTCCTCGGCGGCATTGGCCTGCAACGTTTCCGCGCGCCCGCTGTTCTTCCTCATGGCCGCCTGGACTACCCAGTTCCGTCTGATGCTGTGATTCTGGTGGCCGTATTCCCGGAGGAAACGCGGAGCGGGTGGCTGGATGATTGTCAGAATCCATTCCATGAGTCGACAACCCTCTGGCATTCGCACACCTCGTCGGTATCAGAACTTCCTGGGCGGAGATTTCCACGTCCCCTTGTTGCCCGGGCCTCTCTTTTCTGCCATCATTGGGGTGGCCAATTCGCCCCGAGACGCTGGCCTGGTTTGCCCGGAGCGGATGGCCAACTTACTCCGAAAAACGCACGTTGAAGATGCTTCACGAGAGTATAATGGATGTCAACAGTGAAAAGAACTGAAGCGCCGGCACGCAGACCGTGTTATACAACAGCTCTCTCGGAATGTACCAGGCTCGAGACAGCGCGAATCCCACCATACTTCAGTTTGACTATGCCATTTGCGTCGTCAGACAGTGATCTGGACACCATCCGATGTTAGCATTGGGTCTAATTTCAGCATGAGTGTTTCTGACATTAGGGAGGCGTGAAATGGCTATCGTGCATGGCAACAAAAAGGCCCGACAAGATGTAGGCAGTTGGCAAGAATTGTTCATGCCGACCTATTCGGAGCGCATCAAGAAAGCGAAGGAACGTGCGCTCCAAACACCAGAAATCTGTTTGGAGCGTGCTCGTGCCGAGATGAAGGCATACGAGCTATACAAGGATGAACCCAGAATTATTCAGCGGGCTCGCTTTCTTGAGACTTATCTGCAAGAGAAGGCAATCCTAATCCTGGAGGATGAGCTCATCGTAGGCAACATCAATAGCAAGGTCCACGGGTTTACCATTTCTGGTACGGTTCGCCGTTCAAATGCTTTGACGGCAGAAGAGCGTTTTGATGACCCCATGAACATTCTTGAGAGTCGCTACAAGGGCACGAATTACTACTATAAGGACATTATGCACCCCGAAGAGAGGAAAGAACTGGAGGATGTGATTCTCCCATACTTCAAGGGGAAGAGGCTTATCGATTACAACTTGGAGAGGCTTGATGCCGAACTCAAGGAAAGATCTTTTTTGGTGACTTCTTCTTGTCCCCATATTCCTAACTCGGCTGGCGTGTCAATGTGGAGAGATGCCGGCCATCAGATGCCTAATAATGAAAAGGTGCTCTGTATAGGCCTCAAGGGCATCAGGGAAGAGGTAGAGTCGCATTTGGCACAGCTCGACCAGCCATATATGCACTTTGGGATTGAGGAGAAGCGCGCCTTTTACAGGGCGGTCCTTATCACGCTTGATGCTGCCATCGCCTACTCAAAGAGATATGCCGTTGCGGCGCGGGAAATGGCGGCTAAGGAAGCCAACCCCAAACGCAAAAAGGAACTCGATCGTATCGCCGAAGTGTGTAACCGGGTGCCGACAAACCCTGCTCGAGACTGGTGGGAAGCACTTCAATCCGTCTGGATGATACATGTTATCGTCAATTGTGAACTTACCGGCGAGGTAAACTCTTTTGGTCGCTTCGATCAGTACATGTACCCTTACTACGAAAAGTCAGTGATCGATGAGAAGACTATGAGCCATGACGAAGCTCTGGAACTCCTGGAATGCTTCGAAACAAAGCTTGACTGTGGCATGGAGGCAACCCAGACCGTGACCATCGGGGGGCAAACCCGTGATGGCAAAGATGCCTGTAACGAAGTTACCATGCTCTGTCTGGAAGCTGATGAGCAACTCAGCATAATCCAGCCGGAAACTGCAATGAGGGTGTGGGAAGGGACTCCTGAGAAATATCTTAGAAAAGCCGCTGAGGTTATTCGTCTGGGCCGGGGCAAGCCGAAGTTCACGGGCGACCGGAAAGGGATTAGAATGGTTTCCAAGGCCTATCCGGATTTGACCATCGAGGATTGGCGAGAATACGCGCTGTTGGGATGTTCAGCGACAACCTTACCTCACATAACTATGGCCCATAATTGGGAGGGAATAAACAACGTAGCCAAGGTACTGGAACTGGTGTTGAACAATGGCAAGTGTGACCTCTGCGGCAAACAGATCGGACCCCTGACCGGCGATCCCAGGGCTTTCGAGTCTATAGAAGCCGTGCGGCAGGCATTTCGCGCACAGGTTTTCTACTGGACAGAGTACTTTGTCAAAGGCACAAAGGTATTGAAGGAGAGTCAGGCCCGTTGGTTCCCGGCCCCGTTTTGTTCATCCCTCGCAGAAGGTCCGCTGCAGAGGGGACTCGACATTACTCGTGGCGGCACATGGTACACTACCTATGGCATGTTGCTTGGAGGCCTTGCCGACGCCGCTGACTCTCTTGGAGTGATTGACAGGCTAATCTACCGCGACAAGAAGATTACCTGGGACCAGATGCTTGGGGCCCTAAAGGCTAACTGGAAGAGCTATGAGAATCTAAGGCAACTCTGCATCAACGGTGTGCCCAAGTATGGCAACGACGATGACTTCGCCGACGAGTGGTCAGCCTGGGTCATGGACACTTGGCAGGACAGTGTAGACTGGATTAACACCCGGAAAGACCTGCTGCCGTACTGGGGCGGTAAGTGGCTCGGCAAGACAACCGTTGGGCCAACCAACGTACCTCATGGGTTCCATGTTGGCGCCCTGCCTAACGGACACATCCATCCAAGACCCCTCGCTGACACCATATCCCCCTCTCAGGGCATGGACAGGAATGGTCCCACATCTGTGATCAAGTCGGCCAGCAAACTGCCAACGCACCGGCTCGCTGCAGGCGGTCCGATGAATCTGAGGCTAAGCCCACAGCTATTTGTCACTGATCGAGATATAGACAATTTCGTATCTTTTCTCAGGGCCGTCGAGGAACTGGGCTTGTATCATATCCAGTTTAATGTGATTTCGAGTGATACGCTGCGCAGGGCAATGAAGGAGCCGGAGAATTACAGGGACCTGATGGTTCGAGTAGCCAGCTACGTTGCTTACTTTGTTGATCTTGCTGAAGAGCAACAGATGGACATCATCAGTCGTACCGAACACCACGGCTTGTAGGTTGCGTGAAGTTCGGGATTGTAGTAAAAGCGCTTGAATACTTGCTCTGGATACGTTTCGGTGCCGGCAGTTCTCAAGAATAGAGACTTGTCACTTTGATTTATCTTGCGCAGCATGTCACAGCGTGGGTCGAGTTCACAAAGGAATAAGGAGGTCGCGTCATGGATCAGTGGCAAGCAGTGATAACTCATGATGTGCCTGACTGGAAAGACAAGTTTGCCATAGTGGGCATCGGCGACACCGATTATACCCGCAAATCGGGAGTGAGCCCGACAGCCTTAGGCCTGCAAGCGGCCATGAAAGCCGTAGAAGACGCCGGGCTGAATCCAAAGGACATCGACGGCATGATCGAAGGGATGAGGGGCAAGGGTCCCAGCAATGAGGAGTTTCAAGTTGCCTTCGGGCTCGAACACCTGAGGTTCTTCGGCCGGGCCATGGCGGGTGGGGCAGGCGGCGAATGGGCTATGCAAACGGCGATGGCGGCTATCGGCGCCGGTCTGTGCAACTATGTAATGATCACTTATGCCATGAATGGCAGCTCGGAGACCCGGCTGGGCGGACGTCAGACTGCAGATGCGGGCTCGATACAGGGTGGCGAACTGGTGTACCAGTTCCAGAACTGGTATCTTCCTTTCGGTATGCAGGCTACCGGAACAGTGTATTCATTTGTTGCCCAGCGCTACATGCATGATTATGGACTGACCAGACGGCAATTGGGAGCGCTGCCTGTTGCCTGGCGCAAACATGCCCAGACGAATCCAAAGGCAATAATGCGCGGGAAGCCTCTGACCATTGAAGATTACATGAATTCCCCTATCCTTATTGACCCGTTCTGCCGATGGGATTTTTCTCTCCAGAGTGACGGCGGAGCCGCCTTTATCATTACGACAACTGAAAGGGCCAGGCACTTGAGGCAGACGCCGGTCAAGATAATGGGCATTGGCGTTTCGCATCCTTCATACCCCAACAATGTTTTTATGCGCAGGGAGTTACCCTGGGGAACCAAGTGGGCCGCACCGATTGCCTACAAGATGGCTGGTGTGTCCTCTGAGGATATCGAGTTTTGCCAATTATACGATGGCTTCAGTTTTGTTGGCCTGATTCAGTTGCCTTCATTGGGTTTCTGCAAGGCGGAGGATGCCGGCGCCTGGTGCCAGAACGGCCGTATCGAGTTGGGCGGCGAATTGCCGACAAATACCCACGGCGGACTATGTTCGGAAGCCCACGTAGGAGGTTGGAACAGCATTGTCGAAGCCGTGAGACAACTGAGAGGGGTAAGGGGAGAAGGGCAAGTTAAGAAGAAAGACGGTTCAATCTGTGAAATCGGGATGGTGACAGGGGATGGCGACTTGGGCGATGCTGGGGTAGCAATACTGAGGAGGTAAGCGAAATGGCTGAATACACCAAGCCTCTACCGGTTCCTGTGCACGAAGACAAAGAGTTCTGGGCAGGTGCTAAGCGGCACGAGTTGCTGCTGAAAAAGTGCTCCAGTTGCGGTACATTTGTTTGGTATTGCGACGCCATGTGCTCTGAGTGCCAGAATATGACTTTCATCTGGGTCAAAGCCAGTGGGAAAGGGAACATCTTCTCCTACAATGTCGTCTATCGCTCCTTTACCGCCGGGTGGGAAGACACGGATGCACCCTGGATCAACGTTCTTATTGACCTGGAAGAGGGGTCTCGCATGGTCGGCAATTTACGCGATTGCAGGCCTCAGGACGTAAGAATCGGAATGCCGGTGGAAGTCTTCTTTGACGACGTGACCCCTGAAATAACATTGCCCGTGTTTAGGCCGCGTAAGGGCTAGAACCCGGCCCACCATGTATTCGCCCTGTCACTTCAAGTTTCAGTGCCGATGGGGCGTGAGCGTGGTGGTGTGCGGTGGAAGAAGCACCTTCGGAGGAGCACAAAATGAGATTCAACTTAACTCCAGAGCAACGCCATCTCGAACTGCAGATGAAAGAATACCTCAAAAACCACGTGACTGACGAGTTGCTGGATGAGTTGTTGGTAAACCGGGCGGGGGGAGGTCCAAATCACCGAAAATTCATCAGGCAACTTGGGGAAGACGGGTGGCTCGGCATGGGTTGGCCAGGCGAGTATGGCGGTCACGACCGCTCCGCGATAGAGCAGTATGTAGTGTTCAATATGGTTCAAGGATACTATGGCATCAACCTCCCATGCGCGGCATTGAACACCATAGGTCCGACGATCATGAAGTACTGTACAGAAGAGCAGAAGAAGAAGTACCTGCCAGGAATCATAAAAGGCGAACTCGAGATAGCCCTGGGATACACAGAGCCCGAGGCTGGCACTGACCTGGCCTCTCTAAAGACCCGGGCGGTCAGTGACGGCGATGACTACGTTATCAATGGGAACAAGATCTTTACCAGTCACGCAGACTTCTGCGATTATGTCTGGCTGGCAGCCAGAACTGACCCTCAGGTTGCGAAACACAGGGGAATCTCCATATTCATGGTGCCGATAGGCACTCCAGGCATAACCGTCAAGCTAATCCCGATCATGGGGCAGGATATGGTTGATTCCGTCTTCTACGACAACGTAAGAGTACCGAAATCATGCCTTATCGGAGAAGAAAACAAAGGCTGGCAGTACATGGTCACCCAGTTGGGCCTGGAACGCATCATGATGGTCCCCCATGGCATAGCCGAGCGGGCGCTCGAAGACATCACCCAATGGGCTGGTGAGACCAGGTTTGACGGGGCCCAGGTCATCGAAAAGCCGTGGGTAAGAGATCTGCTGGCAGATTTGTGGGTAGGGACCGAAATCTTAAAGCTGTTCAACTTTTTGGCTGCCTGGAGGCTCACCCAAGGGCTCGAAATTCAATCCGAAGCGCCGATGATAAAGGTATTCGGGAGCGAACACATCCGGCGCGTCCACGGTGCCTGCTTGCAGATCATGGGGCAGTACGGACAACTGGAACCAGGATCCAAATGGGCTCCTTTCAGAGGGAAATGGGAATGCGAGTTCGTTTCCCGGCCGCATATTCTCTTCGGGGGTGGCGTCAACGATGTATTGAGAGATTCCCTGGCCCGAACGGGGATGGGAATGCCCAAGTCCAGATAAGATACGGCATCAGCACTGCCACAGGAGATATCGATGGCTTCAAGCGTGTATGACGAGCTTCTGAAAATGGTCGGGGGGAAAAGGGTTGTGGAAACAGGTGTCTACAAAGTAGACGAAGTCATGATACGCCACTGGTGCGAGGCGATGGAAAACGCCAATCCCCTGTATACCGATGAGGAGTACGCGAAGCAAGAGGGCAGGTACGGGAACATCATCTCTCCACCAGCCATGGTGCAAACGTGGATCATGCCTCAACTATGGCCTGACGGAGCATACGAAAAGTTCTATCCCACCCGGGTAAGAACAGAGGTTGAACTGGCAAATGACCCGTACATCCTCGTCAGGAAGAAACTGATAGATGCCGGCTACTCCGGGACAGTTGCAACGAATACCGTCATGGATTTCTTCCAGCCCCTGTTCCCGGGCGACCAGGTAGTTGTCGAGAAGACGTTCAGCAACATAAGCGCGGAAAAGAAGACGAGTCGCGGTTTGGGACACTTCATAGAGTTTCTCTGGACCTACAAGAACCAGAATGGCGAGGTTTTGTGCCAGCAGAAATTCGGCCTGTTCATGTTCAAAGCTGTCAAAGACGGAGGGAGTTCATGAAAGGAACGGAAAGGAACCGCAACGAGTTCTACTGGGATGATGTTGAGGTAGCGGAAGAGTTGCCTATCCTCAGCAAGAAGGTCACTCCAACCACGATTGTCGCCGGAGCGATCGCTACGCGGGATTTCGCCCCGTTGCACCATGACCATGCCTGGGCGTTGAGAGAAGGGGCCAGGGATATCTTCATGAATATCCATACCACCAACGGTTTTATGCAGACGTTTCTCGACCAGTACACGGGGTACCGGGGGGAGCTAAAGAGGATGGAGACGCGTTTGGCGGCATCCTGTTATCCAGGAGACACAATGGTCTGGACGGGCAGGGTGACGAAGAAATATGTCGAGGGGGGCCAGCACCTGATAGATGTGGAATGCGTCGCCAAGGTGCAGGCCGGCGATCACTGCCTGGGCAAGGCAACCATCATCCTGCCTGTCAGAAACGGTTGAGCGCTGCCAAAGAAAGCGTCCTCTTATCAGTTTCGTGAGGATGCCGCTAATGCAGTCCAAGGAGAACGAGCAATATGGACTTCTCACTCACTGAAGAACAGAAAATGATCAGGAACGCGGCACGTGATTTCAGGGCCGAATGCCCAAAATCAATGGTGCGGGAAGCAGAAGCGGGTGCCCTGGGCTATTCGCCGAGAATTTGGAAGAGGATGGCGGATATCGGGTGGTCAGGTTTGGTAATCCCGGAGGAACACGGCGGCACCGGCGGCAGCCTGCTCGATCTGGGCATCGTATTTGAAGAACTGGGAAGGGCAGCTTGTCCCAGTCCCCTGTTCAGCACCGTTGCCCTGGGTGTGCTCCCCGTCATGGAAGCAGGAAGTGCGGATCTGAAAAAGAAACTGCTTCCCGGAGTAGCAGCCGGAGAATTCATACTTACTGCAGCTCTTGGGGAGCCGGAGGCGGAATATGATCCGCGGTCCATTTCTGTACGGGCTGCTTCCCGAAATGGCGACTTCTCCATCAGTGGCAAGAAACTCTTTGTCCACAATGCCCATGTTGCCAATTACATGCTGGTGGTTGCCAGGACGGCAAAGGCCAATCATAAGGGGGAAGGGCTGACGGTTTTTGTCGTGAATGGCAAAGAGCCGGGCATAAGCCTGGCCCCGCTTGTAACTATCGCTGCTGACAAGCAGTTCGAGGTCGTGTTCAGCGGGGTTCCCGCCTCAAGCAGTGACATATTGGGGGAACTTGATGCCGGGTGGCCGCTGATTGAAACAATGCTATCTCGAGCGACTGCTCTCAAATGTGCGGAGGTGGTCGGCATAATGGAGGAGGAGCTTGAAATGAGCAAACGGCATGTCTTTGAGAGGGTCCAATTTGACCGCCAAATAGGGAGCTTCCAGGCAGTGCAGCATCACCTGGCTAATATGCTCATCGATGTCGAGGCGGCCAGGTGGCTTGCGTACGAGGCGCTGTGGTGTCTGAGCGAGAAGCTTCCTGCTACCAGAGAGGTAGCTGCCGCGAAGGCTTGGGCGAGTGAGGCCTGCCAGCGGGTCGCGACTAAGGCACAGTCCTTACATGGAGGCATTGGAATGGACCTGGACTACGACCTCCACTTCTATTTCCGGCGTGCCAAAGCATTTGAACTGAACCTGGGCAGTGCGCCTTTGCACAGGTCGGTTATCGCAAATGAATTGGCGCGCTAGCGATCGGTCATGGCCGCTGTCGGGGGACAATGATACCGCTGGGCTTCATTCTCCGGTGAATCCCAGGGGAATACTGAGTTCATGAATCATAGAAAGTCGAGGAGAAAATGGACCGAATTGACGAGCAGCGTGTGGGGGAAACGGCATCATTGCCTTTGAGCGGAGTCAGGATTATTGACTGGACAACATGGCAACAGGGGCCCGCTGCCACGTGCATGCTCGGGAATTTGGGTGCCGAAGTAATCAAGATCGAGCCCAAGGAAGGAGAGGCCGTAAGAGGGATTACTCTGAGTGCGGGGTATCTGCCGGCGGGAATCGGTCACGGACGCAATTTTGTCTTTGAATCCCTCAATTTCGACAAGAAGAGCCTGGCCCTCGATTTGAAACATCCCAAGACGCGCGAGATCGTACGTAAACTGATTTCGAACGCTGACGTTTTCGTGCATAACTTCCGGCCAGGAGTGGCGGAAAGGCTGAACCTGACTTACGATATATTCAAGGAGTGTAACCCCAGGATAATCTACGCCTCGATTTCTGGATACGGCTCCGAGGGGCCTGATGCTAACAAGTCAGCGATGGACATAAGCGTGCAGGCACGATCTGGCTTGATGCTCGCGGCTGGGGAAGAGGGGATGCCGCCCATTATCGGCTGCAAAGCTTTTGCTGACCAGTTGGGCGGCATCATGTTTGGCTCTGCCATCATCTTGGCTCTACTCATTCGTGAGCGTTTGGGAATTGGCCAGGAGTTAAAGCTCTCCTCTCTTCATTGCTGCGCCTATTTGGAGGCGACGGAAATATACCGCAAACTCCTGGTAGGCGAACAATACCCCCGCTGGTCCAGAAGCAGGCCAGGGAATCCCCTGTGGAATTACTACCGTTGCGCCGATGACAAGTGGCTCTGCCTGGGGATGATGCAGGCTGATCGGCTATGGCACAGTTTTTGCGGAGCCGTTGGCCTGGAGCATTTGGAACGCGACCCGCGATTCGAGAACCTTAGCGAGAGGGGCAAGAATACTGCCGAATTTACTAGGATTCTGGATGAACTTTTTGCCAGCCGGCCCAGGCAACATTGGGTAGATGCCCTGAGCCGGAATGACGATCTGCAATTCAGCGTGGTCAACACTATTTCGGAACTGCTCGCTGACCCGCAGGTCGTCGCTAACAATGTACTTGAGGACTTTGAACATCCGGTTCTCGGCAAGATCAGGAAGCTTGCGCTTCCTTTCGGTTTGAGCAAAACCCCTGCCCGGACGAGAATGGCAGCTCCGGAACTGGGAGAGCACACCGAAGAAATCCTGACCGGTCTCTGCAGGTATTCGTGGGAAGAAATAGAGGATATGAAGAATCAGGGAGTAATCCCCTGACGGTCTGCACCCGCCTTCCGCGCCCCGCGGATTGGCCGGCAACCCGAGCCAGAATCCAGTCTGAATTCCTGGAATGAAGTACTTCGTGAAGTGGTTGACAGAGGGCGAGGGATGAAATAGGATGAGCCATGATTGGGGGAGGAACTGTCAAATTTCATGAATGCAGTGCCTCAAACGACGCTCTTGTTTCAATGAGGGACATCAGAGAGATCAAACCCGCTATCATTCCAAAGATAGGATGACCGAATGAGATTAGAAGGACAGGTCGCCATTGTGACCGGGGCTGGTGCCGGTATGGGGAGGTCAATTGCTGTTGCTCTGGCTAAAGAGGGCGCCGACATTGTAGTCGCAAGTGTCGATCGCCACTCATCGGGGTCACATACGGCCGACGAGATCAATGCAATGGGACGCAAAGGCCTGGCAGTTAAGGTTGATGTGTCCATACGCCAAGAAGTCGAGCAACTGGTGAGTACGGCACTGGACGCTTTTCAAAGGATAGACATACTGGTCAACAACGCCGGGTTTGGCATCACCGCACATGCTGAAGAGATGGCTGAGGCTGATTGGGATAGGGTCGTCAATGTCAACCTCAAGGGCCCGTTCTTGTGTAGTCAGGCAGTTGGAAGAGAAATGATCAAACGGAGGAGCGGCAAGATCGTGAACATCGCCTCAACCACTGCCCATCGGGCTCTGCCCTATCTCGCGGCCTACACCGCTGCCAAGGCCGGTGTTTGTCAGCTTACGAGGGCGCTGGCACTGGAATGGGCAAGGCATAACATCAACGTCAACACCGTCTCCCCGGGCATGACCATGACTCCATACGCGGAGAGAACTGTAAGAGAACAAGGTGACTGGGTGAATCTCAAAGATCGCATTGCGGCTATACCGTTGCAACGGGCAAATCTGCCGGAAGATGTCGCCAATGCCGTTGTGTTTCTGACTTGTCCGGAATCAGGCAATATCACCGGACAGGAGATAATCGTGGACGGCGGCACATCCTGTATCCATCCTTATTCCGGAGTGGCGCTGGTCCTGGATTCACGTCGGACAACCTGAACGGCTTCGCATATGACGCCGCATTGTCTTATGTGGGGGTGCGCAAGTGAGCTCGTAAGGAAGGACTCCCGCGCCCTCATCGTCACGGGCGTGGCCGCGTCCTGTGTATCCGCCATGATTGCGGTCCAGATTGGACTCGAATGAGATAGTTGGTCGTTTTGCGGCCTGCGCCTCATGGATTGTCCGCCCCGGATGGACACGGCGCGTTCTTTCAGGATTTCGTCGAGCACTGCATCAGGGAACAGAAGACCGATTTGGCATATCTGCTAATCCATGGCCTGAGATAGTCTACTTCGATCGACAATAAATGCCTCGGAAAAACGAGGGGTGCAAGATGACTAAGAGCAAGATGTTCTACGGCTGGTGGATAGTCGTTCTTGTATTTGTGGCTTACGCCTTTGGCGGAGCGACTATTTGGTATGGTTTCACGGCTTTTTTCGATCCCCTGGTTGAGGAGTTTGCCTGGAGCTATACCGCTATCTCGGTAGCTGCATCAATCCGCGGTGCCGAGTTTGGGTTGATGGACACGGTTACCGGCTTCCTGGTAGACCGTTTCAGCATCCGGAAGATAATCTTTGCGGGCTCAGCAGTGATGGGCATCGGTTGGCTTATTCTAAGCCAGGTAAACTCCCTGGGTGTCTTTTACGCATCATTCATGATAGTCTGTATCGGCGCCAGCGGTATCAGCGGCGTGGTCCTCTTTACATTGGTCACACGCTGGTTTCATAAACGCCTGGGATTGGTAATCGGGATCACCGCATCAGGAGTTTGTGTAGGAGGTTTTGCGGTGCCCGCCATCGTGTCTCTGCTGGACGTTATCAGCTTCCGCTCGGTGTTCTTCATTTTCGGCGTCACAGCTATTATCATCGGGGCTATCACTGCCTATTTCGTGCGCGATTGGCCGAAAGACGTCGGATCGGTCCCGGATGGTATCATTCCGCCCGCCGGCAAAAGCATGGCAGAGAAGGGCAAAGAGGCTGCACCAGAAGAAGCCTCTCCCAAGGGTGCCCTCCGTTTCAGGGAAGCCATCTCCAAGCCGGCTTTCTGGATAATTACGTATGTCTACGTTGCAGCATTGTTCTCATGGGTAACGGTTGTGACACATATA
>ORJL010452392.1_pt1 | contig 25655 bp, 31 predicted proteins | sample 1779941 | NCBI WGS metagenome assembly ORJL01 (sample SAMEA104232317, study PRJEB22302) | groundwater metagenome | biome: forest; feature: aquifer; material: groundwater | place: USA | collected 2011-08-07 | depth 5.8 m
CCCGGTGCTCCAACTCGGCCCGCTCCGCCTCGCTCAGCACGATCACATACCCGCTCGTCCTCGCCATACCGACACCATTCGACGCCGCCGCGCCGGTCCCTTCACCGATTCCGGACCGAACTTGCAGACGGCTGTACTAGCGCAGCCCCCGTCGCCTGAACCCGTTCATAAAGCTTGTCGCTCTCGGGGACGTCGACCACGATCCGCAGTCTGCCAGGCGCCGATCGTGACCTCCTGCGGCGGCGATCGCGCCACGCCGGGCCCCGGCGCCCGCTTCAGTCGGTTGACCAGCGACGCCGACCTCCTTCGAGAAGCTCCCGCTCCATGACGCCCCACCCCCGAGCACCGCGCGTAACGATCCTCGTCGCTCGTCGTGCACCGCGTTTTCTTCCGGCATGCCGCTCGCCGGTAACGCGTAGTCACCCTGCGGTTATCGTCCGCGCAATGGAAACGGGACGCCTCGTACTTTCCGATGGGTCGGCGGCGACCTGTTCGTATGAGTTCGCGACGAGCACTCACGGCTTCCTTGATCTCGGTAGTTCGTTCGTGCCAATGGGCGAGAGCGCCGACGCGACACTCGAACTCGCTACCGGAGAGTGTCGACGCGTGAGCGTCACGTTCGGCTCTCGTGTCGGCCACGCGTCCTTTGTCTGCCGTTAGGTCGCGGGCGAGTTCGGCTTGACATAGGCAAGCGTCCCGGAATAAAGTCGACATAGCCTATGTCGAGAAAAACGCGTGTCTTGTCACCAGCGTCGGCTGCGATCTTGCGGCGATTCCTCAGCGCGCCGACCGACGAACTGCACGGCTTCCGGATCATCAACGAGGCGGGGATCCCGTCAAGCACGCTCTATCCCGCCTTGCGCCTGCTGGCGGAGAAGCGCAGCTTCCTCACTTGGCGCTGGGAAGACATCGATCCCCGCGTGGAGAAGCGACCTCCGCGTCGGTTGTACCGGCTAAGAGGCGAATCCGCGTCAGCCGCCAGGAAGGCGCTCTCTGAGTACGAAGCTCATCAAGAGAAGCAACCGCTGAGTCTCCGGCCCCAGCCTCACGGCGGCCGAGCGTGACCGTCACTGTCTCGACAGTCATCGTGCTCATCGTGGGCTGGCTCTGCGCGCCGGTGGGACAGCGCTTCGTTAACTGGCTGATCCCGCCGGGCACGAACTACAAGCTCGCTGCCCTGGCGGCCCGCTTGACGGGCAGGCTCGCGCGGTCAGAGGAAGAACGCGCGGAGGCGACCGACCTCCTCGGCAGCATTCTTGCCTCCGACCCGGCGCGTCTTGATTCGGACGAAGCACCCGAGATCAGTAATCCCCTCGCCGTTGCAGTGCCCGTACTTCACCGCTGTGTCGGTGCGCAGATTGGCCGAGCGTTGGGTTCGTCTCGTCTTCCGCTCAGATTGGCCAGGGACGCGGTCACCGCGCTGATGCTGACGGTCGTTCCTACCAGCCAAGCCGGCGTCGCCATCATCGCGTTGAGTGCGCTCGCGCTCATGGGCCACGGTGTCGCGACCCTCGCCGTCTCGGTTGTCGTCCTCGGTTTCGCCACAACGCTCGCGGTCATCTATGCCGCCCAGTGTCGCCGGTTTGGTGACGACCACCTTCCTCCACACCGGCGGGCTCGCGACCGTGGCCTCTTTGTCGGGTGGCTGACGTTCGGCTTATCCGGTGCGGCGCTTGCGACTCTCACTCTCACGCTCAGCGTGCATCCCGTTACGCATGCGCCGCGCTTCCTCGCCAGCTTTGTCGTCGCGGTCGCGCTGGCCTCGACGACCGTCTTCTTGTCGACGTTGTGCGACTGGTACGTCGTCTTGCCACGGCTCGCTGGCATCGTCTGCCTTCCGCCTTGTCGCGAACCGGGTCATCGCCGTTGGCGGACGCTGACGCAGTTTTGGTACCTGCACCGGTCAATCGCTACGGCCGCGGTCGGGGCAGCGGTCGTCGCCTGTCCGCTCTATGTCGCGTTCGGATCCCACGGCGCTGCGGCCACAGCTTGGGGTGTCACATCGGTCATCACCGGCCTCATCGTCGGCTATATGGCACGCCTTGGTCGGGCAGCGCACTTCAGTCTCAACCCTCCGCTGGTGATCGGCGACGTCGTCTCAGGGCTCGCGATCGGACGACTGGATCGGGAGGAAGATGGCGCGTTCTACCTCGTCGATGTCTCACTCGCCGGAGCGCACATCCGCTGGCTAAACGACGACGGGCCTGCTTTCGCCAGGAAGGGCCTCTTCCTGGAACTGAGTGAGCAGCGAGACGTACCAACTATCTCCAGCGACCAACCGGTGTGCGCTGATCGCTGCCGTGGCGTCAATTGGTACTGCCGACACAACTGCTCGCCGTAAGCTACGACGCTGCTGTATCCGCGCCAGCCTCCCGCCGCAGCGCACCGCGCCCTAGTGCTCTTTGTCCTTCGGCGGGTTCGGATCGTTACCGGGCGCGATCGTGTCCTTGCTGCGGATCTTCCCGTCGACGCCGTGCGTAACGCGCTCGCCGCCGCCGACGTTGCGGAGGATCTCGGCGGCCCGCTGGTCGGCCTCGCGCTGCGTGTCGAGGCGGGCGCTGGCGCGTTCTGCCCCCGGCTTGCGGACGACCCAGTCGTCCCCGTCTTTGACCACATGACGCTGTTCTGCCATCACTTGCTCCTTTCCGAACGTATGTTCGTGCAGAATAGCACGCGCCTCGGCGTTCACTGCCTCAGCGGGATTGGTTCCCCCAGAACTCAAGTCGCGCCATCTAGAGCTTGTCCGTGTGCGGAGCCGCACTGCGGATCGACGCCTGCCCATAGATGAAGAAGCGCGACGTCGCCGCGACCGCGGCGGCGAGCCCGTGCCGGCGAAGCTTTTCCTCGAGCGCGTCCGGCGCGTAGAAGCGCTTGACGATCTTGAACTCGCGACCATCGGCGAGGCGCCGCGATACGCGGTCTCCGCCGGCGCCATCGTCGAACGGCGACTGAGCACCGCTGTCGATGAAGAAGACGCGTCCTGCGGGCGCGAGAGCGCGGCGTACCTTGTCCCAGAAGTCAGGAAGGCGCTGCGCGGGCACGTGCGACAGCCAGAAGCTGAAGAAGCAGACGTCGTAGGTCGTCGTCGGTTGCCAAGTGAAGAGGTCGGCTTCGACGTATTCAACCTTCGAGATGTGCTCGCTCTTCACCCGCGCCTTGTTGAGCGCGAGCATCTCGCGTGAGGCGTCGACGGCCGTCACCTCGTCAGCGTGGCGGGCGAGGCGCTCCGTCCAGAGCCCGCTGCCGCAGGCCAACTCGAGCACGCGGCCGCGCGGAGCGAAGTGCGTCAACGCTGCCTCGAGCTCGGCGACATCGGCGAACCAATCGGTGTTGCCGTCGCCGTCGTCGTAGCGTCCACGCCGGAACCACCAGTCGTCGTACTCGGGGGCGCGCGCCTCGTAGTAGCGACGCTGCTCGAGCAGCGCGGCGTGGTCAGCGGGTTTCGTCAACGAGTCTCAACGAGCAGCGAGGCGTCGATGTCGGCGATCGTCGCCGCTCCGACGGCGGTCATCCCCGCCGCCAACTGTTCGCGCAGTATCTCGAGGGCGTGAGTGACGCCGGCCTCGCCGGCCGCTGCCAGCCCCCAGAGCATCGCGCGCCCGATGAGGACGGCGTCGGCGCCGACGGCGAGTGCAGTCAGGACATCTGTTCCACGGCGTACTCCGGAGTCCAAGTAGACCTCGGCCTCGTCGTCCACGGCGGCGACGATCTCGGCGAGGACGTCGATTGTCGCCGCAGCACGCTCGAATTGGCGCCCGCCGTGGTTGGAGACGACGATCGCCGCCGCGCCCATGTCGACGGCCCGGCGGGCGTCGGCGGCGCGGAGGATGCCTTTGACGACGATCGGCAGCTCGGTCAGCGCACGGACTCGCTCCAAGTCCGTCCAGGTCGCCGCCGGGTTCGGGAAGACGGCGTCGTAGGCAGCTTCGATGTTGAGATGCTGGTCGAGAAGCGCGCCGAAGGCTGGGTCGCGCTGGATGTCCGGGTCGCCTGTCTGCAGACGACTGAAGTTGTTGCGAATGTCCCGTTCGCGGCGACCGACCCGTGGCACGTCGACGGTGACGATGAACGCGCGGAACCCGGCACCCTCACAGCGACGCATCACCGACTCCGTCACCGACCAGTCGCGCAGGACGTAGATCTGCGCCCAGTTGCAGCCCGAGGGCGTCGCGGCGGCGACGTCCTCCGGCGACCGGGTCGCGTTCATCGACAGCCCAAAAACGGTGCCGAAGCCGGCCGCAGCGCGTGCGGAGGCCACCTCGCCCTCCTGGTCGACCATCCCCTGCAGGCTGACCGGCGCGACAAGGATCGGTGCCGTGATCTTGTGACCGAGCACGGTCGCGCCGGTGTCGAGGCTGTCGACGTCGACGAACGCACGCGGCGCCATCCGGAAGTGGCGGAATGCCGCGACGTTCTCGACAAGCGTCTGCTCGTCGCCGGCACCCCCGGCGCAGTAGTCGTAGACGGCGGGGTCAAGGACGCGCCGCGCCTGCTCCTCGAGCTCGGTGATGCCGACGCTGCGGTCGAGCACGAAAGAAGCCTCCGTCATCGACATCTACGCCGACAGCTCCTCACAGCTCGCGCGCGGTTCGGCCGCGGTCAGAGCGAACAGCTGAGCGATCGACAGCAACTCGGACTCGACGTCGGCGAGCCGTCCACGCTCGGCAAGCCGCGCCAGCATGCCGGCTTCGCTGCGCGTGCGGCAACGGACGCCGACGTTGGCGAACAAGACGATCGTAACTCCGAGCGCGTGAAACTCGGGAGCTGTGATCTCGGGCAGCTTCGTCGGCGCGATCACGACCGGCCCCAGCCGGCAGGCCGCGGGCAGGAGTTCGAGGAACTCGTCTGCGGACGTCGTCGTGAACTGCACGAACAAGGCGTCGGCGCCGGCGTCGCGGTAGAGCGCGAGACGCGCGAGCGCCTCTTCGGAACCGAGGCCCGCGACAAGTGCCTCGGTGCGGGCGATCAGCTCGAGCCGCAAGCCGCGCTCGTCGAGTTCCGCGCGCATGGCCCGGATCCGGTCGGCGAAGACGTCGGCATCTTCGAGGGCGCGGTCGGCGGCGATCATGAACGAGTTCCGCTTTGGGAAGGCGTTGTCCTCGATCGACATCGCGGTCGCTCCGGCCGCCGCGAACTGGCAAGCGGCGCGGGCCGCCGTCTCGTCGCTGCCGTAGCCGTTGTCGGCGTCGACGAGGATCGGCAAGGCGCTCAAGCCGCGGATCTCTTGGACGACGGCCAGCATCTCGGTCGAGGTGACGAGGTTCCTGTCCGGCAGGCCCTTCGACGAAGAGACTTCAAGACCGCTCAGCCAGAGCGCCCCGAAGCCAGCGTGCTCAACGAGCTGCGCGCCGAGTGCGTCGTAGACGCCGATGCCGATCAGACGCTCGCCGCGGGTCTCGGCGTCCTCGAAGAACCGCCCGCTCTCAAGACGCAGGGCGGGGAGCAGCTCAGGCATGTCCCCCTCGACTCCAACTGCGGCTAGCGGCCTCGGCAAGAAAACGGGCGGCGATCGCCACCGGTTCGAGGACGGGTCGCGGATGCTTCGGGCTGACGCCGACCTCGATCTCAGCATGGATCAGCGTACGCCCGCCGCGGAGAGCCTCGGCGAGGGCGGCGGTCAACGACTCGACGGTCGTCACCGTGGCCCGCGCGTCGTAGCCGGCCGCGAGCGCGAGCGCGCCGAAGTCGACGTCGCCCGACAAGGTCATCTGGCCGCCCGTCGTCTCGCACTGCCCGTTGTCCGCGACGACGTGCACGAACAGCGCGCCGCTCGCAGCCTTGGCGACGGCGGGAAGCCCGCTCAAGCCCATTAGCGTGTTGCCGTCACCCTCAAGTGCGATCACGGGCGCGCCGCTACGGTTGGCAAAGCCGGCGGCGATCGCCGAGCACAACCCCATCGAGCCGACCATGTAGAAACAGTCGTCACGGTCGTGCAACGTCGACAGCGAGCGCGCCAGACTGCCGTTGCCGGCAAAGAGGGCGGCGCCGTTCGTGGCAGCAGCGTCAGCGACGACGGCGACAAGTTCGTCGCGGCTCACGAGCCCACCCCATCTTCGAGCTCCGCCGGGACGACAAGGATGACGCTCGGGCCGCCGTACTCGTGGGCGCGCGCCTGGGCCTCCGCGAGCGTCGCCGGGAGCACTGGCGCGTCAAGGTCACGCTCGGCGATCGTCATGACAGGAAGGCCGAGCGCAGCGATGATCTGCCCGAGCGGCGCGCCGATCGCATTGTGATGCGTGACGTCGCGGGCCTTGTAACCGGCCCAGGCGATCAGCACCACGAGTGGGATGCCGTAGCTCATGGCGAGGCTCGTCAACGCGTCGAGCGCCGTCCCCACGCCAGCGCTCTCCATGAACACCAGCGGGCGCTCGCCGGCCAGGTAGGCGCCGACGGCCAGCCCGATCGCGTTGTCTTCACGGGTCGCGCGCAGATAGCGAACGTCGAGGTCGTGGCGCTCGAGGGCCGCGATCAAGCCCTTGAACACAGAGTCCGGGACGCCGGTGACGAAGGTCAGGCCAGTCCCGGCGAGGGGACTTAGTTCCGCTTCGACCCGCACGGCGACGGGCGGCTCGACCGCGCTCGCGTCGCGTATTCCCAGGTCGCCTGTCGTAGTGAGCGGATTTTTAACAGTCCGCTCCGGCGCTGTCAAGTTTCGGAAACTACCTCATACCCCATGGTGTATATGCTCTCTTCAGGGTGTCCATGAGGACGTGGAGGTCGTGTTGACTTATCTGTGATGCGCCCGGAACCGTGGACATGGTTCCTGACTCGGTCGAGGTCACCCGTTCAAGGGACTTGCAACCGACCCCCGCGGGTGTAATATCGGCTGATGGACGACTCCCCTTGCGCGCGGCGCGGGAGGAGGCGTCCGTCTTTTTCTTTCTCGTGCGCACGCCTCTGACATCACCCACGCGCTTCCCCGTCGCTCGGCGCGCGCAGGATGCACGGCCAGCGCGTCAAACGTTTCCTTGTCGCCCCCTCCGGCGACCGTCAGGAGGGTGACCGCATGACCGAGGTCGAGACCGAGCAGGACGCGCCGAAGGCCGACGCTGAGTTGAACGGTGCCGTCTGCCCACTGGCCGGCTTGCGCATCCTCCGAGCCGCGCGCGGCCTTTCGTTGAACAAGGCGGCGAAGCTCGCCGACATGTCGCCGGGCTATCTGCAGAAACTCGAGCGTTGCGAGATCAAGAACCCGAGCCCGCACAAGCTGCACCAGCTCGCGCAAGTCCTCCACGTCGAGTACGGCTACTTGATGGAGCTCGCCGGCTATCCGGATCCCGCCGACACCAGTCAAGCCGACACGCCTCCGCGCAACCAGGACTGCGTCGCCATTCTCGAGACCGCTGCGCGCTCCGTCGACATCGACGCCGCGCAAGCCGAGATCCTCGCCGGCGTCGCCCATGAGCTTGCGGCGGCGAAGGAAGCCGGCGTCGACATCAAGCACGACCTCCTCCCCCGCGTCGTGCGCTCGTTGCGTGAGTTGCACGAGCAGGGACTCGAGGTCAATCCGCTCGAAGAGGCTCTCTCCGGCGTCGGCCCGGCCAGCCCTCGCGCGACCGTCACCTCCCGCTAGCACCGTCTCCGACCCCGCGCCGGCGTACGAGACCCAGCCACGCGCGCAGCCGCTGCCACCACGACTGCGGCCGCGCCGCACTCGTCTCCGGTGCGCGTTCACGGGCGAGGGGCGTCCGTTCACCGGGCCTAAGCGACAACCGTTTCAGGTCGCCGCGCGCGAGCACGCTCGCTGCGGCCGGATCACAGAAGCGACAACCCGGCTTCGCAGCACCGGCCCGCTCGCGCAGCACGTGCGTCTGCGGGTAGTAGACGCGCGAGATGAGCGGGGCCGAGTCGAGCAGGCCTGTGAACATGAACAGGAAGTCGGTCGCCGCGAGCGCAGTGGCGATCGAGTTCAACGTGATCACCGACGGATCGTCGAGCGGGTCGTCGTCGCCGGCTTGGCCGTCGTCGACGTAGCGTTGCGCGCGCCGCTCGGCGTCCGACTGCTGCTCGGCGATCAGGACGTCTGGCGGGATCACACCGAGGCAGTCAAGGCACGGCCCGCCGAGCGTCAGCGGGCGCTCCATGACATGCACGAGCGCGCGGCCGGCGGAGTCGGCCGTGACCTTGGCCCCGACCTGGATGCCGGGCACCAGGTACTGGTGGCAGAGCAGGTTGTAGGCGTAGCGCGAAAGGATCGAGTCGGTGGCCAGGAAAGCGAAGTCGGCCTCGGTGACGCGGAGCGCATCGGCGGCGTAGGCGATGTCGCGCAACGTCTCGACCTCGATCGCCGGGTCGATGCGGGCGACGAGCTCGCGCATCACGTCGACTTTCAGGCGCCCGACGTCGGCCGGCGTTGCGCCGACGACGCGCGATAGGTTCGACTTCGAGATGACGTCGAAGTCGACGATGATCAACTTGCCGACGCCGAGATGCGCGAGCATCTGAACGAGCAGCGAGCCCCCGCCTCCGGCTCCGACGACGGCGACGGTCAAGCCGCGGAGGATCTCCTGGCCGACGTCGCCGAACATCATCACCTGGCGCGCGAAGCGCTCGTCGGCGATCACACTCATAGGCGGCTCGGGGAAGAGGTCGCGCGTGTGGTGCCCGACGATGCGCAACGACGTGAGCCGTTCGGGTGCCGCGCCCGGCGTCCAGATCTCGCCCGCCACACTCGCCTTGCCGAACACGAGCCCGGCGACGGGACGCCCGTGCGTCATGTCGATCAACGCCGGGTGCGCGTAGGCGTGCGCGCGCAAGTCGTCGGAGCTGAAGTCGACGCAGCGGTTCGAGAGAGGATGACTGTGGGCCCAGAGCAGGCAAAGGCCGGCCTCGTCGCAGTCGAGCGCCGCGCGGGCGACGGCCCGCGCCGCGACCTGGCGGTAGGCGCCGCGGTCGGAGGGGCCAAAGTCGGCGTCGGCTACTGGGACGACGTGACGGACGAGGAGGCGTCGGCCGCGGGTCGTCTCGTGGAGCCCGGCATAGAGGAAGGCGGCATGCTCGTCCTCGTCGTCACGGAAGAGCTGTGCCTGAAGGGCGTCGTAGTCGCGCTCGAGGATCGTCGCCGTCCAGCTCACTTCGGACTCCTCAGCCAGGCCATGACCCAGACGAAGCGGCCGGCGACGGTCTCGGTCGTGGTGTCGAAGGTCTCGACCGGCAGCGACGAGATCCGCAGCGAGATCTGCGAACGGATCACACCGTCGCCGAGGTCGACGTTCTGCGGCACTGGGTTCGTCGCCTTGCCGTCGCTGCGCGTGAGCCCGGCCGACGCGTAGAACGGATAGGGCGCGTGCGGGAAGGTGATCAGCAACTTGACCGAGAGGTCGGTCTGCGTCTGGTTCCAGCCGGGGCCGATGTCGACGCCGCGGACGGTCACCCACACTGACCCGTCCTCGAGCTCGGCGACGTCGACGGCGTGCTCGCTGAAAGTCGCGCGCACGCTGTCGACCGCCTGCTGCTGCTCGTCGGTCACTGGTTAGGACGGGTCGAGGGTCGGCGTGGCGACGAAGACCTGCCCCTTGTGGACGGTGATCTCGTCGGCGTTCCCGACCTCGTGCTCGGTCTTGCCCTCGACCCGGAACAGCTGGAAAGCGGGGTCGACCCCGGCCTTCTCCTTGATCTCGGCTCCGGTCGTCTTCGTCGGCACCGAGACCGCTTTATGGTTGACGAGGATCTCGACGACCTTGTCCTTCTCCTTGGCTTCAGCGCTCACTTCCACGACGGCCAACCTCCTGCTCGCCCGGCTCGTGTCCGGATCTGGTCAGTGTAGCAACCAAAGCGGATGCGGTTTCAACCATGACCACTCTGGTTGCTCTATCCTCCGCCTCAGGCACACTGGGGATGTCGAAATGAGGAGGCGGAGATGACCGACATCAGCCAGCTCGGCAAACGCCTGCGCGAGTTGCGCGCCGAGAAGGGTCTCGGGTTGCGCGAGGTCGCCAGCAAGGCCGAGGTCAACCACGGCTATCTGTCGCAACTCGAACGCGGCGAAGTCGCCGAGCCAGCGCCCGCGATCCTCCAGAAGCTCGCCAAAGGCTATGGCGTGCCCTTCCCGGTCTTGATGGACTGGGCCGGCTATCTCGAAGCCGGTTTGTCACCGAACCACGAGCGCGCCCTCAGCTACCTCGGCGACAACGTCAGCGACAACGAGCTCGAACTCGTGCGCGCTTTCCTCGAGGCGATCCGCTCGAACCGGGCGACCTTCTCCCTGGCACGCCTCGACGGCGACCTCCCGAACGACGAGATCGAGCGGATCAGGACGTATGTGCTCGCGCTCCTCAAACGCGCGGACGCACTCGACTTGATCCCGACGCCGATCGACCAGGTCATGGAAGTCGCGAAGCTGGTCTCCGCCGGCGAGGTGACGCTGCGTCCTGATGAGAAGCGCAAGCTGCGGCAACGGTTCGGCGATCTCGTCGACCACGTCTGGGATCGCCTTCAAGGCGTGATCCACTTTGGCGCCCGCGAGATCTGGGTCAACCCTGAGATGTACGCACTGCGCCAACGCTTCGTCTACGGACACGAGATCGGCCACTACGTCCTGCCCGAGCATCGCGAGCTGTTCGCCTATCTCGATGATGAGACTCGGCTCAGCCCACGCGTCCACGACCTCTTTGAGCGACAAGCCAACCAAGCCGCCATCGAGCTTCTGGCCCAGGGAGATCACCTGCGGCGAGAGGCCGACGACTCAATGCTGACGATGCAGGTCATCGACGCACTGGCGACGAAGTACGAGGTCTCGATGCAAGCAGCGGCACGGCGCATCGTTGAAGAGACCAAGCAGGATTGCGCGCTCGCGATGTCATTCCGCGTCCGCGACAGCGGCCGCTTGATGCCCCACCACCTCTATTGCTCGCAGTCGTTCGAGACTCGTTTTCGCTGGAAGGCGACAGGCTCGGCAAACCAGACGATCGCCCAGTGTGTCGGCGCAGCGACCCGCGCACCTTTCATCGAGCCGCTTGTCCTCGCTGACGCCGTAGGGCGTGGCGCGACGATCGCCGTTGACGCGATCAAGACGCCGCGTGCAGTCCTCGTTCTATTCCGTGCGCTCCCGGTCAAGTCGCAACGCACAAGCGACGCAGTCGCGACGCAAGCGACGACTTAGCGCCGCGGCTCGACGACGGCCATCCTAGTCCCGCGCACTGGGTCTCCATGACTCCGCCGCGGCACCCCACCTTCGCCTCGCGGCCTGCCACTGCGGCGGCGGGCCGCCACCGTGACACGCCGCATTACAACAGCGGCCGGTAGCGCTTCTCGTCCATCGCATCTTGCCCAGTGTCGTAACGAACGAGGCGCAGTGCCTGACCGTTGCGCTCGCTGCGGAGGTTCTCACGGATAACGTCAAACGCGGCGTAGATCGCCTTGTTGTCGGGCTCGATGATCGCTTTGCGGACGACGTAGGCGACGACGTCGACGAGTTGCAGTCCGGCGTGTGCGCGCGAGTCGGCGAAGACGAGGCCGTGCTCGAACAGCTTGTTCAAGCTGAGTTTCTTGTCGCCGTTCGAGAATCGCTCCACGAACGGATGCACCGGATCGTCGTACCAGGTCGTCGGTATGACGAGCTCGAAGTCGTTGCTGCCGAGGCGCGGCAACAACAACGTGTCGAGTTCCTTCTCCCCGGCGGCCAGCTTGCCGGGGAGCTTGCCGTCGAGGATGAAGTCGAACTCCGCAAGGTCGTCGCGCCACCCGTCGTCGAGGTAGCGGACGATCGCCTTAAAGACGGCAGCGTGGATCAGCCTGACGAACAGGTCGCCTTGGACGTACTCGCTGTTATTGATGCGCGACGCCAGCGCGGCTCGTTTGATGTGCCGCCCGTAGAAAGCGTCGGCCCCTTCCCAGACTCCACCCGCTTCTTTGTACTGAGCGAGATTCCCTTCGAGTACTGCCGCCTGCCCGTTGCGATACTCGGTGATCTGCTCGTCGCTCATCACCTCGGTGTCGGTGACCTGCGCGATCAGAGACAACGGGCCGCCGACGATGAAGCGACAGAGCTCAGCGAGCTCCTCATCCGGAAGCTCGGTGGCATGCAGTTCGTCGACACCGAGTCGCTTCTTGGTGTTCTCGACGTAGTGCTCGATCTTCCCGACGAACGACGTCGGGCAGATCAGCCCAGCCTGGACGTAGGCGTCGAAGCCGTCAGCAGGAAAGGCGAAGTCGCCGCTCTCGTCGAAGTAGAGATGCACGGCATAAGGATGCCTGCGTGCTGCATATGGTTCGCAGCCACCATTTCTGTAGCGCCTGTCGTCGGACGCCTCGTGCACACTTGAGGAGTGATCGTCGAAGACGCCCAATTCAGTCATGAACAAGCCAACGCGCTTGGCTACGCGATCGCGCGCGAGATCGCCGACAACAGGCTCTGGCCGGGTGGGATTAGGCTGCGCTCAGAGCCGCTCGAGCCGTGGGAGTCCACGTGGCGCGTGCTCAGCGAGGGCCCGCGCGCAGAACCGTGGCAAGCCGAGCTGCAGCCCCGCCTCGAGATGCGCTTGCGAGTCGACCGTTACAGCACCTTCGGTGACGAACTCCCGCACGAAGAACTCGTTGCCCGCCTCCTTGAGGCAAGGCGCCAGATCGCGGCTCTCGTCGTGCAGCCGTTCCCATACCGCGACACCTACGTCAACGGGACGGTCGACGTCGCAGTCGAACCGTTTTTGAGTGCTGACGCACGCTGGCTCGAGCTACGCGTCGGCGTCACTCTGTTCGAAGTCTGAGCCGGGTTCAAGCGCTCTTACTAGACGCGCGCGCGAGCCGCTGAGGCTCTACGCATGAACAGGGTCGCGACAATGACGCCTACGAGCACCTCGCTGCCCCAAATCCACGGGTAATGCGTCAATACGCCAACGCCGCCGGCGCCCTGCTCATCCTGGTACAGCCAGACGGCGACCGGCTCGGCGGCGAACATCAGCGCAACCGCCACGGCAGCGAAGCGAGATCGCCGGCTCGCCCACATACCACCAAGCGCACCAAAGATCGGCCCGCTGACAAGCGCCGACAATAGGTAAACGCCGCCGGCCCGCAGCGTGAGCTGAAGGTCGACGAGCCACGAGTGCTGCCCGAGGTCGAGCAACCGACTCTCGGCGATGTAAAAACCGATCAGCGCCGCGACCGTTGCGACGAGTCCGACTACGGGCGCCCAGCGCCGACGCTCGGAGCTCGCACCTGCGAGGAAGGCGATCAGCAACCATGGCGCACTGATGTTGCCGAGCGCGTCACGAGCTCCGGCGCCCTGGCCCTTGATCGCGGCCATCGCGATGCCGAACCACACAGCGGCAAGCACGATGGCTGCCAACCTCCGACCCCCCGTCATCGACCAGAAGTTAGCGCAGGATTCGCCCCCACTCAACTCCGAGGACTGGTTTCAAGCGCGTCGATCGCCCGAAGTTCGGACTCCCAACGCTACGTCGCCTCAACTCTGCGTTAGCGCGCCCGCTCAATCGGATCGCCCGGCGAGAGAAGATCAGCCGCACCGGCGCAGCAGCAGCAATAGCAGTAACACATGGTCGCTCCGAGATCGCCGATACGCATCGAGTACGCGACGCCGGCCGGGATGAACATCCAGTCACCGGCGTGCAGCTCCTGATTGCGGTAGTGAACAGAGCCCGAAACGATGAATCGAATCCCATCGCCTTCAGGGTGGGAGTGCTCGGGCACGTCCGCACCGGCCTCGGCGACTGTGAGGTACAGCTGCGCCGGCTCCTTCAAGTAAACCGGTAGCTGCCATTTGCGGAATCCCGACGGAACTGCGCTCACTCGCAATGCATCTCGCAGTTCAACGGTCTCCCTGTCCCGCGAGGTGACGACCCGACCCTTCTGGCTAAAACCAGCAGCCTCCGTTAGCTTCGTCAGCCGCTTCAGGCCCTCGTCGAACGAAAGATGGTCGGCGGCAAAATCGGCTTGCTTGGTCATCTCACCCTCCTCGCTCCGTGCACCTCTCAGGGACAGGCTCGTTCTGTCGCAGCTGCTACTCGTCTGTCGCAGCCGGCGTCCGAAGGTAACGCGATCAAATTGCCCCTGCGCTCGGTGAGGCCGACGAGTATCGAGCACAACGACGAGAACTCGCTCCGTGCGGTAGTTCTGCTCGAACTCGAAGCGCCGCTTCTCCTCGAAACCAACCTGTGGCGATGAGCTGAAGAGGCGCGCGGCAACGTAGCAAGCGATCAGCTGTTACCTCTCCCCCGTCGCTGCGACAGACCCAGTGACGTTCATCGACGGAGCGCCGTTGCGGGGGCGGCCGTCTGCGAGGAAGGGGGGTCGACATCAACCATCGCGTCGAGCTTGCGGCGTCCGCCGCAGCTTGATCGCCAGGCGACAGGCCGATGGCCTGCGTAAAACGCACACGTAAACAGGAGGGAACATGCATTCAGCGTTCTTCAGCGAGTTTCTGCGGCTGAGGAAAGCAGTGATGGCAATCATGGTCGCCGGTGCCCTCGCCGCCGCGATCGGCCATTCGCTCGGGCGCGGAACTTCGGTCGCTTATGCCGATACGCCCGGCTGTAGCAACATCAACCACACGACCGCGTCCGGCCAAGCGTGGCAATGCTCGAACGGCCCAGACGGCCTCAAGTACGACATGCTCTGCACCGGCAACCTGCGCAAGGGGCCGAGCACTGGCTACGCGATCCACGCGACTGCGATCGGGTCGGGGATCAACCAGTACCGCGACGTCTCGAACGGCTCCGCCATCAACGGTGGCTGTGGCGGGCCGACAACCAACGAGTGGTATCTGTCCAGTAACGGCTGGGTCAGCCGTTCAATCACAACCGCGGCGCAGTAAGGAGTCCTCAGATGAAGCGCACATTCACACGGGCCATCATCCTGACTTCCGCGTCGCTGGTTGCCATCGGAGTCGCCCTTTTCGCGACCCTCGGAGCCGGTGCGCGGGGGTCGACCTCAGCGGCCCATAGCTACGCGACTGGCAAGGCGCTCGGAGGTCACGCCTTCTTCAGCCACGGACGTCTGCAGTACCCGAAAGACATCGCCAACCAGTTCGACAACCTCAACGGCGTACTCGATAGCTGTTACCTCAGTCACGGCGCGACTAAGGTGGCGTCTCCAGACGGCAGCTGGACGTACAGCGACCCTGGCAGCGTGGCGCAGCCCGCCTGCGTCGGTGCTCAAGACGCTGTCAACGCGTTCGCCAATGGGCCTGAGATGGCCGGATTCAGCGTTGCTGTAGCTCCGTTGACGCGAGCCTTCTGGGCTTGCATGATCGCCACCGGAGTCGTGCCGCCGCTCAACGTCGACGGAAACGTCGATACAACAACGACCGGGTTCAAAACAGGAGCGGACGCCTGCTCGACCAAGGCCAACAACAAGATCGGCGTCAGTCCGTAGACACCGATAGCAACCGGTTTGGTGAGGCGCCCCTCCGCGGGCGCCTCACCAGATCTCGTCGTTCGCTGCGCCTGACGTACGCGAGTGAAACATTCCGGTGCCGAGATCGTATTTAGAGATCAAATGGACTCAGGAGGCGAACTCTGATCTCTAGTAGAAGACGTCGGCGCAGTAGCGATGCGCGTCTAATCGCGGAAGCAGTGCACGACCCTGACGCGTTTCGCGTGCTCTACGACCGTTACGCAGAGCGCATGTTCCGCTACTTCATCCGTCGCACCGGTAATCACGACGCAAGTCTCGACCTGACTGCAGAAACGTTTGCGCGTGCGTGGTTCGGCGTCGCTGCGTTTCGTGACCTGGCCGGAGGAAGTGCAGGGCCATGGCTATTCGGCATCGCCCGTAACGTCCTGTTCGCCTCGGTGGCGGCCGGACGACTGGAATCGGAAGCGAGAACCAAACTCGGTCTTCTTATGGATCGCAACACCGAGGAGCCGGAGACTGACGCCCGTTGGCTTACCGACGTTGACCAAGCGGTCGCCGCGCTGCCGTCGCAACAGCGCGAGGCGATCGAGCTGCGCGTCATGGCCGACCTCTCATACGAAGAGACGGCGGCTGCCCTTGGTTGCTCACCGACCGCTGCGAGGATTCGCGTCTCGCGTGCGTTGTCGGCCCTACGAAGTGCAATTGAAGGAGGAGGAGCGCAATGAATGATTTGACAGCCGACCTCGAACGCCTCGGCGACGCGCTACAGCGGGCGACGCGGAAAGACCGCCTTCGACACGTTCCCACTCGCACTAGGCGTCCCGCGTTCATCGCCATAGGCATTGCCGCCGCAGTGCTCGTTCTCGGCAGCGTTTCAATCGCCGCGACGATCTGGCCAACACCGACATCCCCCGCCGAGTCGCAAGGTCTGCTCGCATCAGATGCCGTCTTCGCCGGCGCGCATCCACATTGCGATCAAGTCGCCAGCGCACAGTTCCACTGTCAGCTCGACGCGGCGCCGACCGGACTGGCCATCTCCGGCCCGTACACAGGCACGAAGGTTGCCACGGTCGATTCTCAGAGCCACGTCAATGGCGGTTGTGTGGCCGTCTCCGCCGATGGTCGGAGCTGGGACTGCTACATCGGCCAGCCGGCAGTTGAACGTGGCATCGTCGATCAGTCCTATCTCGGAACGACGCGGACGCAAGCAGGGCACGGCTAGGCATCGTTGCCCTCCTCTCGGCGCCGGTCTCGGGCGGTGCCGAGAGGAACGCCGTCCTGCGGAGGAGGCGATGTGGCAACCGAATCGTGCAGTCAATCGAGCTACACCGGCGCGTACAGCGGTTCTCCGTCGGCGATCGCGGCCAACAACTCTCCAACAGTCCCGAGCGAGCTAACGTCGCCTTCGTACCGATCCTCGTCGTCCTGGCTCGCCTGACAGGCGTCGAGTATGACCGGCACCAAGATCGTCGAGCCCACTCGGCCGAGCCGACGACCGTGCTGCTCGAGCTCGGCTTCGCGTAGCACGTAGAACCAGAGCGGGGCCTCCATGCCGCCAAACGGGAGGCCCTGCCAGACAGTCTCCGGTGTCAGCGCGTTCAACCCGAGCGCGCGGGCGACACGTTGGCCGCTCGACAAGCCTGCTTTTGCACTGGCAGCGAGGGTCAGATACGCAATCGAGCGGTCACGTACTCGAGTCGGGCCCGGCATTTCGAACAGCGGACGGCAGATCTTTGTGTTGATCTTGGCCGCGCGTTGCAGCTGACTCAACGACCCGACCGGAAAGAAGTTCTCCCAGGAGATCGCAGCTCGCTCGTCGAGCGGTTGACCACGCAGGTCGCTGAACGGCGCCTTCTCGCCGTCGGGCCGGAACAGGGCCGCTTGGAGGCGTTCGCCGACTCGGTAGCGCGGTTTGACCATTGCGTGACCGAAGCGGCCGACCGCCAACGTGAACTCAAGCGGTAGAAGTCGCGGATGAGTCGACTGACGACGGGCACGGATCATTGCCAGTACGTCGTCGTCGACGAGTCGTGGCAGGAGGTCGTTGACGACGAGCGATCGATAGACGCGCTCGACATGGCGCCGAGCGCGGCGATACGCATCGGCTCGATCTCTTATCCCGATCGCGGCCATCGTCGAGTTGTGCAGCTGCAGAAACGCTGCGTGTATCTGCCCAACCATGATTGTGCGGTCGTTGCGTCTATCGCCGGTCACCGCAGACCCGTCGCGATTGCGAGGCAGGTCGCGCAGCGTGCCCTGGCCGAGCGAGCGCCCGAGTCTGAACTGGCCGGGCTCCTGCGCGTCATAGAGCTCAGGTGAGCCCGCCGGCCCGCGGCCGTAGAGGGCACGCAGCTGGAGCCGCGGGGTTGTCGCCGATGTCAGGTCGTGCATGACGAACTGCGCGAAATAGGTGTAGCCGGCAGGAAGGTCGAGATTGCTGACCTGCGCGTAACCACCATCCATCGGGCCGCCGATCTGACCGAGTTCGTTCGCAGCCGCCTGTTCCCCGGCGGAAAGACCGGGGAACAGGCGAAACGCGGAGTGGTCTCTCCCTACCAGGAGAGCGTTGCGTCGAGTCCCTGCGCGTTGATGCCAATCGGCAGCGTTGCGTGGAGGATCTGCTCAGGACGTTTCGCGTCCGAGACAAGCAAGTCGGCCCAGACGTCACCGTTGGCATCGGCGAAACAGCAAGCGCTATTGCTGATCACCAGGTCAGCGTCGCCGCCGAGTTTCAACTCGGCGGCTCCGAATACCGACTCGTGCTCGAAGCTATCGCCCTTGTTGGTACTGACAAGAACCGCGAGCTGATCCTCGAGATCTGAATCGCGCGGGGCCTTGTCGACATAGGTGATCACGCGGATTGGTGTACCCGGCAGGGCGCTGTACTTGTACAACCTTCCCGTGCGGCCGGCGTACGGTTTCGACAGTTCGCTGCGATGGAAGAGGCTCCGGTTCGTGATCGAGTAGCTCCAATCGCCGCCGACCGCGATCGGCTTGAAGGCGAGCAGTCCAACGCTGTTGTCCGCCCCAGCCCAATCGCCCTTCTCCGACGCCGAGAGCGTCGGGACTGCGGTCGTCAGGACGAAAACGCGACTGTCTTGCGCGTCTTCGACATTCGCCCAGGCGAGGAGCTGAACGGACGGATCCCACGCGGGAGCGATGGCCGCCACAGAGACTTCGCTCCTTCGCAGATCGTCGCCCTTGGCGAGGGAATACCCGCTTACCCGCGGCAGGTCGACTGCATTCGGGAACAGCGGCTGTGGCTCAGACCAGGTCTCGCCGCCGTCGCCCGACTCCGACCAGACGTAGTACGCCCCCGTGCCGCCGTTGCTGTCGGCGGGGGCGAAGTCCGGGTTTGTCGTCTCGTAGACGAAGATCGCGTAGTCGCCGTGGATGCCGGTCGCCGGGCCGCGCCTGATGTGCTTGTCCGTACTGACGCACTTCGCCGCCGGGAAGTTGACTCCATCGGCCGACACGCCAAGATAGAGGGCGCCTGACTTCTCGTCGCGCCAGCCGTAGACGACGCTGTTAAACGCCCGCGAGGCTTGCAAGAAGCTGTTCGTAGCACGACCCTCCGCGGGCGTTAGCGGCCCATGCACGCGGAACTCGGCTGGATCTCCAAATGGATCCGGGACGTGCGTCACGAACCCGGCGTCGCCGTTGCCGTCGTGCTGGACGTACGCGATGTAAACCCCGTTCTGATTCGAGTCGGTCGCCGGCACAGCGTCACCGTCTGAGTCCGGCGAGCTAATCGGGCCGGCGAGCCGCTTCATCTCTTCGCCGAACCGCTCGGCGCCGAACAAGCTCATGCGATCACCGGCTTCCAACCGTTCGATTAGGGCTGCGTGAATAGCGCCGCTGGTATGTCTCATCAGCGGGCGGTTATCACCGTAGAGCGTCTCGCAATGGGTCGCCGCCAGCGCGACCGGCCGAATCGCCACGAGGGCAACGTCAGAGCTGGTACGCGAGAACTGCATGACTCCTCCCTCCGCCTCACGCCGTCTCTTCAGACAGCGCGGTTTACGCGCTTCTAGACATCAATGGAGGGGCCTGCCGATCTCCTACAGAAGAGAATCCCACCGTTGACTCCTGTTGTCAACGTCGGCCAGGTCACCCGTTGCAGATGGCTGAGCGGAAGCGGCGCCGGAGGGCAGCCCCTTCCATCCTGTCGCCGCCTCCTCCATCCCGGCCATCACTCGCTTGTCGCTCAACGCAGCCAAACGTAACGAGCCGACTACTGAAGCGCCCCCCTGTTCAGGCACGGGGTCTCGCTGCCGGCGTTACCTTCTCCATTTGCCGACAACTCCACTGATGGTTCGTCATCGACTGGAGGGAATGCGCGTGACTTATCGCAAGCGGCACTCGAGCGATACCTGGCATTGGTGCTCGAACTGTTCGGATTGGCCGACGTCGGCATACGCAACACACACCGGCTCCAAGCCAACCTCCGGTGAACCCTGCGACCAGTGCGAGGGGAAGCAGAAAGCCGGCAACTGCAGCTCGTCGTAGTTCAACAGGGTGGTGGGCGCCTCGGCCGCCCACCACCCTTTCGCTCAGACGACGTCGTAACAGACATTCCAGAACTGGCCGACAGAACCGCGATTGACGATGCGGAAGAGATAGATATTCGCCGCGATCGTACGAGTGTCGCCAAGGCCGCCGGAGGAGCCGGACGCGACGCTCGTCCCGTCGGATTTGCGAATCGACCAATCGAACGACTGACCGGCGGATGCGTTCGACCACTGCCACCAGTTCGAATATTCCAGCGTGGTCGCGGCTGCCGCGCCAGGGGACAGCGAGCCCGATGCCGGAACCCGCTGGCAACCGGTCGCCTCAGTGATTGGCTGAGTCGAACCTGAGCTGTTTGCGGCGACGATCGCCAGCCCCGTCAGGGCGACGCAGGCCGCGATAGCGATCTTGCGCATCTGGGAGCTCCTTTCGTAGGGGTCTCCCGGCTGTCGTCACGGCGGCGCGAAGGTAACGCTCAGCGGGCGAGCGCGCGCGCGGCTGCCAACAGGACTTCCCTGTCGTCGGCGCGCAATGTGACAAAAACTCCGCCAAGCTTCATCTGTCCGATCCAAGCACCGGCGCGGCCGTTCACGTCAATCGCGCCTGTCGGCACCGGGTTGAAGTCGAACGTGTAGCGACCCTCAGCAAAGCCGTAAGCCGCCTCGGGCTGGAGGGCCTCGGAGATCACGAGCCGATGACCGCCGCCAGCGAACTCGAGCCGCAATCCGCGCGACCGCCGGCTCGCCTGCGGCGTGACGCTCCGCAACGTCTCGCCGAACGCTCCGCGGAGCGCGAGACCGCTCAGCGTCGGCAGCACCGCTCTGCCCCCTAGAGCCGCCCGAGCGTCCGTCGGCGCCAGCGGTGAACGCGAGACAACGTCGCCGCGGGCGACGCCCGGCTGTCGTCGCCGCGGCCCTAGAAGCTGCCGGTTTGCCACCGAGACGACGGACAGGACGCGCCATTCGCCGCCCCCACTAATCCGCCGGGGCTTGGCGTTGTCAGCGAGCTCGACCGCAACTTGAGCTTTCTCGAGCCGGAGCGTGTTCGTCGAGCCCACTTGTTGCGCGGTCACAGCGCGCGTGCGCAACGCGTGCCGGTAATCGCGGACAAAGCTCGCCAGCAGGCGGTCGACGCCAGCCGCTTGGGCTGGAATCCCGGTGGAGGCTGAGTCGTCCGACACCTGTACACCGTTGTGGGCAACACGCACCCGCAACAGTCCAGTGTTCTCATCAGCGATCGCCGTCACCTTGACGGTCGACACACTCGTCGCTCCACTCTGGAGATCAATGACGTGGTCGTTCGGCAGGGTGCGCTCGAACTCGCCACGAATGAGCGGGCGATTGCCAACCGCCGCCAAGGCGCGATCGACGAGGGTGGGCGATGACGACGCAAAGATGAAAACCAACGCAACGGCAACTGCAGCCAGAACCGCCACTAGCGCGAGGGGACGGCGGGGCAGGCGCCGGTGGCGGACGGGGCTGCCGGTCGCCTTGAGCGCATCGGCGATCGCTAGCAACTCAGGTTCGTCGCGGAGAAGTTCGACGACCTCGTTGTCCAATGGTGGCTTGTGACGGTCTCGGCTCATGGCTCTACTCCGCGTTCGCGCAACTCGTCGCGAAGACGAGCGAGTCCGCGCGAAAAACGCATCTTCGCCGCCCCTTCGCTGACACCAAGTGAGCGGGCAATCTCAGCAAACGCTCGCCCTTCGAAAAGCTTCATCACGATGACTCGACGCTGATCCTCGGGCAAACTCGCCATAGCTGCACGCAGACCCTTCGCGACTGCGTTGTCGTAGTCGAGATCGCGTAGGTCGGCGACGTTGTCCACAAATGGCGCCTCCGGCCGCGATTTGAGTCGTCGGACGTAATCGACGAAACGGCGCTCGGCGACTGCATAAAGCCATGCGAGGAGTGAATCCGGTCGGGTTCCGGCTCTGAGGGCCACGGCCGCATCTGCAAACACCTTCTGGGTTAGATCCTCAGCGTCGGCCTCATGGCCCGTCCGCCGTAGGAGGTAGCGATAGACCTGTCGCCGGTGGCGCCGAAAGGCGTCAGCGGCAAGATCGTCAGCTTCTGTGTCGGACACCGCCCAGGAAGGTAACGGTCGTTGACTTAAGTTGCCGAACGAGCAGCCTGGCGCAGCTTTCCCAGCAGGTCGAGTTGCCTCTACCCGCGCTGCCACTCGCCGTCAAGCCGGCGCCGCCCCGGCTCGACGTTCGTGTAGACGTGCGGCTCCTCCCACTCGATCGCCAGCTTGCGCACGTCGCCGTTCCGTGGCCCGACGTGAACGGCGACCAGGCGGCGCGCGTTGCCGGCACCGACGAGCCCGTCGGCGACGACGAGGCGGGTGATCGCCTCTGCCGTCTCGTTCGGCTGCGCGAACGCCTGCCCGAGGTCGGCGCGGTCGATGCCGGTCTCGGTCAAGCCCATCATCGCGATCGAGTCGGGGATCGGCTCGCCGAAGAACAGCTCGCGCAAGCCGAGTTCGACGAGGTCGTCCGGTGAGTTACCGCCGGTCGAAACGCGCATGGGGTTCGTGGCGATCGGCTTGACCTGCGCGAGCTCGATCGTCAGCTCGTCGGCGCCGCCGGCGTGTGTCGTACGACGGACGTTTGCGAGTTCGCCGTCGACGACGCGCGACCGATGGACGAACCGCAAACGGGTACGCCCATAACGCTGGTCGCGCAATGACTCGAGCTCATGGGCGATCTCGTCGGAGACGCGCGCGCGGATCGTGACGGTGGCGGCGTCCTCCTCGACCTGGTCGGCACGGAAGACGAAGTCGCCGAGCTTGACCCACGGCGACACGGCCTCGGCGCCGAGCTCCGCGAGCCGGCGCTTTACGCGGCGAACGAGGTCGTCGACGTCGGCGTAATTCTCAGTCGTCGTGTAGAAGCGGACACGGTCGATGAACCGCGTCAGATGGCCCTCGCGGCCGGGCGCGGCGGCGGCGACGAGCACGTGGACGCGCTTGCCTTCTGCGCGAGCCCGCAGGTACTCAGCCTCGGTCGCGGAGAAGCCGTCGGGCGGGTTCAGCCGCCCGTACTGCTCGTTCAAGATCCCGACGTAAACGGTCGCCGAGTCAACCTCGGCCAGGTAGGCCTCCTCGGCATCGGCGTCGCGGCCGAACTCCTCGAACCAGACGGCCCGCGCGCCCTCTTGCTCGACGGCTTCAGCAACGGCGCGCCGCGCCGCAGCGGTGTCCCCCATCGCGCTCGAGATGAACACCCGCTGAGAAGCGAGCCATTCGCGCAGGCGCTCGGCGTCGGCGCGGCGGGCAGCGGCGGTCGTGTCGATGAACACGCGGACACGGTACGCGGTCGGCGCCACTCGTTGACTGCTGTAGCTACGACCGGCGGTCGAGCTCTTCGGCCAGCACGACAACAATCTCCTGAAGCTCGCCGACGGCCGCCCGCAGGTTCGCGAGGTCGGCCTGGACACCCTCGTCGCTTGGCTCGCCGCTGTGCTCCTCGACGCGCCCGCGTCCGTCAAGCATGCTCGTCACGCGCTTACGGATCGCACCGTCTTCCATACCGACACGCTAGCGGCCCAGGGTGGCGAACTGCGCGTGCCCGTGGGACGATTCCACAGATGGCCGCGATCCCGATCCCCACCGAGTTGCGCCGCCCGCACCCTCTGGTCACGGCGACCCAGCAGGCGGCGAGTGGCCTCAAGCCCCGAGACGACGGTCGCCTTGAGATCGGCTCCAAGAAAGGCATCGCGCACCTAGTCGTCTCGCGTGAGCATCTACGCCGCGCGCTCCTGGTGTTGCAGGCGATCGCCGCCGAGGCCGTACGCCGCGGACACACCCTGCGCGCAGTCGACAAGTCCGACTACGGCGAGCGCGCCGGGGTGGCGGTCGTCGTCGGTGGCCACGAATACACCGTCGAGATCCAGGAGATCACCGACCGCGTCCCGTTGACCGACGCCGAACGAGCCGAATGGGAGCGCACCAACAACCGCCATCGCTTTGAATGGGAGAAGGAGGCGACCCCGCCAAAATCCAAAGGCGTCCCAAACGGCCGCCTCCGCATCTCGCTGCCGTCACGCTGGGGCGGGGCGCGTTGTAACTGGGGCGAAGGCCCACGCGCGTCGCTTGAGGAACAGCTCGTGCTGCTGTTCGCGGAGATCGAGCGACGAGCCGAAGAGGACGACCAGCGAGCCGAGGAGCGTCTCCGCGAGCAAGCCGAACGCCAACGCCAACAAGTCGCGCGGCAAGAGCGTGAGCAACTCGAACGGATTGAGAAGGCCCGTCTGTCTCGTCTGCGCACGGAGATCGACGTCTGGCGTCTCGCCGCCGAAGCGCGCGACTACGTGGCCGCCCTGCGCGTCCGATTGCCCGAGCTCGCAGAAGCCGACCGGCAACGGATCGCTGCCTGGTGTGATTGGGCCGACGCCTGGAGCGCCCGCGCCGACCCGATAGTCGCGACCGACAAGATTCGCGGGCTCGACGATGAGCGCGACCGCTTCTTCACGCCCCCGCGTTGAGGGACGGGCCTTAGTGGCGTTCGTGCTGAACGCGCGCGCAGCTCTCGCCGTGGTCGCGGTGTGAGATCAGGAAATGCAGCGAGCGTCCGTCGTCGAAAGCGGCGTAGCGAAGAATGACGCTGATCGTCCAGTACGGCCCGACGGACGGACGGGCGCGAGCGTCGACGTCGTCGTACTGGTCGAGTTCGCAGGCGATGCGGCGGGCGTCTGTTTCTTTCAACATCAAGCGAAGCTAGCGCCCATGGCGCGTGCCGACCGCGGCAGCTAGCCCGCGCGCGCGGCGCGTCTCGCGCGGCGCCGCGCGACGAGCTCGCGATGCTCCTGTATCCACGCGGCGACGTCGCGTTTCAGCCAGTAACTACGCCCGGACACCATGCCGGTCGCCGGCGGACACCTGGTCGCCGGTGAGCGCGACGTCACCGACGATTGTTTGACGGCGATCGCCGCCGCCAGCTCGTAGACGTCGAGGTACTGCCTTCGGAGAAAGTTGCGCTTGTGCGACCACTGCCGCTGTCCTTTCTTGTAGGCGACGATGTGCTCGCGCAGGAAGCCGCGCTTCTCGCCAAAGACCAGCGCCGGCGGCGGGAAGCCGTCGCTCAAGGTCAGCTGCCAGATCGTGGTCGTGTCGCGATCGAAGAGCGCGCCGATCTCACGCAAGCCGATCAGATCGTCGGGGCCGCTCGTTCGGCTCTCACGAGCGGCGAGCAGGGCCGAAGTGGCCCTGGCCAGGGTCGTCTCGTCGCGGGCGTAGCGCAAACACTCCGACCACGGCAGCGTCAGACCTTTCTTGATCGCCGATGCCGACGGCAACCACAGCTCGCCGCGGCCGCGGTTGTACTCGGCGGCGAAGGCCGTGTAGTCGCGAACACCTTCTGACTCCGGCTCCGTGTCGAGCCATGTCTTGAGCGCGACCTTGTGGGCCTCGTGCGTGCGGCCACGCCCCACAGCGGCGCGCCGTTTCGCCTCCTGGCCGGCTGACGGGCGCGGGCGCTCACCGTTCAAGATGGCCACCGCTGTCTTGAACCCGCCAAGCGCGCGTCCGATCCGCTGTGCGTTCCAGTCGATCGCAAGCTCAACGGCCGCCTCGTCAAACTCCTCCATCGTCGGCACGCGGCCAAGGGTGTCGTGGACTTGCTGTAGTGCCACGAGTGCCGCGAGCTGGCGCTCGACTTTGTCGTCGGGCGCGGCGACCGCGAGGCCGAGGTAGTCGCGCAACGTCTCGTAAACCCGTAGTTGGTCACGCGCAGAAAGCGCGAACAGACGTGCGAGGACGATCGTCAGCTCGTCATCGTGGGCGCGCCTGGGTATCGCCACAGCCATACCGGCCCTATCGGCAGGTCAGCGAGCTCG
>ORJL010038056.1_pt1 | contig 25654 bp, 22 predicted proteins | sample 1779941 | NCBI WGS metagenome assembly ORJL01 (sample SAMEA104232317, study PRJEB22302) | groundwater metagenome | biome: forest; feature: aquifer; material: groundwater | place: USA | collected 2011-08-07 | depth 5.8 m
AGAGGACCACCTGCTATCAGCAGAGTGGGCCAGCCAAGCCACCGGACTCACATCGGCCGTCCATCCGTGAAATCCGTGGAATCCGTAGTTTGGTCCTCCTTCGGCGGACCGCGCTCTCTGCAGTTGGCCGCCAGCAACTGCGGTCATGCACCCCCCGTGACCCCACGCACCCCGTGCCCCGTGCAGCCCCGTGCGCAGCCGCTTGACTTCGCCGCGGCGCCCGCCTAGGATGGCGCGTGTTCAACACAGCGCGTTGAGGCTTCGCCATGGGCGTCATCCGCGTCCTCCCGCCCCCGCTCGTCGACCGCATCGCGGCCGGCGAAGTGATCGAGCGGCCGCAGTCCGTGGTCAAGGAATTGGTCGAGAACGCGCTCGACGCGGGCGCCACTCACGTCCGCATCGAGGTCGAGGAGGGGGGACGCCGGCGCATCCGGGTGATCGACGACGGGCGCGGTATGGACCGCGACGACCTCGCCCTCGCATGGCTCAGCCACTCGACCAGCAAGCTCGCCGACGAAGAGGACCTGTTCCGCATCCGCACGCTCGGCTTCCGCGGCGAGGCGCTCGCCTCGATCGGGTCGGTGGCGCAGGCGCGCATGGTCTCGCGCCCGGCGGGCACCGACGAGGCCGCGGAAGTGGAGAACCACGGCGGCCGGATCGGCCCGGTGCGCGCCGCGGCGGGCCCGCTCGGAACCATGATCGAGGTCGACCAGCTGTTCTTCAACGTGCCGGTGCGGAAGAAATTCCTCCGCAGCCCGGCGATCGAGTTGGCCCGGATCGTCGACACCGTCACCGCCTACGCGCTCGCCCGCCTCGACGTCCGCTTCGAACTCCACCACGAGGGCGCGCCGGTCCACGTCGTCCCCCCGACCGCGTCCTTCGCCGACCGGGTGCGCGTGTTCCACGGCGACGCGCTCGCCGCCGACCTCATCCACGCCCGCGGCGAACAGGCCGGCGCTACCCTGGAAGCCTGGCTCGCTCCGCCCTCGCGCACCTCCACCCACGGCGGCATGCAACACTTTTTCCTCAATGGGCGCCACGTCAGGGACAAGGTGCTTTACCGCGCGGTGGGGGAGGCCTATCGGGATCTCCTCCCGCCCCCCAAGCGCTACCCGATCGCGTTCCTCTTCCTCACCCTCGCCCCTGAAGATGTCGACGTCAACGTCCACCCGACCAAGCTCGAGGTGCGCTTCCGGAATCCGTGGCGCATCCAGGACCTGGTCGAGCGCACCCTGCGGCCCGCGCTCGAGCGCTCGCCGCGCTTCGAGATCCAGCCCCGCGGGTCGATCGGCCACTTCGTCGACGGCTCCCCCGACGCGCGCCACCGGGTCATGGAGCGCGAGATGCTCGACTTCTTCTCGCGACCGATACCCGCCGAAGCGCCCTCCGGTGCCGGCCCGGCGCCGGACCCCCTCGGCGTCGTCGCCTCCTGGCCCGGCCCGGTCGGAACCGCCGTCGCGACCGCTCCGGCGGCGGCGAATGCCCGCGCCGACACCGACCCCTTCGCCGCGGCCGCGCCTCCGGTCCACCAGGCGTTCGGCAGCGTCCCTGCGCCCGAGCTGCTCGCCTTGCCCGGCTGCCTCGGACCCGGGCACCGCTTCGCCCAGTTGCACGACAGCTACATCATCGAAGAGGAACCCGGCGGCATCGTCCTCATCGACCAGCACGCGCTCCACGAACGGATCCTCTCCTACGAGATCCGCGCGCAGCTCGAAAGGCGCGAGGTCATGAGCCAGCAGCTGCTGATCCCCGCGGTCCTCGAGCTCCCCCCGCGTCTGCGCCTGCGCCTCGAGGGCGCGCTCGAGACGTTTCGCACGATCGGCTTCCGCCTCGAGCCGTTCGGGCGCGGGGCGTGGGCGGTACACGCGATCCCCTGCTTTCTTGGCGACCGCGACCCCGCGCGCTACCTCACCGAGGTCCTCGAAGAGATGACCGACCGCTCGGAACGCGAGGTGCTCGGCGACCGCCTCACCGAGATGGTCGACATGATGGCCTGCAAGGCCGCGATCAAGGCGGGCCAGCGGCTTCCCGCCGAGGAGATCCGCAACCTGCTCGCGCTGCGCCACCGCTACGCGCACACGCTCACCTGCCCGCACGGCCGTCCCACCACCCTCCGGCTCTCGCTCGCGGAATTGGAGCGGCACTTCCATCGGAAGTGATCCCCTGACCCCCGCGCCCCCGGTCCACGCCCGCCTGCCCTGCGGCATCCCGGTGCTGATCGACGTCGACCGGCGCTGGAAGACGGTCACGGTGCGCGCGATCATCCACCGCCCGCTCGACCACGGCACCACGCGCGGCGCGCTGCTCGCGCGCATGCTCGAGCGCGGCTGCCGGCGCACCCCCGACCTGCGGTCCATCACCCGGCACCTGGAATCGCTATGGGGCGCCGGGCTCGAGGTCGAACCGGGCAAGATCGGGGAGCGCCAGTTGATCCATCTCCAGCTGCAGATCCTGAGCGATCGCTACGTTCCCCGCGGCACCGGCAACCTCGCCCGCGGGCTGGAATTTCTCGCCCGCGTGCTCGCCGAGCCGGTGCTCGAGGACGGGGCCTTTCCCGAGGCGGCGCTCGAGCAGGAGAAGGAGAACCTGCGCCGGCACATCGAGGCCATCGCGAACGACAAGGCCGAGTATGCCGCGCACCGCCTGATCCAGGAGATGTGCCGGGAAGAGCCGTACCGGCGGTACGAGTGGGGGGAGGTGGGGGAGATCGGGCGCATCCGCGGCCGCGAGCTGGCCGCGTTTCACGCCCGGCTGCTCCGGCGCGCGCCGATCGAGATCCACGTGGCGGGGAACGTGTCCGTCCGACCCTTGCTGAGTACGCTCGCGCGCGTGTTCGACCTGCGCCGGGGCGGGGTGCAGGTGCCCCCGGCCTGCGTACCCGGCGCGGCCCCGCCTTCGCCACGGACGGTGGTGGAAGAGGAGCCGGAGATCGAACAGGCCAAGCTGGTCCTCGGGTTCCGCTCGGGCGCCACGCTGGCCGACGATCGCATCTACTCCACGATGATGCTCAACGGGGTCCTCGGAGCCTTCTCGCACTCCCGGCTGTTTCACGCTTTCCGCGGCAGCGAGGGATTGGCGTACTCGATCCATTCGTGGGTGGAGCGCACGAAAGGGCTCCTCGCGGTCGAGGCGGGCATCGACGCGGATCGATACGAACACGCGGTGGAGCTGGTGCGGGGCGCGGTCGACGACCTCGCCTCCCGGCCGGCCGACGACGCGGAGGTGGACCTGACCCGGCGCGCGCTCGAGGAGCGGCTCGACGGGCTGCGGGACAATCCGGCCGCCCGGCTGGGCTTCTACCTGGAGCGTGCGGTCAACGGGCGGGAGGAGACGCTCGACGAGGTGGCGGCGAAGCTGCGCGCCGTCGGCCCGGCCGATATCGTCGAGGCCGCGCGGCGTCTGCAGCTGGACACGGTATACTTCCTGAAGCCGGCGTGAACGCGGCGGCGGGCAGCGCGGTGCCACCGCGCGGCGAGGGATGGGAGGTATGTCGCGCATCGGGCGCCAACCGGATAAGCACGATCGAACAAGGCCCGGGTCGCGTGAGTCGTGCTCGTAATCGTTCTCGGGATCGTTGCCGTACTCGTGCTCGTGCTCGAAAGCGCCCTCGGAATCCCCTCGGAATCGGGATCGGCATCGCGATCGTGGTCGTATCGCTTCGTGGGCTGCGTGGGTGCTCCGTCGAGAACGAGAACGATTACGAGAACGATAACGAGGCCGAGTACGAGTACGATCACGAGCACGAGGACGCCCGCGCGTCGGACAGCACTGGTCCAACAACCGGCCAACGCTGCTTGGCAAGCAACCGGATAGGCATGGGTACCTCCCCCGACATCGTCGGATTTGCGACCGAGAATCTTCGTCTGGCGCGAAGCATCTCACGGATAGTAGAACCAGCAGGGGTTCGCGCGCGCACGGGAACGGGATCGCGGCGTGCGCGGGCGACCCGGAACGGACCCGGAGGGATATGAGCTGGCGGATCGATCCGTACTCGGATGCGCGGTTGCCCGCGCTCGCGGTCTGGTGGAACGAAGCCTTTCGCGGGATGCGGAACTATTGGCCGGTCGGGCCGGAGGCCCTGCGCACGCGCATCATCGAGCGACGGACGGCGGTCGAGTCGTTCGATCCGTCGGGGCTGCTGCTCGCGGTCGACGGCGATCGGGTGGTGGGGGCGATTCATGCCGGGATCCAGCCCGAGTCGGTCTCCCGCGCGCTGGATCCGGCCTGGGAAGGCGGCACGCGCGGCTGGGTCGCGCTGCTCTGCGTGCTTCCCGGATGGCGGCGGCGCGGCGTGGGCGGGGCGCTGTGGGATCGGGCGCGGGCCTGCCTGGCCGGTTGCCGCGAGGTGTTCGTCGACGGGCAGGGGCTGGGTCCGTACTACGGCAACAGCGATGGACCGGCGACGCCGTTCTTCGGAACGCCCGAGGGGCTTTCCCTGCCGGCGGAAGACGGGGTGACCCGCGCGTTCCTGGAACGGCGCGGCCATCGCCCCCAGGCGCTGGGCCGGACGTACGAAAAGCTCTTGTGCGTCGGTCCGTCGGAGGCAGCGCGCGCCCGTGAAAGCACTCCGCTCCCGGCGGCAGCGCCGACCGGGGATACGGACGCGGGGTCCGGGATGTCGCCGAACGCCACTCTGGGGAAGGGCGCGGAGCCCGGGGCGGTGCCGCGCGTGTCGGCGAACGCGACGGTGGGGAAGGGCGCGGAGCCCGGGGCGGTGCCGCGCGTGTCGGCGAACGCGACGGTGGGGAAGGGCGCGGAGCCCGGGGCGGTGCCTGGTAGCGCCAGGCCGAACGCGGCCGGGGGCGCAGAGTTCGCCCTGGTCACCGGGTTCCTGCCGGAGCTGGGGAGGCCCATCGCCGAAGGCGGGATCTTCCGGCCCGCGCATCCCTTCGTCGCGGCGATCGCGGTCGGGGACGGAGTCACGGTCGGCCTGGCGGCCGCCTACGAAATGACCGAGCTCGGGCGTGGGCACTGGGGAGTGTACCAGTTGGTGGTCGAGGAGGCGTGGCAGGGGCAGGGGCTGGGCCGGATGCTTCTCGCCCGCGCGCTCGCCGAGGCCACCGCGCGCGGAGGGCGCTCCTGCGAGGCGCTGACCCTGCCCGAGCGCTCGCCGGGCGCAGCGCGGCTTTACGAGGCGGCCGGGTTCGCGGCGGTCGCCGAGTGGGCGGTGTACTGAGGCAGGCCGATCCGGTTGACACACCAGGATGCTGCCGGTAGTAGTCCCCGGCATGGCCAAACGGCGAAGTACTGAAGCCGGCCTACTTCCGCCGCACCACGATGCGCTGAATCGTGTCCCGGTCGGCCAGGTCCCCCTCGACGACGGCGACCTCGTCCGGCCGCGGATCGTTGCCGCTCGAGGCGCTCATCCCCACCCCCCAGCGCACGCTCCACTGGCCGCTCAGCTCCACGCACTCGTGGATGTGCCCGTGCAGCGCCAGGTAGGGCTCCTTGTTCTTGCAGAACTCGGCGATCGCCCGGCTCCCTACGTGCCGCCCGCCGTGCATGATGTCGAGCGGCGTGTCCGCGGGCGGCGCGTGCAGCAGGTAGACGGTGCGGTCAGGGTCGGTGGACTCGCCCAGCCGGGCCATGCGCGCCGCCACCGTATCCGTCGCCGGCGTCTGCCGCCAGTCGAACGGCCCGGTCACCCCCTCGATCGTCCTCAGGCGGTACTGCGTGCCGTACGCCGACTGGGGGGAGGTCTCCCCCTCCGGCCCCAGGTCCCATCGCTCGTAGTCCTTCACGTACCAGGGCGTGAACGGGGTATAGGGACAGCCCGCCACCGACCAGGTCTCGTCGAGCGACAGCGACTTGAGGTGCACCAGATCCGCGACGTCGGACCGCTGCCGCCAGGCCTCTTCCACCGGCTCGAACTCGTGGTTGCCGAAGATCGCAGCCACGCGGATGCCCGCGGGCTTCAGCTTCTTCTCCATGAGCGGCATCAGCACCGTGCGCGCGAACTTCACCTGCACCTCGACCGACCCGTCCGGGTGGAGGTCGCCGCCCAGGAAGAGCCACCGGACCTGGGTCTTGCGCGCGTGCTCGAACAGGATTTCGTACTGCTCCCGCATGCCGTGCAGGTCGGAGCCGAAGACGAAGCGCAGGGGGGCCATGTCCCGAGGATACGCGAGGAGCGTCGCGCTTGCAACTCCCGGGAATCGGGTTATCATGACGGGATGAGCCGTCGTCGTATCGTCGTCTTCGCCGCCGCATTCGCGCTCGTGCTCGCGCTGCTCCTGAGCGTCCGGGTGCTGTACTCGCTCGACCGGATGCGGGCCGCCGATCGGGTGTCCGAGCTCCAGCTCACGCTCGAGCGATACGACCTGCTGATCAAGCACCGATTCCGCGACCCGGCCCACGGCCAGGAGGTGCTGATCGCCCTGCGCTCGTGCGTCGGGAAGATGACGGCGGGACACCCGGACGCCAAGGCCTTCGTGACGCTCGCCGAGCTCGTGCACGTCTGCGCCGGGTTCGACAACCGGACCGCCCGGGCCGACCTCGCCCGCGCCTCCGCGGCCGCGAAGCAGATCGCCGCGCCGGTCTTCCCGGACATCGTCAACCGCACCCAGGCCGTTGCCGCCTGGATCGACGAGGAAGCCAAGGCGCTCGCCGAGATCGAGGAAGCCGAGGCCGCGGCCGCGCGCGGCGATCTCGAGCGCGCCGGCCTGGTCTTCGAGCGGGTGCCCGCGGCCAGCATCTTCGCCCCCCGGGCCCTGCGCGTCCGCGAGCGGATCGCCGAGGTCCGACAGGCCCTCGCAGGGGGGCGGGGGGCCGACCTGGCCGCCGCGGCCGATCAGGCCCGACGCGACTGGGAAGAGCGCCTCGCCCGCCTGGAGGACGACATCGGCCAGGGGCGTCTCGCGGAGGCCGCGGAGCAGCTATCCGCCGTCCCGGCCGACGCCCCCGACTGGGTCATCGACCGGCTGCGAGCGAACCGCGAACGGCTCTCCGTCGAGCAGGTCCGCGCCGAGGCCCAGAAGGCCTACTGGGCCGGCAAGGGCGCCGCCGTCCTCGCCATTCTCGAGACGACCACGCAGCCCGAACTCATCGTCTTCCGCGAACAGGTCGCCAAGGTCGTCCTGCGCTGGGCGGAGCTTCAGAAGGCCGAAGAGGATGGCCGGATCGGCGACGTCGAACGCCTCTCGCTCGACATCACCATGCTCGATCTGAACCCGCGGTCGTGGTATCGCGAGCAGGTCCTGCGCCTGGGTGACGCCGATCCCGCCGGGCGCGCCGCCCGCTGGCTCCTGCGCGCGGTGCAGTTTCAGGGGCTGGGAGAACTCGCCGACGCGCGGCGCCTGATGGAGGCCGCGCGCGAGGTGAACCCGGGGTCGGCGGCAGCCGAGAGCGCCGTCAACGGCCTGGTTTCCTCCATCCAGAAGGAATTCAACCTGCTCACCGCCCAGGTGAGAGCGGGCAAGACGACCCCGGAAGCGGCGCTGGAGCGGCTCGATCGGCTCCGGGCCGGCCTTCTTCCCGCGGACAAGTTTGCGGACAAGCTCGAGGAATTCCGCCTGGAGCTCGGGCGGCAACCGAAGTAGCCACAGGAGAAACGCGATGGCGATCACGACCCAGGACCTCCTGGCCGCCGCCCGATTGGTGGTGCCGGAGGTCTCGCCTCAGGAGGCGGCGGAACGCGGCCGCCGCGAGGCGGGGGTCGCGTTCCGCGACGTGCGCGACGACGACGAGTGGCGCAAGGGACACATCCCCGATGCGATCCACCTGACCCGCGGAATGCTCGAATTCCGCATCGAGAAGACCGTCCCCGACAAGAACGTTCCGCTCGTCCTCTACTGAGGGGGCGGCAGCCGGTCGTTGCTTGCGGGCCAGGCAATCCGTCAGCTGGGATACCAGAAGGTGTGGTCGATGGCCGCCGGCTTCCGCGGCTGGACCGAGGCCGGGCTCCCGGTCGCGGTCGAGAAGCAGGATGGCGTCAAGGACCCGCTCGCGCGCTACACGCGGCACCTTACGCTCAAGCAGGTCGGCCGCGATGGGCAGAACAAGCTGCTCGCCGGCAAGGTCCTCCTGGTCGGCGCGGGCGGCCTCGGCAGCCCGGCGGCGATGTACCTCGCCGCCGCGGGCGTCGGCACCCTCGGCCTGATCGATCCGGACGTGGTCGACGAGACCAACCTGCAGCGGCAGATCCTCCACGCCTGGTACGACGTCGGCCGTCCCAAGGTCGACTCCGCGCGCGATACCCTCCGCCGGGTCAACCCGGAAGTGAAGGTCGTCGGCTACCACGAACGCCTGGTCGCGGGCAACGCCACCGAGATCCTGTCGCAGTACGATGTGATCGTCGACGGCGCGGACAATTTCCCCACGCGCTACCTGATCAACGACGCCGCCTTCTTCGTCGGCAAGCCCGTCGCGCACGGGAGCATCTTCCAATTCGAGGGACAAGCCACCACCATCTGGCCCAAGCGGGGCGGGCCCTGCTACCGCTGCCTTTACCCGGCTCCGCCGCCCGCTCAGTTCGCCCCGAACTGAGAGGAGGCTGGAGTGCTGGGCGTGCTGCCCGGCATCATTGGCCTGGTTCAGGCCACCGAAGCCGTCAAGATCCTCCTTGGCGCCGGCCAGACCCTCGTGGGTCGGCTGCTGCTTTACGATGCACTGGGCCTGAAATTTCGCGAGTTCCCGCTTCAGAAGGACCCCGCCTGCCCGCTCTGCGGTACCCAGCCGACCATCGACAAGCTGGTCGACTATGAGGCCTTCTGCTCGGTCCGCTAGTACTATTACGACAACGCTGGATCGAGCCACAGAGGACACCGAGGAAAGTCGTCGGATCGAGCCACAGAGGACACCGAGGAAAGTCGTTGTATTCCGCCGGTCGCCCGATCGGGGCTCGCATCCTGCGATTCCTGTTCATTGCGACCCATCCCTGAAAGAGGCGCGCGGAACTCGTGGTCCCTCCTGTTCCTCTGTGGTCTCTGTGGCTATCCCGCCGGCGTTCCACCATTTCGGGGAGCAACCCTTGCCAAAGGTACCGGGCAGGTGTAGAATCTGATCGAAGGGCCTGTGATTTCGCCGTGCGGTCGATCTTCCCCCACCTTCATCGGGAGGCGGAGTTGGGCGGGCCAATTTTGGAGAAGTACCGATGAAGGGGAGCACGACCGACGTCAAGCTGTTCACCCTCGAGGAGGCGCGGAAGGTCCTCCCTCTGGTGCGGCAGATCGTCACCGAGATCGTCGATGGGTACCGATACCTCCGCACCCGCATCGATGCGCTCAACGCGATGCTCGAGAAAGAGCCCAAGGAAAAGACCAAGGCTGAGCGCAAAGTTCAGCGCAACCTCGAGGAGGAGATCTCCGCGGTCGAGCAGCGGATGAACAATTCGGTCCAGGAGCTCGCCGGCCTGGGCATCGAGTTCAAGGACTACACCATGGGCCTGGTCGACTTCCCGACCAAGATCAACGGCGAGACCGCCTTCCTGTGCTGGAAGCTCGATGAGGGGGACATCCAGTTCTGGCACACCCTCGAGTCCGGCTTCGGGGGGCGCAAGAAAATCCGCGGCGGATAGGGCGGACATGATCGTCCGAAGCCGCACCGTCGGCCCCTTCGAGATGAATTGCTGGCTCGTCGGGGATCCGGAAACGCGCGAAGGCTTCATTATCGATCCCGGCGACGAGGTCGACTCCCTGCTCGCGATGGTCCGGGAGGAGCGACTCCGGCTCAAGGGCATCATCAACACCCACGCCCACATCGACCACATCGCCGGGGTGGCGGAGTTCAAGAAGCGCGCCGGGGGCATCCCGTTCCACCTGCACCGCGACGACCACTTCTGGGCGGAAGCCCTGCCGCGCCAGGCGGCGATGTTCGGCTTGCCCGTCCCCGAGGTGCCCCAGGTGGACGCCTGGCTCGCCGAAGGGGACACGCTGCGCATGGGTGCGATCGAGTTCTCGGTGCTGCACGTCCCCGGCCACTCGCCCGGTCACGTCTGCTTCTGGTTCCCCAAGGAGCGGGTGATCATCGGCGGCGACGTCCTCTTCGCGGGCTCGATCGGCCGTACCGACCTGCCCGGCGGCTCGCTCGAGACGCTGCTCGCAGGGATCCGCGAGAAGATCCTGCCGCTGGGCGATGACGTGGTGGTGCACCCTGGGCACGGCCCGGACACCACCGTGGGGGAGGAGCGGCGGACGAACCCGTTCGTGGGTTTCCGTGCGTAGCCGAGCATGGCCGAGCGCGGACCCGGGGTTCGGTCCGATCGGTCCGGAGATGAACCGCGGCCGTGACGAGGCATGGACGCCAAACGGACCGCCTCGCTCTTGCCCGCTTCCCGACGAGAGAGGGCAAGGGCAAGGGCAAGGGCAAAGCACGACGACGGGATGCGACCATCGTTTGGGGCTCATGCCTGGTCACGACCGCGGCCCTTCGCGAATCAGGGCGAGGCATCGATCGGGAGGACCATCAGAATGGCCGCGACCCCGGGTCTCTGCATCGGCTTCGTACCCGCGGGGCGGCCCGCGATCGTCGTGCACGGCGGGGTCGGGTCGTCCCCGGAGTGGAGCGACGGCTGCCGCCGCGCGGTCGAGGGAGCGGTGGGCCCGTTGCAGGAGGGCGGGGACGCGCTCGATGCGGCGGTGCGCGCGGTGGTGGCGCTCGAGGACGACGGCCGGTTCAACGCCGGGTCTGGCTCGGTCTTCCGCATGGACGGGAAGACGGTGGAGATGGACGCGGCGGTGATGGACTCGCGGGGCATGATGGGCTGCGTGGCCGCGCTGCGTGGGGTGAAGAACCCGGTGCGCGCGGCACGCGCAGTGGCCGACACGCCCCACGTCTTTTTCGCCGGCGAAGGCGCGCGCGAACTGGCCGCGCGGCGCGGGGTGTCGGAGCCGCACGTGCCCTCGGCGCACGCGCGCGAGCGGGTGCGGCGGCTGCTCGAGCAGGTGCGCAAAGACGACCGTGCGGATTGGCGCGCGCCCTGGCGCAGCTTCGACGTGCGCGCGAACTGGAACTTTTCCACGCCCTACGACGAGGTGCTGCGCGGATGCGACACCGTCGGCGCGGTGGCGGTCGACCGGGCGGGCCGCTTCGCGGTCGCCAATTCCACCGGGGGCGCATCCCCGATGCTGTGTGGGCGCGTCGGCGACTCTCCGATCCCCGGATGCGGCTTCTGGGCGGGCCCGGCGGGCGCGGTGGCGGCCACCGGGGTGGGGGAGGAGATCATCCGCTCCCTGCTCGCCCGCACGGTCTACGACATCCTGTCGCTGGGCCGCTCGCCCCTCGAGGCGGCGCGCGCGGGCGTGGCGATCGTCCCGCAGGGGATCGCGGTGGGCGTGCTGGCGGTCTCGGCCGAAGGGCTCGCCTGGTGCGCCAACCGGGAGATGTCCACCGCCTGCTGGCCCGCCGCTGCGGAAGCGTGACCGTTGCGGCGCGATGCCGTCGTTCCACCCGGCCCACCCGCCGCGCCCGGGGGGGGGGCCGCACCGGGCACCCGACCTCACTTCCGCTTCGGGATCGGCAGGGTCAGGACGAAATCGACGATCTTCTCGATGTCGGCCGACTCGAGCGACTTCCCGTAGGCGGGCATGGTCTTCGCCAGGTTCATGTGCTTGCCGCCCTCTTTGGTCACGGCGAGAATGTAGGCGCGCGTGATCTCCGGCTGGTTCATGTAGCTGCCGTCGCGCAAGTTCCGCGGCGCGGGCTCGATCGACTTGATCCCCTTGCCTTTCGCGTTGCCCGTCACCCCGTGGCACTCGGCGCACGCTTTGCGGTACAGCTCCTCGCCCGGGTGCGCGGGCGCGGGCGGGTTGGCCTGCAGCGCGAGATCCTCCTCGTCCTGCTGGATCGCCGCGCGCAGCCGCAGGTAGGTCTTGCGCACCGCGGCGCCGAGGATCGCCGACGCGGATTCGGCTCCCGCCACGGGGGTGGGGGACATCGAGGCGATCGCCGCTTCGTCCTTGCCGGCAAACTGAGCGAAAAGCCCGTCGAGGTCGGCGCTGCCGGCAGACACTTTCTGATGGGTTCCGGCCGCCGCGATCTTGCCGTCGGCGGAGACTCCGAGGCAGAGGATCGCCCGGTCGTCGCCGAGCGTGACGTCGGCGAAGGTGACGTGGCCGAGGACCTTGTCGCCCGCGTCGAGCACGCGAACGAAGTTCACGGTGTGGTCGAGCGCCGGCTGGAACGGCGCCTCGGGAGCGAGCCTGGCGGAGAGCGCCGTCGCGGCGGCCTCCAGGATCACGGACTGAATGCGGACGCGCTTGGCGCCGCCGGGAAGCCACTTGGCGACCTCGGGCGCGAAGGTCCGGAGGTAGGCGATCGTGTCGCGACGCTCGTGGGTGTTGTAGAAGGTCACCCAGTCGGGCATGAGCCCCGAGCGGGCGTGTTTCTTGCCCCCCTCGCTGATCACCGCGAACAGCTCCTCGTCGGTGCGCCCGCTGAAGTAGACCCCGTCGGCCAGGTCGGTCGGGCGACGCCAGACCACTGGGGCCGCGGACCCGTCGCCGCGCCCGCCGTAGCCGTGGCACGACACGCACGAACTCTCGAACAGCTTCTTGCCATACGCGGGATCCACCGAGGAGTTGCCGCTGTCGGGGAGCGGACGGGCGGAGACCGTCACCGGCCCGCCGCCGCCGGAGGAGCTCTTGCTCCCGCCGTTGCCCCCGCTCGGGGTGCCCTTGAGGTAGAAGAAGGCGCCGGCGGCGGCGACCACCACCACGATCAGGATCACCAGGATCTTCGCATTCATCGCATCATCCCTGTGCAGTGCGTTGTCCGCATACCGCGCGATTCCGTGTCACGCGGGCGCCGTGGGTCCCGGGTCCGGCGCATCGGGCGGCGCCGTCGAGCCCGCCGGGCCTACTCGTCCTCGCTCGGTTGTTTCGACAGGTCGGGGTACCGGGACAGGTCCTGCACCACGTCCCAACGGAACTTGAGATGGCACTTGGTGCAATGGTGGGCGTCCATGTCGAGGAAGGACTTGCGCGACCGGGCCGCGTCCTTGGCGTCGAGCCCGGCCTGAAAGCCCGCGAATTGGTCGGTCCAGCCTTTCGCGAGTTCCCCGAATTCGGTCCTCTGCTTGGTGTGCTTATGCGGGTTGAACTTGGTCGAGAGCTTGGCATAGCCCTGGATCTTGGCCAGTGCCTTGCCGGCCCTCTCGAAGTCGGCGTTTTCGCCCCACAGGGCTTCGTGCATCTCGGTCCAGTAGATGCCCACCTTGCGCTTCGACTGGTGCTGGACGATCATGTCGAACTTCGCCGCGTCGTACTCGTTCCCGGTGTCCTCTTCCTGGCCCGGGAGGATCTCGAACTTGAAGGTCTCCGACTGCTTCTTGCCGCTCGCGAAGGTCATCGCGAAGGTCGCGTCGCAGTACCCCTTGCCGGGGCATTTGATGTCGCAGCCGAAGACGCCGGGCTCCGTGTAGGCCTTGAGCTTCTTCTGGTCGGTGAACTTTTTCGTCGAGCCGCCGACGGTCACGCTGTAGTCGAGCTTGACCTCGACCTCCTGGGCGGCGTCCTTCCCGCCGCCCGCGACCGCCTCGAACTCGAGGATCAGCCGGGCCGACTGGCCCGCGGTCGGCTTGGTCGGCTTCGACAGGAACGAAGCCTGGAGGCCGTTGACCTCCCGCGACTTTCCCATGGCGCCCGTGAACTTCTTGGGATCGCCGCGGAACTCGTTCATGCAGGCTTCCATGCAAAAGTGGTACGTCTCCCCCTGGAAGACGAAGGAGAAGGGCATCTCCTTCTTCGCCAGCTTCATCTGGCAGTAGGGATCGACGACCAGGTCCTCCGATTCGTCGCGGCCCTGGGCCCGCAGCGGGGCGCACGCGAAAGCTATGAGGGCGAGGCAGGCCAGGAGACGAAAGGGTCGGATCTTCGACATCGGATCGTCGCTCCATTGGATGGTGTGGGCCGGATCATAGGCGATGCCGGACCGGGGATCAAGGAAACGGGACTGATCGAGAAGAGCAATCCCCGGGCCGCGGCGGATCGCCGGCGGTACTCCAGCCGCAGCTCCGGTTTGGGACTCGCGCTCGCGCGCCCCGCGATTACCGAAGGGTAACGAGGTTTACCGGCGGGTGCCGTCGGCTGCCGGACTTGCACGACTCGCGGTTCCGCAATCCCGCGCCATTCTGTTGACGTTCGCGCGCGCGCGCGGCTATATTCGCAAGCGGGTCCGCAGGTGAGGAAGCTCGTCATGTTGCTCGACACGAAGAAGATCGTGATCATCGGCGCGACCAACAACCGCGCCGACCCCGCCAACCAAGCCGTGCGCGCCTACCTGGAGCGCCAATACAAGGTCTTCCCGGTCAACCCGGACGAGACCGAGGTCGAGGGACTGCGCTGCTACCGGTCCCTCGACGAGATCCACGAGCCGGTGGCGCTTGCGGCGATTTACGTGCCGCCCTGCGAGGGCCTCGAGTACGTGGAAGCCCTGCGTGGGCTGGGTGTGTCCAGGGTCCTCTTCCACCCCCGCGCGGCGAGCGGCCGGCTGATCCTGATCGTCCAGGGCCATGAGATGGACGTCGAGGCGATCGACGCGGTGAAGGCGCTCGAACGCGCCGCGCGCGCATAGCGGCTTCGGCCGCGTGCCCCTGCCCCGGCGGACCCCAGGGTCCTCAATCCGCCGCCGACCAGAGCAGGCGCGCGGACAGCACCACCAGCGCCAGCGCCAGCGCGCGGATGACCCACCGGCCCGAGACGTGCGGCGCGATCCGGCCCCCGATCTGCGCCCCCACCACCGCGCCCGTCGCGAGCAGAAGCGCGGGGCCCCACACCACGTTCCCCAGGCGCGCGTGGGAGATCGAGCCGATCAGCGCGGTCGCGGCGAGCACCAGGTGCGAGGTCGCGGTCGCGACGTGGGCGGGAAAGTGGAAAAGGTGGGTCATCGCCGGGACGTGGATGATGCCGCCGCCGATGCCGAGGATGCTCGACACGAAGCCGAGGACGAAGCTGAGCGCGATCCCGTGCGACTCGCGGAAGGACCACTCGTAGCGGGTTCCCTGCGCGTCGACCAGCACCCGCCCGCTCCGGCCGGGGGCCACCGCCGGCTCTGGGCCGCGGTCGGCCGCGAGCGCCGCCGCCCGCCGCTCCGGATGCAGGGTCAACCAGACCCCGAGCGCGGCGAGCAGCAAGCCGAACACCGCCAGCACCATTCGGGTGGAAAGCTCGGCCGGAACCCGCGCGCCCAGCACCGCGCCGGGTACTCCCGCGATCAGGAACAGGATGGCGCTCCGGTAGTCGATCCGCTTCTGCTTCAGGTAGACCGCGGTCCCCGAGAGCGCGCTGAGCGACACCACGAAGAGCGAGGTACCGATCGCCTGCTCGTGCGGCAGCTTCCACACCAGGAGCAGGAGCGGTACGAAGAGGAAGCCGCCGCCCGCGCCGATGATCGTCCCATACGTGCCGACCGCGAGGCCGACCAGGGGAAAGACGATCCAGTCCGGCACGCTCGGAGTCCCCGACGTCGAGAATCCATGTCCCGTCGCGTCGCGCCTTGCCGGCGGGCCGCGCGGTCGCCTGCCGCGGTGTCCCGGGTCCCGAGTGCGGCCGAGGCCCAACCAAACACGGAGGCACAGGGACACGGAGGACTCACGGAGAGATCACCGGAACTCTCCGTGGGGTCTCCGTGCCCCCGTGTCTCCGTGGTAGTCCCCGTCGTCGCGGCGCGAAATGCGCGCAGGTGGGAACGAAGTTACTCGGGGGTGCTTGGCCTTGCCTGCGCCCTAGCCCCTCCCACGCGCCCGTCCACGTGCTCGTAACGTACAGCGACGCTCAGAACTCCACGAAGTACGTGTCGCAAGCGTACTTGATCCCTTCGGCGCTGAGCTGCGGAGTCACCCCCTCGAAGCGCGACTTGTCCATGATCTGGTCGAGGATGTCGCGCGGCTGGCAGGCGCGCAGCGGGCGCTTCTTGGGCTTCCAGAACGACTCCAGCATCCAGTTGAACATGTCGTCGCGGAAGGGGATCTGGCGCTGGTCGCAGCACTTCTTGAAGATCGCGCGGAACACCGCCAGAGGCGGATCGTTGATCGGCATCTTGTACTTGATGCGCCGCAGGAAGGCCTCGTCGGCCAGTTCCTTCGGGTCGAGGTTGGTGGAGAACACCACCAGCACGTCGAACGGGATCGACACCTGCCGTCCGGTGATCAGGTTCAGGTAGTCCTTGCGCTTTTCCAGCGGGACGATCCAGCGGTTGAGCAGCTCCTTGGGCGAGATCCGCTGCCGCCCGAAGTCATCGATCAGGAGCACGCCGTTGTTCGACTTCATCTGGATCGGGCAGGTGTAGAACTTCGCGTTGACGTCGTACATGAGGTCCAGATTCTGGAAGGTCAGCTCGCCGCCGACGATCACCATCGGCCGGTCGCAGCAGACCCAGCGCTCGTCGATGTTGGTCTGCATCGAGAATTTGTTCATCAGGTCTTCGCGCTGGGTGTGCGAGTTGGTGTCGTACACCGTGATCACCTGGCCGCCCGCCTGCACCGCGTAGGGCAGCCACACGTGCCCGCCCAGCATGCGCGTGATCCGCTCCGCCACCGAGGTCTTGCCGTTCCCCGGCGGCCCGTACAGGAAGAGGGATTTCCCCGACCGCACCGCCGGGCCGACCTGCATCGCGAACAGGTCTTCGACCACCAGGTCGGCGAAGGCCTTCTTCACCGTGTCCGGGGTCACCGAGCCGGTCGCCAGGCTCTGGCTGGCGACCATGGCGACGTAGTCCTCGATCGACACCGGCGCGGGACCGACGTAGCCGTCGCGTCCGAGGTGCTCTTTCACCCGCTCCCGCCCCTTGTTGCTCAACTGGTAGGTCCAACTCGTGGCCATGTAGCCGCCGCCGGTGGTGACCTCGCACATCTGCTCGTCGGTCAGGTACTTCAGGCAGTCGTCGGTGATGTTGGCGAAGGGCAGGCGCATCCCTTGCGCGATCTCGCCCGCGGTCATCGAGCCGCCGGTGTACATGGTCTTGAGGATCAGCTCACAGATGTAAGGAAAGGAAAGCCCGGTTTCCGCGATCGACTCCGCCGCCTCGGGGATCAGGACGCCTTCTTCGCCTTGGGGATTGGCCATGGATGCCTCCAGCTACTGTTTTTCAAACACCACCACCGGCGCGGTGTTGAGCTCCGCCGCGATCTCCAGGGCGCGCGCGTCGGAGCCGTGGACCACGTCGAACCACCAGATGCGCGACCCCGCGGGCGCGGTGTCGTTGCGGAAACGCACGTCACCCGCCTCCGCGTCGATGCGGCACGCGACGTGGTTCCGCCGGCAATGCTTCACCACCCACCAGTCCCGGCCCAACCCGATCACGCCGTTGGCGAGCGCCAGGTGGAAGCGGCGCACCCCCAGCCGCGCGATCGGCACGCGCACCACCTGGTCCTCGCGTGTGGCCGGCGAGTAGGCGACCGTCGGTTCGAACAGGGGAAAGACCACGTCCACCGCGGACGCCTCGGTGGTAGGCACCTCCACCTCGACGCGCAGCCTCCAGCGGTCCGGCGCGATCCGAAGCCACGTCGTCGCCAGCTCACGGCCGCCGCAGGTCGCGCGCACCGCAGGCTCGGGAGCCGCGTCCGCGAGGGGCGGGTCGGGCTCCGCGCCGGGCACGGGGACGATGACTCCGCGGCGCACGGCGAGCGGGGCTCCGCCGCGCGCGGCGATCGCCTCGCGGGCGAGCGCTTCGGCCTCCTGGGCGCACAGGTCCTGCATTTTATCCGCGTAGGCGACCTCCTGGGGCAGGGGGAACCAGCCGGCGGCGTCGCTCACCTGGGCGAGCAGAAGGTATTTCCAGGCGCGGTCGCGGCGCTCCTGTTCGGCGTCGCCGAAGAGGGCGTCGAGCGCGACCAGGCGCCGGCCCAGCGCGTAATTGCGGCTGGCGATCTCGACGTCGCGCTCGTACGGCGCGATCTGTCGGCCGAGCCAGCAGAAGACGTTGTCGCCGTTTTCGCCTTTCCATGGAGTATCGAGATAGGGCCCGATCGGCTCGGGCTCGAAGCCCAGCTTGCGGACCGCTTCAGCGTAGCGGGTGATCGTGAGGATCCGGGCGCCCTTGGCGGCGCGGCCGGCGAGGTCGCTCTCGAACCCCTTGGCCTTGTCGGGCGAGTACTGGAACTTGCCGCCCTTGATCTCATATGGATTGCCCTCGGCGACGACCAGCTCGCCGTCGCCAAGCCGGCCCCAGCGCAGGGTGGCGGGGGCGCCGGGGCGTTTCGAGTCGGTCGGGACCACGAGGACCTCGCCGTCGCGATAAAGGAGCGGAGGGGCGTCGCCGGGCTGAAAGAAGTCGTAGCTGCCGCGGGCGTGCACGGCGACAGAATAGCCGCGGGCGCCGAGGAAGGCAAGCACGCCGGGCCCGGTCTGGCCTTCCTGGAGGAAGATCACGCCGCAGCGCTTCAGCCCGTGCTGCTCGAGCACGCGGTCGCCGATCTCGATCGAGCGGGCGAGGTCCTCGCCGGGATACGCGAGGACGAGCTGGTCGCTGTAGTGGCACATGACCAGTTCGATCTGCCCGGAGGCGACCAGGGCGCGGAAGCGTTCGAGCACGGCGGGGTGGCGCCGGGCGAGCACCTCGACCATGTAAGCCTGCATCTCGAAGTCGGCGCCCCATTCCGGGTGGGCTTCGTAGATGCGCAGGAGGGGCTCGAAGCTCTCGCGGACGATCGCGTCCTCGATGCGGTTCACGCCTGCGACGTACTGGATGTTGAAGTGGAAGAGCGTGGTGCAGAATTCGCTGGGTTCGTCCGCGGCGGCCGCGGGGGAGGGGAGCGCGGCGAGGAGGACGATGAGGAGCGCGGCGATGGGGCGGTAGAGTGGCCACCGGGAGGTGAGGGAGCGGACCAAACTACGGATTACACGGATTTTAGGGATTACGCGGATTCCTGAATGCGTGGGCCGGCTCTGGATTCCGTGCCTGCCTTCATATGCGAAGCATCCTCCGATGGCCATGGGATTGGAGGGGGCAAATCCCAACCCCGCGACGGAGCGCGGCGAGGCATGGGAGGTGCCTCCCCCGACAGCGTCGGATGTGCGACCAAGAATCTTCGCTTGGCGCGAAGAATCTGACGGATAGTAGAATAGAGGATCGCTTGGCATGTCCTCCCAACTACCCACCGGCAACAACTCCCGACTCGTATCGATCCACCGAGGCACGCACGCCCTGCCGTTGGACAATCCGTGCAATCCGTAGTTCCGTCGCTCGCGGCGGAGTCCACCCCCGGCACGCGTGAAACCCATCGTGCGGTCCCGGCGCGCGCGGACCAACCTCACCGCGCCTCTTCGCGCGCCTTGCGGGCGAGCGGGTGGTTCGGGTCGGGAGCGAGTTCGAACGCCCTGCGGAAGCTTTCCTTCGCACGTACCTCATTCCCGAGCGCTCGCTGCGCCCGGCCGATCCAGTAAGCGAAGACCCATTTGTTCCTTGCCTCGGAGCGTTGGTCGCCCGCCTCGAAGCTCGCCAGCGCCTCGGCGTTGCGACGGAGCTCGAGCAGGGCCTGCCCGCGGAACAGGGGAGCGGACGCTGGGTACGTATGACGCGGCCAATCCCGGTTCAGCCGCTCGAAGTGTAAGACAGTCTGTTCGTACTGCTTCGCCATGAGGCAGGACTTGGCCAGGCGGTAGCAGGCGTCGGCGGCGACCGGGGAGCGCGGGAAGCGGTCGAGCACCCGGGCGAGCTCCTCGATCGCGGGCTCCCACTGCTCGAGCGAGTGGGAAGCGAGCCCCAGGAGCCAGCGGGCTTCGGCCTCCTGGTCCGCCGGCGGGGAGGTGCGCAGGAAATCGGCCGCGGCGGTCGCGACGGCGTTCCAGTCCTTGCGCGCGGTCGCGGCGCGCGCGCCGGCGAGGCCGGACTCCGCGGCGCCCGCTTTGGCCTCGATCTCGGCGAGTTTGCGCTTGCCGTCCGCGGCGCGCGGGCTGTCGGGATGGAACGAGGTCAGGTTGCGCAAGGCATTGCGCGCGCGGACCAGGTCGCCTTGCTTCAGATAGGCCTCGGCCGCGGTGGCGAGCAACTGGTCGGTGACCTCCGAGCGGGGCTGGAATCGGAGCGCGGCTTCGAGGTCGGCGATCGCTTCGTCCGGCTTGCCGTTGCGCAGCGACACGACGCCCAGGATCAAGCGAGCCTTGGCGAGCACGTTCCCGGAAGCCGGGAAGTCGCGGACCACCGGGCGCAGGTGCTCGGTCGCGCGGCCGCCGTCCTTCTTCTTGAACCAGCAGGCCCCGACGTAATAGCGCGCATCGTCGATCAGGCCGATCTTGCGCACATATCCGGCCGCGACGTCCGAGAACTCCGGGATCGCCTCGTCCCAGCGATCGAGCGCGAAGAGCGAGCGGGCGGCATAGAAGGCCGCGAGCCCGGCGCAGTAGGAATCGGGCTCCTGCGCGACCAGCTCGCGGAGGAGGTCGTGCGCCCGGGCGTAGTCCTGCTTCTTCTGGTAGACCTCGAATGCGGCGAGGAAGCGCGCGCGCCGTCCTCCCTCGGCCATGCGCACATGTTCGAGGCTGAAGGCGCGCGCGTTCTTCTCGAAGTCCGTCCAGGCCTCGCCGGTGTGCTTCTGCAGCAGGTCGCGATATGCGCCCTTGCCCGAGACGAGGTCCTTGGCGAAAGCCCGCAGCCGGGCGGCGCCGTGCTTCTCCTCCATGTAGCGGAAGGCGAGCCAGTCTTCCGCGTAGTCCCCGAGGTCGTGCTTGGGGTCCTCGAGGCCGTCCAGCAGCGCGTCGGGACCCTTCTCGATCATCCCCTGCATCGCGTACTGCACGCGCCCCGGGCCCTGGCCCGCGACCCAGAGGGCGAGACCCTCGCGCACCCACTTCGGGACCTGGTCGTAGGCTTCCTCCGAGGTGCGCTCGCGGTGGATCGCGTGCAGCATCTCGTGGGTGAGCTCCTCCTCGAGGTCGGCCAGCCCGGACATCAGGTACTCGCTGAAGAGCAGGATGACCTCCTTGTCGCCGTCCGCCGTCTTCTCGGTGAAGGTGATTGCCGCCTGCTCGCCGAACTTCTTCACCCCTTCGTCGCCGAGGTCCAGGAGGCGGATTTCGATCGTCCCCTGGTCGCGATAGTCGAGATCGAGGCGCTCCTTGAGCCGCACCAGGGCCTTGCGGCGCGCCTCGGGGAGGGCGGCCTGCAGGGCCTGGAAGCGCGGGTCCTCCTGGTACTTCGACACCGTGAGGCTGATCGTGACGGCGCGGGCCTCGTAGCCCGCCGCTTCCTCGTCCTCGGCGCGGGCCGGGAGCACGACCAGGGCGGCTGCGAGCAGGGCGGCGGCGGCGCGGGCCGGGTGCCCGACCAGGGTGGCCGCAAGCAGGGCGGCGACCGGGTAGAAGAGCGCCCAGCAAAGGGGACAGCGACCTGCGGTGGCCGGCACGAGGGCGCGGGCGTTCATGGGCGGGCTCCCGCCGCGGGCTTGCGCGCGACGATCTCGAGATGGGAGGCGCGGCCGAGCAGCGCAGGCTCGCGGTGAAGCGAGCGCTCGAGGCGTTCCAATCGGTGGAAGGATTCGCGGTCCTCGAGCAGTTCGGGGTGCTGCCGCACGGGCAGGACGGTCTTGCCCGCGAGGGACAGCACCTCGAAGCCGCGTGCGCGCACGAGCGCGACCAGTTCGTCGGGGCTGAACATGGTCACGGGGAAGCGCTCCTGACGGTCGTGGGCGAGCCACTCGGTGCGGCCGTCGCGAAGGAAGCGCTCGAGCCCATCGAGATCGCGCCCCTGGAAGAAGTGGTCGATCCCGCCATATTTTCCATCCACGGACGCGACCAGCACGCCGCCGGGTTGCAGCACGCGGTCGATCGACTTCATCGCCTTGGCCGGATTCGCGGAGTACGAAAGCGGGTCGCCCTGGGCGAGGACCATCTCGAAGCCGGCGTCGGGGAAGGGGGCCAGGTCGGTGATGTCCGCGGCGACGATCGCGACCGCGCCTTCGGCGATGCCGGCTTCGGCGAGGTTGCCGCGCGCGCGTTCGAGCATGGCTTCGGAGAGGTCGGAAAGCGTCACACGGAAGCCGGCCTTGGCCAGGCGGATGGCCCAGTAGCCGGTGCCGCCTCCGGTGTCGAGGACGCGCGCGTGGGCGGTGCGGGGGAGGAAGGGTTTGAAGTGTTCCCAGGTGATGCGGCGGTAGAACTCCCAGTAGGGGCTGGAGTCGTAGGTGGCGTCGTAGAAGGGGGCGACGCGGTTGTAGTACTTCTTCGCGCGGTCCTTCATGGGGAGCAGGCTAGCACGGGATCGGCCGCCGGGCAAATGAGTTTGCCAGCCGCCCGGAGGATCAGGGGCGCAACGCCCCAGTCCAGGCCGCCTCCTCGGACGTGAGCTCAGGCTCGGCGGGCGCGGTGTAATCCGCGACGCGCTCGTAGCGCCCACGCTCGTACGCGACCCGCCACGCTCCCCCGAGGTCCAACTCGACGTCGTCGTCCGCAGGCAGCAGCGGCACGGGAATCATGGGAAAGGGGTCCCGCAAGCCCCATGGGTACACTTCCACCTTCGGCCGGCGCTCGCCCCGGTGGACGAACGCGAGGTAGTGGGAGATGGGAAGGTCCCCGCGTACGGGAAGGCGGTCTCCGGCACGCAGCAGATCAAGTTCCACCAGGTTCGTTCGCGTCCTCAGCACCTCGTTGCGTTTTCCGAGGTACTCCTGGCGCCCATGTCCCGCGCGCTTGTTGCCGGGAGAGAGGATCTTCAGGACGGTGACGACTTTCTTCGCGGGCAGTTCGCGGATGACCAGGAAGACCTCGCGCACCTCTACGGGCGCAGGCTCCGGGACTTCGAGGACCACCGGGGACTCCACCGCCCTGGATGGAGAAGGAACGCGGGACGTGCCGCTTCCGGTCCCGGAGATGGTAAGGTCGGGAACGATGAAGTGGGCCGGTGAAGAATCTTCGTATTCGATGTAGACCCGGCGTTCCATGCCGACCCAGTATCGGTCGTCCACGCGGGAGCCAAGCTGCTCCCCGATCGCGTTCGCGAGGCGGACATGGACGTTGGGCCACAGAGCCGGATGCTCCAGGTACGGGTCCATGCCGGGGAAGTTCGGCTTCATGCTCACATCGTATCGACGCTGCCGGGCGGGCGCAAGCGCGGGGCCGGTCGAGTCGCCGACTTCACCCGTTTTCCTGTCGCGGTCGGGCAATGAGTTTGCACGGTGCGCGCGGCGCGTGGTAGTTTCCGGCCGGAGCGATCGGGAGCGGACATGAACGCGCGCGTCTTCGTCACCCGCCTGGCGCCCGAGCAGGGGCTTGCGCTGCTGCGCGATGCCGGGCTCGAGGTGGTGGGCGTCCGGCCGACGAGGCCTGTACGCGCGGGGAGCTGATCAAAGGGCTGCGGAACGCGGACGCGGTCGTACCGTTCGTGACCGACCGGATCGACCGCGAAGCCCTGGAAGCTGCGCCCCGGCTGCGCGTGGTCGCCTGCTGCTCGGTCGGCTACGATCATGTGGATGTCGCCGCCGCCGCGGAGCGCGGGATCCGGGTGACGAACACGCCCGGGGTGCTCACCGACGCGACCGCGGAGCTGACCTGGGCGCTGATTCTCGCGGCGCTGCGGCGGGTCGTGCCCGGCGACCGCCAGGTGCGCGAGGGACGCTGGGTAGGCTGGTCGCCGCTGTGTACGTACGGCTTCGAGCTGCGGGGGAAGACGCTGGGGGTGGTCGGCGCGGGGCGGATCGGCGCGGCGGTGGCGCGCATCGGGGCACTGGGCTTCGGCATGCGGGTGGTGTATGCGGCGACGCGCGCGCATCCCGAGTTGGACGCTGCGCTCGGGGCGGTCCGGAGGGAACTCGACGATCTGCTCGAGGAATCCGACGTAATCACGCTGCACTTGCCGCTGACCGCCGACACGCGCGGGATCCTCGGCCGCGAGCGGCTGGCGCGGATGAAGCCCGGCTCGGTGCTGGTGAACACCGCGCGCGGGGCGCTGGTGGACGAAGCCGCGCTCGCGGAGTCGCTGCGGGCGGGCCGCCCGGCGGCCGCGGGGCTGGACGTGTACTCGCGCGAGCCCGAGGTGCCCGCGGCGCTGCTGCCGCTGGAGAACGTGGTGTTGCTGCCGCATCTGGGCAGCGCGACGGCGGAGACGCGGGAGCGGATGATGGCGACCGCCGCGCGGAACGCGCTGGCGGTGCTGAGGGGGGAAGTGGCGCCGAATGTGGTGGGGGGGTGAGCGTCATCGGCCAAGTAGAACGAGGATGAGAAACACACCGGCGGCGACTGCCAGGATGATGAGGGGCGCGTGATGCAGTGCATGGCGCGCGAGGTCGAGGATGCGCATCGCTCGTTGTCGGTTCTTGGGTGGTTTCCATGCCATGTCGGGTGAAGGCTCAGGGCGGGACGCTCACCACTTCGAACCACGGCCCCGTGGCTTGACCCCCGCAGACCAGCACGCTCGATGGAGAAGTCGCGCCCGCGACATGGTCGCTACGAGCGGTTTCCAAGTCTCTCAATGACGTCCATCGGTCGGTGGTCGGGTCATAGAGGTCGACGAACCGCAGGGGAACGCTGTTCAAGTGCCCGCCAACAACCAGGACGCGCCCATCGGCTAGGAGCGTAGTGCTGTGATTGGCGCGCGGTCTGCATTCGCTGTTCTGGCGCCACCGCCGAGCGAACCCAAGTGGGCTAATCTCCCGGAAAACCGGCGTGCCGCTCGCCCGGAACAAGAAGCAGCGATTCGTCGGTCCGTCGGCCAGGGGAAGTACCCCGCCGGCGGCGAGGAACTCGTCGCCTTTCAGCCACACGAGAGGCGCCGCCATTCGCTGCTGCCCCTCGGAGAAGCACTTCGCAATCCGGTACGACACAAGAACGAGTCGAGATGGGTCAGCGGGAAGGGATGCTCACTTCCTCGCATAGAGGCCCCGCCTCTGGACCGCCGATGACGAGGACCATCGAGGGGGATATGGCTGCCGCAACATGCCGATGTCGACCGATATCCAGGTCCCTCAAGGAAGACCAATCGTCGGTCTCTGGGTCATATAGGTCTACGGACCGCAGTGACTTGCCGTCCGATTGCCCACCCATCACCAGGATGCGCCCATCGGCGAGGAGCGTGGTGCTGTGATAGGCACGTGGTCGGCATTCGCGGTTTCGGCTTGACCCCCGCAGACCCTCGTACGATCCACTCAGCGAATCTGCGAGAGGAACCAGTCCACCCAACGTTCCTTGGTCTTCGCCGGGGATGCATGCCAGAATTCATCGATGACAGCGGCCCCGAACAGGCGCTCATAGGCTGCAGTTCCCGCCAATTGCGCGAGCAGGCGATGGCAGCAGAGCCCCCCTGGTTCCTCGACGTACACGCTCGTCGGAATCCGGGGCATGGAACCATTGCCGGATGGCGGTAGGTGAGATGCCCGCGGATCCCATTTCGGATTCCGGAGGCCCGCAAGGACGTCTTGACCCCATGCACCCAGCTACGTTGCAGAGGACAGCGATGATGATGAGATGACGGGGCGCCGAGACTCGCGAGCCTCCTAGCCGCATGTTGTGGTTTCTCACGGCGATCACATCAACGCCTATCCGGGCGCCTCCCGTTCTTCTGCGGTGTTTCCTTGGAAGGTTCGTCCTGTGGATCTGGGGACGTGCCATCCTCGTAGGCTGCTTCAGCAATGTCGGGGACATCTCCTTTCCATGTGTCAGCGGCCAGGGCATACTGAGCCACCCAGGGCCGAGTTGGAGAGCCACCCGGGGTCGGGTTAACTGAGCCAACCCGGGTCGGGTTCAGCAGGCCGTCGGCGCTCGATTCCTCTTCCCTCGCAACCTCCGCCCAGCCA